>Ga0164313_10002278_pt1 | contig 17209 bp, 15 predicted proteins | sample GuaBasSedimGuay4_FD_113735 | JGI IMG/M metagenome (GOLD analysis project Ga0164313, IMG submission 113735) | Subseafloor sediment microbial communities from Guaymas Basin, Gulf of California, Mexico - Guay4, Core 4569-4, 0-3 cm | ecosystem: Environmental > Aquatic > Marine > Hydrothermal vents...
TTTCTTGAAAACTCATCGGAAGGATGGGAATCACTAGCACTTCTGGCATATTCTTCCTTAAAATATAAGCCTCCCTCCGACTGAAGGGAGTATAAGTCCCATATATAAATATTATCACCTTTTTCATCCCACACCTCACGAACCCAGTTAAAGAACTCTTTTGTACGTTCTGCCTGTTCTTTTGTAGTAGCTTCTTTCACTAAAGTTGCTCCTGTCCAAATCAGAAATTTTATCTCAGGAAACTGATGCATTTTTTCTTTTAATGCATTGTACTGCAACTTATAATTTTCAAGTGTTTTTATAGGAGAATTTATATCAGAAGCCACTTCATTACTCTTGATCCTCCCAACAGGGTAACAATGCTTCCAGATGATCATATTATATTCTTTTGTCAATAACTCCAGAGTTGGCTCTTCCATATAAGGTTTAATCCCTGCATGCTTAACCCATATATTATAATAATCATAAGGGTAATTATTCCAGCCATAAGGTTCCTTCTTTGGAAAGATCCTATCTTCGATTATGTAAGATGTATTATTGGTCTTATTATAATGCTGAAACCATTTTTGAACATTACTCGTTTTGAAAAACTTATATATAACTTTGTTAACCCCACCTTTCCATATCTGCTTTCCTGTACTATGGTGCAGAAATAGAATTTTTTGCCTAGTTTTCATCTGATTCTTTTCATTTAAGTTACTGCAACTGAAAAATCCCAATATCACAACAACATAAATCCATGTATATTTCATAATATATTATCGATATTTTAGTGTTCTCTATATCTCAATTTTACTTAGATAAAACTTTCTCAAGTATCAATAGATGCCAGATAAAAGAACCATTATCGTAAATCTCTTCTGTATTCTCTTTGAGAATTTTATCTATCATTTTTTCGTCCAACAACGAACTCAAATTTCTTGCTTTTCCAATCGTATTTCTAAATGAATCATCCTTAAACCAATTTCTTAGTGGAATAGAAAATCCCTTTTTGGGCGCATGTAGAATATCATTGGGTAATCCTTTACAAAATCCAGTATTTCTTAATACGCTTTTTCGTTCCCACCCCTGCATTTTCACATCTTTATGCACATGAACCATATACTCAATCAATCTGTGATCTAAAAACGGTAAGCGGGTTTCAAGTGAATATGCCATGCTCATCCTGTCAACTTTTACAAGAAAATCATTTGGCAAATCAAATTTGAAATTGAACCACATCAATTTATAGAATTCGTCTTTGTACGGACATTTTGCCATAAAATCAGACATAAAGTCCTCAACAGGTATAATGCCCTTAATCTGTGATGTTAATTTCTTAATTGTTTTAAAATCTGTAGTTGCCCGTTTATTAACAATTCTTTCATTAAAATCCAGGTTAGATGTGTATAGAACATTTTTTATCCTGTTCAACTTATAACGATAACGCCCCTTTATCAAAGGAATAATCAAATTGATTAAGCTATAAATTGAATTTCTGACAAACATTGGAAATTTTTGATACTTGTTGGCAAATTTTACTCCCTGATAACTCGTATAACCACTGAGCACCTCATCTCCACCATCTCCTGTCAAAACCATCTTTACCTTATTTGCTGCCAATTTAGAAACCACGCCTGTTGGGATTGCAGATGAGTCTCCAAACGGTTCATCATAATGAAAAGATAAACTATTCAATACTTCATTGAATTCATCCGAAATCGCTTCTCCTTCAATATGGTTTGTCTTATATCGCGAAGCAACCATGGCTGCCAAATTACTCTCATCAAAGTCTATATCATTAAATCCGATCGTAAAGGTATGAACAGGAAATTTAGAGATATCAGACATGGTAGCTACTATAGAAGAAGAATCAAGACCTCCACTTAAAAATGCTCCGAAGGGGACATCACTTCTCATCCGAATTCTTACAGAATCCCTAAATAAATATTCAAATTGTTCATAAACTTCATCCTTATTTGTATTCATATTTGATTCATCGATCTCCGGTAAATCCCAATATGTATTATCCGTCATTTTACCATCTTTCACCACGATGAAGTGTCCAGGCATCAGTTTATAAATATCTTTGAAAAAGGTATGAGGAGCGGGAATATTATTCAGAACAAGATAGATTTCGATCAATTCAGGTCTAAATATCTTTGGCATACCATACTCAAACAATGATTTTATCTCGGATCCAAAAATAATTGAGTTGTCAACCATTGTATAATGAAGTGGCTTTTCACCTATCCTATCACGGGAAAGTAAAAGCTGATTACTCCTTTTGTCCCAAAGAGCAAATGCCCACATCCCGTTAAATTTACTTTGACAGTCAGTCCCCCAGGCTTCGTATGCCTTAATAATAACCTCTGTATCAGAATTTGTTGAAAAACTAAACCCGAGTGAGATCAATTCCTCTCTTAATTCTACATAATTGTATATCTCACCATTATATACAAGAGCAATGCTTTTGTCTTCATTAAACATGGGTTGATCGCCGGTATTCAAGTCAATGATAGCAAGGCGTCGGTGTCCTAAACCTATACTCCCCTCTACATAATGACCCTCATCATCCGGACCACGGTACCGGATGATATCAGTCATTTTTTTAAGCTGTTTATAACTTACCGGCCTGTTACTGTCAAAATGATATATACCTGTTATTCCGCACATTTAAACAGAGTTAATTATTAATTGTTAAGACCTCATAATATAAATCATAGGTTTGATTTACCATCCGGTCAATTGAAAAATGCTCCATTATTCGTTTACGTCCATGTTGCCCCATTTTCATCATTTCTTGTGGAACACTAATAAAATATTCGATTTTTTCCACCAATTGTTTTACAGAACCATGTGGAATAATAAAACCCGTTTCATTATTCAATACGATTTCATTTGTGCCGCCACCTTCCGTCGCGATCACAGGTTTCCCGAGAGCCATGTATTCCATAATTGAATTTGATATCCCTTCGGTGTAGGTTGTCAATACACCTATATCGAATATATTGACAATAGATTCAATGTTTTCAAGATTTCCAGGAAAGAGTATACGCTTTTTCCATTTAGATTTCACTAAATTCTTGTAATATTCGAGATTCATACCTTCTCCCACTAGTATAAAGGTGACGTCTGTACCCGCTTCTAATATTTGCTCAGCTGCATTAATGATCGTATCATAATCTTTGTATATACTAAATGCAGCTACCATTCCAATAACATATTTTGTTTTTATGGCATACCTGGTTCTTATCACAATTGGATCTTCTATATTTTTAATCCTATTAAAATCAAATCCATTATTAATCACCATCGCTTTCTCCTTAGGAACATCATAAGCTCCTATTCCCGCCAGGGAATTTGCAACAATAAAGTCTGAAAATGGGAAAGTCAGGTTTTTTCGCCACCATCTTTTGCTATATTTTGGGCACTCGGCATCAGCGATCATCGCATTAATAAATTTTATATGCAAAATTTTTGCGATAAAAAAAGTATAAACAGAAGTCATAGATCCCCAGCTATGAACAATATCTGGTTTAAACGTATGGCAAACATTATACACTTTATAAAAAACAGTTGGGTCTTTCTTTATCTTTCTTTCAATCACTTTTAACTCTATGTTCTTGAGATCATATATTTCCGGATACTGAATTACATTTTTTAATAAAACTACAAAAACCTTAATCAAAGAATTATGTTCGATTCTCTTGAGTAACTCGATCAATCTTCTTTCCCTCCCACCTCTTACGAGACTGTCAATAATTATTAAAACACGAATTTCATTCATCCTCACCGGCTATATTAAAATGATATATTTACTTACCTCTTATATCGAAATATTTCATTTATGACAACTTATTAAACGATGAAGATAAACGGACAATATCATCTCTTCATTTTAATCGGTTATCTATAATTTTAAAAACAAAGCTTAAATATCAGACAATCTAAATCGCAAAACTTATGCTTTTCGTTTCCTAAGGCAAGGATACAAAATATTTAACACTTTTCAAAGATTATTTTGTATTATTACGATATTTTTTACCTTAATACCCTTTGTTGTTCTTTTGCATAGCTGCATAGATATAATTTATAGGAAAGGTGGTGTGATATCCTTTTATTTTCATTTTAGCTTTTACTTTAGATGTGAGTTTATCTTTTCGCATTGAGGCAATACTAATTCTATCAAACCGATCTGATGCACATTTTTTGTTTTTTCCTAATACTACAACAGATCCTTTATAGCCAATTTCTTTGGCTCTCATATGCGTGTAATCATTGTAATCATCATTTGGCCAACAAAGATAATTTACCTGTTTCTTCAATTTAGCCTCAATAAGATCTTTTGAGCTTTTCAGTTCATACATCAACCTGTCATCATATTCTTGATCTGTCTCCTTTTTTAGGACAACCTGTTCTCTTTCTAAATAATCCAGATATAATGGTTCAATTTGTCGGCGTAAATCGTCAAATTTATATGGAGAATCCCAATTAGTTCCTTTCAGCCCCTCTACCACATCAGCAATGAAATCAGGATTTATCTCCACTTTTCTAGCTATTACTGAGGAAGTATACTCAAAGAAGGGATATCCGTACGGTAAGAGCTTTTCAAAACCAACATCTTCAATATAGTATGGCTTCTTCTCTGGAAATAAGTTCCCAATTGGATAGAGAAACTGACTTCCAGGGTGATGAAAATCAACAATTCTTTCCGAAGTAAACAATTCTGCATGACTCATAGTATGGGACTGAATATCGATCAGGCCCGTAGCTTCCATGACTGACATTTCCTCCCAGGAAAGATACCCCCATTTTTTGATTGAATCTATTGTAGCTCTGCCATTCCAGTAATCATTTAATGTTTTCCTGACAGATGATTTCAGATCAATAAATTCCGGACTTACAAATATCGTGGCCTTAAAATTATATTTCTGTAATATTGGAAAAGCATAAATCCAATTATCAACAAACCCATCATCAAAAGTGATACATACATATTTCTTTTTATGATGTTTTCGATCCTTAACCAACTCAAAATACTCGTCAAGAAAAATCGTTTGATAATTATTATCATAAAGAAATTTTATTTGAGCCTCAAAAAATTCAAGTTCGAGGGTCAGATAATTTTTAATCCATCCTGGATTTTTTTGAGGAGCTATTGAATGATAGTATATTACTGGAATGTACATATCCTTTTATTTAATTTCAATATTAAATTTAATTTTACAGATAAAATATATCTGACTTTACATCACACATCACTATGATAATATTTGTCTATTATTTCTGAATTCTATAAAAACCTTATCCTTTCGCAGTAAATAATCTTTTCCTGATATGGCTCATTAATGTATCCTCTTTCCACACTTCAATTTCCGGTTGACGCAACTTCTGTAAGTTTAAAATATCTTTCAAATAAAGATATTGTGGCCAATAATGTCCGACATGCCATTCCAGGTTTCTGTCCCAGTAACCGGGAGCATTGTATATACCCTTTGATGGATAAGTATATGAAATTTCACAAACTACGGGTTCATTTTGATCATTATACAAAAAGTCATAAGCCATGGACTGATATTTGAAGTGTTCAGAAATCTGAAATGCAATTTCCAAACTCTTTTTATCTATTTTTGACGGGTCATATTCCTTTTTGCCACTACCAGATGCCCGGAAATCATTCTTTCGGTTATATCTAACAAAACCAAAAGCCTTGTCGCCGATAACTGTTATCCTGGTGTCATAGGTATTGCCAGGTTGAAATTCCTGAAAAATGACATAATTTTTTTGTTTATCCCAAAGAGGATACCGGTCTATGCCTTTATAAAATCGATATAGCTTTATTGCGATATTAAGGACGATATTTTTTATCGTAAGATCTTTTATAGTTTTTGAAAGATTAAATGCTATTTTGTTTGGATTAACGCCTCTGCCAAACATCCGTTTAATAATCCTCCTTGCAAACGATTTACCTTTAACCAATATCACATTGTCAGACTGTGATCCGGCTTTGAGCTTAAAAACCATTGGGTACTTAGCCTGTTGAGCCCAACGAAGTGCATGATCTTTATTCCAAAAGATAAAGCTCTCAATTACCGGAAACCCTGCCTCTTTTAGAAGATAGAACTCTTTAATCTTATCATCATAAGACCAGGCAGTTGTAACGTCAGGAAAACATGTAACATTCAATTGATTTTGAATAACGGGTATAATGGTTTTTGCCAGTTCTTTCTGATCAGTTGTATTCTCAAAATTAAAAATGAATAAATCCAGTCCTTTAACCTTTTCCCAAAAATCAGGTTCATTTATATCAAGTCTGATATAATCAATATTGTTATATTTTAAAATTTTTTCATATACCTGAAATGTTTTGGGAAACCTTCCCAATTTGCCCGCATGAATACCTATCAACATAATAATTATATATTTTTAATAGTTTTATTTAGTAGTCCCTTAATATTTTTAATAAACCTATAAACACGAGGAAAATAATCCTTGAACTGTTCCCTTGAGAGAATTACCCTCAAATAATATCTGATCATGCTTGACAATGGCAGCCTGTGCGCCATACCTTCTTTTACAGTAAGAGTACATGGTGTACATACCCCGCATGGGGTGTTGTTTTTTAAGGGCCGGTGGCAAAACCAGGTATATTCCATTATATTATAAAAGCCTCTTTCCTTACTTATTATTTCCATTTCAACTTTATCTAATTCCCTTAATGGAAATCGAAAATATTGAAAAATATGAAAAATATCCAGTCCACTATATTTTTCATCCATCACGTAATTTATAGCTCCTGAGTCATCAATTTTAACAAGTATCTTATCCAACAAATCAGCAAACAATATTCTCATTTGATCCAGACTACCTCGCCCTTTTTCGAGAGATAATTCCAAATCTTTAAGCTTATTCTGATTCGCAAATCTGGCAAGAAATTCGTATTGTGAGCCTATGGGAATTCTTTTTCTAACCCTAGCATAAGCATTTGTAATTTCAATATTCTGATAAATATCTCCCATTTCAGAATATTTTGTAGGTAGTAAAAGAGTCTCAACCTCAGGAATTTTTTTTAATAACTGCCTTTTAATTTCTTGCATGGCCCGTGTTTCATGTCCGGTTGACTTACGATCCGGGTCAATAATATAGTATGGCTGCACAGTTCTTTTCAGAATTATAACCAGTTGCAATAACCTGAAAGTTGAATCCCACCCACCTGTCCATAAAAAATGAACTATTACACTATTCCTTTTCAACATATGTCTTCAAATTAAAATCTATCAATCTGTTTGCGAATCAATCCGGTTTCTTAAACATCCCCTTTAAGCCTCTTAATATATAATACAATTTAGGGCAGTATTGTTTCAATTGCTCTTTTGATAGAACAAGTCTGAAGTGGTATCTCACCCTGCTATGTAATGGCAATCTGAATGACATATCCTCTTTTACTACCTGTGTACAGGGGGTACAAACTCCACATGGTTTACCATTAGATAAAGGATTATGACAAAACCATGTTTTTTCCAAAATATCAAAGAAACCACTACCTTTTGATATACGAATCATATCAGATTTGTAGGTATCAATTATCGGAAATGTAAAATGTTCAAATAAGGTATCTGCATCTTTTCCTTTTAAATCGAGTTTAACCCTGTATGTAGATTGTTCTTTTGATCCTTGAAATTCTAAAATTTTTTTTAAAAGTCCATTCATATACCCTAATCCCTTCTCAACAGCCAGCTCAAGATTGTCAATTTCATACTGACAGGCAAACCTGGCCAACCATTCATACTGTATACCAATTGGAAAACTGTCATATATCTTTTTATAGCTTTGCATAATTCTATTGTTTTTGCTAATTGAATTCAGCTCAATATATTGCGTTGGTTTAACGGTGGATCGCGCTGTAGGATATCTTTCAAAAATCTCTTTTTTTAACCATTGCATAGCTCTCATTTCATGACGGACAGATTTTCGGTCCGGATCAATTATATAATATGGTTGAACTTCTTCACCCAATAAAACAATAATTTGAATAAGCCTGAAAGTAGAATCCCATCCCCCAGTCCATAGAAGATGATGAAGACTATCTTCATTTTCCATTTTTTTTAGACCAATATCTTTTAAAAGAATTGTCATTTTTTACTCATTAGATTTTTTTTAATTTTCCTCATCACTTTATGAGTCTCTGGATAAGCTTTCTGGAATTGATCCTTTGATAAAAACAATCTGAAATGGTATCTAATACGACCATACCAAGTCATTCTGAATCCCATACCTTCTTTCATGACACTAATGCAGGGTACACAAACGCCACATGGTTTCCCTGATCTTAAAGGATGATGACAAAACCACGTTTGATTCATTAAATTGAAAAATCCTTCTTTTTTTGATTTCTCGAGCATCTCCATTTTGGTGATCTCCGTTAAGGGAAAGCTAAAATTCTTAAAAAAGATATATTCATCCAGGCCCTTTAGCTCTTCTTTTACTTTAAGTTTGGATTGCCCGTTTGAATCCTTTTTTTCGAGAACTTTTATGAGAGCGGAAAACATGGGGCCAGGAGATTTTTGAACAGCCATTTCCAGATCACTTAGATTATATTGATAGGTAAGTCTTGCCAGCCATTCATTTTGCGTCCCCAATGCAGGTTGCCTCAACAATAATCTATTATATGCTTCTGTTATTGCAGTATTCGATTTAATATCATTCAACTCGATAAACATAGTTGGTAACAAAAGTTTTCTTGCAGCAGGATGATTGTCATGCAAATCAATTTTAATTTTTTGCATAGCCCTTAACTCAAATGCAACTGAACCCCTGTCCGAGTCTATCACATATACAGGTTGCACTCTTTTCCCCTCGATAAGAAGTAGTTCCAGAAGACGATAGGTTGAATCCCATCCCCCGGTCCATAATAGATAATGAAGATTAACTTTTCTATTCTTTTCCATATCAACATTTACTATTGTATTTTTCATTTTTTAGTTACAAATCTGTTTTTAGTTTTTCTCATATACTCATAAATTCCTGGATAGGCTTTCTTGAATTGATCCTTTGATAAAAACAATCTGAAATGGTATCTAATACGACTAATCCAGGGCATTCTAAATGACATTTTGTCCCTTACAATACCTCCACAGGGAACACAAACACCACATGGTTTACCACTGGATAATGGTTGATGACAAAACCACGTATTGTCCATCAAGTTGTTAAATCCCCAGGTTGTTGCATTTTTTAACATTCCTGATTTAGTGATATTAAACAATGGAAAGCTAAAATTACCAAACACATAATACTCGTCTGTACTTTTCAGATCATCTGCAATTTTTACTAGTGTTTGACCATTCGAATTCGATTTTTTTATTAGGTTTTTTATAGCGAGAAAATTAGCGCCGGTACTTTTTTGGAGTCCCATTTCCATATTATGTATCTTGTATTGGGTGGCCATCCTGGCAAGCCATTCATTCTGTGACCCTAAGGTAGGATACCTTTCTAATAACCTATTAAATGCGCTTGAGATATTATCGTTTGGTTCAATATCATTTAGTTCATAAAATTGTGTCGTCAACAACAATTCCCTTTCCACAGGGTAATTTTCTTTTAACAATTTTTTAATTTTCTGCATAGCCTTTAACTCATAAGCAACTGAATTGCGATTCGGATCAATTACGTATATAGGTTGTACCTTCTTTTTCTCAATAAGTAAAAGCACTAAAAGTCTATAGGTTGAATCCCATCCACCGGTCCAAAAAAGTCTTGTAATATTGCTCATATGTTGTGGCATATTATCGCTATTTTTCTTTTTTTGGTATCAATAAATCTTTAATTTTTTTAAGAAAATGATAAAGTCCCGGAAAGGTCCTTTTAAATTGTTCTAAAGATAATAACCACCGTAAATGATATCGAATCATACTTTGTAATGGCATACGATATGCCATGCCCTCATGAATTGCTATAATACATGGTTTACAGACTCCACATGGTTTGCCATTTGAAATCGGACTGTGACAAAACCATGTATGGCCCATTATATGTATAAACCTTTCCTTTTCAGCAATTGCCTTCATATCTCGTTTTTTCAGATCAATTATAGAAAACTTAAAATACTTAAAAAGATTATACACATCAGTGCCCTTATACTTTTCATCAATCATGTAAAAGCCTTCCTCATCAAAATACTTATAGATCCAGTATTTACTCAAATATTTACTTGTTCCGTGACTTCCCATCTCGATGCCAATTTCCATAGGATGGTCGCCACGCTCTTCAGCAAACCTGGCCAGCCATTCATATTGTATTCCAACAGGAACACTCTTTCGTATATTAAGATATGCAGCAGTTACCAAAATATTCTCCTTTATATCGTGTAACTCAATAAAAAGCGTGGACAATAGCAATTTAGATGCCTTAGGATAGCTTTTTGATATTTCCGACCTAATATGCTGCATAGCCCTGACTTCATGCCCTAACGATTCACGATTTGGATCAATGATATAAAAGGGTTGAACTTCTCTGTTATTCAGAACTAACTTCAACAATCTGAATGTGGAATCCCATCCTCCGGTCCATAAAAGATTAACTCTCTGATTTTCTGTGTCAGTTGTACTAATCATAAATTGTTAATAAAGCGACTCAATAAAATCTTGTATACGATTTGCATAATTACTGTAATCAAAAAACTTTTTAGCTGCATTTTTCCCATTTATCCCAACTAATTTAGCTTTATTTGGTTCCGTCAATATAATTTTTATTGCTTCAGCAAGTTGGTTCACGTCACCAGGTTTAATGATATAGGCAGTTTTACCATCCTCAAGATAGGAATGTATTTCGCCCACATTAGTTACGATTACAGGTTTCCCAGTCATCAAATATTCTCCCAATTTAGTCGGGAAACCACCTTCTGCCTGCTTACTTTCAGGTCTAGCGAGAATTAGCATAGACGCTGCTAATAAAAAATCCGGAATTTCTACCCTTGATAAAGTTCCAACAAAAAACACTCTATTGGAAATGTTTAGCTCCTTAACTAAATTCTCTAAAAATTCAATCTCACCCTTGTCATATGAAAAACCTGCGATCTTCAAATCATAGTCGGGAAAATCATCTGAAATCAAAGCAAAACCTTTTATTAATACATCTAAACCATCTTTTTTACAATTCAATCCTCCAACATAACCCAGATATTTTGAATTTTCGATATTACGATTCTCAAATCTACTGGGATCAACAGTCATTGGAATCTTAACAATTTTCGCATTCTTTCCTTTGTTTCTTGTATGAAAATCAATGAGTGATTGAGTCATTATAATCAAGCCATCAAAAAACTTATTCCGCCAGGGGCGCATAAAATTATTATAGAAAGCCGTCTTAAATCTTTTTGGGTTACGAATTTGCGCCGGATATTCACTAAATTCTTTTACAAATTTTAGATTATAAATTTTAGCTATTACAGCAAAAAAAAGATAATCTCTTAACTCGTTGGAATTGAGATACAGGACTATTTGATGCTTTTTAGATTCTTTATTGATTAACCGTAAAGCATTGTTGTATACTTTTAACAGAAGAAAAACTTTTTGAAATAAAAACTTTTTCCCTGAATAAACATGAATATTGTTGTACGTAAGTTCTTCGTAGGTTAAAATATTTCCCTCAACTATAATATCATTTTCAATTTTATCTGTGCGTAAAGGTTGAACACAAATAATAGATGTCAAATAATTTGCTCTATGCATCATTTTTACAATAGTATAAAATCGATTGAATGATGCTGAATTTACATCTATAGAAACTGGTAAAAAAATAATCTTTTTCTTCATAATATATATTCAAAATGAACTTTCCACAAATGAAAGAACCCTTTTTGTGTGTTTTATATTACTAAAATGGTTTTCTGCAAACTCACGTCCGTTATGCGCAATCTTCATTGCTAACTTATAGTTTTCAATAATAAATAATAACTTTTCCTCGAGACTCCGCACATCACCAGGTATGGCAAAAAAAACATTTTCATGGTCGGTTAAGTAATTCGGGATTTCGCCCACACTCGTTGCCAAAACCGGATTGCCCGTAGCCAAATATTCACCCAATTTTGTTGAAAAACCATGTCTTGCCTGAATGCTATCAGGGCGTGGCAGAACCAATATAGTAGCTTTCATTATTTTTTCAGTTATAGTATCCCTGTCAACCTGGCCATGAAAAAACACCTTATGGTCAAGATTAAGTTCGTTTACCAAAGAATTGATATCACCAATTAGTTCACTCGGCCTGGCTCTGCCATAAAAGGATAATATATATTCATCATGTTGCTCAGAAATTTTTTTAAAAGCTTTTAATAAAATATCAATTCCATCTTTTACAAATGAAAGTTCACCACAGTATACGATTTCCTTAGTTTCAGGTCCTACTATCTTCTTCCCTGTAAACCTCTCAAAATCTATCATCATGGGCACATGAAGCATGGGCTTTTTTCCTGACGAACTAATCTTAAAATACTCTATTAATGTCTCTGTAATTAAAAAAAAGCCATCAAACAGACGATAATGCAATCGCTGAAACAGGGTTTTTTCAATCGTGTTTTTCAGTCTAATGCGTATGAGAGGATGCTCATTTTCTTCTTTTAATAGTACCCCCCCTCTAATTTGATGAATAATTTTCAAGATAATAACAGGTATAGTATGGCTTGAATAATAAATGGACATTGTATACCGGTTCACTTTTGTCAAAGCAAGAAAAAACAATTTTATATAGGATAATATGTCATCTAATCGCCTGCTAACAAAGTTGGTAGATTTAACAGTACTACTAGTTATATATCTGAATTTTACACCTTCAAAAACTCCAGTGGTATTAGTGTTTTTAACATCTCCAGGCACATCAGTTTTTCTGAAGCACACTACTTCAACATCTTTTTTATGATATAGGAAACCCTTTGCGTAGGAAATAATACGATTTGTACCAGCCATACCCATTGGAAATGGTTCTGAAGTAAAAATGAATATTTTATTTACTTTCATTTATTTATCCCCCACCAAAGATTACTCAGCCGGGCATTGCCCATAATCAATTTCAATACCCGCCAGGAGGTATTGGGTATTTCGTATTCAAATGGTATATTTTTATATCCATTTAGTCTTTGTTCATCGATAACAAGTTTTACCGAATCCATTACAACCTGTTGATCAAATCCTGATAGAATTATGGTGCCAGCATCCTGGGCTTCAGGTCGTTCCATCGACTCTCTTATAGATATAGCGGGGAAAGACAATATCGCTGATTCCTCACTGATTGTACCACTATCGCTAATTGTACATACTGCATTCATTTGCAAATGCACGTAATCGGTAAAACCAAATGGTTTTAAAAACTGTATTTTATTATTCAAATCCTTACCTTCAATAAGATCTAGGCGTTTTCGTGTTCTGGGGTGAGTCGAAACTATGACGGGAAGATCATAGCTTTCGGCCAGACTATTCAACACGTCAAGTATCAACTTCAAATGTTCAGGATTATCCACATTTTCTTCTCTATGAGTGGAGACCATAAAATAACCCTTTTTCTCCAGACCAATCTGATTCAATATAGCCGACTGATCTATTTTTTGCATATTGTCCTTAAGCACTTCATACATAGGCGAACCGGTCAGATATATCCTCCTGTGTGGCAAGCCTTCACTAAGTAAATGTCTTCGGGCATGCTCAGTATACACAAGGTTGAAATCTGCAATGTGATCAATTATTTTCCTGTTAATTTCTTCCGGCACATTCATATCGAAGCTACGATTTCCAGCCTCCATATGAAATATTGGTATTCTTAAACGCTTTGCAATAATTCCTGCAATACTGCTGTTGGTATCTCCCAATATCAAGACGGCATCCGGGTTTTCCTTTTTTAGTATCTCTTCACTTTTTATCAATGTTTCGCCTAATACATGCCCCAGAGAAGAAGTATCAACTGCAAGGAAATAATCCGGTTTACGTAATTCCAAATCAGAGAAAAATATTTCGTTCAACTCATAATCGTAGTTTTGTCCTGTATGAACTACAATATGATGCAGATAATTATCGAGTAGTTTCATTGTAGAACTTAACCGGATAATTTCTGGTCTCGTTCCCACAATTGTTGCTACTTTTAGGTTGGATTTTTTCATAATATCATATTTATGGCAATAATATTAAGACAATGGGCAAAAGTACTCAAACTTATATATATCAATCATTTTATATTTTACTTGATATTGCACCTGTAATTTTACCTGTCTTAATTTATTCATCAATAAATTCTTCTAATTTTTATATCAATTCTATTTTTTAACTCCTAATCAATAATTATTTATCACATTTAACTAAACAATAATTTTACTTTAAACTTCTTGACAATAAGTATCCGGATCATCTGGATTGTACGGTTCATTTATCCAAAACAGGGTGATCAACTCCTCAGAGCCTATATTAGTAATATTATGGGTATACCAAACAGGCATATCTACATAAGAAGGCTCATCGCCATTCAATTCATAGGTTATTTTTTTATCTGTTCCAATTTTTCTCAACTGAATAGCAGCCCTTCCCTTTATAACAGCAAATCTTTCCACTTTCCGAGTATGAAAATGATTCCCACGTGTGATTCCCGGTTTGGTAGTCGAAAATGAAAACTGACCGGAGGTATTAGCCCTCATAATTTCAACAAAAGAGCCTCTGTCATCTGTATGTTTCACATAATGAAATGGAAAATGGCTAGAATCGATATAACAGCGATAGGTGTTGAACAAAGAAAGTTCAAATTGATCGTCCAGATTTGGTATAATGCCTTTTCCCAGATAATCCTCTTTAAACTTCATTAGAATTGTCAGTATCTCACTAACTTTTCTTTCACTGGTATGTGGAACTACATATTTCAGAATCTTCCCTTTACCTGATTTTAGAATTTGCTGATAAAATTCATCAACGAGTTCATTGATATAGATAAGTTTCAGATTGCCATCCACATGGATCTCAGGTGTCTCTCCATGCGTAAGTTTATGACAAAAAGTAGCAATAACTGAGTTATAGTTTGGCATACCAAAAGGGCCAAAAACATTTGGAATGACCATTCCGGAAAATCCAGAATTATGTTTCCTTGCCCAATTTTCCAACAATTTTCTACCATCCTGCTTTGATTTTCCATACAGGTTATTCCGCTCTTCCTGGGTAGACGAAGAAAAAATAATGTAAGGTTGAGAATTAGTTCTCTCACATGAAGATATCAACTTCTTTACCAATGAAATATTTGTATCATATATTACCTGCGGATCATCATGGCGGTTCATGGCGGCAAGGTGTACTATTACATCACAGGATTTTACAAAATTTTCGAGTCTTTGTTTCTCGAAGAAAAAAGCATCTTCAAAATTGACTCTGTTTATATCATCTTTTAATCCAAGATAATTGTAAAGATGGGTTCCCATGAAACCCGCCTGTCCTGTTATTCCTACTTTAATCATAATGAGTTCCAGTTAAACCATTGATTCATATCATACCGGTAGTCGTCTTTTCTAGATTCATCAACTGTTTTATCAGAATAAACCAGAAGTGATGAACCCGGTGACATAGCCTTAAAACCATTGGCAAATCCAGGTGGTACAACCAAAATCTTAACATCTCCTTCATTTAAACTATATCCGATAACTTCCAGATCTTTAGAGGGGTCTGTCCAGTTATCAATCCGGAGCAGTTTAATACTAAAGCCTCCCGATAAACAAAAAAAATATTTTGTCTCATACCTATGGCCCTGCCAGGCACGAACAATTTCCTGATCAGAGTGCTTTATCACATAAAATCTTTTAATGTTTTCAAATCCAAATTTATTGACAAATTGCAGTTCACCCCTTTCATCCTCATGTTTACCGCCATCAATTAAGTAAGGATTATTTTCCATGGACTTTACTGTTTCTGCATATCATTTTTAATAAAATCGAGCTTTAAAAGCAGTTCCTTCATGCCTTCCACATCCAATCTTATGGTATTGTGTGAATGGTAATCTTCAAATTTGGACACATCCTTTTCACCTTCGGAAAAATAACGCTCATAATTCAAATCACGAGTATCTGCCGGTACTCTATAATAATCACCTAAATCTTCAGCTTTGGTCATTTCTTCACGATTCACCAGGGTTTCGTAAAGTTTTTCTCCATGTCTTGTTCCAATTATGTTTACCGAATTGTCAACCTGATATAATTCTTGCAAAGCATAAGCAAGAGTTTCAATTGTTGCCGCTGGCGCTTTTTGGACAAACATATCTCCCGGATTGCCATTCTGAAAGGCAAAAAGAACCAGATCAACTGCACCATCCAGACTCATCATAAAACGAGTCATATTGGGATCAGTGACTGTAATGGGGTTCCCTTCCTTGATTTGCTGAACAAATAAAGGAATTACCGAGCCCCTGCTCGCCATTACATTTCCATACCTGGTGCCGCACAAAACAGGTTTTGTTACATTTCTCGATTTAGCGATCATTACCTTTTCCATCAGGGCTTTAGAAAGTCCCATGGCATTAATCGGATACACTGCTTTATCGGTACTGAGTATGACCACATTCTGTATCTGATATTTAATGGCTGCTTCAATTACGTTTTCAGCCCCTAATACATTGGTCCGTACAGCTTCTACAGGAAAAAATTCACAGGAAGGAACCTGTTTCAATGCAGCTGCATGGAAAATGTAATCCACACCCCGTACAACATTATCGACGGAACGATGATCTCTTACATCACCTATATAAAATTTTACTTTCGGATTATTCATTTTTTTTCGCAGATCATCCTGCTTTTTCTCATCCCTGCTGAATATTCGGATTTCACGGATATTAGTATTAACAAACCTGTTTAAAACGGCATTCCCAAAAGAACCCGTGCCACCGGTGATTAATAGCACTTTATTGTCAAACATTGTATAAATATTTATATTTTACCATCTATTTTTTTATAACTACAATTGCGGTAACAAAACAAATTCATAAATTTATTTTACGACCTTGCGCAATTCATCTCTAAACTTTATCCTTACTTTGCGTCCATCATGATTTTCAAGAGCAATTTCCCTTCCGGTCAAACCGAGTCTCGTTCTCAAATCTTCATTTTCATATAAACGCCGTATAGAATTGGCCAAAACATCTATGTTGTTTTCTAAAACCACTTCACCACATCCTGCATCAAGGGCATATTTAGCTAACGCAGTGTTTTTTGAAGCAAAAA
>Ga0164313_10002281_pt1 | contig 17205 bp, 16 predicted proteins | sample GuaBasSedimGuay4_FD_113735 | JGI IMG/M metagenome (GOLD analysis project Ga0164313, IMG submission 113735) | Subseafloor sediment microbial communities from Guaymas Basin, Gulf of California, Mexico - Guay4, Core 4569-4, 0-3 cm | ecosystem: Environmental > Aquatic > Marine > Hydrothermal vents...
CTCGTCAACGACGAAGAGACGGTCGACACGCTGAACACGACTTTGTCGCAGCTGAACAACTATCTCGAAAAGCAGGACACCTTCCGAACATACCTGGACTACCGCGGGGAATACCATTTTGAAAGCGAAGCACTGAAATCCTACGTGTCTCTCCGTATTCAGCCGAGTGAGGACAAATATTACCTCCTCCAGGTCATTGACGATCCCGAAGGAAAGCGGAGTAGCAGCGACACATACACTGTCATCAATGGTGAGACTGTTTTGGTGCAGCAGGCAAAGATAGAGTATGATGAATTGAAATTTTCCGCCCTGGTGGCCAAGCGTTATTACGACTTTGCCCTGAGGGGCGGACTTATAGAATCCACCGGCGGATTCGGATTTGATTACTACTTTCTGGACGACAAGCTTCTCATGTCTATGGATGCATTTGATTTTAGCCTGGACCGCAATCCGCACCTTAAAGCGAAAATCGATTTCACGCCATTTTCACACCTATACCTCACGACAGGGTACGACAATTTTCTAAATGAAGAAAACCGGTCGTTTTTTATCGGGGGCGGCATCAATTTTTCAGATGAAGATATAAAAACGCTTATTACAAGTGTGCCCATTCCCTGAAAAATTTCATTCTCGACTACGTTAGCAGTTGATTTTATGACCACTGACACACAGATTATTGAACCGGGCAAGCGTCCGTCCCCTTTGGATGAAAAGACAAAACCATTCCGCCTGTACAAATTTTTCACGCTGACGAGTTTTATTTTCATTTTCGTGGGTACCATCGTGCTTTCTTCCCTCAACATGCACTGGGCCCGGAAGATGCAGTTCAGCAAAAGTGAGGATTATGCCCTGCTGCTGATTTCCAACCTGAACCACCAGATTTTCAGACAGTTCATGCTCCCGATCAGCGTGTCCGGCGAAAAAATCCGGCTCAGTAAAAAACACCAGTTTGAAAGGATGGACACCATTGTCCGCGGCACCTTGCACGGATTCAATATCGAAAGAATTAAAATTTACAACCTGAACAATATTATCATCTACAGCTTTGACAAAGAGATGATGGGTATAAAAGACATCGGTGGATCCGGGTACCAGAATGCTAGCATGGGCAACTATACGTCGGAGATGGAACAGAGCGGGAGCTTCTGGCAGATCCTGCTCGGGTTCCCCAAAGAGATCAGGATCACCACGTTTGCCTCCCTGCACGCCGAGGAATCACTGGCTGTCACCACCGGGCCTATTTTCGGCGTTGTTGAAATCGTCCAGGACATTACGGATGACTACCGCACCATCTTCAAATTTGAGGTGCTGGTGGTGCTGACCATTATGCTGGTCATGGGCATCCTGTTCCTCGTTCTTATCGCGGTTGTAAAAAAGGGGGAAGAAACCATTGAAGCGCGGGCCCGGGAACGTTTGAGACTCAAAGAGAAACTCAGCCGTGCAGAGCATCTCTCTTCCATCGGCGAGATGGTGGCCGGTGTTTCCCATGAAATCCGCAACCCGCTGGGCATTATCAGAAGCTCGGCAGAGCTGTTGAAAAAGAGAATGAAAAAGCTGGACCCGGCCAATACCTTCCCGGACATCATCATCGAGGAAGGGGCTCGTCTGAACAACATCATCAGTGATTTTCTGAACTTTGCAAAACCCCGCCGGCCCAGCCTGGCCGAGTGCAGAATCGAGGAGATCATCAGGAAAAATATTGACTACCTGTCATCCGACGCCGTTAAAAAAGGCTATATTCTCGATCACCACAGCAACGGGGAATTACCGGTGATGATGGCCGATGGCGATATGCTTTACCAGGCTTTTTTAAATATCCTGATCAATGCCATGCAGTCCATGCCGGACGGAGGCAGGGTCGTGGTTGACACCATCGGAGAAAACCACCAGGTCACCGTGCATTTCAAAGACAGCGGGGAAGGCATCGATGAAGAGATCATCGACAAGATATGGGCGCCGTTTTTCACCACCAAAGAACAGGGGACCGGCCTGGGATTGGGCATCGTCAAAAATATTGTCGAAGCCCATGGCGGAAAGATCAAGATCGTGAGCCGCGAAGTGCGCGGCATCAATGTCACGATAACCTTACCCGTGAATCAAGGAAACTGAAGATGGAGACGATTCTGATCGTTGACGATGAAAAAAACTACCCGCCCATCCTGGCTGCCGTCATGGAGGAGGAGGGGTTTGAACCGCTGATGGCCAACAGCGGCGAGGAAGCGTTGGCCATTTTGAAGCATTCGGATGTCGATCTTGTGCTTACAGACATGAAGATGCCCTCCATGGGCGGCATAGAACTTCTGGAAAACGTGAAGAAGAAGGACCCTGAGCTTCCGGTCATCATGATGACCGCCCATGGAACCGTAGAAAAAGCGGTCGAAGCCATGCAAAAAGGTGCCTACAGTTATATCATGAAGCCTTTCGACAACGACAGTCTCATTATTTACGTGAACAAGGCCATTACCATGTACCGCGTAATAAAGGAAAACCGCCGGTTGCGGCAGACAGTCACGTCGCAGTACAGCTTCGGCAATATTATCGGCAAAAGCAAAAAGATGCGGGATGTGTTTGAAATCATCCGCAAAGTGGCACCGGCCAGCGCTACTGTGCTGATTGGGGGTGAAAGCGGAACCGGCAAAGACCTCGTGGCCAAATCCATCCACTTCAATAGCCCCAGGCGGGATTTTCCGTTTGTGGCCGTGAATTGCACCGCATTGGCCGAAACACTTCTTGAAAGTGAGTTATTCGGCCATGAAAGGGGGGCATTTACCGGTGCCGTGTCATCCAAAAAAGGCCGGTTTGAGCTGGCTGACGGCGGCACTCTCTTCCTGGATGAAATCGGAGAACTGTCGCCTTCGCTGCAGGTGAAGCTTTTGCGTGTTCTGCAGGACAAGGTTTTCGAACGGGTGGGCGGTGTCCGCCAGGTGTCCGTCAATATCCGTTTGATTGCAGCCACCAACAAAAAATTGAAGGAGGAGGTAAAATCCGGGCGGTTCCGGGAAGATCTTTTTTACCGTTTGAACGTTGTGCACATTGAACTCCCGCCTCTCAGGCGTCGCCAGGAAGACCTTCACCTTTTGGTGGATCATTTTATCGACAAGTATTCCAATGAACGGGGTTTGGATATGCCTGTCAACGGCATTGAAAAACAAGTGGAACGGCTGTTCTTTGACTACAACTGGCCGGGAAACGTGCGTGAGCTCGAAAACGTCATTGAGAGAGCCATGGTGTTGTGCCCGGATGATATTCTTAAAGTGGATGACCTGCCGAAGGATTTCAGAAATTCCATCTCCGACTCCCGGCGATTGGACGGCATTCCGGAAGATGCCCAGCTATTTGCAACGCTGATGGATATCGAAAAAAAGATGATACAACGGGCGTTGAAGATTACCGGCCATGTGCAGAGTGAGGCTGCCCAACTATTGGGAATCGGCAAGAGCGGGCTGAACAAAAAACTGAAAAAACATGGGATCGAAGCAGGACGCTTATCAGACTAACGTTCCGAATGCCGTAAGAGGCGGAGCGCCTATTTTTTTCAAAGCGCCACATCAAACTGATTTCCATCTGGAAACCGTTCGATTTCCATCTGGAAACCGATACGGTTAAATGAGACAAGAGACGCATGGTACAATGTGGCAGGTTTTTCTAACATATTGATATTAAACCAATAAAAAAATTAATAAAAAAACAGGGTGGATTTTTGGGTTGGCAAGAAAATTGCAGGTACTTCAAAGTGGACAACTTAATAATTTTCTCATCTATTCTCCTTAAAAATTGGCTGACCGGCTCCTTACCGGCCAGCCAATTTTTTTCCTGATATGTCCTATACAATAAGCTTCTCATTAACCAGTTCATAGTAAACCGAATTCTGGAATTCGGAAACCAGGCGATTGTAAGCGGCCTGGCTTTTTTCAGTGTCGCCCGATGCTTCGTACAGCCGGCCCAGATTAAAGAGGGCCACGTCCTTGGCAACCGGATTATCATTTTCGGCAATCTTCTCAAAGTAGGTCACCGCTGTCTTTATATCCCCCTTCTTTTCATAGGCATATCCCAGACTGCTGAGGATCAGGTTGCGATATCCTCCTTCTTCCGCAGTATCATCCAAGGCTTTTTCATACAGTTGGATAGCGGCGTCTGTTTCGCCGGCTTCGTAGCTCAGGTTGGCGTAAATCACACCCGCCATTTTTCCGGCAGGTTTGCCCGCGTATTTCTCAAGAATATAGTTAAAATCCGGCTTTGTTTCGGCAAACGCCTGATCGGCATCGGTATCATTGCGCCGGGTTTCATATTTCTGCATGGCCTGGCGGAGAAGGTCTGAAGCGGTGTCTTCGGCCCTGTTGGAAAAAAAGCGGAAGGCTGCCAGGGCAATGACAATAACAAAGAAAGCACATGCGGCATAGGTGAGTTCCTTGTTGTATTGCCGACTGAATTGGATGAGCTTTCCGGTAAATGTGATAAACTCATCCGGTTCTTTTAATAACTGTTTGCGGGTCACTCGTTTTTTTGCCATTGTTCCTCCACCCTTCTTTCCTGAATGGTTGTTTTAAATAGTAAGAACAACCGGGATTGTTCTGTTATCTACAGGTAGCATATCAAATAAGGCGCTTGATTCTTTCCCATCCTTCATCCGGAATATCCGCACCGATCACCTGGCAGACCTCATAGCCGCAGGCGGATCCGATTTTACCACACACATCCAGCGGATAACCATTCGCTATCCCGTAAAGAAAACCCGAAGCCCACAGGTCACCGGCACCGGTGGTATCCACCACCGGCCCCTGGCCTGTCATTGGGGCTATTTTAACAATATTTTCCCGTGTACTGACATAGCTGCCCCCTTCGCCGATCTTGAGAACGGCAATATCAGCTCTTCGCGCAAGCGACGCCATGGCCTTCATTTCATCCGTATGCCCCGTAAAAGCACGGGCTTCGTCTTCATTGGCAATAAGGATATCAACAAATTGATCTACAATGTCATCCAGAACGTCTCTGGATTCTTCGACAACCGTGTAGCTTGCCAAGTCCAGGGACACCCTTGCCCCCGCTTCTCTGGCACGCTGCAGGGCGGCATACGCCAGCTCCGTGTTGAAAAGCAGGTAGCCTTCCAGGTGAACGATAACGGTGTTTGAAAAATGACTCCCGTTTAAGTCATCCGGGGTCATTTCAGAAGATGCGCCTAGGAAGGTGAACATGGACCGCTGTGCATCCGGGGTTATAATCGAAAGCACCCTCCCGGTGGGTGAAGCGGATCTGAAAAGATGGGGCTGGACATGGCTTTTTTTCAGGTCTTCTTCAAAAAGAGCCGCCATATCATCCTGCCCGCATTTGCCGATAAAACGCGCCGCCCCGCCCAGTTTTCCAATGCCCACGGCTGTATTGCAGGCCGACCCTCCCGGGACGATAACGGGTCTGGCGGATGTCAGGGCAAGGGTTTTCTCAATGAACGGCTGGTCTACCAGCATCATGCCGCCCTTTGCCGCACTGGTTTTTTTTAGAAAATCATTATCCTCGTACACCAGGATGTCCACCAGGGCGGACCCGATACCCGCAACGACACCTTGTCGATTATCTTCCAGCATAACGTAATTTCCCTACCACAACAAAGATTTGTGAATCCATCCCTTGTCACCGTCCGCGTGCAGGATCTGACGCCAGTTACCTTTTTTTCCTATTATTTTAAAAGGAATGCCGCTGCCGACGGTAAAAACCACAGGATTTTCCTTACCGGGACCCGACCTGACATTGCATTTTTCCTTAATGGTGATCGCCGTGGGAATGTCCCCTACAAGGGATTTGTGAATCCAGCCCTTGTCGCCCTCATAATCAGTAAAACCATACCAATCGCCGGATTTGCGCTCAACCAGAATTGGGTGGTATTTTTCCACCTTCCATAAAATTTCATGGTTCGTTCCAGGCCCTGAACGTATATTGGCTGTGGGTGATGAAATGGCCAGCCGGTCTGCCAGGGCCGCGGCAGCCATGCATAGCCAGAACGCCAAAACAGCGGAACAAAATTTAAATTTTCTCATTGTCCATATCCAGTGCTTTTACCATGATTTTTTGCGCCAGCCCGCGCCCAAGGACCAATCGCCTGTTTTCAATGGCGATCACAAGCTGTCCCTGGTTGAGATTGGTGATGACATCGATTTCATCCCCCAGCCTCAGTCCCATGCTCATCAGGCGCATACGGGATCCGGCCCCCCCGGTAAACTTTTTGATCACCAACCTCTCGCCCTGCCGGGCAGACATGAGCGGCGTAACATCCTGGCGTTTCTTCAAGCAGTCGGAACAGATGCCGTAGATTTCCATCTTGTGCTGCAGCATGTGGAATCCATGGGTCGCGGCTATACTCACCTGCAGATTTTCAATCTGATCATTCTGAAACTCGATAATTTTTTTGCATTTCGTGCAGACCATGTGGTCATGGTGCTGCCCCAGGTGCCGGTGTTCATAGCGAAAAACGCCATTGTCAAAAGAGTGCTGCTGGGCAAACCCGAAGCGGCACATGAGCTTGAGGGTGTCGATGACAAATTCCGGTTCCGGATCCATGCCGCCTTTGCGCACAAGATCCACGAGTTCGGCCGCTGACAGGTGCTTTTCAGTCTGCAGAAACACCTCGATAGTCTTGATCCTCTCCTCGAAATGATCCACGCCCTCCTGATCGAAAAGCTTTTTCAGCTGCTCTTTTTCCTGAACATGGGTATGCTGCATGTAAACGGCCCCGCTCCTATCCCCAGGGTTGAATAAACAACCCGGCTTAACCGTTTGGCCCGGGAATCGTGTAGGTTGTGCAAGATCCGCTTGAACAGTTCCGGGTTTGAGAGGCGGCATTGCTTTGTTTATTGCCGCCCTCACGCATGGCGAAGCTTGTTGAACTGAGAACCCTTTCAAATTCTTCGGATGAACACTTAGGACAGCTGAGGGCCACCTCTTCATCCTTGTTCATAACCAGCAGTTCAAAAAACTCATTACATTTCAAACACTTGAATTCATAAATCGGCATTTTCCGTGTCCTTTCATTAGAAATAGCCTTTCCCTTTCGGGAAAAATCGATAACCCAAGCCATGATTTATTACAGGCAATGGTATCGTTTATTGTTTCTAATGTCCATATACGACAATAGAAGACTATTATAGAACCAATACGTCTACAATTACAATGGCGGGGTTGTCAAGTAAGGATGCCCTGTTAAGTCAGGATCATCTCTAAATGGGTTGTCATTTAGTTTAGACAGTATTCACCGATTGTGCCGCTGGAGATGAAGGCTTACGTGGCTTGACCGGCAGTTTCACCTGGAAATGGGCACCTTTTCCGGGTTCACTTTTAATGCCGATGCAACCACTATGCTTATGAACGATTTCATGACAGATATACAGGCCCAGGCCCGTGCCGGCACCCACCTCCTTGGTGGTGAAAAACGGCTTGAACATATCTCTTCGGACCTGCCGGGTTATGCCAGGGCCGGTATCCCGGCATGAGAATACAACATGGTGCCCCTTGGGCTCGTAATATGTCGACAGCCTCACTGCGCCATCAACTTCGGATGCAGCCTGCAGGGCATTCCGGACAAGATTGACAGCCACCTGCCCGAGACCTGCATAGTTTCCGGTTATGCGGGGCAGACTGCCGCTGAGCGTCGTGGTAATGGGCGGGCAAACAGGTTTGAACTGATTCTTGAGTACACGCACGGTATCGACGATAACCGCGTCCAGGTCAACCTTTTCGCTATAGGTCCGCGTCTGCCGTGAGAGCCCCAGCAGGCTGGTAATGATGGTTTTGGCCCTTGTCAGTTCCCTGCCGGCCAGCAAAAGGTCCGGCACAATTTGGTTGCCGGGGATATTCCCTGCACCGGGCCCGGCCAGGTCTTCTACGGTGGATTGAATGAGGCTGATGGCAGACGTCAGTGGGTTGTTCAGTTCGTGAGCCGTGCCGGCCACAAGCAGGCCGATGGATGCCAGGCTCTCGGAACGCACCAGTTGCTCCTGGGTTTTCTCCTTTTCGGAAATCACTTTTTTAAGGGTGTCCGTTCTTTGTTCAACACGCAGCTCCAGGGTTTTGTTCAGGTCATTCAGACGCCGGTAGGATTTTGCGTTTTCGATGGCAACCGATGTCTGCATAGCCAGGGCTGCTAAAAGGTCGATGTCTTCAGCGCTGAACAGCTCTCCGCTTTTTTTCTGGCCGAACCCGATGAAACCGTTCAACTTGTTGTTGAAAGCAAGCGGCAGGACCACGTCTGCTGCAACGGCCGCCATATCTTTCAAGGCTGTTTCAGCAACAGGGTCGTTCGGCAACTCCAGCAGCCTGGTCTTGATAACCGCCCCCGAACCCTTTTTCATGAATTGTATCAGCGGCGATTGCAAAGAAAGGGTTGTTTCACCCGGGGAGAGATCTTTTGAAGCGCCATCCAAAACCACTCGAAAACACACATCCGACGTGTTTTTCAAAAACAGGCGGCAACCGGTCAACATGATTTGATCGACTACGGTATCTGACAGGCGGAGTGCAATCGTGGATACATTCAGAGTGGATACAATGGTTTGCCCAAGTTCCCGGATGGTTCTGCTATAGGCATAACGTCGTCTGTAAAATATGCGGTCAAGAAAATGCTGCATGGCCGCTTTGACGGGGCCGAAGATAGTCGCAACAATCAAGAAAAACAATATGTTGAAAGATACCGAACTCTCGAACGCCCATCGGGTAAGGGTGGCGTTGGCAAGGATCACCAACAATGAATATGCACAGATAAGGAAGGCGGTTAACAGGGAGTATAAGAGGCTTTTCCGCAGGAGGACGCCCATATCCAGCAGATCATATCGAAACAGGCCGACAGCGAATATGGTTAGGGGGATGAAGCTGAAAGTACCCGGCGGATAGACAGGATATCCCAGAATCGGCAGCACATTCAGCCCATTCAACACGCCCATTGCGGCAAAGCCGGCACATAAGTATTTGAGCTTGTTTTTCTGAATGCTGTTCTTTTCATGGTGTATGGCCCATCCGAGCCAGAACAGGCAATACAGCAGGGCCATAACAGCCCCGGCACCAACCAGGGGATAAAGCGGCCCGCCGCGGCCAAAAAATCCGAACGCATGGCGCTGCATATCTTCGATCAGGAGGGAGGTGAGTGCAAAAGGCATCAGGACAATAGAATAGGCATAGGCAAGCCAGATCGCCCATTTATGACTGGAAATGTTCAGGTAAACGCGAAAAAAGTGCATAAACAGCGGTATGGTGAAAACCACGCCGCAATGGTCCAGCCGGCTGGTTAAAAGGGCCACAGTATCGGATCCGGTATTGAAAATGATGAGGATGTCCACATAGAGAAACGTGCCTGCAAGGCAGATCGAGAACAGCAGTTTGTTGACCAGGGCTTTCAGACCACGGTGCAGTATAATTGCTCCAAGGGCCACATAGCATATCAGGGTCAGCAGCGGGGGTATGGAATATAACGACATAGGCAGACCTCCCTGGCCGGAAAATTTTCCAGGCCTGTTACACCCGTTGTCAGAAGTATATTCCGATTCAACATCGGTATGGGTGGCGGAACAACTTCATGACAAACAACATAAACAGCGAACCGTATCAATTTTCAGTGAAGTATATATCAAACAACCGGGGAAACAAGACGGGATCATTGCGTATAAACTGCGTAATTAAAATAGGTATTAATTGATGTGGGTTTCAGGAGTAAAGGCTGAGGGTCGACCTGGTAAACTGAAAACATGTCTGCCATTATCAATTAAGCATTCAAGTAGCTATAGATGACGCCGATAGCCGTGATTAATAGTTAATTGTTAATATGGATTTCTGCTGACTGGTTCCTGGCATCTGTCCGCCAGTCACCGACCACCAACCCCGACATCCGCCAGCATCTCCCGGGCATGCGCCAGGGTTTTGGGGGTAATTTTTTCCCCGCCAAGCATCCTGGCAACCTCCTGAACCCGGCTCTCTTCATCCAAACGGTGGATGACGGTTTTCGTCCTGCCGTCATGGACCTGTTTTGAAATCCGGAAATGGGCATTCCCGAATTTTGCGATCTGCGGAAGATGGGTAATGCAGACAACCTGGTGTACGTTTGACAGGGCTGATAATTTTTTGCCGACCACTTCGGCGGCCCCCCCGCCGATACCGGCATCCACCTCATCGAAAACCACGGTTTCCACGGCATCGTTCCCTGCCAGAATGGCCTTCAGTGCCAGGACAACCCGCGAAAGCTCACCCCCGGAAGCAATATCTGACAACGGCTTGAGGGTTTCCCCGACATTGGGGGCTATCATGAAGGCCGCCCGCTCCAAACCGGTATCCGTAAAGGCATGCCCTTCTGTCTGCAAATGCCCGGAGAGACTGCTGTCTGCCGGTATTGCCGCCAGGTTGACCTGAAACCGCGTATTCGGCATCTTGAGTGTAGCTAGTTCTTTTTCCACCTTCCGGGAGACAGCCTTGGCCGCCTTATCCCTTTTCCCGGAAAGCTGCCGGCACAAATGCACGGTTTCAGTGTAAGTTTTTTCCAGCGCTCTTTCAGCGTTGGAAATTTGACCGGACAGATTTTCAATCGTATCCAGCTCCTGTTGAATGACATTCGCCCGTTCCAGCACCGCTTCAAGGGTGTCCCCGTATTTTCGTTTTAATTGATTCAGCAGGTCCCGGCGGTCTTCGATTTCCAACAATCGCTGTTCATCGGTCTGGATGCGGGGCAGGTAAGCGCGCAGCTCTTGCACGATGTCTTCGACCCTGTACACAACCTCGGACACGCCGTCAGCCGGTGCAGATAAGGATGAGTCGTACTGCGTCACGGAGGCCAGCTCTTTTTTAACCCCGGCTAGCTGCTCCACCACGGCCCCTCGGTCGCTGTAAAGCGTTTCGACACAGGCGTAAACGGTTTGATACAGTTTTTCGGCATGCTTCAGGCGCGAGGCCTCGTTTTCCAGATCATCGTCTTCGCCCGGGCGAATGCGCGCCGCCTGAATCTCCTGCTGCTGGAACTCGAGCAGTTCGATCTGATCTGCCTGATTTTTTTTCATTTGCCTCAACGCTTTCAATTCCTTCAGCAACGGGACGAGCCGGAAAAAAGTAGCCTGCACCTTTTCCCGAAGGGGGACAAGCCCGCCGAACTGGTCGAGTATCAACAGCTGCAGGTCTTCTTTTAGAAGCCCCTGGTGCGCGTGCTGGCCGGAAATGCTGGCCATGTGCCGGGTGATCCCCTTCAGCGCCTGCATGGTCATAAGGCGCCCGTTGATGTAGATGCGGTGGCGCTCGCCCCTGGATATCAGTCGCCTGACCAGCAGGCCCTCCTCGATGTCAAGCCCCTGGTCGCGCATGGCACCCGCTGCCGAACTGCCGGACAGAATATGGAAAAAAGCCTCCAATTCCGCTGTTTCCGCCCCTGTTCGAATCAGACTGGAGGAGGCCCGGCTGCCCAACAGGAGGTTGACGGCATTGATAATTATGGATTTGCCGGCGCCGGTTTCGCCGCTCAGAATGGTCAAGCCTTCCGGAAAACGAATTCGCAGATCATCGATAATGGCAAAATTTTTAATGGATAGTTCCTGCAGCATAGATCAATGTTGGCGCTAGTACTTTTGCCGCACCTTGGTGATGTTGACCACCTCACCCAATACGATGAGGGTCATCCCTTTTTCGAGGACCAGTTGCGGTGAGGGGTTGAACTCCATTTCACGATTTCTGTGGCGGACGCCTAAAACCAGAAGCTCGTAGTCCTGTTTCAAGCCTCCTTCCATAAGCGTTTGACCCACAAGCGGGGATTGATCGGACACATTGATCTGGTGGATTCTCAGGTTGCCCCGGCTGCTGCGCAGCATGCTGTCCAGAAAGTCCACAGCTGCGGGACGGATCATCTCCGAGGCCATGCGCAGAGCGCCGATGTAGTTTGGTGAAACAACGCTGTTGGCACCGGCCCGCCTCATTTTCGGTTCGAGGCTTTTGCTGATTACCCTGCTGATAATCCTGACCCTGCTGTTGAGCATCCGCGCGCTCATGGTGGTGAACAGGTTGTCCTTGTCCGATGACAGGGTGACGATGATGCCGGATGCCTTGTTGATGCCGGCTGCGGCCAGTCTGGCGTCGTCAGCGGCATCGCCTTTGATGTAGAGCAGATCCCCGATCTCCTTGCAGCGTTCGATTATCTCCTCATCCATTTCAATGAGCACCACCTGTTCCCCGTTCTTGATGAGTTCGGCGATAACCGGCCGTCCGGTTTCCCCACCACCGCAGACGATAAAATGATTCTTTAATTTGCTGATCTGTTTTTCCATCTTTTTTTTCCTCAACATCCCTGACAGTTCGCCCTCAATGGTGATGGCCGTCAGGGTACTGATGCCGTACAGGATAATTCCCATGCCGAACGTAATCAGAATCATCGTGAATATTTCAGCCGCGATATTGCCGGTTACCGCCGTCACCTCCCCGTAACCGACGGTGGTCAGAGATATGACGGTCATGAACAGGCAGTCCATGAAACTGCTGGTGCCCTGGTAAATAATATAATACCCCAGGCTGCCTGCCATTATGACACAGAGGACTGCGACCATAATGAGGATGAGTCGGCGTTTGATTTCCATTAGAATTCTACTTGCTGGACGGTTTCGCGGCCGCTGATGGCCCTGCGGATTTCTTTTTGCACCAATGGGTCGGCGATGGGTGTCACGCGGGATACGGGGCGGCCTTCTTCGCTGGTTTTATATTGCGCATCACGGATGAACCCGGGGACGTGTGCATAGCAGACCCCGCCTGACCCACAGCAGGTGGTATCAAATACCGCGCACCCTACCAGGTACAGCACCTCTTGGTCCTGAAAAGGAAGCACAGCCTCCTTGACGAAAGCGTACTCCCCCCCGATAGCCTTAACCGTCTTGTTCAATTCGGGGTGAATAAAATCGACTGCTCTGTCAGTCAGCATAAGCGATCACCTTATTCTCAGCAACAACTACCGTCGCCGCAGCGCAGGAGGCGTTCTGGTTGATTTGATCACAGCCCGGCCGCAATCCGTGTTTTCACCATCCTGGTTTAAACACAGGCTGCAGCGGTCGTCACCGCAGGCCTGGCACGCAAAGCAGGCTTTGCAGTCGTGCTTCTTCTGTCCGGAGAATTTCTCCGGAACATATACTTTCCCGTTCAGCCCGGGTCGGGAGACAAAAGGCATGCGTCAAATCCTTTAACAAACCACTTGTAGCTATTTATTAATGCCGTTCAAGTAAATAAAATACTTCTGTTTCGATCATATGTCAATCAAAGGCGAATCCATAGCCGGGTTCTTGCCATATGGATCATTGTGTACTATGATTCCTGCGGTCCTTACGTTCCCCAAACCGAAATGTGTTGACTGCCGGAGGATGCCATGCAGAAGAATGTACGCTTGACCCTTATAATTTTGTTTGCATTATCCTTATCCGTCTCGCCTGCAGCCGCGGACAGCTACGACGGTTCCGCAAGTTCCCTGAAGGTTGAAAGAGCCGTTATGTGCAAAGGTGTGGATCAGCGGGTGCCCTTGGGAATAGGGAATGTGTTTGCCGGTGATGCGGGAAAAATTTACTGTTTTACCAAGATAACAGGGGCTGCCCAGGACACGGTAGTCACACACAAGTGGTTCCTGAACGGCGATCTTAAATCTTCGGTGGACCTGCTGGTGGAATCAAACAGCTGGCGGACCTGGAGCTTCAAACAGATCGGTCCGGCGGATGTCGGGGACGGGATGGTGGAAATTGTTACCAAGGAAGGCGTCGTTCTGACCACCATCATCTTTTTTATCCAATAATAATAGATTTCCCCGGCTGAAGCCGGGGGAAATCTATTATTTTAAAATAGCAATTGTCGCGCCCCACCCGCCCGCCTCAGGGGGGGCTGTCTTAAAAGAAGCCACCAGTGGATGTCGTTTCAAAGCCCCTTCCACCCGTGCCTTGAGGAATCCCTGCCCTTTTCCGTGGATGATCCGTATTGACGAATATTTTTTTTCAACACATGCACGAATGTAATCATCCAGGAGTTCCGGGACATCTTCCGGGCGAAAGGTGTGCAGGTCGATTACATCCCTGATTTCGATGACGATGGGGTCCCCTTCATGCTGCAAAATAAATAGCCTCTTCTATACCTATTGTCGTGAATATGGTCCGAATCAACATCGGGCATGGAGACAGAACCAGATCAGTGTAACCACACCGGAAAGAATTATTGTCGATTCCATGATGAATTCCATCTTGATGCCCGGAAGCATGTACTCTTTTTCATTGGCCAATATAACCAGCAGCATGAGAATAGGGCAGATAGCTAGACCGTAGCCCAGGGACGTGAATACTCCGGAAGCGCTTAAAAGAAAAACCGTGGCCGCCAGAAAAAGGAGCAGAATTTTCAACCATTGCAAGGATCGCCTGGCGCCGATCAGAATAGGGATGGTTTCCTTGCCCACAAGGCGGTCACCCTGCATGTCAAGAACCTCGAAAAATGCCGTTCTGGCAAAAACCAGCCCGAAAGACCATATAAACGCTGCTAGGGTTCCCATGTGAAAATGTTCTGAGGATGCACCAAATGCAGGGAAAAGAGAAGTGACAAACCCCCATGCCAGCGCGATCAGCACGGTCCTGGAGCCGGGGATGTCCTTCAACCGCTTCATCCCGGATTTGCGCACCAGCTCGCCCGGTATCACCCTCAGGTTGTACGACAGACCGAAAAAGCTCATCATCAGTAAAATAAAGAACGGAACCACCCCCAACGTGTAGGCTGTGAACAACCCGGCAGCCCCTGAAAAGGACGCCAGGATGAAAAGCAACACCTGGTTGCGGGCATAAAATTCAGCCCGTTCGGGATCATTGAACCGGTCGGCCTTTCTGCCCATGAGATGGTTGAGGATATGCATGGACTGAACATACAGCATGGAGATCAGAATCTGGGGAATGACATTCCTGGCGCCCTGGAGCTTTGCGCAGGCAAAACAAAGGGCCCCGGCCCCCAGCGCAATGTAGATGTTGGTCAGCAGCAATGCCCGTTGTGCTGAAAATGCCGCCTGGCGCCAGGCAACCTGGGCTTTGGAAGGCATGGTTTCCAGTTTGCGGTACACCCGCCTGATGATCCAGTTGGGTGTCGAGGCGCCGGCGGTAATACCCACGCAATCTGCCCCGGCAAGCTCGTTCGTCTCGATATCGGCTTCTGTTTCGACGTGCAGGACCGGTTTTCCGGCCTCCCGGGCAATTTCAGCCAGTCGTTTGGTGTTCCCGCTGTTGTAACCACCCACAACGATGAGGGCGTCCACCGATGCCGCCATGCGTTTCACCTCCTTCTGACGCTTTTCCGTGGAGTCGCAGATGGTGTTGAATATTTTGTAATGGGGAAACCCGTGTTCAACCCAGCTGACCACCTGGTCGAAAAAATTGGTGTTCTGGGTAGTCTGGGCGACAAGGATGGCTTTTTCAAATTCAGGCAGGGATTTCAGGTCGTCAATGTTGTTGACCACGTGGCCGTTTCCGCCGCTATATCCCATGAGGCCGACCACTTCAGGGTGGTCTCTGTCGCCGATGATGATCGACGCATAGCCTTTTTCCGCATGTTTGCGGATAATGGTCTGAACCTTGATGACCCGGGGGCAGGTGGCATCGATGACCTCGAATCCTGCCTGGTCGAGTTTTTTCTTTGCATCCGGTGGAACGCCGTGCGCCCTGACAAGGATCGACCCGTCCCCCCTTTCTGGAATGTCATCGAGGGTGGATATTCCTTTTTCTTTAAAAATATTAAGAACTTGAGGATTATGTATCAGGGGGCCGTATGTGTAGATAGGGCGATCACCCCGGCGGTTCGTGTCGAGAACCATCTCGACAGCCCGGCGTACGCCCATGCAGAACCCGGCGGTTTTGGCAATGACAATTTTCACGTAACACCGCAATAATCCCCAAGGTCGATGGGGTCTATGCTTTTAAATAGACTTTATGTTCAACCAGTGAAAGAGCGTGTATCCGGGCTTTGATAAACTTCTGATCCCCGAAAATGCTGACCAGTCGGACGCCGTCCTCTTCCGGTTCAACCGTGTCCACGGCCTCCATGATCAAATTGGTTTCATCGCCTTCTACTAGATATGCATTTGCTTCACACATTGTATTTTCCTCACAGTTTTTTATCTTAAAGACCAATATTTTGCTCGATCAATTCGTCGATGAGCCGGGGCAGCGGTATATTTTCGACCCCGGCAATCTCAATATTTTCCTGGGAAAGCGGCAGCAAAATTTTTCTGGCCGGGCTCCGGGAAACCGCTTCCGCCATTGCCGGCGTGACCTCACCCAGCATGGCATGCGCCATGATAATGCCAATGGGCCCGATGATGACATCCACCAGTTGGACTGTCTGCACAATCGAATTTTCGCCGGAAGCACCGCGATTTGCCCGCGCCTTGATCATCTGGGCCGTGGCGATGGCATTGGTGCCCAGGGCAATGATCTCGATGCTTTCCCCGAACGTATACTTCATTTTCTTAATGATGGCGCTGCCGATGCCGCCGCCCTGGCCGTCAATGACGCATATTTTTTTCATACAATACCTGAATCTTGCGCGAGTCGGAGGCTTTCATAGGCAAGGCGTCCAAGGGTGAAGTCGTAGTGGTTTACTTCGAAACCTTGGCAACGCAGCATATGGAAGCCTCCGGCTCGCCCTCCGGGTGAAATTTGATGATTATTTATGACGATGATCCGTTTAACCCATTAGGTTTGTTTGACGTTACGTTAGTTGTTTTTGCCCCTTAATCCGCAATATTTTATAGTTCGCTGAAGTATTATCAAATTTCATGCAAGATTCAGGTTATAATTTCTTTGTTTTTTGTCTGTTCCTGCGCTCTTTTTTAGACAACCTGCGGCTGGGTCCCCTCTTACGGGTGGTCGGATTCCAGCCGGTCATCTCATCATCGGGGTTGATGCCTTTTTCCCGGGACCAGGAGGCCATATTCAATTTTTCCATAAACGCCGGTGAACTCACCGTAGCGGCTTTTTGAGACGCCGCATACCTGACCACATCCCGGTCGGAACTGACCACCAGCGCCCCCTCCCTTTCCCGCGCTACTATGTGTTTGATAACCGTATCAGCCGTTTCACCCCTGCGGGAAAAAACCACCTTGATGCCCTTTGACTGATCCCGCTGCCGGTATAAAGAATAAGCATCGGTACCGTCAAAAACAACTGTAATTTGATGGCGCTTGATTTTTTTATAGGCTGCCAG
>Ga0164313_10002283_pt1 | contig 17203 bp, 27 predicted proteins | sample GuaBasSedimGuay4_FD_113735 | JGI IMG/M metagenome (GOLD analysis project Ga0164313, IMG submission 113735) | Subseafloor sediment microbial communities from Guaymas Basin, Gulf of California, Mexico - Guay4, Core 4569-4, 0-3 cm | ecosystem: Environmental > Aquatic > Marine > Hydrothermal vents...
ACACAAGTAAACAAGTTTATAAAGATAGTAGCAGAAGCAACAGACGCAACTATATTAAGAGACGTTGATAAGATTAATAAGGAAGTAGAAAAGACACGAGAAAAAATTAAGAAGCTTGTTATACGTGACATTAAAAAATTGGTTAAAGATAAATCAAAGAAAAGAATTACGCAGTCAAGAAAAGGTAGAAGCAAAGGAGTAGGTGCAGAGACACAGGCGTTTATGGAGCAAGCTGATATAGTTTTGAATGCAGTTCTTAAAAATGATGTGGACAAAATTGAAAGCATAAGACAAGAGATTGCTGAAAACGAACAAGAGATATTCCAACTTATATTGAAACTTAATGATGGTCAGAAACTTACACGTGCAGAAGAACGATTGGTAAATCTAGCCTATGCATATGACAACTTCTCAGACCTTCAAAGTTTATCATTAGAAGAAGTTCAAGCTTTATTAAAAAAGTTTAAGGAGTTACGTGCTGAAGGAATAAAAACTTTTAAATCAAGAAGAGAAGCTAGAGCATTAGAACAACAAGCTATCAACAAGCAAGCTGAGGAACAAATAGTTGAAGACTATAGTGATATTGTAGTTGATGATGAAGGTAATGCTAAAAACTCCCAACAACTAAGAAGAGATAGAGAAAACATAAACAAGCTATTAAATGACGGTAAGTATATGAAATGGATTATGACTTACCTAAACCATTGGAGAATGAATAGTTGGAACTCAGTAGTTACTGCGTTTACCAACAATATGAAGCACTTAGGAACTCTGACTACTCAAATTGACAATGCGGGTCGTGGTAAATTTTTCTTTGAGAACATTTACAAACGTTTGAACAGAGCTGACGAAGCTAATATGCAAGGTTACTTTAGAACACAAGACACCATTGATAGTATTGTTAATTCAATAGAAGGCATTGAAAATGGAATGAGACAAGTAAGAGAGTTGGTGTATCAAGAGGGAGTAATAAATATACGAGTGCGTGAGATAAAACCTGACGGTACAGTTCAAGAGAATTTCCAAACTGCTGATTATAACCGAGACCAACTATTAAGAATATACGCTCTATATAAAGACCCTATACAACGTGCTAAGTTAGAGAAACAAGGTTTCACTCCAAAGGTAATGGAAGATGTTGAAGCATTCTTAGGTACGCAGCTTACACAGGTGGCAGATAAAATCGTAGAGTATTTAAGTAATGATTACTACAATGGTATCAATGATGTTTATCGTCAAGTTAACGATGTAAACCTCAGCTACATTGCAAACTACTTTCCAACTCAAACAATAAGTACTGCAAGATTTGGAAGAATGTTAGAGGACGGAGACTTTGGCGGTCTGTTTAACGCAGAAACTTCCCCTTCATTAAAAGAACGTGCTAATGTAAAAGATGGTGTGAGAACTGATGTTACCTTTACTCAAACTCTAGAAACTCACGTCAAACAAATGGAAAGGTATAAAGCATATGCTGCTCCAACAAAAATATTAGCAGGGATAATGAGTGACCCATATGTTGTTAGTATGTTAGAGGCAATGGGTCTTACAAGTAATGTAAGGACTGCTATTAATTATGCGATAAACCCTGATGCATTTGCAAGAAACTCTGCCACTAATTTTAGATTTATTAACTTCCTTCAAAGCCGATACACATCATTTGCTCTTGCTTTAAAACTAATGCAGATTCCAAAACAGGCATCGTCTTTTATAAATGCTTTAGAGGAATATACTTTTAGAAAAGGCAAAGCAACTCCCGGTTTAGATTTATTAATGTTTATGTTTGATTCAGCCGTGCTTGCAGCCAACCTAGTAGCTGAACTAGTAGACTATGGCTTAGATAAAGGAGCGGGTATAAAAATTGGATTAGAAAACAAACCTTTCCAAGAAGCTATGCTTATGTCCGGTACGTTTAGAAAGCGTGTGGCTCTTGGTGTAGAGGGAGACTTAATGGGATTAGAATCAGGTCAACCTACATACGGTAACTTTGAAACCAACCAAAAACTATGGGCTAAACTTGGACGAAGAGGTAGAAAACTAGCAGCAATGCCTACCATCATTGGTGACTTTATGGGGGTAATGGGATATATGGTTAACTATAGACGTAACATAAAAAATGGTATGTCAAAAGCTGAAGCACTAGAAGCTTTTAATGATTACAATGCTACGCAGCAATCAAGAAGAGCTACTGAAAAAATCCCTCTTCAGATGAACCCAACTATATTTACAAGAGCATTTACAATGTTCGGCAGTACATTGTTTTTGCAGATGAATAAAGTTATGATGAAGGCAGATTCAATTTTAATGGACGGGGCAAGATATGTTAGAGAAGGACAAAACAAACAAGACCTACCAAAACTAAAAGACATAAGAGGTTTATACTTGAACTTAGCAGTAGCTAACGTAATGTTTACCGCAATGGCAAACATATTCTTGCTGACACGAGGTGATGATGAAGACAAGCAAATAGCTTATCAAAGAATGATGGACGCAATGTTTGGGTTGAATTTAATTTATGCTCTGCCGTTTATAGGTGAATTTGCTGAACAAGCTATGAATGATTTAAGAGGCACGAGAAGAGAAGCACAACAGGGTATTAATCCAATAAAGTCATTTTGGAGCAAATGGCAGAATGCAGTTAAATATGATGATGCAAACGCTATATTAAAAGCAGCACAGGTGGTAGGTGAAATTGGATTTGGAGTACAAGCTGACCCACTTATGGGTTTAGCTGAAACGTTTGGAGGTGAATTTGATGAGGACTCAATGTATAAAATGCTAGGTGTTAGTTATTCATATAGACCTAATAAAAAATCTTCAAGTAGAAGAAGTAAGAGAAAAACTAAGAGACCAAAACTTGATGATGTAGATGTAACATTTGACGATGAACTAACTATTGAATAGCTCTATCTTTTGTTTTATTAAATAACATTTTTCATACTCTTCTGTCTCTTCAAAGTAAAGTAGTAAATCAAATAGGGTCTGAAGTTCAAGTGGTCGTTCCGGATTATGAATAAAAAAGCCGTCATCTTTTATTATAAAGTCTTCAGGTTTTTCACCCATAACAACTCTATATGAATTCTCAAATGCTTTGTCAATGTTTATTTCCATTAGTATCTTAAATATTTCAATCCACTTTGCTTAGGATAATACACCATTAATTCTTGGTCATTTGCCGCTCCTTCTCTAGGTTTTCTTCCACCCCATCTAAACTCTCCTGTAAGTTTAGTTACCTCCCCATAAATTATTCCATCGTAACAAGACCAAATAATAATAGGATTTAATCTTGGCTGACACAACTTGACAACCTTTGATGCAGATATAGGTAGTGGATAAGCATTACTTATATTTTTATTTCTACCTTTTACTTCCACGTAAGATACCGGCAACCCTTGTTGGTTTAGTATTTTGTAATCTATTTGATTAGGACCTAGCTTTTTAAACTTTAACTGTGGTCTTAATTTTATAAATCTTTCTATTGCTTGTTGTTCTCTTTGTCTGTCAGACTCGCTTTCAAATCTCTTTGTCATAGTTCCATTAAACAGTTTATTGCCGTGTGTCCGCCTAATACTACTCCACACCCTATTGCTTGTTTTTTAAAATGTTTTGCGTATGCTGCTGCGTATGCAGTGCAGTCAATGCCACATCCTACCTGCATACCAAATACTCTAAAGTTTCTACCCACCATCCATTCTGTGTAGGCTTGTGTATGAATATGTCCTTGCACTGTAGACATCATATCATTTTTTCCTTTGGTTCGTGCCGTTCCTCCTTCACCGTGTACATATTGCACACCATCATATACAAACCTTTCACCCCAATTCCATTGTGTACCTAAGACTTCATTATAACTTTTAATCCACCTCTTAGGTATTTGTGATTCAAATGCTTTTCTCATAATCATCCTGTCGTGATTTCCAATGCACACATCTGCTTTTGGAAACTCGTCTAACCAATCTTGAATACAATCAATTGCCATATCCAACTCATCTCCACCACCCATTCCGTCAGGGTCAGTTGTGTGAAAAGAACTATAATGATTATCTATAATGTCTCCAATAAATATTACTTGGTTACAATTGTACTTAGCATAAGTTTCTTTACAAAATTCAAAGTATCCGTCTAGTGTGAACGGTGCGTGTAGGTCTCCTATAACTAGTATCCTTCTTTCTTTCTTTGTTAGATTATCGTATGCAATTTTTTTATTACCGTTTAAGCGTGGTCTAAAGTCATTATACTTCATCCTTAATAGATTCTTTTATATAGGTAAGGTTAGCTATTAAAACATCTACTGCTAGTTCTACTTCAGGATATTCTCGGTCTATTAATGCTTCATAAAGGTTGGAGGTTTGGTCGTGTAGACCATCCATTAGAGTGTTAATGTATTGTACTCGTTGTTTATCTAATGGACTTATTGGCATTACCTATCATTGGGTTAAACATCGTTATGAGACTTGTGTATTCCATTATTATTTAAATATCTATTTAATACTAGTTCATAACTTTTTATCTCGTGTTCTTTCCCTCGACTGTCCAATAATTCAAAGATAGAAGAGTATTTATTTAATGTTCTATTACTCTCCCTTAGTTTCTCTATTTCTAAAAGTAGAGATTTTTTTTCAAATCTCAAAGAAATAATTAATCTTTTTAGTTCAACTCTCGTCAATTCGTGCATTGGGTCATACTTTCTTAGAAATAAATCTTCTATTCTTTCATATTTTTTTCTCAGTATTTTATCATACTTAAGATGATTGTCTATGTTTTTTAAGTAGTGAATAGGTGTGGCGTGGTGTACTCCTAGATAGTCTGCCAACTTAGTTGGTCCAACTCTGTTATACTTTTTTAATATCTTACAAAAGATAGCACGAGCCTCAGTGTATTCTCTTCGTCTTGTCTTTTCTTTTAAGTCTATATCAAATTCTGTATCTATTATTTCTTTTAAGTAGTGTATTGGTTTTGATTCCATTTTTCTAATGTTTGATTTAAATTCATATAATCTAGAAACTCATCAACCTCTATGGAGTCCATAGATAAAAACACAGGATACTCTCCCGGCTGATGTATGTATTCTATTGTAAAATAAAAGGGCTCTTCGTTTCTTATAACTCCCGCAACTTTCTGTGTCCACCCTTCTTGCACAGGCAGGTTATCTAAATTTGTTTCTAATTGATGTACTATTTTTAAACTGTAATGTATTGGTATAGATTTAAGCTCTTCTATAAACCAATCGTCAAACTCATATCCCATATCAACCTCTATATACCTCTGTCCTAAATCCATATTTTTCTAGTTCTTTTAATCTATACTTTTGTAGTTCAGATAATTTACCTTTCCCCTTTTTACATTCGACAAACAATACGTCTGCGTCTTTGGGAATAGCAATTAAATCAGGTATTCCATTTTTGTTTGTAACTGTAAGCTTGAGTACATAATACCCTTCACTTTCTAGTTCTTTTATTCTTTTCCTCTGTATCTCTTGTTCTGACATAATCTAAATAAAACCCTATGCCAACCACAATGTTCATTGCTAGTGACGATAATAGTTCATAGGCTTGATGAAGTCGTGAATAGATAAATGTATATGCCCCACAACCCAAAAAGGTATTGCTAGATTTTGGCTAATCCATATCAACAAAAACCTTACAAACCTCATACTATAAAGTTAACAAATCTTTTTTAAAGTGTCTGACTGTGTAGTCTTTCTTCTTACAAACCGCCTTGTATATTTCCTTTTCTATTCCGTCCTTAGCGAACACCCAATACACGTTACTTTTTAATCTATCTATAGTTGTCATTCTATCTCTTGATTGCCAATAACTTGTGGCAGAAAAATCTATATTGTAATAAACTAATGCGTCTGCCTCTTTTAAAGAGATGCCTTCTCTTCCGCTCACAATTTGTAAAGCTATGCTTTTATTTGTCTCTTTAAAGAGACTGAGCTCTGTGCATATATCATCACCAAATATTTCTTTAATTGCTTTTAGTTCTTGTTTAAACTTATAGAAGATAGCTATCTTTTTCGTTGCAAATTTTTTATAAATAAACTGCGCCTTGCTTGTATCAATTACCATTCCTTTTCCTGACTCAAACTTTATAGTGCCTGAGTATAGTTGATGTAACTTCATCATTAACTTCACCGGTGTGTCTGCTAGTATGACTTCTTCATCGCCCTCTACCACTCTATTTCTCTTCAGCTTTTTGCATAAAGAATAGGTAACCTCATTCATTTCAACATTAAGTATATGTTCTTTGGTATCTACTTTGAAGCCTGCGTCAGTCTGACTAAATCTATATGTGAAAGGGTTCATTTTATTTATAATAGTTTCGTAGCCTCTAGTGTAATCATTAATGTACATAGAGTTTATCTTTTTTTGTCTTTTGTCTACATACTGATTAGCAAATTTGTAAAATGTTTTGTGTTCTTTAAAAGGGTTAGTTGGAATACCAAACACCTGATGATACATTTGACTGTAACTCTCAGGTGTAGGTGTTCCTGACATCAAACAAACTAAACATCTGTTTACTTTAATAATATCACGAACCTGCTTGGCTCGTTTATTAGGTTTAGGAAATGCTCCCAAACTATGCGCTTCATCTACAATTACCATATCCCATTTAACATCAGGTATTTTGTGGATGCTTTCATAATTAATCACCAATAAATTGTACAAAGGGTTTAGCATTTCGTAATCTTTTTCTATACTTCGTATCGCTTTCTTCTTTGTAAGAAACAAAACTCTTTTAGCGTTAAGTCTTTCCGCAATGCCTAATGCAGTTAAGGTTTTACCTGTTCGTACTTCCATAGCTAAGTATACAAATTTGTGTTCATTTATTGTACGACTAGCTTTATTGATTATATCTAGTTGATAATCTCTATATTCCATCTATTGTTCCTTGTACTTCTAATTCGTGTTTACTTCTAAATCTAATCCATCTACCCTCTCTATCTCTTCCTTCATCAGGCGGACAGTTAAATTTATAATTACTGTATGCGTTCAGCCATTTATAAAATCTATTTCTACTGATTGTCATTTTAGCTTTTGGTGCATAGTCAGGATACTCTCCAATAAATTCTAAGTATAACTCTTGCTTGTATCTTCTAACATTTTTTTCTAAAGATGGATTGTCTGTGTCTCCTTCTATGAGTCCACACCATTCTATAAAGTCGTGTGAGGTTTCTGCTGATAGTTGTCTTATCTTTAGGTTCAAGAACTTTGACTTCACTAATCCTTTTTCTAGATAAAGTTGAAGGTTCTGTATCATATAGTTATCAAACTGACACCACTCTTCATCATTCCAATCACCAAACATTAACTTTCCAAACTCATCAAGAGGAGTATTGTTTTTGTTATAATGTTGATGTAACTCTACTTCCCACTTTCTTCTAGCAAAAGAATTACCGCTGCCTTTGATTGCGTAGTTAGTGGTGATTGCTATCTTGGGTGACTTACTAAATGGTATCTTGATTGCATCTTTATTTTTCTTTTCTAATGTAAGTCCTTCTGTAACAACACTGAACAATCTTTCAAAATCAAAATGTTTTTTAACATCATCAAACACAAGTATCTGTGTGTCTGCTGATACTAATTGATAAGCAAACGACCTTTCAAAAGCAAATGACTTACCATCAATGGTAACTACTTTCTTCATTTGAGATATAGCATTCATAAATATTCCTTTACCTGTTCCCCCTTCAGGGTTGTCAGATATCACCTCATCATTTAATATTACTGCCGGGCAGTAAGATAAATTTTTATGAGCGTGTAACAAAAAACCAATTGTACTTTCCATAGTTTTTGTGCGACTGTCTTCCTTTGCACAAATGTTTTCTATAAATTTTTTGTATGTACATTCTTTTATTTCACAGATTGAAAAGTTTCTATCAATGATATGTTCTTTCCAAACGTAACCGCCTAAATCTAAATAGTCAATTGGTTCTACTACATTTTTAGTTATCTTAACTGCACAGTTTCTGTAATACAGATAAGATGTGTCCTTAGAATCTTCTATAAAGTATATGTCAATTGTTGCTAACAAAGTAAGAAACTCTTCTCTAAATAATCTGACGGTGTCAGCAAAGTAATTATAAATACTTAAGTCATCTAACTCCATTAAATGATTTAAAATAAAGTCCTTAATCTCTTTCTCTGATGTATGGTCTATTAAGTTGTTAGTTACTTTCACAAACACATAATTCTTACTTCCTTCAGGGCAATACTTGTAGTATCCGTTGTCTTCTAGAAATCTTTTAAATTCAAAATGTATGATTTTAATAACTCCCTTTTCGTTCTTGGACCAAAAGATAAACTTACTATCTTCTTCTTCTACTCTTTTTAATACTGCGTCTATGGTTGTGCCATCTAGATTTGTGTCTTCAAGTTGATGTCTTATTTCTTTTTTAGATACACCTCTTCTTAGACTTGCTTTTATAGAAGATATAGCTTCATCATCTTCATAGTATTTCGTACCAAAGTTTTGTCTGTTAGCATAGGCTGAATCTATAGTTCTAGATATCTCACGTTGTGGAAAATCTTGCGTAGCATATTGGTTTAGCACATAACCTGCTAACGATTGGTTAATGCCATAATCATTGAAAGCCATTGCTAACACATATACGTTTTGATTTCTTTGTCCTTCTGTCATAGGATACTTCTTGGTCCACCACTTAACTAGTATCTCTACTACTTTATTTTCATCTGTAATTGGAATGGTAGGTGAATCATTTACTGTGTGTTCTACATATTGTATGTCAGCTAGAGTGTCCCATACAGATGAATTCTCATTCATAAATAATAATGGGTCGTAAGATTCGTAACAAACACGGCTGATGTTTTTACACATTCTATCAAAGTATGGAGAATTGAAATGATGTTCAAGTGCTGTGAAATAATTTACGTGGTTCTCAGAATCATTTGGAATTTTTACTATGACTTTCAATCCATTGCCACTTGGAGAAATAAAAACCGAATACACGAATTTATCTTTCGTTAACTTTTCTTTATCTTCTAATAAATTTTTCTTTCTTGTGTAGCCATCAAAGTCTAAACAGATATAACCTGAATGCTCAAGCAATGAAGAGTCTTGTCTTGTATTGAATGTTCCGCTAAAACATATTGCGGGTAGACTTTTTTTAAGTTCGTTCCTTTTTGTTTTGTCTTTTTCAGAACGTATTTCTTTTACTAAATCTTTTGAAGCTCCAACCTTTATCCTCTCTAGTATATCTTTTATGTTTCTGTAGAATGGTGTCTGAGTCTCCTTGATGTTTTTGAATATTGTTATGTTTGATGTCATTATGATGTCGATTTGATGTTGATTTTAATTTTGTAACTTCTTGATTGTCAGTATCGTGATAGTTTGTGACAACTTTTTCTTCATTGTATAGGGAAGAAAAAAAGTTAGATATAAAAATATATAAAATAAAAATAGAAATTAAAATTTTTAACATATTGTCACAAAAAAAGGGGGAAGGCGTTTCATTCTTCCCCCTATTATTAAAAACTAAACAATTAAAAAGGTAAGTCCTCATTACTTTCTGCTACAGGTTCTGCAACAGGAGTCTCTACCTTTGCTTTCGGTTGATACAATTCAATGTATGGATTGCCACTACGTGCAACCTTTACATCTAAATTAACCCAACCATTTTTTGCGTGTGTTGTCAAGAAAGGTATCGCTTGGTCAACCTTTACTGATACACTACCAATTACAAAGTCCGGGGCATTTTCATTTGGTTTCTTAAATGAAAACCCATCTGCAAATACTTTGTCATCTGATTTTACTTCTGCCATATTAAATAATTTTTATGTGTCGTTCCAAATGTTTGATTGTTTCTGTGATAAGTCTTCCCTTATCTGCTAAACTACTACACGTTATTGGAACTTCAACGTGTAGTATTTTAGGTTGTCTCTTGGAGGAGACATATTCTTTTACTCTCTTAAAATAATTCTTCATTTAAAAAGTATTGGTTAATATCTTCAGTTGCCTCTTTACCAAAGAACTTGTTGTAGACTTCGACTGCCTTTTCTACTTTCTCTCTTCCTTTATCTAAGAATGCATCAGTCGAGGTAAAGACTCCTAACTGCTCTGTGTTCTTGTCAATAACATAGAAAACTAATGGGCGGTCAAATAACATTTGATAAATGTATGCTTGACTATCATAATTATATGACTTAGCAGTGTAGTGAAATTTTTTTATATCCCCGCTAGTCTTCACATCAATAATACATTCCTCGGTTACGATATCTGCTTTGCCTTTCCAATCCAAACCAAACAATTCTGTGACGCTTGGTTCTTCAAATTTATTTCCAAAAGCATACATCGTGTCGTGAAAGAAAGTATTTCCTTTCATAATTTCTGATAGCCTGTGCATTTCATCCCATTCTTTTTTTAACAAAAGAAAATCTTCACCTGCTTCAGCCACCTGTTCTTTGTATGCTTTAGTGTTTCTACTACTGACATCTACTACTTGCCAATCTTTAGTTTTGTTTGGTTCTAACAAGATTTGATGGAACAATCTTCCTTTCATAAAATTTAGATTGTCCTCTCTCTTAGTACCATATAACTTTGGATTGTTAAGTAGTACGCCTATGTCTGAATTACTAAGATAACTTCTTCCAAAGTTTCCATAGTATTCTTTATCATCCCTTAGTTGTTTGATTACATCTTTCATTAGTCTTCAGTTTTAGCTTTCCACTCTTTTCTATAATCCCATCTTGGTCTTGCATTTTTGTAACTATCTTGTGGTTGCTTGATAGTTTCTTTATTTAAAATGTTACCTTCTAAATCTAGAATGGTATAACCTTGTGCGATTAAAAGATTCATAGCCTTTACTTGTTCCTTTGCTCTTTCACGTATTCTGTACGTTTCAAAGATTTCATTGCTTATATAGTCTGACATATCTTATTTTTTATATAGGTTAGCTATTTCTTTTTTTACTTTTGATGTCATAGAGTATTTCGTTTTCAACGCATTACCTATGGTCTCTAAAGATTCCTTTCCTTTATTGTTGGCTATGTACATTAATACATTACCCCAATTCTCATCACCTATGTTTAAAGAAATAGTTTTTACTTTTTTAGGTGTTGCTTTAGTTTTTGTTTTAGTTGGTTTAGATTCATTTGTAATAGCATTTACCATTTCGTTGGCTGAAGCTACTGCGGTATCTATACCAATACCAAAGTTCCCTAATGCTCTACCCCACGCTGATGTCTCACAGTTTTCAACGTAAGATGTTTTGTTAATGAAGGTACTACCTTTTTCTTCCTCTGCTATTCCTGTGGCTATTACTTTACCTTCTGCATTTGTAATAGTAGCGAGGATAAGGATTGATTTGTCTGTCTTCTCTAACACTTCTGATGTTAAAGAATAGTTTGGAAAGTTGTTTCTAAAATAAATTAGTCTTTCGTTTACTTCAACGTAAAACTTTCCTTTGATGTTTACTGTTTTAAGTTTACTCATTTAATTTGGATTTGATTTTATTATAATTATTTATGATTCTTTCTCTATGTGCTTTCAAAATTTGAATACTCTTTAGCTTGTCTTTATTGTTCATCGCTTCACTAATTTTGTTTTCCAACACTTTAAGTTTCCTACGACAATTAGACAAATATAATACATATACCGCACATTTCCAACCTTTTTGTGTAAAAGTCCAATATTCCTCAGCAGTTGCTTCAGAATAATGGTCACCTCCTCTTGTCATATTCAGAATTACAACCTTATCTAGATTGTCTTTCATTATTTTCCAACCATAACATATAGAGGCAGTGTAATCATCTCCGTCTAAGTCCACAGAGTAATGGTCTTCTCGTGCTTGATTATATATATCTAATAATGTTAACTCCATAATTCACTTGAAACTTTTTCGCCAACGTTATCAATAATAGAAGAATAGTCACGGTCTGCTTCATACATCTTAAGTGTTACGGATATCCCGTGATGAATCGATGAATGGCTAATATCGTACCCTTCTCTCTTCATATGTTTTTGAATGTATGTTAAACGTATGCCTCTTTTTGCACATAAAAAATAAAGCATATGTCTTGCATCTACTACTTCTCTCTTTTTGCACTTCTCAAATAATTGTTCCTTTTCTATATCGAAAAGCCTACATACTTGTTCAGTATACGAGTCAAATATTTTTTGTCTTATCATTGTTCTTTAATTAGATTGTTATAAACTATTTCTTCTACTGCACTTAAACTATTAGCAGTAATATCAGGATGATGAAACATCCCATTCTCAGTAAGTTCTATGACTTCACCCCCGGCATATCTAAACACATTATCACAAACTAACACTCTTCCTGTTGGATAATAATGTTCATACTCCTTGCGATTCATAAGCTGACCTGAGTCTCTCCATTGTTTCAGACTTGGAGAATCATCTACCATTTGTTGTAGTTTTTGTAGATATCTTTTGTCTTTAAAGTCTTGTCTCTTCAAAGAGACAATCTCTTCTAATATTAATTTTTTCATAATTTCCTTTTGTTTATTTGTATAAAAATAAGAAAAGTTTTAGACTAATCCAAATACTCTTCATTCATTTGTTCCTGTCTAGTCATTACAAGACAGTCGCCAAGAATCATTTGTCCTGCTAATGCTGACACTTCAATATTCATTGGTTGATTCCAAAGCGCACCTTCTTCGTTTACTACAATTACATACTTCTGTGTGTACACATATTCAATGTAACCGCCTACTGCAGTTTGTTTTGCTTTCAATCCGTGATAGTTGTAGTCTTTGATTTTTGTGCCGTCTGCTTTAATTAATGTTGCCATATCTATAATTTTAAGTCGTTAATTTTTACGTACCAATAACCGTCTATTAGTTTTTTATCTGCGTCCTCCCACCACGTTTTCTTTGGAAGGTATCCAACCTCCACTCCAATGTCTAGTCCTAGCTTTAGAGCCTCATCTATCTCTTCATCACTTTCTATTACCGACTCTGTACCATCATCATATAACGCATATAGTGTGTGGTTTTTCCACAAGTCTCTGACTTGCTTTACGCCTGATTTCATATGGTGCGTTACAATCATCCATATGAAAGCATCTTTAGTTACTCTTACATTTTTACTCATATTAATAAATTTTAATTGTTCTCCACTCTATATCAAAGTCTGATAACTTTTCAGCTTCATCTCTATAAGTGTTATTTTCTATTAGCCATTGGTCAGGGTCATTTGTAATCTCTACAATATATGTTCTCCCATTTCCTTCGGTGTATCTTATAATTGCTATTTCCATTCTTCTTGCATTTTATCTGCGTACTCACACGCAGAGTTATAAATATTTCTATCGTACTCTTGTACAAAGTCCACGAACAGATTCATCCACTCATAAACTGATGATGAGGTGAAACTATCCATTGCTCTAACTTCGATATCTTCTTCATACTTTAGTCCGCTTATATGCGTTACCACATACTTATCGGGTTTGATATAATCACATATCATTTGTATCTGAGTTACATCATCTTCCGCCTCCCAATCTTTACCCAAGACTGAGTCGGCTACTTTTTCTAATTCGTTTTCTTGAACGAATCCATAGGTAGACATATATCTACCATATTTAATTTTAGTTCCCATTGTTTTATTTTTATTGGTTAATACTAGTCTCTTCGAGGAGACTAGTTTCAAGTATTTAACTATCATCAGTTAACCTTATATTATTACTTGTCTGACTCTCTTGAGCCATTCTCTTGTGAGTTCTAAGTCTGTCATATGAGCGTAATTCATTACCTGTTGTACACCCTCATAACTATTACCTCTGTACCCTTCGTTGTCGATAAGTTCTCTTATCATTTGTTCTCTATCCATAGTATTAGTATTTAGAATATTCTACTTCGTTTTCTTCGTACTCTGCACCACACCCTGTACATTCATATATGTTACCCTTTTGTTTCAAGTCATTGAAACACTCTGTGCAGTAAGGAGTCATTGAGCCATTCTCATAATCCATTGTAAGTTGTGTACACGTGGGTGAATCAAATGCGCTAAAGTCAAAAGGAGTTGGTGCAAGAGCCTCAATGAGATTGGTGTATCTGCTTGTATACTTTTCTTGCAATGGGTAACTTGTATTACGTGGCTCTGTCATAAAGTAAACCCAACACTTAAGTTGTTTGCCTTTGACCACAATGTTTACTTGTTCACGCTTGTACCAATTCGGATGACTTTCAAGTTGGTCAAGTCTTGCTAGTCTTTGGTCGCTGACTTTGAATACATCCACCTCAACATTATATCCTTTACCACTCTCTTTGTAGAGGTAAGGTAGACCTGATACTACTAGAGGAAACTTCTCTGCAGTCTTACCACGCCCAAGATATCTTGCGGACCTTAGTAAGTGATAGTTGCCTTCACCCCTTTTCAAAGTGCCATACACTGCAACCAAGTTGTCTTGCAGTACGTTGGCTTTTGAATACCATACGCCATTACGCCTAGTAAATAAATGCTTGTTGAAGATTTCAAATGTTTTGTTTAGAGTATTGATAGCCACGAATCTTGAATCGTATTTTGATAGTTTGTTCTTCCACGCTTGTCGTGGTATTGAACCTAGTTCGATTGCAAGTTGTTCGCTATCTGTCATCTTATCACTGCCATATCCACTGATAGTTCCATTGTGCATTAGCAGTTCATCTGTGTTATTTCCACAGACAAATGGGTGTGTGTTAGCTTTTGACACTACACCTTTTGTTTTGAATCTAAAGTGAGCAATGAATGGTCTCTTTGTTTTCAAAACTTTGTACTCATTAGACTTGAACTTCTTCATCTCATAGTTGTCAAGAAAAACAACGCCAAGTCCGTGAGGATTGATTTTACTAGCAGTCCTTAGAATGCTAGATGACATCAGTTTGTCATTTTGTTTGATAATAATTACACACATAATTTAATTTTAATTTGGACAAAGATAAGAATAAATTTAGACATAACCAAATTTATCTTTTACTCTGTCTTGATTTGTTTTAACTTTTTCCACTCCGATTATTTTATGTCCTTTGTTAGACATAAAGTTGTACCAATTCTCAAAGTGCCTCTCATCGTTGAATTGCTTAGGGAACGTTGAATAGTTCCCATAGCAAGACTTCATACTTATTATATATTCTACCATAATTATATACTTTCTTGTGGATTAGTTACTGACCTTAACCTTAGATTAGGGTGGTCTGCTCCGCCTTGTCTTAATGGTAAATCTTTATAATGCAAGTCAATCATATATCCGTGTTGAACTTCTTTACCTTCAGCTTCATTCCACCTTTTATAAGTAGGAACTTTGATACAAAATCCTCCGTGCATTTGCACAAAGAACTTTGCTTTGTGTTGATGTTCTTTCACTATTTTAAGATGACGCTCCACTTTTTTGTCGTTTGCCATTGGTATCAGTAGACCATTGCCTTCGACTTGACTTTTGTATTCAGCATAGTGTTTGGTGTAATGATACTTACCCTCACATCCGCAAGTACAAGCATCGATTCTACCCTCGTAGACTGCTCTGATTCTTTTGTACTCTAAGTCAAAGTTTCTTGTCATCTCGTGACTTGGTTGTACATTTTCTAATTTAATTGTTGTCATTGTTTTTAATTTTAATTGTTTGACATTGACTAGTCTCCTCAAAGAGACTAGTTTCGGACATCTAGTCCTCATCAGAATGCCTTATATGATTCTGATTAAGTGACTGACTAGCATTATAAATCCGAAGACAAATAATGAGGTTAGTGCAGTTAAGATTCCTTTTACTAATGTTTGTAATAATTGTGTAGTTTTCATTTTATTATATTTTAAATTATTTAATCTGTTTCAACCTTTTGGTATCATCAGTGGTAGCACACACTACCATACAGAGAGCAGTTTAACATCTTGCTCAGGATGACAACAACACTCTTAGTTTCTTCTTGCTCTTATTCTTCGTTCCTCATAATGTCTAGTGAACTCAGCGATATCTTGGTGTATCGTACCTCGCATTATAAAGTTTCTGTAATGAACTGATTGAGCGAAGATATAATCAACCTTAGCTTCATCGTATTCGTACATTGACATCAGCGTTGGTCTCACCTTCTTCAAGAAAGCTTTGAAGCTTAGATTTGGATGATTGACCGCAGTGTCTACAAGTAGGTAGAAGAACTCATACCTTCTCATACACTGCTTAACAGAGGTGAATCTTGAAGGTATTCTGAACTCTATCACCTTCCCTTTGTTCAGGCACATCTGATACTTAGGTGCAAAATTACCTTCGTAGTCTATCCCTTCAATTTCCATTGCGGGTCTCCACTGATTGTTTGTCGGAGCAGTTTCTAACATTCTCATATTGTAGTTGCAATATCCATTTCTCAGTCTTCTTTGATACATTGCCATTACCAAACCTGAGAATCTTCTCAGTCTCTTAATCAGCTCAGCTCCTGACATCCCTTCAACCGCAATGCTGATATGACCACCGCATTTGTTGTTAGAGGGTGAGTACTCATCGTTGATTACTTTCTTTGCCTCGTGAAACATATTGAAGACTTTGTTTCTCCACTGAGAAGGGGGAAGTAGCGGTAAGATATTCGTTACCGCCTCAAATCCACAGGATGAATCTCTTTCAAAGCCCTTAAGCAGATTGTATTCCTTCACACACGTTCTGTGTAATCTAGTCTTCTCTATCTCATATCCGATTGTGAACTTACTTGAGTAGTCACCTTCAAACTCTATCAGGTTACGAGTCTGTCTAGACTTGAGACCTTTGATGTCACCACCTTTAGCTCCTTTGTGCAATTCACGTGGCTCAGGTGAGTCGTGATAACCTCTGACTCTAGCTCTGTAGTCATCACCTGTTAATAAATAATTTATAGTATTTTCCATTGTTGTTGTTGTTGTTGTCTCTTTGAAGAGACTAGTTAATTTTTAGTTTCTTAGTTCTGAACTTATCTTCGCTAACACATTGTACAATTCACGAATTGCACTCTCTGATACTCCACTGAAAGCAGTGTTACACTCTTTCATCTCACCTGTAGTCAAATATCTGATTGACTTTCCTTTCGTACCCATTATTCCCTTCTTGATAGAAAAAGATATCATTGTCTCTGATTGTGAAGTTGAATTTCCACCTGTACTAGTTCCATTCGCTCTCTTGATTAGTTCAGCTACTGAACGCTCAACATTTTCTCCACCATTTTCAGCCTGAGTACATTCTCTCTTGTACTGAGTAACTATCTCAGGTGACTCGACTTGTATCTTA
>Ga0164313_10002284_pt1 | contig 17196 bp, 13 predicted proteins | sample GuaBasSedimGuay4_FD_113735 | JGI IMG/M metagenome (GOLD analysis project Ga0164313, IMG submission 113735) | Subseafloor sediment microbial communities from Guaymas Basin, Gulf of California, Mexico - Guay4, Core 4569-4, 0-3 cm | ecosystem: Environmental > Aquatic > Marine > Hydrothermal vents...
AATCGGGAAATCAAGCTGTCGCCTGGTCGGCTGTCACACAAATGCAACACGCACCTTAACCTTTCAATGGGTAAATATAAGCTGGTCGAGGAATTAAAGGAAATAGCCGGCAAACGTAATGCCCTGATTAATCATATAGATATAAAGGAGTTATGGGAAGTTCTGAATACAGAAAAAAAATGGATAGGTCTTGCCACAATGACTGAATTCTGTTTCCCGGATGGTCATACTTATGACCATGAATCCGCAGTGGTAAGGGCATTTTTTAAAAACAGATCATATTTTAAATTTAACCGCGACCGTTTTTTTCCTTATTCGGAAGAGCAGGTCGAACAGATTGCCGGCCAGCAGAAAGAAGCTGCCCGAAAAAATCGTATTATAGATGAGGGCTCTGCCTGGCTAAAAAAAGCGCTTGATATTGAAAAACCTTACTTGCCTGATGATAAAATAGAATGCATGGATATTATTAAATCCTGCTATCTCTTCCAAAAGGAAAGCCCGCATTACTCCATTGGCAAAGCAATTCTTAAAAAAGCAGGTATAGATAACATAGAAATAGTATTCCAGATCCTTGTAAAGCTGGGTGTCTGGGATAAAAATGAAAATATTGAATTGCACAGATATGAAATCCCGACCGTCTTTTCTGATGAGGTCATGAAAAATGCAACAGACCTGGTCGACAGGCATAAAGACCCCGCCGACTTTAAAGGCAGGCTGGACCTGACCGACCTCTCTGCAATTACGATAGACGGACAATCAACTCTTGATTTTGATGATGCTATAACCATTGAAGACAAAGGTGATCATTATCTTCTTGGCGTTCATATCACGGATGTCGGCCATTTCATTAAAAAAGAAGATATTATAAACAAAGAGACTGTTAATCGGGGAAGCTCCATTTATATGCCTGACCGGAAAATACCGATGCTGCCTTCATGCCTTGCAGAAAATCTATGCAGTCTGATAGCAGGGGAAGTACGTCCGGCTATAAGTATAATAATTAAATTAAGCAGATCGGCTGAAATAATGAATTACAAAATTGTTTCGAGCCTGGTTAAGGTTAAAAGGCAACTAACCTATTATGATGTCAATACGATTGCCAATGAAGATCACGAAGTGCTTATCCTTCATGATATAGCAAAAAAATTTCGGGAAAAAAGATTAAAGCAGGGCGCAATTCAAATATCTCTGCCTGACATCAACGTGTGGCTGGACAATGGCAAAGTAAATGTTACAAAAATAAACAGAGAAAGCCCTGGAAGAATGCTTGTTTCAGAAATAATGATCATGGCCAACTGGCTTATGGCGGAATTCCTTCTGAAACATGATATGCCGGCAATCTTCAGGTCTCAGGCTGAACCAAGGGAACGTCTCTATAAGGGAGAAAAAGGCACACTTTTTCAAAACTGGATGCAGCGAAAATTCTTGAGTCGTTTTATTTTGAGCCCTGAAGCAGAGAATCACTCAGGCCTTGGATTAAGTGCCTATGTTACCGCAACCTCTCCGATACGTAAATATTTTGACCTGATTACACAGCGTCAGTTGAGGGGAATCCTTGGGTTAGAAGAGCCTTACACAAAGGAAGAAATAAAAAGTTTAATACTGCGCCTTGAACAGCCCATGCGTTATGTATCAAAGCTCCAGCACAGTCGTCACAGGTACTGGTTATTGAAATATCTTGAAAGTAAAATAAGAGAAGAACAAGAAGCTATTGTTCTCTCCAGGCGAAAAGAAAATTATCAGGTGCTGCTTACCGAATATATGATTGAGTGTGATCTGCCTATATCCAGCGGTATCAACTTAAAGCCGCAGGACCTGATTCGCGTTACAATACAACACGTAAATGCAAGGAAAGATGTTATTTCCGTGTTTGTGAGCTGATAATGCTTGCCGTCAATGTAGAATAAGTCCCTTCGCAAACCCTCGGATACCAATTGTTTTGAATGTAAAACCGCTAAATTAAAGCCTTAAAAAAACAATAACTTATTTTGAAAATCATCGTAAATGAGGGTTGGAATTTGGTTTTCAGACATTAAAAAAGGTTTGCGATTTTGTTTGTAACTCTTTGACTTTGATTTTATAATTGGTGATCCCACGGGGAATTGAACCCCGGTTTCCGGCGTGAGAGGCCGGCGTCCTGACCGCTAGACGATGGGACCATTTAATTCTTAAAACCTAAGTTGAAGTTGAGCATGATTATAGAAAAGGGTATGCTTTGTCAAATATTATTTTCTATAGATTTGAATACTTCTTAATCCTTTTACCCTTTCTGAAACCAAAAACGAAATATATTATACAACCGATAAAAGGGATAAGAGCAATTATTCCCCATATAAACTTATATGCCAGTTTACCAAAATCCTTCCTAGCTATATCAAATATAGCCAGACAGGTTATTACGTAGAACGCTATACCAAGACCTATAAAAAATGTTGTGGTATTCAATTTTATCCTTTCAATAGTTTTGATAAACTCACAAAAACTCGAAATTGGGACGGCAAAGTAAAAAACTTCGGTTTCAAGGCACGCAAGTCCTGAGGAGAGAGGCGTACTTATAGCTACGCCGCAATGACGAAGGATGCAGCGCAACGCAGAAAATGGACTTTTTACGAAGCCGTCAATAGTTCAGATATTTTTAATATCGTATCTACATAGTAGTTACTATGGTTATAACAATAAATGACCTTATGGGCATCTTTTCCGTCTATTCCCGGATGCCATCCGTAATGGCCAAGATATGTTGCTATACTTATTATAGCATCGGCATGGTTAAAAAGATCAACACTTCCATCTCCGTCCCCATCTTTTGCAAATGCAAGAATGCTGCTTGGCATGAATTGAGCTATACCCAATGCCCCCGCAAAAGAGCCATTAATGATAGCTGGATCAATTCCTTCCCTGTTTACATATTTAATGAAAGCTTTGAGTTCTGAATATGCCCATTTTGATTTCCTGTCTGACCACTTATTGAATTCTTCCCCTGTAAGACTACAAGAGCTTGAATTCTTATCCCAAACCATCTCACGGATGTTTAAATCCGACAAAGAAGCCAGAGTTGAAAGAGTGTTTAAAATAGATCTGTTCCCAATAACTTTTCCAAGTCTTGTTTCAACTAAAATTATAGCAGTTATAATTGTTTTGTCCACACGGTATATTCTTTCTGCCCTTGAAAGCTCTGTATTATATTTCTTCATATATTTCTTTGCCTTCTTAATGGAGCTTCTGGAAGTGAACTGATCGTAATTTAATTTAGCTTCTCTATGCACGAAATATCGAGAAACACCTTTAAAATCAAAATAGACCTCTGGTCTGTTGTATAAATCCTTTAGCTCGCCTTTAACAAAACCTTCTATTATGAGTCTTTGCTGAAGAGATTCAAAATATACCCTGCTGTTATCTGCAATAGCCTGGTTTTGAAAGCATGGCACGGCAATTAATATCAACAAACCTGTAAACGGAACTATAATTGTGCTGTAGTTAATTTTAATAGGCATCATCTTATAATATACTTAATTTTAAGGGTTTAAGCGAATATATTTTCAATAGGAATCATTTTAAGACATCGCTTTTCAAAGGTGGCTATATGGCTGTATCCAGCCGAAATTAGCAATGGCAATGCCTTATCATAATGCTGACCAACGCTTTCGGGCTTATGAGCATCTGACCCAAGAGTAAAAAAAATCCCCTTTTCAAAACATTTTTCTATAATTTCTCTGGAAGGATAAGCCTCATTAACTGGATGATTATATCCGCTTGTATTAAGCTCCAATGATAAACCCTTCTTTTTTATCTTTGATAATATCTCATTTATTTCTTTATCAAAAGTTTTTAAAGGCCTCCTTCCAAATTTTTTCAACAAATCAAAATGACAAATTATATCATAATAATTATAATCCAGCATCTTATCAAACTTTTCAAGGTAAAGGCCGTAAATATAATTTGTGTCATTTTCTCCCTGGCTCCATCGTGAGCCATGACTTACTACGTTAATGCCATCAAGAAAATGCAGAGAACTCCCAATAACATCAAATGAATACATCCCCACAATATCTCTGATAAGGCCGGTATGCTCCGGACAAAAATCAACCTCCAGGCCAGCTTTAATATTAATAATGTCCCTGTATTTATGTTTAAAAAGCTGAATCGCCTGAAAATAAAACGGGACCTCGCCTGGCGTCATAGAAAGCCTGTTTGCAGGCTCAGAGATAATCAGATGATCCAGAAAGCATATCTCTTTTAAGCCTATATCAACGGCTTTTTGTATGTATGCCCCCATTACACCTTCTGCATGGTTGCAAAGGGAAGTATGTACGTGATAATCGATCATATAAATATAAGTTCAGAGGGTTCACGGTTGTCGGTTTACAGTTAACAGTTTTATGTTTTGATCAACCGTTAACTGTTAACCGTAAACAGCTACTTGTAAGTATCTAAATGACATGATATAAATCTAAATGTCAAATAATACATACTCCATCAGAAATTGGTTAACATGAAAAAAGTCTCTAAAACAGTTTTTTGCTGCCAGGCATGTGGATATCAAACACCTAAATGGATGGGGAAATGCCCTGACTGCGGACAATGGAAAACCTTTGTAGAAGAAGTGCAAACATTGAAGCCCTCTCAAGAAGCAAGGCGTAATACATTATCTCTTCAAGCAAAACCTGTCCCCATTAACTCAATTAAACTTGAGGATGAATATCGTCTATTAACCGGAATCAGCGAATTTGACAGGGTTTTGGGAGGCGGGCTTGTCCCTGGCACCCTTGTGCTTATAGGTGGTACTCCCGGAATAGGCAAATCCACTCTAATGTTGCAGGCGTTGCACGGCCTTGCAAACATGGGACACAAGGTACTTTATGTTTCCGGAGAGGAATCAATTAAACAAATAAGCTTGAGGAGTAAACGGCTTTCAACTGTCTCCACCGATTTGCTGGTAGCTTCAGAGATAGATATAGAATCCATACAGATAATGATTGAAGAAACCAGGCCGGATGTGCTTGTAATAGATTCTATCCAGACCATGTTTAACGCTGACCTTACTTCTGCCCCTGGAAGTGTTAGTCAGGTCAGGGAGTCAGCCATTAAACTCATGTTCATAGCCAAAAAAACAAGTGTTCCAATATTTCTGGTTGGGCATGTGACAAAAGATGGTGCCATAGCCGGCCCCAGACTTCTGGAACATATGGTAGATACGGTTCTTTATTTTGAAGGTGATAGAAATCATGTTTTCAGAATTTTGCGTGCCGTTAAAAACAGGTTTGGATCGACCAACGAAATAGGCGTATTTGAAATGAATGAAATCGGCCTTACAGAAGTTGTAAATCCTTCTGCGGTATTTCTTTCAGAACGTCCTGTAAATACAGCGGGATCAGTTGTAACTTCCAGCATGGAAGGTACCAGACCGATACTTGTTGAACTTCAGGCTTTAGCCAGCAGTACAAATTTTGGAACACCCAGAAGGACAGTTCTTGGTCTTGACCAAAATCGGGTTTCCCTGCTTGTAGCTGTTATGGAAAAAAAATTAGGTATGGATTTAATGGGACACGATATCTTTATGAATGTGGCTGGGGGTGTAAAAGTAGATGAGCCGGCAATTGATATGGGAATTATTTCCGCCATCGCATCAAGCTTTTTAGATAAACCTGTTTCTAATGCAACACTTGTTCTTGGTGAAGTAGGATTGACAGGTGAAGTCAGAGCTGTGAGCCATATTGAAACCAGAGTTAATGAAACAAAAAAAATGGGTTTTTCAAGGTGTCTTGTGCCGAAAAGCAACCTGAAGCGTATGACCGAAGTAAAAGGCATAGATGTTATAGGGGTAAAAACAGTATCAGAAACTATTGAAATCCTGTTTTGATGAGACGCAAAACATCAAAAAATAAAGGGTGGAAAGATCATTATTCCACACTGGCTAAAAAAGAAAATTTTCCGGCAAGATCGGTTTATAAACTCAAGGAAATACAGCAAAAATACAATTTAATTAAAAAGGGAGACAGAGTTCTTGATCTGGGTTGTTCGCCGGGATCCTGGCTTATCTATGCAGCAGAGCTGACGGGTAAAAAAGGCCGGGTAATTGGAGTTGACCTGAAGCCTTTATCTGTAAAAATTCCATCAAACGCCAGGATATATACCAAAGACATTCTCTCTATTGACGATGAGTTTTATGAGTTAACAGGAAAAGGTTTTAACGTTATTTTAAGTGATATGGCACCGGCTACAACCGGGAATAAAAGTGTTGATGCTGCGAGATCATTTAACCTCTGCGAAGCAGCCCTGTCCATTGCTCAAAAAACTCTGATGCCAGGAGGATCGTTTGTTTGCAAGATCTTTCAGGGTGAAGATTTTAAAAAATTTTCAGATTTAGTAAAGGCCGGCTTTAAAAAGAGCAGGATTTTCAAACCAAAAAGCAGCCGAAAAGCGAGTAAAGAGATTTATATAATCGGATTGGATAAAAATTAAAATAATAATTTACCACGGATTTTCACGGAACTACACTGAATTATCAAAATAGTCTGTTCAAATTTAATCAACAGATTACGAACATTGTTCAGATTTTCGTGAGTTGTTGGGACAAATTTTCAGAAGTTTACTGTAGTGTAGTTCATTGTTTACAATTTTCAGTGAAACTCCGTGTCATTCCGTGGTGAATTTTTACAAATTAGACTGTAGATTCAGGAGGAAAATATGTCAGGTCATAGCAAGTGGTCTTCCATTAAACATAAAAAAGGTGCAACTGATGCCAAACGCGGCAAAATTTTCACAAAACTCATAAAGGAAATTACTGTAGCGGCTCGTATGGGGGGAGGAGGAGACCCTGCATCAAACCCAAGGTTGAGAACGGCAATCCAGGCAGCAAAAAGCGAAAATATGCCCAAGGACAATATTGAAAGAGCCATAAAAAAGGGAACCGGAGAACTCGAAGGAGTAAATTACGAAGATATTATTTACGAAGGGTACGGCCCGGGCGGCACAGCTATTTTAATTGAATCACTTACTGACAACAAAAACAGGGCTGTTGCTGATATTCGCCACATTCTGAGCAAATCCGGAGGGAATTTGGGTGAAAACGGCTGTGTTTCGTGGATGTTTGACAAGAAAGGATATATTGTTGTCGAAAACAACGAACTCGATGAAGAAGCTTTGATGGAAATCGCCATAGATGCAGGCGCTGAAGATGTGAGAGAGGATGAAAGTAATTTTGAAATTATCACCGAGCTTCAGGATTTTGAATCAGTTAAAACAGCAATAGACAAAGAATCAATACCTTACATTGTAGCTGAAATAACCATGCTTCCAAAGTCAACAGTAAATTTAGAAGGCAAAGAGGCGGAACAACTGGTAAGATTGATGGAAAATCTTGAGGACTGTGATGATGTGCAAAAAGTATATACTAATGCAGATATACCGGAAGAAATTTTAGACAATATGTAATTAATAAAGAGGTTTACGGTTTACGGTTTACGGTTAGTCGTCTTTTAACCTTGAACCCAAAACCGTGAACCTCTCATTAGTTACGAAAGTTCTATCATCCTCTGAACCGCTTTTAATGCGGGCCGCTGTAAATCTTCCGGTACCTTAACCTCGCCTTCCATGAATTCAAGGCTTCTGACAATATCTTCAAGAGTGATTTTCTTCATATCACTGCATTCCATGTTTAAAGATGCAGGATAAAAAATTTTGTCGGGATTTGCCTTTTTCAAAGGATAAAGCAATCCTGTTTCAGTCCCTACGATAAAAGATCTGCTTTTCGATTCCATGGCGTATCTGATCATTCCGGAAGTACTTAAAGCAACATCTGCCATATCAATAATATCCGGCGGGCATTCCGGATGAGCCATGAAAACGGCATCCGGATACTTTTGTTTTGCAGCGTTAACATCTTCAACAGTAAGGCTGTCATGAATCGGACAGTATCCATCCCAGGAATGTATCTTCTTTTTTGAATGCGAAGCTGCATACATAGCAAGGTTTCGATCAGGAACCATCATTAGTTCATCAGCATCAAGGCTGTTTACGACTGCAACAGCATTCGCCGATGTGCAGCAAATAGTCGAGATAGCCTTGACCGATGCAGATGAATTGACATAAGTTACAACCGGCATTGGAGGAAGTTCTGCAAGCTTAGCCTCAAGCTCTTCCGGAGTCACCATATCCGCCATAGGACACCCGGCATCTTTGCGCGGAAGCAGTACTGTCTTATGAGGGGACAGGATTGAAGCTGTCTCTGCCATAAAAGTTACTCCGCAAAACAGAATAACCTCGGCATCAGTCCTGGAAGCCTTGATACTTAATTCAAGTGAATCACCGCAAAGATCAGCAAGATCCTGTATCTCCGGTGGCTGGTAATTATGTGCAAGCATAATTGCTTTTCTTTTTTTCAGCAGGTTTTTTATCTTATCTCTCATTTTTTATATCCATAGTTACTCACGTAACCGTTCACGGTTGTCGGTTTACAGTTAACAGTTTTATGTTTTGGACAGCCGTAAACTGTAAACCGTGAACCGTAAACTGTAAACTGTCACTTAGTCATCAAGTTCCAGCACCTCTGTACCATAAGGTATATTAAAAATAAATATCGAATCCTCAGGATTCTCCAATAGTTTAATATCGATCAGCTTTATTCGAGTCTCATCGCCATATGAATTATATGTAACAATTTCTTCAAGATAAAATGTCTTCTTTGAAATTGACAAGTTTATGTATGATAAATCGTTTGTTTTCTTTAAAGGCAAAACCTTAAGTATATAATAATCGTTGCCGTCTGTATTTTCCAGGGTAATATTGAATTTTTGTCTGATAAGCTTAATGTCTGAAAGGAAACTGGCACCCTTGCCATCTCCAAAAAATGATGGAAATTTCCCCATCATAACCTGGTTATCATCCGGTCTGTAAACCCATAGATCCTTGCCGTCTGTAACTATAATCTGCCTGTCAGGCTCTTCATACTCCCATCTCATCTTACCCGGACGTTTGACCGTTATTTTGCCCGACGCAGAATCCGTTATATCCATTGCCTTTAATGTCGATTTCTGAACAAAACGGGCAGAAAATCCGGCAACAGCATACTTTTTCTCAAATTTGTCCATAATTTTATCAAGCAAAATATTCGATTCCTGCGATTTTGAATCTTGACGCATGGATGAATCTTTGCATAACACATGCTGTGCATTTAAAAAAATAACTACCCATAAAATACATATAACTAATTTAAATCTCATACTACTGACCTCGTTAAGTAGTTAAATGGTAAGCGTTCACGGAACGTCGAAATTGGAAATTTGGCCTTCATGCTTTTGTACTGTTCTTCCCAATTTCTATTTTCCAATTTCAAGCCGTGAACAGCTACATTAATACTTTAATCAAAATTTTACAAACTCATTTTAGAAATAATTGCGGATGTGATCTTATTATGGTATTATTTAAATTTAGCGCGCCTTCGGTGCGAACTTTCGGGCTGTGATTATATTATTTTTTCGTAGGGGCGATCCTTGTGATCGCCCCTACTATGAAAAATGGAAATTCCTATACTATAAATTTAATATGTTTGATGCGGACTTTTTTGATCAGAATTAACAGGAGATTGTCAAATGCTGAAAAAGCCGAGCTATGAAGAATTGGAAAAAAAAATAAAAGAACTGGAAAAAATAGCTTTTGAGCACGAACATATGGATGTAAAGCATCTTGAAAACGAGGAGCTTTACAGCAACATCCTTGAATCCATAAGCGACGGCATAATGGTTCTGAACTCTAACTTCCACTTTACGCACTGGAATAGTGCAATGGAAAGAATATCCCAAATTCCACGAGAGAAAGTTGTTGGCAATAGAAAAAATGCATGGGAAATTTTTCCCGACCTGGCAAAAGACGGTATGGATGAAATTATGTGGAAGGCAATGCAAGGTGAAATCACCAAGCAAAAAAATGCTCCACTGCGTTTCACTAAGAAAAAAAGTGGTTTTATTTCAGAAATGTTTTTTCCGTTCAGAAATACTAAATCGGAAATTCGCGGTATAGTCGGAGTAATTAGTGATATCACCGACGGTAAACAGGCAGAAGAGACCATACGTCTTAATGAATCTCGTCTCAACGTGCTGTTGAAACTTAACCAAATGACTGAAGCATCCTTACAGGAAATAAAGGACTTCACTCTCGAAGCTACCGTTAAGCTCACTAAGAGCAAAATAGGCTATCTTGCATTTATGAACGATGACGAGAGTATTCTTACTCTGCACTCCTGGTCGAAAAATACAGTAAAACAATGCAACATTGGCGATAAACCACTAACCTACCCTATGGAAACAATGGGTCTATGGGGTGAAGCTGTCCGACAGAAAAAGGCGATTATTACCAATAATTATTCCGCTCCCAACCCTTTTAAGAAAGGCCTTCCAAAAGGTCATATAAAAATAATTCGTCACATGAACGTGCCGCTCTTTGAAGGCAATCGCATTGTTATCGTTGCAGGCCTGGGAAATAAAGAAAATGATTACGATGAATTAGACGTACGCCAGCTTACATTGTTAATGCAGGATATGTGGAGCCTTATACAGCACAAACAAGCGGAAAAAGAAAAAAAGAAAATAGAAGTTCAACTTTTACAGGCGCAAAAGACCGAAACAATAGGCACGCTTGTTGGAGGTATTGCTCATAATTTTAACAATCTGCTTATGGGAATACAAGGTTATACATCCTTGATGCTTTTTGAGACTGACTCTTCCAATCCAAATTATGCAAGACTTAAAAACATAGAAAAAATGGTTAAAAGCAGGCTTGACCTTACCAGGCAGCTTCTTGCATATGCCAGGAAAGGCCAGGATAAAGTCAAGCCTCTTGACTTAAATCTATTGGTTGAAGAAACCTCAGAAACCTTTGGCAGAACTAGAAAGGAGTTCACAATACGCCGCGAACTCGCTGACGACATAGATACAATAGAGGCAGACCAGGGACAAATCGAACAGTTGCTGTTGAATCTTTATGTTAATGCTGCGGACGCTATGCATGAAGGCGGTGACCTTATCTTGAAAACCAGCAATGTTTCCCATGAAAATATGAAGGGAAAGCTTTATGAGCCAAAACAGGACAACTATGTAATGTTATCGGTTGCAGACACAGGCACGGGCATGGATAAAAATACAATGAAGCGTATTTTTGAACCGTTCTTTACAACAAAGGACATGGGCCAGGGAACAGGTCTCGGGCTGGCATCGGTATATGGAATCGTAAAGGCTCATAATGGATATATTGATGTCGATTCCAAGCAGGGGGTTGGAACAACATTCAAAATTTATCTGCCTGCTTCTGGAATAAAGCTCCAGAGAGTTGTTGAAATTTCCGAAGAAATAGTTAAAGGAACGGAAACAGTCCTCATGGTCGATGACGAGAAGGATATACTTGAAGTGGGCGAAGAATTGCTGAAAGCCATAGGTTATAAGGTATTAACAGCTATAGATGGAAACGAGGCTATTGAAATTTACAAAAAAAATATGGATAAGATAGACATTATCCTTCTGGATATGATTATGCCTACGATGAGTGGCGGGAAAGTCTTCGACATAATAAAAAAGATCGATCCCAATGCAAAGGTACTTCTTATAACTGGATACAGTTTAGACAATCAGGTAACGAAGATCTTAAACCGAGGTTGTGATGGGTTTATTCAGAAACCCTTTAATTTAAATGAGTTATCTCGAAAAATAAGAAAAATTATACACCTAAGTTGAGCGATTTTTTGCGAAGATATGTGCTGAGATCTTGATGCATAAGGATTTGCAAAAACCGCAGGCATACCCGTGGGTATGCCTGCGGTTTTTGCAAATCCTTTATGCGCAAGAAATCGGCGCAGATCAAGTAAAAAATCGCTCAATTTAGATGCAATAAAATAGTGAAAGAAAAATAATGCCTATCTACGAATTTTACTGCAGCAAATGCAATACAATTTATAATTTCTTTTCCAGAACCGTAAACACAACAAAAATGCCAGACTGCCCTAAATGCAAAAAATATAAACTTACCCGGCAGATGTCTGCCTTTGCAGTTACAGGAAAGGCAAAAGAAAACAGCAACAACATGGACGATCTTCCCTTTGATGAAAGCAAATTAGAAAGCGCTATTCAAATGCTGGGCAAAGAGGCAGACAAGATAAATGAAGATGATCCGCGGCAGGCCGCAAACCTCATGCGCAAGCTTACAAATATGACAGGGATTGAACTCGGCCAGGGCATGGAAGAAGCATTAAGCCGCATGGAAAAAGGAGAAGATCCTGAAAAGATTGAAGCTGAGATGGGAGATATTCTTGAAAGCGAAGAACCGTTTTTGATGCCGGATAAAAAAGCAAAGGCTGCAAAAGCCAAATACATCAGGCCATTAAGGGACGATGCACTCTATGATCTTTAATTTTTCAAAAATTTTATAGCTCGCTTTGATTATCTTCAATATTTATTCTGTTTAAGTAACAAAGGCATTATGGATAAAAAAATTATAGAAAGCATTGAAATAAGACAGGGAGATATTACAAAGCTTGAAGTGGAATGGAAGGCTATAAATAGAAGAAGCGATCGCCATATCATAGGGCGAAAATCGACCGAAAAACTTCTTTGTCAAAGCGTCGCCAGTGGCTACACTAAGAGCTGTTGCAATGGCAAGAATGAACCAAAGCAATTTGGCTACCTCTCAAGTGGTGAGGGATACTGGTTTTTATAAACCGCGAGAATGATCGTGTCTATTATTACTATGTTATTCATTGTATCCTCTTTACTGATATGCGGAATTCTTACTCCCCGGGATATCAATGTTTCCATATTGTTTTTATTCAGAAGCTCCTCAAACTTTACTGCTTTTTGAAGGTCTTGAAAATATAATTCTTTTTTGTCCAAAAGAGACTGCAATATATCTCTGTCATCTTCAAATCTGTCAAAAAAGTCCAGTATGAAATCCAGACACTTAAAAAAACAATTCTCTTCAACTTTTAATTTTTCAAAGAAAGAACGCAGGAACATAATTTTATTTTCAGTAAATTCAACCCTGGCGTTTCTCAACCTGACCTTGACAGGAGTTCTACACTTATCGGAGACAAATTTGTCTATTGCTTTAAGAAGCCTTTTATTCAGTTTCCTTGAAATATTAAGACGGGGAATGAATTGTATCGCAGACGATTTTGGGACAAAAAACTTTAATGAATCTTTACTTTCAGGGAAATGTATTGTTGTTACTATTTTTTTATTTAAAATATAACTCAATACTTTTTCTTCATCTTTTTTTTTAAAATCTTCTTTTTCAAGAAGTTCTTCAAGTCCAATCTGGACAGACTCATCAGGAAAAAATAACAATTCAAACAGGGAATCCCTTTCGCAATTGTGCTCGTCATAAATAATTTTTTCAAGTTCATCTATAGAAGGGTTTGAAAAGGTAGAATCAATGTAGTACACAATGTCATCACTTAAGACAAAACCATCCCTGAAAATCTGCTCAATCTTCCCGGCAAGCAAAAAACATTTAACATTTTTATCATCGGACTTAAATTTTTGCATTTTGTATATTTTTTAATTAGCTGTTTTTGTAAGGCAATGAATGAACAACAGAAAGCTTTTTTTGCTGCAACAGAAAATCTTCTAAGGCAGGGGCTATATTGCGGCAGAAAAACTTGTGGACTAAGGTTTAGAGACAATGGAGGCTTTTTGTTCTAATTTTAGAGGCTGCTGCTGGTAAACCGCCAACCGTGAACTGTAAACCGTTGTCACTATCCGTCAACGGACAATGCATTTATTGACCCACTGGTTTGCCACGGACTTTAATTGTATAAGTTCATCATCTTGGTAAAGATTAGCATTATCTTTGAAAAATTCAGGATGCAGAACATCTGTTTTACTAAATTGCTGCAACGCATAAAGCTTTGAGTCTTTGATCAAATAACTCATGTTTTCAATTGTACTTTTATTAACTAGTGACTTAACACAGGTAGTCCTGAACTCATAATCTATATTTGATTCCTTTATGATGCGTGCACTTAAAAAAATATCATCCGTGCTGGAATTGTCTTTTATTAATGGGGCGTAGTGTGAGGGGTCTGTCTTTATATCCATTGCAATATAGTTTACAAGATCTTCGTCTATGAGCTTCCTTATTACTTCAGGCCTGCTTCCGTTTGTATCCAGCTTAACGGGATAATCCATAAGCCTGATCTTTTTACAAAACGATATAAGACCTTTCTGCAGTGTCGGCTCACCACCTGAAACAACAACTCCGTCCAGAAATCCCTTGCGGCTTCCAAGAAAATCAAATATCAGGTCTTCGCTCAAATAACCGGTGGATAGAGACCTCCCCTTTGCAAGTTCAGGATTGTGGCAATAAGGACAGTCAAAGTTGCACCCGGAAAGAAAGATAACACAGCTTATTTTTCCAGGATAATCAATTAAAGAATTCTTATGTAATCCACCTATGATCATAAAAACTTAAGCCACCTTTTTTGAGAAATCAGGGCTGAATGTTTTTCTCATATTAAACTCCGCCCTCTTTCCATTATTCCATTGTTTTACAGGTCTTAAATAACCCACAACCCTGGAGTAAATTTCGGTCTCCTGATTACAGATTGAACATCTCTCCTGTTTGCCGATCAGATAACCGTGAGATGGACATACGCTGAAAGTTGGTGTAAGTGTAAAATAAGGCAGGCGGAAATTGGTTGCCACTTTCCGGATGAGACACTTTACTGCTTCTATGTCATTCACCAGTTCACCGAGAAAAATATGAAGTACTGTCCCTCCTGTATATTTTGCCTGAAGCTGGTCCTGAAGCATCAGTGTTTCGTAAATATCATCTGAATAGTTTACCGGAAGCTGGGTTGAATTTGTATAGTATGGATCCGCCCCCTTTTTATAATCTTCCTCATTTGCACAAATAATTTCAGGGAACTGTTTTTTATCAAGCATGGAAAGGCGATAGGATGTTCCTTCTGCCGGCGTTGCTTCAAGATTGAAAATATCACCTGTTTTCTCCTGTATCTCTGAAATCATGTTACGCATGAAATCCATTACTTTAAGAGAAAACTTTTGTCCTGCATCGCTTGCGATATTTTCCCCAATAAAATTTAAACAGGTCTCGTTCATGCCTATGATTCCAATTGTAGAGAAATGATTCTTCCAGTACAGGCCTGAGCCCTGTTTGATTTCTCTTAAATAAAACTTTGAATAAGGATACAAATCTCTGTCAGTAAATTTTTCAAGTATCTTTCTTTTTATCGACAGACTATCAACAGCTAACTGCACCTTTTCTTTTAAATCATCAAAAAATTCGTGTTCTTTTTTTGCAATGTATCCTATTCTTGGAAGATTAATTGTCACAACCCCGATTGAACCGGTAAGTGGATTTGCCCCGAAAAGTCCTCCTCCTCTTTTTAACAACTCCCTGTTGTCAAGACGCAGGCGGCAACACATGGATCTTGCATCTTCCGGCGACATGTCTGAATTAATAAAATTTGAAAAATACGGAATTCCGTATTTGCCTGTCATCTTCCATATCATCTCAAGATTAGGATTATCCCAGTCAAAATCCTTAGTGATGTTATATGTTGGTATGGGAAATGTGAAAACCCTGCCCTTTGCATCGCCTTCCATCATTACTTCAGCAAATGCCTTGTTAATAATATCAATTTCCGGCTGGAATCCGGAATAGGTCTCTTCTTGCTCAATTCCTCCCAAAATTACAGACTGGTCCTTTAAAATTGAAGGAACGTAAAGATCCATTGTAATATTTGTAAAAGGAGTCTGGAAACCCACACGCGTCGGAATGTTAATGTTAAAAACAAATTCCTGAAGTGCTTGTTTTACTTCAATATAATCTAAATTATCATAACGCACAAATGGGGCAAGAAGAGTGTCAAAATTGGAAATAGCCTGTGCTCCCGCGGCCTCGCCCTGGAGTGTGTAGAAAAAGTTTACGATCTGGCCAAGAGCTGATCTCAAATGTTTCGGGGGCGCGCTCTCTACTTTGCCCTCAACTCCCTTAAAGCCCTGTATTAGCAGATCACGCAAATCACATCCAACGCAATATATCGACAAAAGGCTAAGATCGTGGATGTGAAGATCACCATTTTTATGAGCAGATCTGATCTCAGGTGGATAAATCCTGTTCAACCAGTACTCTGATGTTACATCCGAAGAAATATAATTGTTGAGCCCTTGAAGCGAATAGCACATATTGCTGTTTTCCTTGATTTTCCAGTCCAGTTGCTGGATGTAGTGATCAACAAGATCAACATTAGCCTTGGTTACGAGGTTTCTTATCTGCGCATGCTGTTCCCTGTATATGATATATGACTTGGCTGTCTTATAGAACGGAGAATCAAGCAATATCCTCTCAACAATATCCTGAATCTCTTCCACCTCTGGAAGAGCACCAAGACGAAGCTCATGAGCTAATGTCAGTACTTTTAGCGTAAGTTTTCTTGCTTCTTTTTCTCCGAATTCTCCGGTTGCCTTGCCTGCCTTAATAATGGCGGTCGTAATTTTTGTAGAATCAAACTCAACTACTCTTCCATCCCGTTTTTTGATTTCTTCAAACAATAGTGTCACCTATTTATATTTTTTAATGGGTTAATCGAATTAAATTTGGAATATAGACTTTCAGATAAATAATTTCACTGTGTTATCAGTCGTCGACGTATAACCAATACGCCTTCCTCCTTCTGGCCTTGTGAAATTAATTATCTGAAAGTCTATAGTTAAAGTTGTTTTTTGGAAAAAAATCATTCTTTTACTGCTAAGGAAGTTAACCGTTAATTTTAATGGTTAACTTCCTTCCTAGTACAAGATATTGTGCTTGTCAATATTTTTTTTCAAGATATTGTATTATTAATAAAATTATAACGGCGCAACTTTTTGAAACCTATTGCTATGTTCTATTTTTTTGTTTTGAACTTTGAGATCTTCCGGCTTGTCCGGGTTAGGCCTTCATGATTTTTATGATTCGTTCATCCAGGCAAGAACGCAGAAAGGTATTCATCGGCTTCTGATTACCAGATTTGTAAAAAGCCAGCATCAGTTGATTAAATTCTAACTGTCTCTTGGCTGGAAGATTAATCGCAGGATACCCGGCACTCAACAATAGCCCGTTCATAATGAAACGTCCCATGCGTTTGTTTACATCATAAAAAAATTGACATCGAGCCATCGTAAGAAATAAGAAAATTGCCTGATCATA
>Ga0164313_10002285_pt1 | contig 17193 bp, 11 predicted proteins | sample GuaBasSedimGuay4_FD_113735 | JGI IMG/M metagenome (GOLD analysis project Ga0164313, IMG submission 113735) | Subseafloor sediment microbial communities from Guaymas Basin, Gulf of California, Mexico - Guay4, Core 4569-4, 0-3 cm | ecosystem: Environmental > Aquatic > Marine > Hydrothermal vents...
CGGCGGGGCGAACCTCGCAATCGTCTTGGGAATCTGCAACCGGACGCGCAGGTCTTCGCCTTCGTCGGCGAGGGTGCCATCGAGCATGCCGAGCGCCGTTTCGCCGAGCCCAACGAGGGTCTTGCGAGCTTCCTCGCGAACCAGCCTCCGGCGCAGCATGTCGACGAGGCGCGGAACGAACGAGCGCGTAGGGGCCGGGTACGAGGAAGAGGGCAAGGCCCGCGACGCGAACAATCCGGGAGGTTGTGAAGCGGGACCGCGGACATGGACATGGGGTGACCTCGGGGCCGGGTGTTCGAGCATCCGCTGACCACGGGTGGCCTGTTGCCCCGGGCAATTGCCGGGTTTCCCGGCGGGCATGCATGCTGCTTATGGCAGTAGGTCATGCGACGCATCGGTCCGAGTCTCATCGCGCTGGCCACTCTCTCCTTGGTGGCGCTCTTCGTGGCGAAGTGGTTCGGGTGGCTCGACTTCCCCGCGCTGCTGAACGTATCCGTCGCCGGGGCGGGGCTCATCGGTTTGGTGATGCTCGTCAAACTGCCTTGGGACCTCTACATGCAGGCGCGCGCCCTGGTGATGGACCAGCGGGACGCCGCCCGCCGCGAGATCGAGGTCGCCGCAGAGGAGCAGCGCTACGCCCAGCGCACGGCCCGACGACTCTTGGCGCTCTGCGTGACGTTGCACGTCGTCACCGCCGCCGTGATCGGCGTCGCGACGTGGGCGAGTCAGGGGCAGCTCGGCTATTGGTTCGCGGGCTTCTACCTCCTATCGACGTTCTTTCGGCCCGCAGCCGCGCTCTACCATCATCTCGCGCTCCGCCTCGACGAACTTCGCGACCGAACGCGCTATCCCCGGGAGGACGTCGTCTCCCTCGTGGCCCGCTTCGGCGAGCTCGAGCAGCTCGGGGCCCGTGTCGAAGACAAGAGCGGCGAGGACCACGCCGAGGCCCTCGCCTCCGTCGAGCGCCTGAGCGGTCGCGTCGACGCGCTCGACCGCGAGCATCGGGCCCGCACCGCGGCCTTCGAGGATCAGGTAGCGGCCTGTCTGCGCGAGCTCGAGCGCACCGCAGACAAGCTCACCGACGACCGAGACCTGCTCGCGGGCATACGCGCCTTCGTCAAGGTGGTCCGACAGACCTGAGCGTCCGTCGCGCAGGTTCTGGCGGCCGCTCCGACGCCGGCACGGACACTGGCAGCGGTGGCGGCACCGGCATACTGGACCTGCCCCCGTTCTTCGGACCATCCGTTGCCGAAACGCCTGACCTTGGGGAGGTTCACGAGACCGCCGCACCGGAGGGTCTCGGTGGATGCGTACCCCAGGCCCCGTCGACTTCAGGGCGGGCAGTCGAGGGGAGGAGGATTGTCGATCAGCGCCTCGTACTGGGTCCCATGGTCCAGGCTGTAACCGTCGCTCGTCGTGATCGCCGCGACCATCCAGACGCGCAGAGGATCCCCGCGCAGGTAAAAGTCCACGACGTCTCCCGCCCCGAAGTAGCGACAGATTCCGTTCCCGCAGTCGGCCCCCCCTTCTTGTTCGGACAGGAGGGCCCCGAGGCGCGCCGTCGCGTCCGAACCGCAGTGGGAGATCACTTCGAGGGACGAGTCGTCGGCGGTCGGTCGAATCTCGACGAGACCGTCGGTCTCGAAGCCCGCCTGGGCGGCGCGACTGAGCCGACAACCGTCCGCGGGTGAGGCGCCGGCGTACTCCCACGGGTCCCAATCGTCGGAGACGTCCTCGTCGTCGTAGGCTCGTTGCATGTCGATGGCGTGAAGTCGCGGCTCACTCGCTACTTCGTGAAAAGCGAAGCGCACCGCCATGTCGGCCCAGGGATAGGGCGAGCCGTCGGCGCCGGGGCGGTTGATGCAATACGAGAGGTCGTCGGCGCATTCGAAGAAGTCGCCGTCACCCATCGGGAAGAGGCTGTCTAGCTCCGACTCCGAGAGGCTGCTGCGCATCGCGGCTTCGCTGCAGAAGAGCTCCCCGCCGTGCTGGTCCATGATCTGCACCCAGACACCGCGGTCGAAGTCGATGAGGCGCGCCAGGCGGCTCGGCTCGGTCCGCCCCTCGAGCAGGCGACTCTGGAGCGATGGGCCCTCGGACGAGGCCCCGGCCGGCCTTTCCTCCTCGAAGCTCGGGTCCGAGGTGAGCAATGGGGCTTGTCCGTTCGTCGCGCCCCCACACCCCAGCAGTACCAAAAGCAACACGAACCGGAGGCGAAACATCGGGCGATCATACTGCAGCGGATAGTAGACGTGTAGCCTGTAGCGGGTACGTGACGGCCCCGCGAGTCGAGAGGCGGCAACACGGCGGATTCGATCACGGCGTAGAAGAGCTCGCGCGCATCCTGCGGGGACGAGATCCCGCTCTTCGGTGAGCATCGCGACGCCGATCGTTTCGTTGATACATCCGCCGAAATCGGTCTCGCAACACGCGGGCGTCGGAGTCGACTCGCACGACCGACCTTCATCCCATGTGACGTCGTCCATGGTGGCCGGCGCATCGGGGGTGCGGCGCGTCGAGGTGACTCAGAGCCCACGAGAGACGAGCGTAGGGCGTCCAACTCCGGTCGGCATCCGGGTCTCGAGGATCACGACCTTCTGCCAGATCTTGCGCTGCATCGCGATGCACAGGTCCTCCACGTCGGCGACCGCTTTGACGGCCTCGGCGTCATTGAAGCCCTGGGCGTAGAGGGCCCCGACGATGCCCGTCAGGGCGAGTATCTCGGAGCAATAGTCCAGGTACCGGGCCATCTCGTCGGAGCTCATGGTGTGGGCGATGGAGCTCTCGGTATCTTCGAGTTCGGTCTGGAGGGCTTCGGGGTTCTTGCCGACCTGATGAACGTCGACGAGGTGGGCCACGATGCGCAGTTCGCTGAGCGCCTCGACGACCCTCCCACGCTTTTCGCGCCGTTCGAATGACGCGAAAAAGTAGATCGCGGCGCCAAGGAGTACGATGTCGTTGATCGCTGATTCACCGATCTGCACCAGCTCCGCCCAGCCAAAACTCTCCTGTCCGGCGCCTGAGCTCGTCGCGACCACCAGGGCCGCGACGGACCCGACGACGATCAGGCTGATGACGCCGTAGCTCAGCAGCCGTAGGCGTTTGTTGGGCGCCGCGAGCAAAACGGTGGTCGCCCGGGCGCGACCCGCCAGTATTACCAGTTGGGCGCATACTCGGCTGAGGCCGGAGTCCGGGAACCGCTCGACGATCCGCCGATGCAGCCGCGTTGCCGTATTGTGAATGCGGTCGGGATCCAGCGCGATCATCTGCGCTTCCGAGGGAGGATCGGGTTCCGCAGGGGGGGCAGGGGCCGAGGGAATGTCCGCCATCGGGGCGAGGATAGCCGACGTCAGGAGAACTGACGCGGGCTATCCTCGCCATGCGCTAGAATCCGGGCCGTGTCCGACCCACGAACGCCTCGCCTCGCCGTCCTCTTTCGCCTGACGGTCCTAGCCCTCCTTCCGGCTTTCCTCCTGACGGCCTGCGACGACGCCGCCGCTCCGGCCGACTCCGGCGCACCGGATTCCGCCGCCGACACGGGCCCCGTCGACGCCGGTCCGGCACCCGCATGCCTGTCCCCCGCCGATGCCCTCATGATCCCCTCGCCGATGTGGGAGCGCCCGGGCACCGAAGGGCTCCGCGCCCCCGAAGGAGACGTCGTCCTCGGCCTCCTTGCCCCACGGCCGGCGTGGGCGACCAACACCCGGGGCCTCGACGGATGGCCCCGGAGGCCCACCTTCGTCGTGCCGCTGTGGGGCGCCGCGTCCGACGTCGACCCGACGGCCATCAAGCTCTATGGCATCGAGGACGAAGCCCTGACCGAGCACGCCGTCCCCCTCGACGTCTTCCTCGAGGACGACGGCGGCGCACTCATCGTCGTGCCGACCGCAGCCCTGCCCTCGCGCTTCGACCGCGCCATCCTCTCCGTCGGCGCGGACGCCATCATCGGCGCCGTTCCGGTCCCCGGGTGCGGCGAAGACGGGTCGCCCCACGAGGACTACGCGGACGCGGCGGCCCTCGTGCCCGCGGACACCGCCCTCGCCTTCAGCTTCCCCCTCAGCCACATCGAGCACGAACTCCCCGCCCTCTACGAGTCTCTCATCGGCGCAGGTGTTCTGAGCGTCACCAGCGCGGGCGCCATCATGGCGGACACCCTCGGAGACGACGCACCCAGCGCCGACGTCCTGAGCGCCCTCCGGAGCCCCATCGCCGATGGCCTCCTCTCGACCCCGGCCTACCAAGACGACGAGGGGGTCTTCGTCGTCGACGCGGCGGGCCTGCCGACCTCGACCGGTACCGAGGCGCCGGGCTTCACCGTGCTCCTTCCGGCCACCGGCAGCGCACCCTACCCCTTCGTCCTCTATCAGCACGGGGGCTCCCAGCACCGCCACAGCGTCACCCACGCCGCGGGCCCGTTGCTCGAAGCGGGCTTTGCCCTCATCGCCATCGACCTGCCCTTCCACGGCGACCGAGCCAGCGAAGGCGGCGGCACCGACCTCGACATCCTCGTCTTCGACGAGCCCCTCCGGTCCCGGGACAACCTGAGGCAAGCGTCCGCCGACCACCTCGCCGTCCTCACCCACATCGACGTCATCAACGAAGCCCTCATGCCCCTCTACGGCGAGGCGGTCCTCGACCCCTCCCGGCCCCACTACATGGGCCTCTCGCTCGGTGGGTTCACCGGCACCATGACCTTCGCGTCGGCCCCGACCCTCGACGCCGCCGCCCTCTTCGTCGCGGGCGGGGGATACCAAGAGGTGCTCACCGACGGCTTCTTCAACCTCCTCCTCGCGGACATCATTCGGTCCCGGGGTGCAGCCCGCCACGGCGTGCTCTCAATCATCGAGCTCCTGCTCAACGGAGCCGACCCGTTGGCCTACGCCGGGCGGGAAGAGAGCCTGGGCCGCGCCCGACCGCTCCTACTCTTCGAAGCCATCGACGACCCCCTCGTCCCAAACAACTCGACGGACCGCTGGGCCCAGGCCTTCGGCGTCTCTGTCGCGACCCCGTTGCACCACGAGATACCCGGCCTCACGGGCGTCGTCCTCCCCCACACCGGCGCCCCGGCCCGCGTCCTGGTCCAAGCCCCCATGGACGAAGTTGCGGTCACCCAGCGCCACGGCGCCCTCATCGAGCAGGGCTACTCGCAAGAGCTCGTTGCCCACTGCTTCACGGGCCTCGCCGCGGGCGGCCCGTGCGAGGTCCTCGACACGGGTTTCGCGGAGCATTGAGCCGGCGTAACCGGTGCGATCACGGCTGCAAGCTCACCTACTCCGGCCCCTTGACCAGGCGGGACCAGCGCTCCTCGGCCTCGGTTGCACGTCGACCGGGCCCGTCGCGGTGGGCCTTCCACAATAGATTGTGAGGCGTCACCGTCGGTGGCACGAAGGCCTGCACCGACACCCGGTAGCCGCAGGCCTCGAGCCGCAGTGTCCGCTCGGTGTCGACCAGCGACTCGACGAAGCGTCGCCGGACGGGCGCTTGGGATGCCACGCCCAGGTGGTCAGCCCAAGCCCGCGCGATGCCGGCAAATCCAACGGCGTCTGAATAGCAGCAGGGGACCGCGAGTACCCAGGGCACCTTCCTAGCCATGGCCTGGTCGACCACCTCGTCGAACGCCGGACCGCAGGCATGAAGGGCGACCACCACCTCGGCCCCTCGGGGCCAAACATCGGCATCTCCCACGTCGCCCTCGCGGACGTCGATCTGGATCCCGGCCGCCCGGGCAGCCGCCCGTCGAGCGGAAGCAGCCCGCACGGGCTCCCGCTCGATGACCACCACCTTCGACCACCCCAAGAGCCTGGCGGCCATCAGGCCAACGGGAGCCCGCCCCGCCGCCGCGTCCACCAAGAGCGGATCCCGGCGAGTGCGCGCGAGCACCGGCAGGATGCCAGCCAGCTGCGGGATCTTCTTGATCTCCTCCGGCCGCAGCGAGCTACCGGCTCGGGTCACATAGAACGCCCGCAACGCCTCCTCGACGTTTGCCTCGCCCAGGCGAGCTAAGATCTCTGGCGGCGGCGCATAGTTCATCGACGGCTAGCAATCATGAACGCCCTCCCGCGGGACGGCGAGGGGAACACACGGTGCTGGCGTATTGGCCTACTGTGAGGCCGACAGCAAGCGTCCTTGGAACGATCGCAACCGGGGTCCGATCTCCGCCGAGGTGACGCCGGAGGCGGTGCGGTTTACCTTCTCCTTGATGTCCCGGCGATGGCTTCCGTTCCTTCTTCTTCTGTGTGCGGCACCGCTTCACGCTCAATCGAGCGACGTCACCGTCTTGGTGACGAACTACCGAAAAGTGCCGCTCATCGACGACACTCGAGCGGGGCTCAACGCCATGAGCGCGGTCGTGATCAGGTGCACTCGAAGGACCCGCACCCTTGGTCACCAATGGTTGCGGTACCGGGTTCAAGAGGACGGAGCGGTCCTCGACGTCGAGAGTGAGTTCTCCACGATGAGCCCCGCCCAGAGGCGGTGTATCCTCCGCGGCGCGGGCGGTGTCCGCTATCCAGTGGGCGCGACGGCCGTGGTGCGAGTCCAGTGGGAGGTCGCACCGAGCGACGTGCTCGTTCGCCACCGTCAAAGGAAGCAAGAACTACGCTTCGACTTTGCCGTTGACGGCCCAGCGCCTGCGCGCCGTTTCTTCGATGAGCGTCGCACGGCGGTGGAGAGTTGCATCGACGCAATTTCCGGCATTGAGGTTGTCTACGAGGTCTTCGAAGTGAACCTCGGTGCAGCGCCAACGGTCGCGGAACCGGGCGAGCCGCGCACCGTGGTCCACAATCGGTTTCGAGGTCCCGACCGGGTGGCCGAAGTGGGGCGGTGCCTCCAGACGGTGCTCGCGAGCGACGCGCGGCGCGGAACTCTGCGGGTGCTCGTCAACGCCGATTTGGAGGGAGGGCTTCTCTAGGGCATCCGAACGATGTTCCGAACGATGTTCAGCTAGTTGCGGTCCGTCCCGCCGGACGGCACTGGGCGGCGCTTCTACTTGGTTGCGGGGGCCGGATTTGAACCGACGACCTTCGGGTTATGAGGAGAGAAAATGCCGAATTGGGGAGCTTATTGAAGTGCTTAGAATCGCTTGATTAGATGAACAATCACCGGAGCTTGAGTCCGCATCGCCGCATCACGGGTCGTCACTCGAAATCACGCGATGTCGAAGCCGTGCGGCAACGTCAGGTCAACCGGGGGCGCGCCGTCATGGGGGACGGGCGTGGCCTCGGCTCGTCACACATCCGGATGCAAGGCTTGCCCTGTCCACGCCTGAGCCGCGCTCCCGCAGGGGCCGGGGGGGCGGCAAGTGTCCTGTACACCCCGCGCCACCTACCTCGCTGAACGACGACACCGATGCTAGTATAGCGATATGGAGCGGGACACGATCGTCGAGCGCATCCGCGCCCATGCCCCCCAGTTGGGCGAGTTCGATATAGCCAAGCTCTCGCTCTTCGGCTCGGTGGCCCGGGGTGATAGTGGACCCGAGAGCGACGTGGATGTCCTGGTGGAGTTCCGGGGCGCGGCGACCTTCGACAACTTCATGGGTCTGAAGCTCTTTCTCGAGGACCTCCTGGATCGACGGGTGGATCTGGTCACGACCGGTGCACTCCGGCAGGAGATCCGCGAGCAGGTCGAGGAAGACCTCCTTCGTGTCGCGTGACACCAACCTCTACCTGCGCGACATGGTCGAGGCCTGCTCGCGCATCGCGGAGTACGCGGACGGGCGCGACAGCGCAGACATTTTTGGCGACCGGAAGCGTCGAGACGCGATTCTCTGGAATCTCTTGGTGTTGGGGGAAGCCGCCAAGGGCGTTCCCGCCGACGTCCGGGCACGTTTTCCGGCGATCGAGTGGCGGAAGATCGCCGGGTTCCGCGACGTACTCGCCCACGGCTACTTTGGGCTCGACGAGGACATTGTCTGGGACGTCATCGAGAACAAACTCCCCGGTCTCTTGACCTTGCTCCGCGACGCAGCGGTCTGACGCGCATCGAGAGCACCCGCACCGAGTTCCTCTTGCGTCTGTGGGTGAGTGAGCAGCGGGTGGACCGTGTCGTCCGTCGTGCCACGGCGGGAGGACTGCCCCATGTGCCGCACCCAGACCAGGTCGCCGTCTGGTATCGAGCCATCCCTAGCTCAGCGGCGAAGGGGCCGGCTCGGGCATTGACCGACTCACCGAAGATGACACCGCGCAGGATGAACTCGGAACGCGACGCGCTCCCCGGCGCGATCGAGTCGACGAGGTCCGTGAACTCCTCCTCGACGTCATACTCTCCGTCTTCCGTGCTGAGGATGAGCCATCCGCGTCGGCCGTCCGTGACCATCGTCAGCGGGACGTGGATGGACGTATGGGCATCGTGCGCTGACCCGGTGCAGAGGGCGTCGGGCAGTGCCGACATGGTGTAGGCCTCGAACACGTGAAGCGCGGTGGAGACTTGCTCGGTCGGGCACACTCCGGCACGGCGGTCACTCTGGCTGGCGTTTCTCGAGCTCACGGTGGGCTGCCCCTGAGACCAGGATCCCGGCTCCGGTCGACTCACGTCGCCCTTTCGCCACGACGCAATCAATCCAGGAGGGCTGAGAAGCGGGGCAGTGGTTGATATTGGCCATCTGCAGCGACTCGCAGTCATCTTCCAGCTAGGGTGCCCAACCCTATGGGATCCTTCGCCACCCTCCCCTTCCAGGAGCAACTTGCCCGCATAGAGGCGGCCAGCGCCTATGGCGAAGAAGACCTGACCCCGCTCCTACGGGAAGCCGGGGCACTCCCGGACGCAGAGCCGCTGGCGCGCCTGGTGGTTGTGCTCGCCGAATCGGGCCGGATGACCGAGAGCCTGCTGGAGCGGTTGGTTCAAATTGCGGAGCACCTGCCAGACCCCGCCCTCCAGCACCTGCTCGCGCAGACGGGCAGCGGAGAGCTCGTCGATGCGACTCTCAGAAAACTGGTCGAGAGAGCGCTGAACCGGTGGCCGGTCGAGAGAATCAGCGCGCTCGCCCTCCTGTCGCGGTGGCTTCGACAACGGTTCCCCGACGCCTATCGCAGCTTCGTGGGATCCGCCCTCGAACGGACTGGCGACGGACCGCTCGATGCTCGCTGGCTGCTCTTCGTGAGCGGACACCGTTTGGTCCAGCTCTCGGGTCAGGCTGCTTGGAAGCCGCTGGTGACGGAAACCGTCGCCAAGGCGGTGGACGCGCTGGCGCGCGCGCCCAAGTCGATATCGCAGGCGAACGCGGAGTCGTTGCTTGCAAAACGTGTCTATGCGGACCCCGGCCACTTCTTCTTCGAGCTGCTCCAAAATGCTGAGGATGCGGGGGCCAGCCGCTGGCGGGCGGTGGTCGGACCCGACGGTGTAACCGTCGAACACGACGGGCAGCCCTTTTCGTTTCACGATCTCGTCGGCGTGCTCTCGATTGGTCAGACGACCAAACGCGCTGAGCAAATCGGCTTCTTTGGTGTGGGCTTCAAAAGCATCTACGAGGTCTGCGAACGGCCGCGCGTTCACTCGGGCGTATTCGACTTCGAGATCGCCCACGTCTCGATCCCGCGCTCCCTGGCCGTCCGTCCCGAGAGCTCGCAGGACGAACAGGACGGACAGACCGTTCTGATACTCCCGTACTCCGCGGACGTGAACGCCGACGACCTCTATGACCGAGCGAGGGCGTTCCCGCCGGAAACCCTCCTCACTTTGCCGAACGTCCGTTCGATTGAAATCCTGAAAGGCACCACCGAGGCGTGGTCCTGGCAGGAGGAGTGGGACGGCGACGTCGCCACCCTACGACGCAACGGCACCACCGAGACACGTCGCTACCTGTGCGTGCAGAGGCGCTTCTCCTTTTCCGGCAAGCGGGAAGACGGCCGCACGCACAGCAGCCCCGTGCTGGTTGCTGTCGCACTCGACGACGCCGGGCAGCCGAGCCCAATCGATGGCCCAACGATCTACGCCTTCCTCCCCACGGCAGAGCACACCGGGCTGCGGTGCATGGTGCACGCCCGCTTCGACGTAACCCTGGACCGCGAGCGACTCGAACACGACTCGGTCTGGAACCAAGAACTTCTGCGAGAAGCGGGCCGTGGACTGGCGCAAGCGATCAAGTCATTGGCAACGTCGGGGCGGTCGCCGCTTGCGGTCCTGTCCTCCCCGACTGAGCTGGCGCCGGCCACTCGCCCGTTCGCCGAGGCACTGGTCGCGGAGCTCCGCGACTACCCTTGCCTTCCTGGCGCTGATGGCACCTCCCTCCGGCCGACGGAAGCCCGCGTTGTTGCTGCACATCTCTCTGCTCCACTCGCCGGACTCGACCTGGGCGGTGGTTCCCGCGCGTTGGCACAGCTGTCTGCTCGCGAACAGGCGGTGGCCGTCTCCCTCGGTGCGACCGAGTTCACCGGCGCCGACCTCGTGACCTTTGCTCGGGGCTCTCTTCGCGAGGGCGCGCCACCGCCAGCATGGTTCTGTGATGCTGTGCTCGGGGCGCTGGGCGATTCTGATGCTCCCGACCGCGATATTCGCGCGCTGCCGATGGTCGTCGACGCTTCGGGCAATCTCGTCCGACCGGATCGCGCCATGGCGGCGGAGACGACCTGGGCCAACCTCTACGTCTCCATCAAACCCGTGGTCGAGCGTCGACTGGTCGACTCGCTTCCGGCGTCACTCCGAAGTCGTCTGAGCATCCCACCCTACGATCCTGCCACCCTCATCGATGACCTGCGTGACCCTGCGCTCGCGGCTCGCCTGCTCGCCCGAGAGGACGCCCTCCTCGGGGCGATTGGCACGCTCCCAAGGGCAGACCGGACACGGCTCTCGGCCGTGCCCATCCTGCGGACGACCGCCGGCGTGCGAAGGTCCATCGACAATGGGCTTCGCCGTTTGGAGCCGGACTTGCACTCGCTCGCCGCCCACCTCGCCGACAAGGTGCCCCTGCTCGCGGGCGACCTCGCGGAACGCTTTGGTCCGCTCGTCACGGAATGGGTTCCACCGCTAGGGCTCGCCGAGCTCGCAGACATGCTCCCCAAGACCTGGCCAAGCGACGGGGCCCCGTGGAGCGACAACGGTGCGGAAGCAGTCCTCGACCTGCTCGATCGAGCCGCAGGCACCCTGGGACAGAACCTCGTGCGGAGCTTCGCTGCAGCCGCGATCTTCAGAGACAAGCACGGCGTCCGTCGTCGCCTGGTGGGACCCGACCGTGCACTCATTGCAGAGGACGAAGAGCTGCCGCAAATGCTGCCCGATTGGCCGTGGCTGGCGCAGCGTGACCGTCCCTTCATCGGCGCGGCCAATGTCCCGTGGACCCACGTAGGGCCCGTGGTCGACGGGCTCGTGAAGGCAGCCACCGCTCCCGCAGAAGCCCACTCGATACGGGACGACCACTGGGCTCTGGTGATCGCGTGGATCACACGTCACGCGGACCAGCTCTCCACGCGCTCCATAGACCAACTGGTGGCCGCCCCCGTCTGGCTAGATGCTACCGGCCAACGCCGGACCCTCGATACGCTCCGACGCCCTGGTGGACCGGACCACGTCGAGGCCTTCTTTCGCGCGATGGGCTCTCGTTTCGAGGCTCACGGCGTGAGCGAGGCGCTCTCCATGGCGCTCCGCGTGGCGGACAAGCTGGCATCCTCGACCGTGCGTACGGTCATTCAGGACCTCGTCTCACACGCCAGCGAGGTGTCCGTCCCTCCAACGGTCCTAGCCGACCTACTCAACGAAGCCACCGATGAGCTGTCGACCGCCGACCTCCGACGAGTGCTACGTCTGCCGTTGTTCCGAGATGGGTCAGGTCGGGCACGGCCCCTCACGACTTGGGCCGAGGCCGATGCTCTAGCTTGCCACCGACCAGGGACCATGCGCCCCATTCTGCGCGGCGGAACGTTTCCTCTTCTCTCGGAGGACGACGAAAAGCTCTTCGCCAAGTTTCTTCATATCGCCGGACCGCCGCCAGCCACGGCAGTGGATCTCGTCCGATGCGTCCAGGTCGATGAGAGCCTGCTCGGAAACCCGCGCGCCATTCGCGAAGTACTCCACCAGAGTTCCGACGACCTCGATGAGCACGCCCGCGCGTCCCTCGCGACTCTTCCGATCTTCGAGAACGAAAACGGCGAAGCGCGGCGTATCACGGAGCTCTTCATCGGGCGTGAGCTCAGGGCCTGTCTCACGGACACGGAGATCGAAGCACTCCAGCCGGGACCACTCCTACTGGAAGCTTCACAAGAAGCCCTAGTGGCCCGGCTGGGCCTATCACCCCGCCCTCTCAGCGAGTTCGTGGCGCAGAACATGCTGAGCGAGCTCGAGGCGGACCAGCCACTTGAAACGCAGCCAGCGCCATGGAACTCGCGCCCGTCACTGGTGCGCCTTCTCGAGCTGGTTCAGCGCGCTGGCATCGACCCACGGTCCGCTCCCCTGGCGGTGGATGCGCAGAAGCGCCTAGCCATCGGCCCCCTCGCTACCGCGAACCCGGCGACACGAACTCTGGTGGCTCGCCTCCCGGCCGTAGGTCGTCTAGCGGACTCCGAGTGGAGCGGGCTCGTTCCAGATACCGCCGCGGCCCTGGTCTTGACGTCGCTGTCGCATCGGCAGGTCGCCAACGCGTTGCAGGTTGCCTGCCCGGAAGAACTGCCCATCGCCGGCCACCCCGTCATCGCGGACTTAGGGGCACTCTACGAATGGCTACGCGAGAACCGCGAGTCTCTGGACCAAGACGAAGACGCCCTCGCCGCGCTCGCTTCTGCGGCGGTTCTACCATCCCAGAAGCAAACGCTCCGGGCACCCAGGGATCTCGTTCTCGATCCGTCACTGCCCGACCTCGGTCTCGGGTGGGGCATCTCCGCCGAAGTTCCGACCGACATCGCGACTTGGCTCGCGAAGAGCATCGAGCTCGACCGCCGGACGCGCCGGGTCGTGATCGAATATCTGCTCGAGGGCGTGCAGACCGCTGCTCGGGACGACGACAAGGCCCGTGCGGGTGAGCTGATGGGGTTCCTCGCGCGCGCGCTCGGGGCCGGCGAAGTCACCCCAGGAGAACTGGAAGAGCGGGTACGCTACAGCAAGGTCCGGGCCCGATTGAGGGTACCCGTCGCCGAGCATCGATGGGAGAAGCCCAAACGAGCTTGGCTGGCGCACGAGGACGATGCCGCGCAGGTCGAAGTGTTCTGCTCGGAGGCGCCGCCACGAATCGTGTTCGGTCCAATCGACGCCCCCTCCCGAGCGTTGCTCGTCGCTTGCGGCGCCACCGAAGAGCTCAGCGACAAGATCGTGGCCGGCTGCCTGTCGGGCGAGCTGATTCGGCCGGGAGACGCGGCTCGGCGCTCCCTGAGCCGCTACGTGCTCACTCGCGTCCTCGAGCAACCTCGGCTGCGGCACGATTGGGGCCTCGACGAAACGCCATGGGTTCCGGATCAGCTGGGGAAGCTCGCGAAGCCCCGGGACCTGCTGTGGCCGGACGGTCTCGCCCGAGCGCTTTTTGGCGCCTCGCCGGACCGCTTCCCGGCCGGCGATGTCGTGCGCGATCTCCCGGACGAAGCGGGTGCGGCCCTGGGCTTCCAGCTCGCCGCAAATCTCGACCTGGCCGACGCGGCTCAGTTCGCGGGCGAACGAGAAGGAACGGCCGCCCTGCTCGATTGGCTCGACGGGGGGCTTCGAGACGGTCGCTTCAGAGCACCCCAGGTGCGCGCCTCGTTTCGACAACGCCTGCTGCTCCGAGATGACGAGGGCGTACTGCGGCCCCCCGCTGAACTCGCCATCGACGGGGCACACGCTCTCTTCGGCACGCGGAGAGGAGACTTCTCGGAGGGGGAACGTCTACCCAACTTGACCCGCGCCCTTGGCATCCCTCGGGAGCCGAGCGCCGAGATGGTCCTATCGTTCCTCGAGGACGTGTCGGCCCAAGGCTCGGAGGACCCTCGGGAGCTTGGGGAGGTGCTTCCTCGGTGTCTCGAAGAGCTCGGCCAGGCCGTGGATGACGGTGCGGGCCTTCGCCTTCCCGAGGGAGTTCTCGTTGCCGGATTGTGTGATGGCGCGGTGGTCCTCGCCCGATTGTCGGACGCGCGGGTCCGCATGTTCGAACCCGCTGCCCTCGCGGAGTCACTGCCACCGATCGCTTTGCAAACTTTGGTCGAGTTGCTGCCATCCGCGGGCCTGGGCACAGGGCTCGCCAACCTGCTGCTCGCATCTGGAGCGCGCGATCTATGGTGTGACTTCGAGGTGGGAGAAGTGCTGCCGGGGCCAGAGCAGCCCGCTTTCCTCGAGGCAGCCAACGAGCTTCAGAGGGGCCTTTTTCGGGCGCTTGGTGACCGCGTCGATCTCGGTGTCAGAGTTGTCGAGCCGCTGTCGGTAGCGGGCACCTTGCCCGAGACGCTGACGAGTTCCGGCTCCCGTGAATCCGACACCCTCTTCACGACCGACGTCGACGCGGTCATTCACGACGGCATCCTGTGGCTCACGCCTGCATCGGTCGAACGGCCCGAACTGCTCGCGCCCGCCTTGGAGCGTGAGCCGAGCAGGCGGGCGGCGATGGCGAGGTGGCTCGCCAAACGGGAATGGGCGTCGTTGCCCAAACGGCTGAGGGACAAAAACCACAAGATGGCCCGTGACGCGGGCGGCGGGATCTTCGATCGCGTCCGGAGCTTCTTCAGACGTGAGCCGAGTCAGCCGAGGGTCGTCCCGGAGCGCGCCCCGGTCAGCCCACCCACGGAGACTCCCGCCGAACGGCGAGCGGGCAATCGAGAGCGGGACAAAACGTTCGACGAAGGCCTGTTTCGGCCGCAATCAGAGCTCAGACCGCAGCTCGCTTCGTCAGAGGGCTGGCTCGCGAGGAGAACGCGACAACCAGACTTTGGGTTCGCGTTCACGCCGACCCACCTCTCGACGCCTTGGCTCTACGCGCCAAAGCTCATCACCATCGAGTTCGACCGGCGCGGCCAGAGCTGGCGCTCGGCTCGTCTAGACCGTCCGCCGCCCACCACGCCGGCGGGCATGGTGGTCTTTCGTGGGCGACTACCGCGGGGCGAAGCCGTGCTTCCGGTCCCGATGTTCGGCACCGTCGAACAGCTTTCGGTCGACGGGCAGGCAGTCCTCCCTGCCCCCGGGCCATCTGGCGGACATCTCCTGCGACTGAACGAACCTGGAGACGTTCGGCTACGCGTTGCGCTCGGTCGAGTTCCAGATCTCGAGCGCGCTGAACCTTCCCCCATCGGGGATGCGCTCGCGCCGTTCGTACCGAACGACGAGCTCCCCGACGAGGTTCTCGACTTCGTGGGTGATCTGGACGCCGATTCACCGCCGATTACCCGAGCGCTGTCGATTCGGGACTTCGTTCGCAAGCGCTATCGATATGACCCGAGCTATCTCGAGGACCCCGGTGTTGCGCGGTGGCTCACGCGCGTCGCCAAAGGCCGGGCCAACGGGCACATCGCGGCGCTGCACGCCGGCCGAGACGGGAAGCACCTGGGAGCTGGCGTTTGCTATGAGCTCAATACACTCACGTGTGAACTGCTTCGTCGTGCCGGCGTACCGGCGGCTGTAGCGACGGGGTGGGTCCTCGATGGGGGCGCGCTGTCTGAACCCGATCACTTGTGGTGCGTCGCCCTCCTTCGCGATGCGCGAGGCACTTCCCTATGGGTTCCCATCGACGCGAGCTCGACACGAACCGGCCGTCCCCTTCGTGTACCCAAACGCCCACCTGGGCGCTTCCGGGCACCTCGGGACGGACGAGCCAAGGCTCCTAAACCGCCAAAGTTGAACATCGGAAGCGGCACGCGTACTGGGCGCTCGCAGTCGCGACGTCCTGGCCGCTCTCGGAAGTCAAAGCCTCGGGTACCCAGGGCGGAGCTCCTCCGAGTAATTCGCCATCTCGAAAAACTCGCCGGACACGCCCTGGACGACAACGAGCGCGCCAAGGTCGAGCGTGCGCTCGAGGATCCGAAGGCTGCCGCCAAGCTCCTCGGGCGCCTCGCTCGATAGCCGAGATGCGCGCCCCACCCGCGTGGCCTACCCTGCCATCGCCCTGAGCGGAGACGGATATGTCCAAGAAGAAAATCGACAAGGCCAGGCAGAAACGGCTAGCCAAGCAGAACGCAGCTCGCGCCCGAAAAGCGTCGGGAGCGGGCAACCCGTCCATGCCCATGCTGCGCCCCGTCAACGGCGACGCGTCCGACGACATCCCCTTCCCGATGCCCGACCCCCGCGCGATGGAGGCCCAGCTGCGGGGCATGTTTGGCGTGCAAGAGAACACCCCGGCCGCCCAGGCCCAAGAGCTGATGTCCGAAGCGTTCGACAAGATGAGCGGCCCCGAGCGCGTCGCCTTGGCTCACCAGGCCCTCGAGGTCTCGCCGGATTGCGCGGACGCGTGGGTGCTCCTCGCCGAGGAGGAGGCGACAACGGCGGAGGAAGCCATTGAACTGCTCCGGAAGGGTGTGTCGGCGGGGGAGCGGCTCATCGGGCCGGAGGCCTTCGAGGAAAACGCTGGAGAGTTCTGGGGCGTCCTCGAGACGCGGCCCTACATGCGAGCCCGGGCGAACCTCGCCCAGTACCTCTGGGCGACCGGGGAAGAGGGCGGGACGCGCGAGGCCGTGGGCCACTACCGAGAGCTGGTGCGGTTGGACTCGAGGGACCACCAGGGACATCGCGAAATCTTGCTCGTACTGCTGGTCGAGATCGGCGAGGACGAGGAAGCCGCCCAGCTGATAGAGAGTCATCCTGGTGTCGGCACGGCATGCTGGCTCTACTCCAACGCACTGCTGGCCTTTCGCCGCGGCGGGGACTGCGATGGTGCGCGGGAGGCCCTTGCGGATGCCCTCGATCAGAACCCGCACGTGCCTGGGTTCCTGCTGGGCGAGACGACCATGCCGGACGAGCCTCCTATGAACATGGGGTACGGCGACGAGAACGAGGCTGTGCACTACGTCGCGGGTGCGATGGCGGGGTGGGATGAAACGCAGGAGGCGTTGAGCTGGTTGGAGGCTCAGGCGGCACTACCCACGGTCGACGCGTAGCGGACGCGCTGAACGAAATCACCAACGCAAGACGCCCCCAGGAAGAACCTAGAGGCGGCGTAACCGCACCATCGAAGAGGGGCCTACCCGCCTCTCCTGCGCATGGCGCCGTGACCGGTGCGAGCAGGGCTGCAAGCTCCCCTACTCCGGCCCCTTGACCAGGCGGGACCAGCGCTCCTCGGCCTCGGTTGCACGTCGACCGGGCCCGTCGCGGTGGGCCTTC
>Ga0164313_10002286_pt1 | contig 17187 bp, 11 predicted proteins | sample GuaBasSedimGuay4_FD_113735 | JGI IMG/M metagenome (GOLD analysis project Ga0164313, IMG submission 113735) | Subseafloor sediment microbial communities from Guaymas Basin, Gulf of California, Mexico - Guay4, Core 4569-4, 0-3 cm | ecosystem: Environmental > Aquatic > Marine > Hydrothermal vents...
AAACTTGAATTGTCTGAACATCTTTTCTCTTGACTCTTTTCCCCTTTCTCGCTGATTCCGCAGATAATCATAGATTTGAAGCTTGTGAACTTCTTTTCTCTATTCTCTATTTTCTTTTCTATTTCTCGCTAATTTCGCAGATGGCCGCAAATATGAATCTTGTGAACATCTATGCTCTATTCTCTTTTCTCGCTGATTCCGCTGATGGTCGCAGATTTAAATCTTGTGAATTCTTTTCTCTTTTTACTTTTTACTTAAAGCTCCAAAGCCTTTTTAGGATCCTTATCCATCAATATTTCAATCGGATTTTCCAATGCCTCTTTAACCGCCACCAAGAATCCAACAGACTCTTTTCCGTCAATAATTCGATGATCATAAGAAAGTGCTACATACATTATTGGTCGGATTACTACCTTACCCCCTATTGCAACAGGACGTTCCACTATATTATGCATGCCCAAAATAGCACTTTGCGGAGGGTTGAGAATAGGTGTTGAAAGCATCGAGCCAAATACACCTCCATTGGTAATTGTAAATGTTCCTCCCGTCATTTCATCCACCGTAATTTGACCATCACGCGCACGGATAGCCAATCGTTTAACTTCATTTTCCACTCCTCTAAAGGTCAATTTATTTGCATTTCTAATTACCGGTACCATCAATCCTTTCGGACCGGAGACAGCAATCGAAATATCTACAAAATCATAAGAAATCTTAAAATCACCATCCAGCATAGAATTAACATCAGGAAACATTTCCAAAGCTCTGACAACTGCCAAAGTAAAGAAACTCATAAAACCCAGACCCACCTCATGTTTCTCTTTAAAAATCTCTTTATATTCTTTCCGAAGATCAAAAATTGCCTGCATATCTACCTCATTGAAGGTAGTCAGCATCGCCGTTTCATTTTTAACAGCAACCAAACGTTCTGCAACTTTTCTGCGGAGCATGGATAATTTTTTGCGATCACTTTTTCTATTCTCCTCATTGATCGCTTCGCCCATTGATGGAACAGCTTTTATGGCATCTTCTTTGGTGATCCTGCCATCTTTTCCTGTTCCTGCTATTTTACTTGCATCCATCCCTTTTTCAGTCAATATTTTTTTTGCAGCAGGAGAGGCTGCTCCGGTTGCATAGGTCGTTTTTATTTCTTCACTCTTCGATGTTTCTGCTTTATCAACAATTGGTTCACTGCTAACAACTTTCTGCCCATCACCTTCCGGTTTATCAACGTCCATATCGATCAAACAAACTACTGCTCCAACAGCTACTGCATCACCTTCTTCTGCTTTAAAAGTTATTATTCCACTTTCTTCTGCAGGAAGTTCTAAGGTGGCTTTATCAGAATCCACCTCTGCAATTGCCTGGTCCTTTTCTACATAGGAACCATCTTCAACCAACCAGGATGCAATTTCAACTTCTGTAATGGATTCTCCCGGCGAGGGAACTTTCATCTCTAATATCATATTAATTTCTTTTTGAACTATATTTAGTCTTGTTTATCAAAAACTCCATCGATAACCTTTTGTTGTCTTTTTTTAAATCGTGCCGAAGAACCGGCTGCCGGTACTGAATAATATGTTCTGGATATCACGTTTAAATTAATTAATTCACCAAGAGGATTTTCTAAATGAAATCGTTGTAACATAAAACTCCATGCTCCCATATTTTTTGGTTCTTCCTGTGTCCAAACATACTCTTTAACATTCTTATATTTATTAATTATGCTTTGTGTTTTTTCTGTATGCAATGGGAAAAGCTGTTCAATTCGAACAAAGGCCACATCATCTCTTTGTAATTTTTCTCTCTCGGCAATTAATTCATAATAAAACTTACCGCTACAAAATACCAAACGTTTTACCTTATCTCTTTCAATCTTATCATCAATAATTTCTTGAAATTCTCCTTCGGAAAAATCTTCCAAAGAGGACACAGCCTTTGGATGCCTCAATAAGCTTTTTGGTGTAAACACAACCAATGGTTTTCTGAAATTTCTTTTCATTTGACGACGCAGCAAATGGAAAAAGTTGGCCGGAGTTGTACAATTGGCAACAGTCATATTATCATTTGCGCACAACTGAAGATATCGCTCTATTCTGGCGGATGAATGCTCCGAACCCTGACCTTCATACCCATGTGGCAATAAAATCACAATACCATTTTGTTGCTTCCATTTATCCTCAGCAGCAGAAATATATTGGTCAAATATTATTTGTGCCCCATTACTAAAGTCACCAAATTGGGCTTCCCAGATTGTCAGCGTATTTGGCGCAGCCATGGCATAACCATAATCAAAGCCTAAGACTCCATATTCGGATAAGGAAGAATTAAAAATACTCATTTTTCCTTTATTCCTTGGGTTGGTATTTAACAGGTTGTACTTTGTCGTAGATATTTCATCTCTTAAAATTGCATGTCGATGCGAAAAAGTACCTCTTTCTACATCCTGACCCGATACTCTAACATTATATCCCTCTTCCAATAAACTACCAAAGGCAAATATTTCAGCCATACTCCAGTCTAACTTATCAATTTCAAATACCATCTTTGCTCTATCACGAAGAATTCTTTCGGCTTTTCGCAAAAATTTCACATCTTCCGGAACCGTAGAGATAATTCTGGTAATATTCTCTAAATGGCTTTTTGGGTATTTTGTACCTACACTTAATAATAGTCCTTCCCGGTCCTGATGCATAAATCCACTCCAAACATTATCCATAAAAGGTCTGATTTTAGTTGAAGAATCCTGTTTTGATTTTTTGTATTCCTTCTCCAGTAAACCTTTAAAACCAGCAATTAAATTTGGAACATAGTCTTTATCAATTACACCTTCAGTAATTAATTTTTCGGAATAAATATCTCTTGGATTTGGTTGTTTAGAAATTGCTTTGTACAATTTAGGTTGTGTAAATCTCGGTTCATCACCCTCGTTATGTCCGTACTTTCTATAACCCAAAAGGTCAATAAATACATCACGTTTGAATTTCATTCTAAAATCTAATGCAATCAAGACGGCATGGGTAACTGCTTCAACATCATCTGCATTCACATGCAGCACCGGTGATAGTGTTACCTTCGCAACATCCGTACAATAGGTGCTGGATCGGGCATCCAGATAATTCGTTGTAAACCCTATCTGATTATTCACTACTATATGAATTGTTCCTCCGGTGGAGTACCCTTTTAGTTTACTCATTTGGATCACTTCATACACGATCCCCTGCCCTGCTATGGCAGCATCTCCATGAACAATAATAGGAATTATTTTTGATGCATCCCCTTTATACTCCTCCTCTATTTTTGCCCTCGTAATTCCTTCTGCTATTGAACCCACAGTCTCCAGGTGAGATGGGTTAGGAACCAAATTCATGGTTATCTCTTTATTACTTTTTAGTGTTTTTTTAATCGTAGATCCCAGATGATATTTTACATCTCCATCAAAATCACTTTCTTCATCATAATCCTTACCTTCAAATTCATTAAATAGCTCTCTAATCGGTTTTCTGAAAATATTCACCAAAGTATTTAACCTGCCTCTATGTGACATCCCCAGAACAAATTCGTCCACATCATAATCTTCGGCAGCAGTTCTAATAAGGCCTCCTAGTGCCGGTATTAAAGTCTCACCACCCTCTAAAGAGAATCGTTTTTGTCCGACATACTTTGTTTGTAAAAACTGCTCAAAGGTAACTGCCTGATTTAACTTAGCAAGTATGTACTTTTTGGTGTCTATATCATAATTGGGGTGATTGTCATTTTCGTTCAATACATTTTGAAGCCATTGTATCTCTTCAGGATTTCGAATATACATATATTCTACGCCAATGGAATCACAATAAATACGCTCTAAATGATTGATTATCTCTTCTAAAGTGGTTGGTTGCAAACCTAATATACTGCCGGCATTGAATACGGTTGGCAGATCATCTTTAGTCAGATCAAAATTTTCAATGTCCAAGGTCGGATTATAGACTCTTCTATTGCGAACCGGGTTTGTTTTAGTGAACAAATGCCCTCTTGTTCTATAGCCATTAATTAGCTCAATAACCTTAAACTCCTTGAATACCTGTTCCGGAATTTCAAGCTCGACCGAAATTTCATTTTCAAGCGAATAATCTGTGTTCGCCAAATCATAACCTTGAAAAAAACTTCTCCAACTGGGTTCTACAGTATCAGGGTTTTTTTGATATTGCTCATATAAATCTGCAATGAACTCTGTATGAACGGTATTCAAAAATGAAAATTGATCCATTATTTATTAAAATAATTCTTTTTGTTATAAATGATTGACAAAAATAAGGTGTTTTACGAGAATAGCTATATAAAAATTGAGAAATATGGGTTTTTAATGTACATCCCGAAATCCATAATTTCCATCACAAAACTATTCTAACGAAGGATGGTTCACTTGACATTTGACCTGGATAAAACAGAGAAGTTTATCGATATAAACATCTTTCAAACAGCTAAATAGCAAAAATAATTCAAGCGTGCATTTGCAATAAATTAACTGCACGCTAAAAAAAAAGACAAAATACTGTTATAATTCCGACTTAATCTCGTCTAACAGTAAAGGACTAACAAAAAAATTAAAAAAACCCTCAAATAATTAATGAAATGAAAATACTTAAGCCCTATGTTTTCTTCGTCTTGTTGATTGTTGCATTTTTAGGCCAGATTAAGGCCCAAAATGCAGATTATATGGCTCTATTAAATGAAAACATTTTTGCGCCTTCCAACAAAATAATTGTTTTGAATATATGGAACACAAAGTTTCCGGATGAAATAAAAGTCCTGAATAATTTGGTTGAAAAATATAAGAATGACAATGTGGTATTCGTTGCTATAACGGACGAAAATGAAGATGTTGTCGAATTATTTTTAGAGAACCATATCTTCAACTACCAACATCTAAACGGTCTTGAAGGAGAAAAAATATATAATAACTTCCAGACCGGTGTGTATAAGGTATATCCAATGCATATTATTATTGATCAAGATGGTAAAATCAGCTATAAAAGAAAGAATGCCGTTAAAAATATTGAAGCTAAATTGATTAAAAGAATTGATCTTTTATTAGAGAATAATCACAACAACGATTTACCAATATCTATGGATGAAGTTACTTTTAGTAAAAATACCGGTAAAGGTGTTAATCCCTAAGGTATCTGTGGTTGACAATCAAACGCTGCTGCAAAGTCTCCCGACTTTGCAGCAGCGGGGTTATTTTTGAGATTTGAAAATTTGTCAATTTGGAATTTGATCATATGATTTTTATCTCTTCAAGATAACTAATCCTGTTCTCTTGTTCATTTTTATTCAGATAACTTCTTAAAATTCTCTGTATATCGCTATTGTCTTGTTTTGATTCGATTAACTCTTCATAAGTATCGAAAGAAAAATTGGAACCCAATTTTGAAAAGAAACCAAATCCGCAATAAACACCGTTTTTAACCAAGATCACGGCTTCCTCATCTGAGGTTCTGCCTTCCTCCTTAATTGTATAAGTGTCTTTATTTAATAGGGATTTTATAGCTTTGTTCACTCTTTTATTATAATGTTGGACCTCTTCTTCCCCTCGGCATACACCTCTGCATTTTTTTATTTGATAATGAAAACAACCTCCGGAAATGTTTTGTAAACTACAATATTTTGGGCATAACTCATATTCTTCGCAAAGTTGTTCTAAAAATGCTCTGCATTGGGATTGGTTATAAAATTTTAAAATAGGAGATTGCACCAAATTGGTTCGATTGTAAATGATATGGTTAATACCTTTTCTATCGTAATAGGTACTAATACCATAGCTATAACTATTTCTTTTCTGCGAACGATTGTATTTGGGAAAATATCTTTTGATCTCATCAGATTCCAGAAGCAGTGCCGTTAACTCATTACCGGTTAGCTCGAAAGTAATATCCGCCGTTTCCCGGCAGAGTTTTATCTCCTTAGAGGTTTTATCGTAAATATGACTTAAGACCCTGCTTTTAATATTATTTGCCTTGCCTACGTATATTATTAACCCATTGGAATCTTTAAAATAATAAACCCCGGTTTTATTTGGCAAATTATCAATAACCTTCTTAGGCAATAAGGGCGGTAGCGTTGCTTGTCTCGATCTGTTATTTAAAAAGGTGTCAAAGGTTCCATTATCGTCCAATGCCATTAATTTTTCGAACAGAATTACCGTTGCTTCCGCATCACCTCTGGCCCTGTGTCGTCCATTGATCTTAATACCTAAATTGGTGCATAAACTACCCAGGCTATAAGAACGCTGACCCGGAATTAATTTTCTTGACAAGCGAACAGTACAAAGTTTTTTTCTTTTAAATTCTGCTCCAAGCTCCTGTAACTCATACTTGATCATGCCAAAATCAAAGTTGACACTGTGCGCTACAAATATGCAATCTTGTGTATATTCAATTACATCTTTTGCAATTTCATAAAACTTAGGAGCTTCCTGCACCATATTGTTAGTAATCCCTGTCAATCCAGAAACTCTGTAACTAATTGATGTCTCAGGATTTACCAAAGAAGTAAACTCTTTAATAACCTTTTTACCATCGTGTACAAAAATGGAAATTTCAGTAATTTTATTTCCCTTCCCTCCAAAACCGGTAGTTTCTATATCTACAATTGCGTACACTATAACTATGCGTTAACTCTTTTGTCTATTGCTTTTAACTCTACTTTTAATTCTTGAAACATATTGATGATGCTACTCAATTTCAATTCATGCTCATCGTATTCCTGGGTATTGATACAACAAGTAAATTCCCACAATTCCAGTACCTCATCAACCGGCACATGGTAAGGGTCATATCGCTTATTATCGGAAGCTAGTAACAATGTGCCATGTTCTTCTATTTTGTCGTAAATTCTTTTATAAACGATACCATCGTTTAAAGTTAAAACAATATATGTTCTCCCGTCTTTTATATCTCTCACATCCTCAAGAAATTTAGCAACAATATAAGATCCACTCTTTACAGGAATCATAGAATCTCCTTTTATAGGAAATGCTCTGTGCTTGCCTGTAGGTAAAAAAGGCAATTTTATTCTGTTTAAATGTTCAATATATTCCGGGTCTGAATAGCCCCGTAAATAGCCTGCAGATGCTTCTGTGGGAACAATTTCAATCAAGTCCTCATTCTCCTCACTAACTGTGATCGGGAATAACACTCTTTTATTTCCTATTTCAATAAACGAAGTATCCTTTGCTTTTCTTAAATCATTTTTGATCAATATATCTATAGGGAGTTTAAAATAGTTAGACAGATCTATTATCCTGTCAATAGGCGGTTCCGACCTCCCCTCTTCATAAGAGCTCACCATAGACCTGGTCCAGCCCAGTTCTTCTGCAAAATTTTCCTGAGAATGCTTTTTTAAATTTCTTAAATGACGGATGTTCGTTTGGATGTATTTCATTTTATAATGATTGAAAATTATTTCTCCGTGCAACTCTGTGACTTCTCTGTGCGACTCTGTGTAATAACCATAAAGATTAAATAAACTCAATATTAATCTCGTAATGCTACAAATATAAGCAATAAATGTTTCAAATTGTAGCTAATTTTGTATAAAAATTATACAGCCCTGTTTTGTACATCAATTGTCACACCTATTACAGCCTGAGATATGGCACCATAAAACCGGAAGACCTGCTCTCTTTAGCCGCTGAAAAGGGATTGAAAACCCTTGCATTAACGGATATTAATAGTACTTCAGCCTGTTTGGACTTTGTTCGTTTGTCCGAAAAATACAACATCAGACCAGTATTGGGGATAGATTTCAGAAATGGGGCCCAACAACAATTTATAGCCTTGGCAGAAAATAATCAGGGCTTCCAGTCACTCAATAAATACTTATCTGATTTTAAGCATGATGCTTCTTTAAAAGTTCCTGATCAGGCCAAGAAAATGGAACACACTTTTATTATTTATCCTTATTCGTCTAAAAAAAAATATACTTTAAAAACCAATGAATACATCGGTGTAAAACCAAAAGACCGCAACAAATTAAAATTCTGCAAATGGAAATTACAGCCTGACAAATTGGTAATTCTGCAAACTGTTTCTTTTAGAAATAAAAAGGATTTCAATACACATCGTCTTTTACGGGCCATTGATAACAATACCTTATTAAGTAAATTACCGCTCGAAGAACAAGCGGAGGAAACGGACAAAATGTTTTCTCCCGAAGAATTATATATCCTTTATAAAGATTACCCGGTACTGATCAAAAATACAGAGCGGCTCTTAGAAAAATGTACTGTCCATTTCGATTTTTCTAAAAGTACGCCCAACAACCAAAGGTCATATACCAATAATGAAACACTCGATTTTAAATTATTAGAAAAACTGACTTATAAGGGACTGTCTTACAGGTATAAAACCCCTGATGAAATAGTCTATTCACGCATAAAAAAAGAATTGGGCATCATTAAAGAAAAAGGCTTTGTTTCTTATTTTTTGATCAATTGGAAGATTTTAAAATACGCGCGCAGCAAAGACTATTTTTATGTTGGAAGAGGAAGTGGTGCCAACAGTATCGTTGCCTATTTATTGCGTATTACCGATGTTGACCCTGTAGAATTGGATCTGTACTTTGAACGTTTTATCAATTTATACAGAAAGAACCCGCCGGATTTTGATATTGATTTTTCATGGACGGATCGCGATGATATTACCCGGTTCATTTTTAACCGATTTAAAAACACCTCTCTTATTGCAGTATATAATACCTTTAAATTTAAAGCTTCCGTTCGTGAACTGGGGAAGGTTTTTGGTTTGCCGAAATCAGAAATGGACATGCTTACCCGCAGGAGATATAATTTCAATCAATTGGATAAATTGTCGCAATTGGTATTGCAATACAGCAAATACATACAGGGTTTCCCAAATTATTTAGGAATTCATGCAGGGGGAATATTAATTTCAGAAAAACCCATTCATTATTATACCGCTACTTTTTTACCTCCCAAAGGTTTTGCAACCACGCAATTTGACATGCTGGTAGCCGAAGATATCGGGCTGTATAAATTTGATATTTTAAGTCAGCGTGGATTGGGAAAAATTAAAGATGCTGTTGAAATCATTAAAATCAATCATCCCGATAAAACGTCCATTGACATTCACGATATCAAGCGGTTTAAAGAAGACAAACGAATTAAACATATATTAAAAAACGCCAAAGCCATTGGTTGCTTTTATGTGGAATCGCCCGCCATGCGCATGTTACTTAAAAAACTGCAGGTAGATAATTATCTGGGGCTGGTTGCAGCGAGTTCTGTTATACGACCCGGAGTAGCAAAATCCGGGATGATGCGCGAATATATTTTACGGTACAGGAATCCCGAACGCAGAAAAGATGCCCATCCAACCCTATTGGATCTTATGCCAGAAACTTATGGCGTTATGGTATATCAGGAAGATGTTATTAAGGTGGCGCATCATTTTGGAGGACTGACCTTAGGAGAAGCCGATATGTTGCGCAGAGGGATGTCGGGTAAATTTCGATCGCGTGAAGAGTTTTTAAAAGTAAAACAACTATTCTTTGACAACTGCAAACAACAAGGAAAACCCGAAGCTCTGATTGAAGATATCTGGCGTCAAATTGAAAGTTTCGCCGGCTATGCTTTTGCCAAAGGGCACTCGGCTTCTTATGCTGTGGAGAGCTACCAGAGTTTGTTTCTTAAAGCCTATTATCCAATAGAACACATGGTTGCCACCATCAATAATTTTGGCGGATTTTATACTACAGAACTCTATATCCACGAAGCTAAAATGCACGGCGCCATTATAGCAGCTCCATGTGTAAACAATAGTTTTAAAGAAGCTAGTATACAAGGCAAAACCATCTTTATAGGATTTATGTTTTTGCGTTCTCTGGAATCAAAGACCATCAAACGACTGGTACAGGAACGATCAGAGTCTGGCGCTTATAAAAGTCTGGATGATTTTATTGACCGTGTTCCTGTTAGCATAGAACAAATAAGTATTTTAATAAAAATAAATGCCTTTCGATTTACACAAATTAATAAGCGCGAATTACTATGGGGGGCACATATGAAAATCAGCAAAATTACTTTTGAAGAATATATAAATACCCTGTTTAAAACCGAAAAAATAAGCTATAAGATCCCCTCTCTGTTGTGCAGCGCATTAGAAGATTCTTTTGATGAGATCGAATTGTTAGGCTTTGCGCTGTGCAACCCCTTTGAATTATTATTAAAACCTCCGGGGAATTTATTGAAAGCTAAAAATTTAATACGCTATAAAAACAAGATCATCACCATAGAAGGTTATTTGATAACCACTAAAAACACGAGAACCTCTTCCGGGAAATCCATGTATTTTGGTACTTTTATAGATCGTTCCGGTGACTTTATAGATACCGTACACTTCCCTCCTGTTGCCGCCAGATATCCCTTTCGGGGAAAAGGAATTTATACCATTAGCGGTAAAGTATTAGAAGAGTTTGATTGTATTAATATTGAAGTTATTTCTATGCATCGTTTGGCCATTGTAGAGGATCCGAGGTATGCCGATAAACCCAAAAGTATTACCCTATGATATTAGAGAACAGAGCCATTGTACACATGGATCTGGACACTTTTTTTGTGTCTTGTGAAAGGTTGACAGACAGTAGATTAAATGGAAAACCAGTATTGATTGGCGGCACATCCGACAGAGGCGTAGTAGCGTCTTGCAGCTATGAGGCCAGAAAATTTGGCATCCACTCTGCTATGCCTATGCGTATGGCTAAACAGCTCTGCCCGGAAGCCATTATATTACGGGGAAATTCGGGTGTTTATACCAGGTTCTCTAAAGATGTTACGGATGTTATTAAAGAAAGTGTACCGCTCTATGAAAAAAGTTCCATCGACGAGTTTTATATCGACCTTACCGGGATGGATAAATTCTTTGGATGTCATATGCTCGCATCCGAATTGCGGCAACGTATCATTAAAGAAACGGGGCTCCCTATTTCATTTGGGTTATCTATAAACAAAACCGTATCTAAAGTAGCTACAGGAGAAGCCAAACCCAACAATGAAATTCGAATTTTAAAAGGTAATGAAAAACCTTTTTTAGCACCGCTGTCTGTTAGAAAAATACCGATGGTTGGTGAGGTTACCTACAAATCATTATGCGATCTGGGCATCAAACAGATCAAAACGGTGCAAGAGATGCCCATGCAATTGATGCATAAAGTATTTGGAAAGAACGGCTTGTCTATTTGGAAAAAAGCCAATGGTATAGACAATTCTCCTGTGGTGCAATATCACGAAAGAAAATCCATTTCTACCGAGCGTACTTTTGATAAAGACACTACCGATGTAAACAAACTAAAAAGCATCATTATTGCTATGGCAGAGAATTTAGCTTTTCAATTAAGGCGCGGCAATAAACTAACTGCTTGCATTACTTTTAAAATCAGGTATTCCGATTTTCAAACCTATACCCGGCAACAGCGAATTTCCTATAGCGCTATGGATCACAATATCAAACCCGTGGTTTTAAATTTGTTCTACAAACTGTATAACAGACGCTTACAGGTGCGCCTGATAGGTGTAAAATTCAGTCATTTGGTAGAAGGCGGATACCAGATCGATCTATTTGAAGACAATGAAAAGCATATCCACCTCAGTCAGGCTATAGACAGGATGCGTATACGATATGGCGACAGAGCGGTTATCAATGCCTCCGGAATGGATGCAAAAAGTATCAGCAGATTCAATCCTTTTACCGGTGAACCTCCTCCTTTATTAGCGAACAGGCGTAGGTGAATTTATCTTGTTATTTTATATTCTTAATAGAATTTATAATAAGAACCAAACCACCTCCCTCTCCTTCGTCGAGTACTCCTCCTTAAAAAAAAGGAGGAGAATTGGTTCATAGTTTTAATGTTTAATCATTGGAAGAAATTCCCCTCCTTTTTTTTAAGGAGGGGTGGATCCATCGAAGATGGAGACGGGGTGGTTTTTTAATCCACTATATCATAACATTCACCGTTAAAAGATATAAACAAGTACCGACACATGGTTTACAGAGTAGCAAACTAAAAACAAGGACTGGTATTTAGATTATGACTAAGAACAATAAATAACAAGTCATATCATGATGGATTCCCTTTAACCAGTCAAGCTGGTCACATGTTTCAAGGGAATGACACAAAAACCGGATAGTCATTATTGATCCAAATAAAAAAGCACCCTCGTAGTGTCATTCCCATGGAAACGGGAATCTACTGCAATCCAAACCCTTTTAATTCAATTCGACAATAACTTTATTTATTTTACCGGTAAACTTTGTTTCCTCAGGACCATAACCAACTCCTTCTGCAACAGGTGTTTGGTTGTCAAGTCCAACATCAGCGGTTTCGTCTGCTGAGAATATATTAGGCTGTGTTCTCTCGATACGTCCATCCGCAACAGCTTTACCATCAAGGTAGATCGTCAATTCCCCTCCTTTACCGAGACCATCGCCATCATACACAAAATCAAATTTAACGGAAACAGATCCTTCCGGAAGTGCATCCGGACCAGAAATAACAAATCTTTCAAGTCCAAGGAAGTTGTAAGTGAATTCAGGTTTGCCCTCTTTCATGTAAAGGGACCAACCTCCAAAGCGGCCACCCTGAGATAAGATAACTCCATTGGCACCATTCTTTGGAATATTCAAATCAGCAGTTACTGAAAATGATTTATTTTTAATATTCATAAAAGTGTTTTCCATCATACCTTCCATCCCTTCATATAAAATAAGTGATTTTCTATCACCTAAAAGATCAGGTCTTCCGGCAAGAGCTGCATTTGTTCTTTCAATGGTTCGGTCATCAATAGGTAACACATGATAAATTTCAGCCTGCCACATAAAAAGACTTTTCATATCTTCTAATTTCTCAGGATGTTTTTTAGCTAAGTTCTCCGTCAAACTGAAATCTTCTTTTGTATTATAAAGATCCCACACATCAGATTCCAATGGAGGCAAATTGGTTACTTGCCATGGAGCACGATGAATTGTTCTTGCAAACCAGCCATTGTTATAGATAGCTCTGTTACCAAACATTTCAAAATATTGAATAGTATGGCGTTCAGCTGCATCTTTATCATTAAATGTGTAAGCTAAACTCGTGCCTTCAATTGGTATTTGCGGCACTCCATTTACCACTAAAGGCTCTGGCAATCCTGCTATTTCCAATACTGTAGGGGCGATATCAATAACGTGTGAGAATTGTGTGCGCATTCCATTTTTCTCAGTAATGCCTTTTGGATAATGGATAATCATTCCGTTACGCGTACCACCAAAATCCGAAGCAACTTGTTTTGTCCATGTAAATGGTGCATCAAACGCTACAGCCCAACCGGCAGCCATATGTGGAAATGTACCTTCATTACCCCATTCGTCAATCAATGGCAGGAGGTCTTCCACTTTTTCTTCAACACCATTAAAATAAGTCATCTCGTTGTACATACCAACCATTCCTCCTTCGGCACTGGTACCATTGTCTCCGGCTATAAAAATGAAAAGAGTATTATCCAATTCTCCAATTTCTGCAATGGCATCCAATAATCGACCCACTTCGTAATCCGTCATTTCCATAAACCCAGCAAATACTTCCGCCTGACGAGCAAATAATTTTCGTTCATTATCCGTTAGTTTTTTCCAGTCTTTTATATCTTCCGGTTTCGGTCCTAAATTGGTGTTTTCAGGGATAATTCCCATCGACTTCATTTTCTTAACGGTTTCTTCTCTGATGGCATCCCACCCTTTATCAAACTTACCTTTATATTTATCAGACCATTCTTTGGACACATGATGAGGGGCATGAACTGCACCTGTTGCAAAATACACAAAGAAAGGCTTGTCTGGCGTCATCGATTGTTGTGCTTTTACCCAATTGATAGCCTGGTTTGTCATATCTGTTGTAAAATGATAGTTCTCCATTTTAGGAGGATTAACTTTTTTTAGTCCATCATAAATAAGTGGTGCCCATTGGTCTGTTTCTCCTCCTATAAAACCATAGAACTTATCGAATCCTTGCTTCGTTGGCCAACGGTCAAAAGGACCAGAAACGCTGGTTTCCCATGCAGCAGTTTCATGCCATTTGCCAAATGCCCCGGTGCTGTAACCATTCAGTCTAAGCATTTCTGCCAATGGCGCTACACTTTTTGGAAGAGATCCTGTATTACCGGGATATGCAGTTGCTGTCTCCATAATTGAACCTGTATTACACGTATGATGATTTCTTCCTGTCTTTAAAGCCATACGTGTTGGTGAACAAAGTGCTGTAGTATGAAAATTGTTATAGCGCAATCCATTATGGGCAAGTTCGTCCATTGTTGGCGTTTGAATAGGCCCACCAAAAGTAGAAGTAGCACCGAGTCCTAAATCATCAATTAAAACAATAACAACATTAGGGGCGCCTTCCGGAGCAGTTATTTTAAAAGGAACGGGAGGTACCGTATTTCGAACATCCAATTCGGTATAGGTTTTTGCTTCTGGCAGTATAATAGGAAGAATTTCCCTATTTAATACTTCTTGTGCCAATGAGGTTACGGATAACATCATTATAAGAGCTAATGTGCTTAATAAAGTTTTTTTTGGTTTCATTGATTGATTATTTAATAATTAACAAATTCGTTTAATTCAATGGGGTATAACTAACAAATATAAAAAAGTGAAGATTTTATGGCTGATAAATATTATCATCTACAAGGTTTTAAAAACCTTGCAGATGATAATTGTAAGTCATTGTTGGTGAAAACATCAAGTGAACCCAACAAACCAAGCCTACAAGGCAGGCAGTTTATATCCTTTTCTATATTCGCGATGCATATATAGTTCTGCCTGTACATCTTCAACAAATTCTTCCGTTTTGGGATTCCATTTTATTGGTCTTCCCAGATCGTAGGAAATATTACCCAGCGTACAAACGGTACAAGACCGGTGACCGATCTCTACCGGAACAACAGGGTCTTTTCTTTTTCTCACCGCTTCGATAAAATTGATCTGATGAGGGATCTTGGTTTCATAGGGTCCTGAGTCCTTTTTTATTTTTGATTTAAATGCCGGATCGGAGGCTTTAAAATGCCCCCTGGAAACTTCAAGCCAGCCATCTTTACCTTCAAATTTTACTCCTTTTGTTTTCTTACTATCGAAAGGCTCCTCCGTCATGATCACCCCATTTGCATATTCATAGGTTAGAAAATCAAAATCCTTATATCCCGCAGGAGTGATCTTTACAGGACCGCTTTTATCCATTCCCAGACCCCATTGTGCTATATCGAACATATGTGCTCCCCAATCGGTGGTAAAGCCTCCGCCCATTTCCTTATACCATCTCCAGCCGCCCCAGATCTTTTCATTTACATCCGGGTTAAGAGATATTGGTGGATTCAATTCATGATTGTAATGCACATAAGGATTTGGTCCCAGCCACAGATCCCAGTTAAGACCTTCTGGCATAATTTCTCTTGGCAGATCATAAGGCGTTGGGGGACCGCCTACATAAGCATATACTTTTTTTATTTCCCCTAACTTACCATCCTGAACAAGTTTTACCGCGTGTTGGAAATTAGGATCAGATCTTTGCTGACTGCCTATACCAAGTATTCTATTATTATCTCTTACTGTTTTTCTAAGCACTTTACCTTCCTGAATTGTAAAAGTCATTGGTTTTTCCAGATAAACATCTTTACCCGATTTCAATGCGTCTATCGCAATTAAAGCATGCCAATGATCGGGAACGGCAATAACAACCGCATCAATATCTGTTCTTGCCAATAGATCCTGATATTTTTCATAGGTTTTAACATCAACACTAATTCCTTTCTTTTTATAATGCTCATTCACTCTTTGTTCGAATCTTTTGTTTTTAATTTCATAAACATCGGCAGAAGCAAGTACTTTAACCCCGTCAATATTTAAAAATCCATTTAACAGAAACATAGCCTGCCGCCCCAAGCCAATAAAATCGAGGTTAATGTTATCGTTGGGTTTAAAAGTTTTAAATCCCGGTAAGATTGTTAGTCCTGCTGTTGCTAAAAGGGAGCTTTGCACAAATGATCTTCGTGATACCGTGTTTGAATTAGTTTCGTTCATTGTTATGATTTTAAATTTTAATAAAAATAATGATTTTGAAGTTACTTGGAGCTGCTATCAGAGACATTTTTTGAACAGGCGAAAATCACCTCCGGACATTAGTATTTTGCAGATCTACCGTTAGGACTACTATTTTTAATAAACAACCTAAGATCATCATTGGCCTTTTTTAGATCTTCCTTGCGGAGGTACATCATATGACCGCTTCTATACCCCTTAAAACTAAGGCGATCTTTCATTTTACCACCGGGGTCTATCTGCCATAAAGTATATTTAGAATTAAAATAAGTGGTCGCCCCATCAAAGTAACCGGATTGAAAGATTACATTGAGGTAGGGATTTTGGGCCATGGCTTTACGCAAATTATCTCTTGTATTATTGTTCTCCTTGTCCCATGGATGTACTGATCCAAACATATTGTATTTTATATCTGTCTTAAAATTGAGATGTTCTCGTATATAATAATTAATAGCCGGTGTAAAGGAATGTAACCAGGAGTTAAGCTCAGGATTATAATCAGGTTGCGTTCCTGCCTCAATTTTATCTATACCAAGGTATCTGGAATCAAGCCTGCCTACAGTATTTCCAGTTTTATCACGTAGTAATTCTTTCCAAAAAAAACTTGTAGGAACATCTAAATTGTGCTGTAAGATAGATTTTTTAGATAGTCCTGAAAAATACGATATCTTCTCTGCTATAGCATCCTTTTCGGTTGCACTTAGTGAGCTTCCCCTTGCAAGGGCCGGCATTAACTTATTCAAAGCAAATTCTTCCGATTGAGGTAAAATATCCAACAGATCTTTTTCCTGAAGTGCAGAAGGCAGTACTTTATGGTACCAGGCTGCGGCTGTAAAATAGGGCAGGTTGAGTGAAGAGGGAATTGGGCTATCAGATTCAAATACATTATAATCTGCGGGCGACACAAGAATCACCCCATTTAGATACATCCATTGTTTTTCTTGCAATTCCAAAGCCAAACCGGAAACTCGGGTTCCACCGTAACTTTCACCAATTAAATATTTAGGCGAAAGCCAGCGTTCCTGTCGTGTAATAAATGTGGTTAACCATTCTGCCAAAT
>Ga0164313_10002287_pt1 | contig 17187 bp, 13 predicted proteins | sample GuaBasSedimGuay4_FD_113735 | JGI IMG/M metagenome (GOLD analysis project Ga0164313, IMG submission 113735) | Subseafloor sediment microbial communities from Guaymas Basin, Gulf of California, Mexico - Guay4, Core 4569-4, 0-3 cm | ecosystem: Environmental > Aquatic > Marine > Hydrothermal vents...
AGATGTTTTGACCGGTGCCACACCGAATGGTGCGCATGCATCTTCAGTTGCGCAAACATTTACTACGCCATCGGGTGACGGTAGTTATACCGCTGAAGCGGGTGAAACGCCACTTGATAGTAGCTTTATGGATACCCGTGCAGCCGCGGGTGCTGACTGGACCTTGCCTGTTAACCGCTTATCAAGGGTTAAACTTGGACTGAATGCTTCAGCCGAGTATGACTACCTGTCATTTGGAGTGAGTGGTAGTTATATTCGGGATTTAAACAATAAAAATACCACGCTTATCGCGAGCCTGGCATTTAATAATGATACCTACACCCCGGAAGGCGGCATTCCTGATCCGCTTAAGCCAATGCGGGAGCAAGGTGCGGGCTTAAACCGTGTAGGCAGCAGTGATACAAAAACAATCACCGATTTTCTTATCGGTGTGACCCAGATAGTAAGTCGTAATACCTTGATAGAATTGAATTATTCATACGGCATATCGGATGGTTACCTGACGGATCCGTTTAAGATTGTTTCAGTTGTAGATACAAATGGAACGTTAGCGGATTCTGGTGAATTTGCTCCAGTTACGGGAAACTTGCCCTATGTCTATGAGAACAGGCCGGACTCACGGCAGCGCAATAATTTATTCTTCAGGGTCGCGCATCACCTTACACAGGACGTTATCCATTTCTCATATCGCTATTTCTGGGATGACTGGGGCATTAGCTCCAATACCTTTGATTTGAAATACCGTTTCGAGATGGGGCGTAGTTATCTGCAGCCACATGTACGTTATTACATGCAGGATGCAGCGGACTTTTATAGACATAATCTGGAGCTGGGTAGTGATGTCGATGCAAGCACTGGAGAGGTGTTTGTGAAAGAAGTCAGCAGTGATTCGAGGTTGATGAAGTTAACCGGCACGACCTTAGGTCTGAAATATGGCTATGCGATTGGCAAGAATAGTGAATTCTCGGTACGTGGTGAATTGATGAATCAAACATTTGACGATGGCGATATCACCGCCGGTGAAGAAACCCCGGACCTTGATGCGGTCATTCTGAATGTGGGTTATTCACTCATCTGGTAACAGCCGTGTGTGTAAATCTTTTTGCCAGCTGATTAAGCGTTTGTCAGCTGCTCACGAATATTCTGAATGACGGGTTTTGTTTCGGGTCTGACATTACGCCAGATATAAAATGATTCTGCGGCCTGCTCAACCAGCATACCTAAACCATCAAATATTTTTGTTGCGCCGTTGTCTGTAGACCATTGCATAAAAGGTGTTGCGTCTGCAGCGTACATCATGTCGTAACTGCAGGCATTGGACTTGAAAATAGTTTCAGGTAATGGCGGTATATCACCTTGTAGACTGGCGGATGTGCCGTTAATTACAATATCAAAACTTGTTTCATTTATTTCATCCAAACCGCAGCCATTAATCTGTCCCAGGTCAGAAAAGTCATTTGCCAGTTGCACGGCTTTTTGTTTCGTTCGGTTGGCAATCAATAGTGACGCTGGCTGTTGTTCCAGCAGTGCTTCCAGCACGCCGCGAACTGCACCGCCGGCACCGATAAGCAGGATATCTTTAGCTTTTATCTGGATATTGTGGTTTTGTATCAGGTCACGCACCAGGCCAATGCCATCAGTGGTGTCGCCAAACAGGCTGCCGTCCTGTTGCAGCATTAATGTATTTACTGCACCTGCACGTTGTGCGCGATCACTGCGTTGCGTGGCACATGACCAGGCATCTTCCTTGAATGGTACGGTGATATTTAAGCCTTTACCATTGTTCTTGATAAATTCTTTAATGGCCTGATCGAACTGACCTGCTTCGGCCAGTTCGGCAGTGTAGGTGAGCGACTGTCCGGTCTGCTCGGCAAACAGTTTATGTATTTGCGGTGATTTGCTGTGTTTTATCGGGTTGCCAAAAACAGCATAACGATCAATGATTGTGCTCATTATAGGGAGTTATTATTTCTGGGGCTCTTTCAGCCACTGCGCCACTGTTTTTGCATAGTAGGTCAAAATGCCATCAGCGCCGGCGCGTTTGAAACCTAACAGGCTTTCCATCACGGTCGCTTTTTCATCAAGCCAGCCGTTTTGTGCAGCGGCTTTAAGCATGGCGTATTCACCGCTGACCTGGTAAACGTAAGTGGGAATGGCAAACTCGTCTTTTACGCGGCGGACAATATCAAGATAGGGCATGCCGGGTTTTACCATAAACATGTCTGCGCCTTCTTTAATGTCGAGCTCGACTTCATGCATGGCTTCATCCGAGTTTGCCGGATCCATCTGGTAGCTGTATTTATTGCCGCTGCCGAGATTTTTTGCTGAGCCTACTGCATCGCGGAAGGGGCCATAAAAACTGGAAGCGTATTTTGCAGAATAAGCCAGTATGCGAGTATGGATAAAATTATTATCCTCCAGTGCTTCGCGTATTGCGCCAATACGGCCGTCCATCATATCTGAAGGAGCGACGACATCAGCGCCCGCCTGTGCGTGTGATAGCGCCTGTTTAACCAGTACTTCAACGGTTTCGTCGTTTAATACATAACCCGTGCTATCGATCAGGCCATCCTGGCCGTGACTGGTAAACGGGTCGAGGGCAACGTCGGTAATAACACCTAACTCGGGTAGGGCTTTTTTTAGTTCTCTTACCGCAGTTTGAGCCAGACCATCAGGGTTATAAGCTTCGGCGGCATCATCTGATTTTTTATTTTCCGAAACCACGGGGAAAAGTGCGATAGCTGGAATGCCCAGTTCAAAACATTGCCTGGCTTCTTCCAGCAGCAGGTCAACGGTGACGCGCTCTACGCCAGGCATTGAGGTGACCGCTTCACGTTTGTTGTTTCCCTCGATAACAAACATCGGGTAAATAAGGTCATCGACAGAGAGTTTGTTTTCACGCATCAGGCGACGGGAAAAATCGCAGCGACGCATACGGCGCATACGGGTTGCTGAAAAGTTGCCGGTTTTTGACACAGTCTGCTCCACAAAATTAAAATCAGTATTTAATCCGGACATTGTTATGAAATGTCCGGCTCAGGATGTGCCATATTGTAACAGACCACAATTTTGCTGGCATAATATGGTGTTTATTTAATTACAGGTATAACTATGAAAATAATGAAAAAGTGGCTGGTTTTGCTGGTATTAATGTTCTCGGTATCGAGTGTTATTGCTGGCAATATGAACAGTGGCGTGTATATTCAGCAAGTTGATAAGCCACTCTCCGGCGTTTATGACAAAGTATATAAAAGTCTGGAAGATGCTCGATTTTTTGTGGTTTTTGAGCCAAACATTGGCGCTAACCTTGCGTCTTTTTCAAAGAAATGGGGTGATGATTACAACCAGAATAATATCGCTGAAATTCGCAGCATGGTGTTCTGTAATGGCTGGTACGCTAATAAAGTAAGTAACCTGGACCCGAATATGCTGGGTTTTTGCCCGTTACACATCACCCTGATCGAGCGAGAAGGAAAAACCACGGTGCTGTTTAATCGTCCCGGTGTTATCGCGCAAAACAGTCCGGCTAAAGAACTGCTGTTAACTATTGAGTCTGAAGTCATTGCAGCGATTCAACAAGGTCTGAAGTAAACGGCGTATCTTAGGTGGGAGCACACAATTCAGGGCTCTCATATTTGTGAAGCAGCAGTGTGTTTATGCCTATTTTGTGTATGTTTGTTCTGTTGAAGGTGCGTGAATACTGGATTTTTCGAGGTAAATTGCTATAACTTAGCTATTAAAGTTATGAACAAATTCAGGCTTTTTAACAGGTCTTTTCTTTCAGGGAAGCGGTTAACTGCCTATTTACAGTCCGTATGATTTGTTCATAAAAAGTCTCCCGGGGGAAATCGCATGGCTGATAATGTCACAAAAAAACGTATTCTTATAATTGAAGAATCTGCCACATTACGATATATGCTTGGCAAAACAGTGCAAAAACAGGGTTATGAGATTATCAGTGCTGACAGCTTTGCATCTGCTACTAATTCGTTACAATCTGCCAGTCAGCATTTACACGCTATTGTCGTAGGTTGGCCAAACTACGAGCATTTCGGCGAATGCCAACAACTATTGGTCATCCTCGATCGCGAGCCTTACAGTGAAGTTCCGGTGATTCTATTATCCAATGATGCAGAACTGGAGTTGCTTAACTGGATGAGTACGCGTAAAAAAACCGCATTGGTGACCTGGGAAAATTACCAGGAAGTGGCGTCTTCACTAGATACAATGTTAAACCCTGGTTCTCAGCAGCCGGTTATTGAACAGCGAAAAGTCGATCGCGATGAATCAAAGATTACTGTTTTATTTGTTGATGATTCAAAAAGTATCCGTACTTATTATCAGCGATTGCTTAAACGCAATGACTATGAGGTGATTACCGCCAGTTCTGTTGATGAGGCTTACAGTATTGCTTTCGATGAAAAAATAGATATTGCAATAGTCGATTATTTCATGCCTGAGCAGAATGGTTATGTGCTGTGCCAAAAATTACGTGATGATCCGCATACCGCAGAAATACGAACCGCTGTTATTACCGGTACCTATCTGGACTCGGTGATACGAGACTGCCTGCAGGCAGGCGCCATTGAATGCATGTTTAAAAATGAAGCTGAAGAATTATTCCTTGCGCGTTTGTCGGGTATGCGGCGCTTTGTTGAAGTGCAACGTTCTATTGAGCAACAGCGTGAAAACCTGGCTGCAATTTTAGAATCTGTTGGTGAAGGTGTTTACGGTGTTGATAAAAATAGCCGCATTACCTTTATGAACCCGGCAGCATTAAGAGTATTAGGTCTGCACGATGTAAAACCTTTACTCGGTTCGTATGCCAATGAATCTTTCCATGTAAACAAACAGGATGCAGGTCGTGACTTATTAAAAGAAGCGTATTACTCAGGGAAGCATTTACAAGGTTGGGAAACCCAGTTTCGCCATCGTAATGGTAAAGAAATTCCGGTTGACTGCACCATGTATCCATTATCCGTTAATGGCAAACAGGAAGGCTCGGTCATCGCTTTTCGTGATATTTCTGAGCGCAAGATGATGGAAGAGAAGCTGCGCTGGCAAGCCACACATGATCATCTGACAGGTCTGTATAACCGCCGTTATTTTGAAAGCTACCTGGAAAAAGAAATTAATGTTGTGAAACGTTCCGGCATTATGAGTGCAGTGGTTTATCTTGATCTTGATCGTTTTAAATATGTAAATGATACCGCCGGGCATGGAGTTGGTGACCAGTTGCTTATAGACTTAAGTCAGCAAGTAAACAAAAGCTTACGTCGGCACGATATTGCTGCACGCATAGGCGGTGATGAATTTGCAGTTATATTGAAAAATGTCGATGAAAGTATAGCGGTTAATATTGCTGAAGAAATCAGGTTATCAATATCAAATTTACGCGTGCATCATCAAGATAAAACATATCACGTAAATGCAAGTTTTGGTGTGGCATTGATGGATGTGTCAGATATCACTGCAGGTGATGTTATGGCTAATGCTGATATTGCCTGCCATATTTCAAAACGGATGGGCAGGAATCAGACGCATTTGTATGAGAAAGGCAGTGATGAACGTAACACTATGGGCAGTGAACTTGGCTGGTCTACTCGTATTAAAGAAGCATTAGAAAAAAATAAACTTGTCCTGCATTATCAGCCTATCATGCGGATGAAGGATGTTGATCTATTAAATTTGCCGGCACAGGATGGTGTTTTATGGCAACGGCATTTGAATGATGTTGATAAAATTTATAGTTATGAAGTGCTAGTCCGGATGCTTGATGAAGAAGGTAAATTACACTATCCAGAGAGCTTTCTTCCTACTGCTGACCGATTTAACCTGATGGCAGATATCGATATGTGGGTATTGGAAAATGCTCTGCAGGATATGACTTCTACGGGTGAGTTAAGTAAATCAATACGTTTATCGATTAATATATCGAGCAGTACGGTTAATAATGACGAATCGCTGGAAAAAATAAAATCGATGATCGAGCAGTATGATATTAACCCCCGGGCATTAACTTTTGAAATAACAGAAACCTGTGCTATTGCAAATGTTGAGGAGGCGAATGATTTTATCAGTGAATTACGAAAAATTGGTTGTCGCTTCTCTCTTGATGATTTTGGTTCCGGTTTTTGCTCGTTTTCACAACTTAAAAACCTGCCAACAGACTATGTGAAAATTGATGGCCAGTTTGTCAGGAGTATGGCAAGAGGAGCAACAGATAGAGCGATTGTTACCGCGATGAATGATGTCGCGCATTCCTTAGGCCGTTATACCGTTGCTGAATATGTTGAAAGTCCCGAGGTTGTGCGCTTACTGAAAATCTGTGGTGTTGATAAAATACAGGGTGATTATATATCAGTGCCGCTGACAGAATTGCCAAATAGCAACTGGGCTGAATGTCAGCAACAAAATATTTAACAGCTTTTAATGTTTTTAACTTAGCGACTCGCGGGAAATTATTAAACCCAGTCTTTCGGTTTTAAATAATAGTTATAAAGCTTTGCTTCTTCAGTGTTTTCCGGGATGTTCCTGTTGTACTCAAAATGTACAACTGGCGGTAAAGACATTAATATTGATTCTGTCCGTCCACCTGTCTGCAATCCAAATAATGTGCCGCGGTCGTAAACCAGGTTGAATTCTACATAACGTCCTCTGCGGTATAGCTGAAAATCACGCTGTTCTTCAGTATAAGGCTCATTTTTTCTGCGCTGCACGATAGGCAGATAAGCGTCAATGTAATGATCACCAACACTTTGCATGAAGGCAAAACTGTCAGTAAAACCTTCTTCATTCAGATCATCAAAAAACAAACCACCGATGCCGCGCTGTTCGTCACGGTGTTTAATGTAAAAATAATCATCGCACCAGGTTTTATATTTTTTGTAGGTATCGCTGCCAAAAGGCTCACAGGCTTTTTTTGACACGCTGTGCCAGTGAATACAATCTTCGTCATTGCCGTAGTAAGGTGTTAAATCAAAGCCGCCACCGAACCACCAGACGGGGTCCTCATTATCCTTTGTTGCGATAAAAAATCTTACATTGGCATGTGAGGTAGGAATTTTTGGGTTTTTAGGGTGGATGACCAAAGATACGCCCATTGCCTGAAACTCGCGCCCCGCCAGTTCCGGCCGATGCGCTGTGGCAGAAGCGGGTAACTGTCCGCCTGACACATGAGAGAAGTTCACACCAGCCTGTTCAAATACATTGCCGTTACTTAGTACGCGGGTGATGCCGCCACCTTCGCCAGTCTCTCGTTGCCATTCATCAATAATAAAGTCTTCTTTACCGTCTTCATTTGCTAATGCAGTGCAAATGTTGTTCTGGAGTTTAACCAGGTAAGCTTTGACGGCTTCAATATCGGGTTTGTCTTCGCTGTTCATATTGATTTTTACTGTATTGGTTAATTTCTAATAACCTGATTATCGCATAGTCGAATTATTTTTGATGCTTTGCTATGTTGTTTTTTATTTGCTATGAGGATTTTTTCAACATATTGGTGAAAATATTTATGCAGTTCAAGGGCGTTTTTTGCTGCCTTTTTTCCTGACAGGTTGGCGCTGGTTGAAATGATAGCGTGACCTAAGGCATTGCATAAGCGTTGAACTTCGTCGTGTTTGCTGATACGAATGCATAGTGTTTTGCTGTCACCGACTAACCATGGTGGTGCAGAGGAACTGGCTTTGACAATCCAGCTTGTTGCCGATGTGTTTTGTGTGATGATTATTTCCTGTTCTTTTTTTATCAGGATTAATGATCTTAATTGATTTAGGTCTGCAGCCAGTAAGATAAATTGTTTATTTAACGGGCGTTGTTTAATGGCATTAATTTTTTTTACTGCATCAGGGTTGTATGGATCGCAACCGAGACCGTAGATGGTGTCGGTGGGGTAGGCGATAATGCCGCCACGATTGATGATGTGCGCAGCATGACGAATAGCAAAATCACTGGCCATGATGGTTGATTTTCAGCTTGTAGGGTGGGCACGTTTTTTTGTGCCCACGCGGTGGAATAAGCAGCGATGGTAAACGCGTGAGCATAAAAGCCATGCCCACCCTGGCGGATTGGGTGAAAATATTTGCACGCAGAATATTTGTTAATTGTCTTTTTTAACAGCCTTCTTTTTTGCGGATTTTTTCTTTACTGATTTCTTCTTTGTGGTTTTCTTCTTTACGGCTTTCTTTTTTGTTACTTTTTTCTTCGCAGCCTTTTTCTTTTTACCACGGCGGAAAGGCGCTGCGGCCAGCAGGTCTTCGCATTCTTTCTGGGTCAGAGACGTTGGCTCTTTGTCTTTGGGGATTTTGGCGTTTTTCATGCCGTCAGTAATGTACGGGCCCCAGCGACCATTTAATACTTCGATGTCGGTGCCGGGAAAGTCCTTGATGTGTTTGTTGGCATCAAATTCTTTTTTCGCTTTAACCAGTTCCATCGCCTGCTCAAAGGTGACGTTGTACGGGTCAATGCCTTTGTCCTGATACTCTTTGTTTATCGAAACAAACTTGCTGGCATATTTAACGTAAGGGCCAAAGCGGCCATAGTTTGTCGAAAGCGCTTCGCCTTCGGGTGTTTCGCCCAGGTCGCGCGGTAATTGCAGCAGGAAGTAAACATCATCCATGGTGATGTCGGCCATTTTCTGGCCGGGACGTAAACTGGCGAAACGCGGTTTGTCTTCATCGTCTTTGTCGCCGATCTGCACAAACGGGCCATAGGGCCCCATGCGTACAGATATGGGCTTGCCGGTTTCTTCGTCAGTGCCAATGTGGCGTGATTGGGCAACATCGGCGCGGCTGACGTTTTCTTCAATGTGATCGACGGTTTCTTTAAACGGTGCCCAGAACTTTTTAAGCAGAGGCACCCAGTCGTGCTCACCACGCGCTATACAATCTAATTCATCTTCCAGATCAGCGGTGAATTCATAATCCACATATTTGGTGAAATATTCGGTGAGAAAGCCATTAACGATACGACCAATATCGGTTGGTGTAAAACGACGGCTTTCAAGTTCAACATAGTTACGATTAACCAGTGTTGAAATAATGTTAGCGTAAGTTGACGGGCGACCAATGCCGTATTCTTCCAGGGTTTTAACTAAACTGGCTTCAGTGAATCGTGGTGGTGGCTCAGTGAAATGCTGTTCGTCTCTGATTTCCAGTAAATCAATTTTTTCGCCCTGGCTTAATTCGGGTAGCAGCTTTTCAGTATTATCTTCAGCTTTTTTATCATCGCTGCCTTCCATGTAGACAGACATGAAGCCGGGGAACTTAATGGTTGAGCCAGAAGCGCGGAAGCTATTACCATCACCACAGCCAAGCTCAACGCTTACCGTATCCAGTGTGGCATGGATCATCTGACAGGCCATGGTGCGTTTCCATATCAGCTGGTAAAGAGCAAACTGGTCCGGTTTCAGTTTGTCTTTAATTTCTTCAGGTATATGACGAACCGAAGTGGGACGAATAGCCTCATGTGCCTCTTGCGCATTTTTTGATTTGTTTTTAAAAGTGCGGGGTGCATCGGGTAAATTATTTTTGCCAAAACGTTGTTCAATTAAACCCCGTATTTCATCCAGTGCTTCATCCGCTAGATGTAACGAGTCGGTACGCATATAGGTGATTAAACCGACGGTTTCACCACCTATATCAATACCTTCATACAGGTTCTGTGCGGTACGCATAGTGCGTTGTGTAGAGAAACGAAGCTTTCTGGCCGCTTCCTGCTGCAGGGTAGAGGTAGTGAACGGTGCAGAAGGGTTACGTTTTCGTTCCTTCTTTTCTACCTTGTTAACCGTTAATTTGCCATTGGCTGCTTTTAGTAAGGTGTCTCTGGCGGCGGTAGCCGTGTCTGCATCGGTGATGCTGAACTGCTTTATTTTTTCACTTTCATAAATATTTAACTTGGCGAAAAAAGCCTGTTTGTCTTTTGAAACATCCGCTTCAATGGTCCAGTATTCTTTGGGGTCAAAGGCTTCAATTGCCAGTTCACGTTCGACAATCATGCGTAAAGCAGGGCTTTGAACGCGGCCGGCGGAGAGGCCACGCTGTACTTTTTTCCACAATAGTGGCGATATGTTAAAACCCACCAGGTAATCCAGTGCGCGCCTGGTTTGCTGTGCATTGATTAAATTGGTGGAGAGCTCTCCCGGGTTATCTATTGCTTCCTGTATTGCACGTTTGGTGACTTCGTTGAAAGCAACGCGATGGATCTGTTTGTTTTCAAGCAGGTCTTTTTCTTTTAGTAACTCATATAAATGCCATGAAATGGCTTCCCCTTCGCGGTCCTGGTCAGTTGCGAGGTAGAGCGTGTCCGCTTTTTTTAAAAATTTAATGATTTTATCGACATGTTTTTCGTTGCGTTCGATGATCTGGTATTTCATCGCAAAATCATTTTCTGTGTCGATGGCGCCTTCTTTGGGGATTAGATCACGTACGTGACCGTATGAAGCAAGAACTTTGAAGTCTTTACCTAAATATTTTTCGATGGTTTTCGCTTTTGCCGGCGACTCTACGATAACAAGGTTTTTACTCATACTGTTTATTGCTCTGTTATGTCAGCTAGTTAAAGAAAAAGTTTAATGAATATGACCAATGGTTTCATCAAACAAAAAATCTTCCATCAAGGCTAGTGCGTTTTCTTCACCTGGGTGTGAGTGTAGCACTATCATGATGATCCATTTCAGTTGTTCGGCATCAAGCGGGTGTCCCAGTGCGACCACACGGTCGAGTATTAACTCGCGTGTAACAGCAGTGAGGATATTGCTCTGTTCAAGAAAATTTAAAAAGCCGATGCTTTCCAGGCTGAGAAGTTTTTTCTCTTCTTCACTGTATATGCGAGTACTGGTTTCTTTAAGTGGAATAAGTTGATTATCGTGCTGACTATCTGTCAGACTTTCCAGCCAGTCAAAAGCCTGGTTAATTTCACTGTTGTCAAAGCCCATTTCTTCCAGGCGAAGTTGAATACTATCGCGCACATCAGCGACATGAACGGTTTCGTTTGGTTCATCTTCGACCAGATAGCGTTCGAATAAGAACATTAAGACGTCAACAACGGATTGTTTAATTATCATTCAAAAAGTCTCGTTTAACCTGTGTTGGCTCAGGGGGAAATGATCGTATAAATCAAATACTTATTTGATATTTGTGTAGCGTCCATTGTGACATACGACGATTCCCTCAAGCTCCATAATAAGCAGCATGGAAGCGACTTCGGCGGCAGTAAAATGACTACGAAGTACCAACTCATCAATGCTGGCGGGCTCATATGCGAGGCATTTGAGCAGTTTTTGGTGATCCGGGTCAAGTGCCTGGTGCGTATCTTTACGGTTTTCCTGGATATTTTTTTCAGGTTTTTGGGGGTAGGAGGTGGTTTTCTGGTCTGGAATACACAGTTCTTCCAGTATATCACTGGCCGTTTCAACCAGCTTTGCACCCTGCCGAATGAGTTGATGGCAGCCTCTGGCCATGGGATTGTGGATAGAACCGGGGATAGCAAAAACTTCTCTGTTTTGTTCTGCCGCGTAGCGTGCAGTAATCAAAGAGCCGCTTTTTTGAGCCGCTTCTACCACCAGCGTGCCCAGCGCCAGGGCGCTGATTAATCGATTGCGCCGTGGAAATAAGCCTGGCTGCGGTTGCGTGCCGATGGGCATTTCAGAAATGACCGCGCCATGTTCAGTAATCTGCTGTGCCAGCTTCTGGTGCTCTGCCGGGTAGACAATATCCAGGCCATGCGCGACCACGGCGATGGTTCCTGCCAGGCCCTGCAGGGCACCTTCATGACTGGCGCCATCAATACCGCTGGCCAGACCGCTGGTAATGGTGATACCGGCGTTGGACAGGTGCTGGGCGAATTCTCTGGCTGTATTGCGCCCGGCAGCCGTTGGATTACGCGAACCTACCATCGCTAGTTGGGGCTGCATCAGGTAATCGATGTCGCCCCTTATATATAACAGGGGGGGAGCATCGGACAGTTCTTTTAAGCTTGCTGGATAAGCCTCATCAAATAACGTGATGATGTGGTGATCGTCTTCAATAAGCCAGTTAAGGTCTGCACTAATGTCCGGTTTTGACTGTTTGCTGAGTGTTTTAAAAATTTCCGTTTTAATGGACGATTTGATGGCTAGCGCAGAGAGTTGTTTGCTGCTGGCATTGAGCATAGCGTCCACCGTGTCAAATGTGTCCAGCAGGGCGCGAAAGGTGGCGCTACCGACTCCCGGTGTGTGGCGTAGAGATAAGCAGATTTCTAGTTCATTCTGCCTGGTGAAACTGTTTATTGTGCCTGCGTCCATTGCAGTTTGCTCCCTGTTTTTAATCGTCCGTGTGTTCATTCATGAATATTACACGATTATTTACCTGAGGAAGCTCTGATTAAGTCCATCCTCCGGTTTATTACGCAATATCCATCAGACTAAATCATGGCTTCCCTGGCAATAGGGCTGAGTGCTTAAAACCGTGGTGTATGAACAGAATCATTATGGCGAATAACGCGTTTTGATTCCAGCGTTAAACCATAACTGACACGATCAAAGGTTTTAAAAATCATCAATAAACCGCTACGTTCATTTGGCAGTTTTACCGGTTTGCTGCGACGTTTGTCATAGTGATCGCGGACGCTTTCGCCCTGGGTGAAGGTTGCGAGTAAATGACCAACTTCCACACCATCCCGTTCGCCTTTATTGATAACCACGATCTGGTATAGGGCAACGCCGCTCAATGCATCATCCAGTAAAATTATCTGCGCATCGATATCTTTGTCAGGAATATGGGGGAAAAACAGGTTTTCCCGTTTGCTTTTATCTTCTGGTAGCAGGCGGTCACCAATTAATACTTCCCTGGCGGTAAAGGTAAGGTTGCCGGTAGACGGGTCACCATATTTGGTGATATGTACATGGCCTGCATATTTAGCTTCATACCCTAAAAGCTCATTGCTGACTGGGTCACGCAGTTCATCTCCCGGTCTAAACACAGAATAACGAACGCGTTCCTTGTCAATTTCACCCCGGATGTAAACACGATTGCCGGAACCTAATATAAGGTGTTTTTCATCGCTGGCGATAATGTGAGGCGCATTCTCGAGCTGCTCCTTGGTTACAACGCGGGGCTTGCTTAAAAATTGCCGGATTGCATCACCGGGAATACTGGGTATGCTGGCCTGTAGTGCTTTTGTGCGTATGCCAGGACTAAGTTTTTTAACCGGTAATTCGCCACTCTCTTGCTGCACAGCTTTGTGCTGTGCTTCATTGACTAAAATTTGTGGTTGGCCACCAACATAAACCAGGGTTAATACATCACCTGGAAAGATTACGTGGGGATTTTGAATTTGTGTGTTTTTCTGCCAGATTTCAGGCCAGTACCAGGGGTCCTGCAGGAATAAATTAGATATTCCCCATAACGTATCGCCTTTTTTAACCGTATATTGTCTCGGGTGTGAGGCTTTTACGCGGATTTCTTTTGCCGGTACGGCTACTTTTTCAGCGGCAGTGCCTTCTGTCTGTTCAGGCTCATCGATGCTAACCGGGTCTGGTTTTGACGCGCTACAACCCGTGAGAACAGCTAGTAGCCCTAAAAGCATGAAAAAGGGTACAATAATACCTGGCATGGGAGTAGTTGAGTTATTCATTTTTATTTTTATTCCCCGATTTTTTTTGCCCTGGAAGGTTACTTGTTTTCGTAGCTCGGTGGGCGCTTGTTTTCTTACTATTCTCAATGGTTTAGCAGATAAACTTCGATTGTTAAAGTAAGTTTTTTATTGAGTGTAGCAGAAATAATAATAGACGTGCTGATTAGCGGCGTTTTCGGTTAAGGAATAATTGATCAGAGTTACTTTAACCTGGTCAACGTTGCCCTTACTATAATGGTAGACAATATCAGCTAAAAAGATGTAAGCATTATGGCAATACTAGATATATTAAATTACCCGGATAAACGCCTGCGTACTGTGGCTAAACCTGTGGCTAAAGTGGATGATGTTATTAAAAAACTGGTGGATGACATGTTTGAAACCATGTATCTCGCGCCTGGCATAGGTCTGGCAGCTACCCAGGTTGATGTGCATCAACAGGTGATAGTCATTGACGTATCTGAGGATAAAAGTCAGCCATTATGTTTGATTAATCCTGAGATTATCGCTGAACAGGGCACTGAAAGTTGTGATGAAGGTTGTTTGTCAGTACCGGATATATATGAGACTGTGCAGCGCAGTGAAAAAGTCACGGTGAAAGCGATGGATCAAAGCGGCGATGAATATACTCTGCAGGCAGATGAAATGCTGGCAGTGTGTGTATTCAGCATGAAATAGACCATTTGAAAGGCAAGCTGTTTGTTGATTATTTATCCCCGCTTAAGCTGCAGCGTATTAAAAAACGTTTGCTTAAAGCGGTGCGTGAAGAAAGCCGTAATGCTGCGGTTAAAATGTAACTATATTCACTGTTTAAAACTGGTTAGTTTAAATCCGATTCATGAACTGGCAATATCTACCATTGATACGCTTGATTAACGTAAAAGTTGGCCCCTCTTTGTGAGTAACCCTCTTCGTATTATCTATGCCGGCACGCCGGATTTTTCAGTGGCTGCATTGCAGGCACTAATCGAATCATCTTATGATGTGGTTGCCGTGTATACCCAGCCGGATCGTCCTGCAGGTCGAGGCCGTGGCTTACAGGCTTCACCGGTAAAAGAAAAAGCACTGGAATACAATATTCCTGTCTACCAGCCGAAATCATTGAAAGATGAAAAGGCGCAGGCTGAATTAAAAGCCTTGAATGCTGATTTAATGATCGTCACCGCTTATGGTTTGTTGCTGCCGGCTGCAGTGCTTGAGTCGCCACGTCTGGGTTGTATTAATATCCATGCGTCATTACTGCCGCGCTGGCGGGGTGCGGCACCTATACAACGTGCGATATTAGCGGCAGACAAAAAAACCGGCATTACTATCATGCAAATGGATGCAGGCCTGGATACCGGTGATATGCTGGCCGTTGCCGAATGTGAAATTACAGATGAAGATACCGGCTCAAGTTTGCATGATAAGTTAATGCTCCTGGGTGCAAAAACCCTGATCTCGGTTTTGCCTGCAATTGCCGGGCAAAGCTGCAATAGAAGCAAACAGGATGATGCTGCCGCCTGTTATGCAACAAAATTAAATAAAGCCGAAGCAAAGATTAACTGGTCGTTATCGGCGAGAAAAATTCAACGAGCCATTCGTGCTTATAATTCGTGGCCGGTGGCTTATTGTTCCTACCAGAAAAATAATAAAGCACAAAAATTACGTCTTTGGCAGGCGCAGCTTGACGTGAATGCGGTGCTGGCAGCGGATACTCTACCTGGCAAAGTTATTGCAGAATCGGCACAGGGCATTGATGTAGCAAGCGGTGAAGGTGTGCTTCGTATTACAGAATTGCAGGCCGAAGGCAAACGTAGAATGCCGGTTGCTGATTTTCTTAATGCTAATTCTTTAGCTAATCAAATATTGCAGTGATATTGTGGGAAAATCATCCTCTCCAGTAAAGAAAAAAGTCAGGGTCAGTCTTGCCCGGCAGGCTGCATTAAAAGCGTTAAAACAGGTTTTTAGCGGGCAGTCGTTGTCTGCTGTGCAACCAGCTAGTATTGATGCACTTGAAGACAGGCGAGATCGTGGCCTGGCTAATGAAATCGTCAATGGTGTGTTGCGCTGGCGCTGGCAGTTGGAGTTTTTTGTTTCACGTTTGTTATCAAAACCACTCAAACAAAAAGACAGTGATGTGCAGTTGCTTTTGTTAATGGCCCTGTATGAGTTGAAAGAGTGCCGTGCACCGGACTACGCCATCATCAATGATGCGGTTGAACTGGTGAGGGCCCCGGGTGGGAAAGGCGCGGGGAAAAAGTGGGCTGCGGGCCTGGTGAATGCTGTGCTGCGGCGATTTACTCGTGAAAAAGAAGAATTGATCGCTTCAATAAAAGATGCCCAGGTCCGTTACTCGCACCCGCGCTGGATACTGGAAAAAATAAAAACTGACTGGCCAGAAAACTGGACACAGATTGTAGATGCAAATAATCAGCGGCCTGCATTCTGCTTGCGTGTTAATCAAATGCAGTACAGTGCTGAACAATATCAGAAGCTGCTTGCTGAGAATGATATTGAATCACATGTTTCTGTGCTGGCTGATCATGCGTTAAAACTAAGCCAGGGCATCGATGTGCGTTTGTTGCCCGGTTTTGCTGATGGTGCTGTTTCCGTTCAGGATGCTGGTGCGCAATTGGCAGCAGAGTTGCTTGATGTTTCGGCGAATACCCCGGTGCTTGATTTGTGCGCCGCACCGGGCGGAAAAACCTGCCACCTTCTTGAGCGCTATAGCGCTATAGATAAGATATTTGCTGTTGAGCTTGAACAGCAAAGGATGCAGCGAGTGAGTGAGAATTTGCAGCGTCTTAAACTTGAATCAAGAGCAGAGCTAATAGTGGCTGATGCCCGTGAGTATAAACAGTGGTGGCACGGTGACCAGTTTGAGCGCATATTAATTGACGCCCCCTGTTCGGCCAGTGGTGTGATTCGACGTCATCCGGATATAAAAACCTTGCGCCGCGAGTCGGATATAACACCGCTGGTGAAATTGCAGGCAGAGATACTGTCATCTGCATGGCAGATGCTGGCCCCCGGTGGTGACTTATTGTATGTCACCTGTTCAGTATTCAAAGATGAAAATCAAAATCAAATGGCTGACTTCATAAGTCGCAATAAAAATGCTGCAGAAATTAAAATACAAGCTGACTGGGGTAAGCCATGTGAATATGGTCGCCAGTTATTGCCCGGTGAACAGGATGCGGATGGTTTTTACTTCTGCCGGCTAAGAAAACTTTCTGAAGAAAAGTTAGAAAATTAAGGGTAAACTTCATTAACGGTAACTGCTCAGATCACCCCTGGAATCTGTCAGTTCAAGGCGAAAAATGTGAGTTTACGCAGGTAAATGACCATTTTTTAACGCTGAAATGGCGGATTTCAGGGGTTAGCTGAGTAGTTATCCATGAATATTCTTATTTTAGGCGCAGGCCAGGTTGGTTCAAGTGTTGCTGAAAACCTGGCGTCGGAAGCCAATGATATTACGCTGATAGATTCAAATGCTATTTTACTTAATGATCTAAGTGAGCGTCTGGATATTCAAACCGTCGTTGGTCATGCGTCCCACCCTGATATATTAAAAAAAGCCGGTATCAGTGATGC
>Ga0164313_10002288_pt1 | contig 17184 bp, 9 predicted proteins | sample GuaBasSedimGuay4_FD_113735 | JGI IMG/M metagenome (GOLD analysis project Ga0164313, IMG submission 113735) | Subseafloor sediment microbial communities from Guaymas Basin, Gulf of California, Mexico - Guay4, Core 4569-4, 0-3 cm | ecosystem: Environmental > Aquatic > Marine > Hydrothermal vents >...
AGCAGCCCGGCCCCGCCCAGCAGCAGCGCCGCGCGCGCGCGCAGCGGGCCCGCCAGGATCCAGGCCAGCGCCACGATCAACAGCTCCACGCCGCCCTCGAGCTTGGTGGACACGAGGCCGCCCGCCGCCAGCACGCAGAGCATGATGCCCTGGCGCCCGACGCGCTCCTGGCGCAAGCGGTCCACTCCTTCCACCAACAGCAGCAGGAACAGGGCGCAGGTCACATCGACGTAGCCGCCGCTCACAAAGCCCTCGCGCACATCCAGCGAGGTCCAGCCCGGCATGGACGCGAAGGCCACCAGCGCCCAGCGACCCGCCGCGCCCAGAGGCCACAGCAGCCGAGCCAACAACGCCAACAGCGACAGCGCCAGCAGCTGCAGCACCAGCTTGGGCCCGACGGCGGCGTCGGGCGGCGACCAGGCGAACACCGGCGCCAACACCAGCGGCACCAGCAGCGGGTAGTTGGGATGGAAGCCCGCGCGATCGGCGTCGGTCAGCGATGGCACGGACAGCACCGGGTCGTGCGCCAGCTCCCGCGCGCGCATGGCCCAGAACTTGCTGCCGTCCCCCATGAACGGCTGGCTCAGCCCGACGCCCGCCGAAACCAACGCCAACCCCAGCACGACGCACACCAGCGCGCGCTGGCCCCAAGGCGACGGCGACGCCTCGGCTGATTCGGCTGGTGACTCCGTCCGCTGCGCATCGGCAGGCCCCGGTGACTCGGCCTGCTGCGCCCTCGCCTCAGCCGGTGCGTGCGTCTCGGCCGTTCCCGGCACACCGCGCTGTCCGGGCTGCGTGAGCGCTTGGCCGTCCCCTGCCCCCAAGCCCCAGCGCGCCCGCGTGGCCGTGAGCGACAGCAGCGCCAGCAGCAGCGGCGGCCAGGGGCCCGTGGCGACACCCAGCAGCGACAGCGTCCACTGCACGTAGCCCGTGAACACCACGCCCAACGCCGCGGCCAGCGCGGCCCGGCTCCACCAGGGCGAGTCGCTCCAGTGCGCTCCCCAACGCCGCATGGGCCACCAGCCGCAGGCCACCAGCGCCAGGCTGAAGATCAGTCCCACGGCCAGGCTCATGGGAGCAACCGCTGCAAGGCCGGGCGCGTGGCCCGGGGGCCCGCGGCCAGGGAGGCCAGGTCGACCAGCCAGCGCGCCGGCCCGTCGGCTCCGGCGGGCAAGGCGCGCGCCTGCTGGGCCAGGTCGTCGCCGGTCACGCTGGCGGCAACGGGCAGGGGCACCAGCCGGATCGGCCGGGGGAAGAGCACCCACGCCGTCAGGTTGAAGAGCTGGGCCTGGGTGCCCACCACGATCACCACGTCGCCTTCAGGGATGCGCTCGCGCCAGCCGCGCAGGGTGTCTGCGTGCAGGCCGGCGGCGGCGGCCAGGGCGTCGTCGCCCAGGGTCCAGCGACCGCGCGCGGAGAGCTCGGCCTGCTCCCGCGCCGAGGCTGCGGCGGAGAAGACACCCAGCACCAGCCCCCCCGCCGCCAGCGGAGTCCAGCGCCCGGCGCCTCGTCGCGTGGCGAGCGGCAGCAGCCCCCACGCCAGGCAGGCCGCGGCCAGCCCGAGCAGCAGCAGCTGGCCGTCCTGGGCGTAGGCCCGCCCGAGCTCCTCGGCGTGGGCCCGGGCGCGCTCCGGCCCCAGCGAGCGCGGGTCGGGATGGGCCTCGACCCAGGCCTGCAGCCAGACGGGCGCGGACAGGGTCTCCTGCTGCGAGAGCGTCCACGCGCCAGCGCCCAGCGCCAGACCCAGCACGATGGCCAGCAACCGCGCGATCACCGGGACCGCCCCGCGCTGACCGCAGCGCTCAGCGCGTCCGCGGTCGGACTCTGCCCGCGATCTGTGCCCACGCTGCTCATGGCGGATCTCCGTCGCGAGCCGGGCCCGTGGGACCACCCTCGCCAGCCAGATGATAGGCAGGCGCTGCAGCCATCACAATCGGTGGGCGACGGCCACCAGAGCAGCCACCGTGCCCACAGCTCGCGGGGCGCCAGCAGCCGTCCGTCAGCGCCCCGTCGCGAGCACGACCCCGGACAGAGGGTGCTCGAACACCGGCGTCAGGTACTGGCGCACCAGCTCGGGCGGGAACTTCGGGTGGACCACGTAGACGTCATAGGAGAAGTCGCCCAGCTCCCACTCGCGGCTCAGCTCGGCCATGGCCCCGGGGGGAGCGAGCTGCCGGTAGAAGCTCAGCGCGGGCTGGTAGCGCCAGTCCAGCAGCGCCACGCGCACGCCGCCCTCGCCGCGCGGCCCCGGGGTCTCCAGGATCTGCGCCGCGACCTGCTTGGCGCCCGCGTCGTAACGCCAGCTGCGGAAGTAGCTCAGCTCGAACCCGGCCACGAAGACGGCCGACGCGGCCAAGAGCAGCGCCAGCAACGCGCCGCGCGCCAGGGAGCGGGCCGGCCTCAGGGCCTCCAACGCGGCCAACGCAAACAGAGGGATCAGGTAGAGCCCGGTGCGACCGCGGGGATAGGCGGCGTCGGCCAGTACGTGCAGCGCCACCACGGCGAGCAAGCTGACCGCCAGGCTCACGGCGAAGAACAGCGGCAGCCCGGGCCCGCGCCGCCGCCAGCTCTGCAGCGCCGACGCGATGATCAGCAACAGCAGCAGCGGGCACAGGACGTCGGCGATGGCCGCGACGAACGCGCTGGGGTCCGCGCCGTCGGGCGTCACCACGCCGCCGTGATCCAGCGACGCCTCCACCAGACCGCGTACGCTCGCGCTCAGCGTCGGCGCGCCGTAGAAGAAGTGGGCGCGCTGCGCAAAGCGCAGCGGCAGCGCCACGAGCGCGCCCGTGATGGCGAGGCCAGGCAGCAGCCCCGTCAGCACCCAAGCTCGAAGCGTCAGGCCCAGGCGTCGCATCCCGCCTCCGGGTGCGGACGTGTTGTCGATCAGCAACAACGCCACGCCCACGCCCAGCGCCGCGGGGGCGAAGGCGAGGTTGGAGCTGACGCACAGCGCCAGCGCCGCGCCGATGGCCAGACGTCCGCGCGCGCTCACCGGCACCGCTCTCGACAGCGCGCCCTGACCCAAGGCCAGGGCCCACGCGAAGAAGCCCAGCGCCATGCCGTAACCGCGCCCGGCGCAGAGGAAGTCGAGCAGCAGCGGATTGAGCAGCAGGAACGCGAAGCTCGCCAGGAACAGCGGCCGGGAGGGAGCCATCCGGCGCGTCAGGGCCCCCACGCTCAGGGCAAACAACAAGAACGCGAGCAGGCTCGGCAGGCGCAGGCTGAGCTCGGAGGGGCCGAACACATCGACTGAGAGTTTGGAGACGTACGTAAAGAGCAGGTGGTGGTTGGCGCTGTAGCTGGAGAACACCGTCTCCCATGGCTGCGACAGGTAGCGCAGGTAGGTGAGCGCCTCGTCGTGGGTGATCGACTGGGTCGCGGCGCGATACGTCTGGGTGACCGCGAGCCCCAGGCCCAGGACGACAGCGATCCGCAGGGCCAACGCGCTGGCGACCGCGCTGGACTCCCCGCCGGCCTCCGCTCCGGGGACGCTGGCGTCTCGCCCGCGGGTGCCCGCGGCGGCGCCCTCGCTGTTGACGGTGGCGTCTCGCCTACTGGTGGTCATGACGCGGCACGGTAGCACTCTCCGGGCCCGGCCGACCTGCCCGTCGCATGCGCCGTGCCGTCGGACGCGAGTGACCCAGCGCTCCGACCTGCTAGTCTGCGCGGTCCTCAGACCTCGGCCACCCCGCAGCGAGATCCCATGCGACTGCTCAACCGACTCAACATCTCCACCAAGGTCTTCACGGGCTTCGGGATCGTGCTGGCGCTGCTGCTGCTGATCTCAGTGGTGAGCGTGGTCGAGCTGCTGGACGCGCAGAACAACCTGAGGGACTACCGCGTGCTGGCCCGGCAGACCAACGCCGAGGGCCGCGTGCAGGCCAACATGCTGATGACCCGGCTCTACGCCAAGGACTTCATCATCAGCGCCAACGCAAAGAACATCGAGCAGATCCATGAGCGCGCCGCGCTCACCATCGAGATGATCGCTGAGGCCAAGGCGCTCACGCTCAACCCGGGCTACGTGCTGATCGTCGAGAACCTCGACAACGAGCTGCGGACCTACGTCGAGCAATTCGAGCAGGTCACCGAGCTGCAAGCGCGCCGCGACGAGATCGTGTACGACACGCTCAACATCGTGGGCCCGTCGCTTGAGCAGAGTCTCACGGAGATCTGGCGCAGCGCCTTCGAGGACAACGACGCCGAGGCCGCCTACAGCGCGGCCACGACCCGGCTCAATCTCATGCTGGCGCGGCTCTACGCCAACCGCTTCCTGGTCCAGAACGACGACGCCTCCTATCGGCGCGTGGTGGTGGAGTTCGCCGAGATGCAGCAGCACATCGACGCGCTGCTCGACAACCTGCAGGACCCCTCCCGCTCCGAGGCGGCCAACAAGGTGCGCGACGACCAGCGCATCTACTCGCGCGCGTTCGAGGACGTGCACGAGGTGATCACGACGCGCAACGGCATCATCACCAACCAGCTCGACATGATCGGGCCCAAAGTGGCCGACCAGATCGAACGCCTGAAGCTGGCCATCAAGGCCGAGCAGGACGAGCTGGGCCCCCAGGCCGAGGCCGCCACCGCCCGCGCCGTGGCCGTCACCGTGTCCATCGCCCTGGCCTCGATCCTGTTCGGCATGGTCGCGGCCTGGATCATCGGCTTCGGCATCTCCAGGCCGATCCGCTCCATGGCGCGCGGCATGCGGCAGCTGGCCTCGGGCGACCTCGAGGCCGAGATCGAGATGCCCGACCGCCAGGACGAGATCCGGGAGATGGCCGAGGCGGTCGAGGTCTTCCGCTGCAGCATGGTGCGCGTCAGTGAGCTGGCCGAGCAGCAGCGCGCCGCGGCCGCCGAGGTGGCCGAGGCCCGCGACGCCCTGGCCGCGCTCAACGAGGACCTGGAGGACAAGGTCGACGCGCGCACCGCCGAGCTGGCGGCCGCCCGCGAGGCCGCCGAGGCGGCCAACCGGGCCAAGAGCGCGTTCCTGGCCAACATGAGCCACGAGCTGCGAACGCCCATGAACGCCATCCTCGGCTACACCGAGATGCTGATGGAGGAGGCGCAGGATCAGGGGCACGACGACTACATCCCCGACCTCCAGAAGGTGCACAAGTCCGGCAAGCACCTGCTCTCGCTGATCAACGACGTGCTCGATCTGGCCAAGGTCGAGTCGGGCAAGATGGAGCCCCTGGCGGAGGACTTCGCCGTGGACCAGCTGATTGACGCGGCGGTCACCACGGCCCTCCCGCTGCTGGAGAAGAACGGCAACAACCTGCGCGTCGTGCGGGGCGGGGCGGACGACGAGCCGCTGGGCGGCGTGTTCCAGGACCAACCCAAGCTGCTCCAGGCCCTGCTGAACCTGCTCTCCAACGCCGCCAAGTTCACGCACGAGGGCACGGTCACCCTGACGGTCGAACGCGTCGCCGACGCAGGCGCCGAGCTGCTGCGGATGGCCGTGAGCGACACGGGCATCGGCATCCCCGAGGACAAGCTGCTGGATGTCTTCGCGGAGTTCGGGCAGGCCGACAGCTCCACCACGCGCGACTACGGCGGCACCGGGCTGGGGCTGCCCATCTCGCGCCGCCTGTGTCGCCTGCTCGGGGGAGAGCTCAGCCTGGAGAGCACGTCGGGGCAGGGCTCCACCTTCACGATCGAGGTCCCCACCACGCTCCCCGGCAGCCATCCCCGCGCCGCGCCGGCGCCCCAGCCCGTTCCCGCCAAGCCGCAGCCCTCCGGCGACGTCGCCCACAGCGGGCGACGCGTGCTCGTCATCGACGACAACAGCGAGGCGCGCGAGATCATCACGCGCCTGCTCGAGCGCGACGGCTTCTCCGTCGCGGCCGCCAGCTCCGGCGAGGAAGGCCTGCGTCTGGCCCACGAGTTCGCTCCCACGGTCATCACGCTGGACGTGCGCATGCCCGACATGGACGGCTGGTCGGTGCTGCGCGCCCTGAAAGCGGACCCCAGCCTGCGCGACACGCCGGTGGTCATGCTGACCATGCTGGAGGACAAGACCAAGGCTTACTCGCTGGGCGCCACGGACTACCTCGTCAAGCCCGTCGACCGGGAGCAGCTCAGCAAGGTCGTCACCCGGCACTTCGAGGCCAACGTGAGCTGCACGGCGCTGCTGATCGACGACGACGACGCGGTGCAGGACGTGGTGTCCTCGCTGCTCACCAAGCAAGGCTGGCAGGTGCGCCAGGCGAGCAACGGCCAGGAGGGCCTCGAGCGCCTGGCAGAGGACCTGCCCAGCCTGATCCTGCTGGACCTCATGATGCCGGTCATGGACGGCTTCGACTTCCTGGTCGAGAAGCACAAGAACCCCGAGTGGCAGGGCATCCCCGTGGTGGTGCTGACCGCAAAGGACCTGACCGAGAACGACCGCGAGCGCCTCAGCGGCCGGGTCGAGCAGGTGTTCGAGAAGGACGCCTCAAGCCACGAGCAGCTCCTGGGGATGGTGAAGCAGCTCGCCACGCGCAGCGCCTAGCCTGGTCTGTTCATGAACGCCTGCTGCGAACGCGGCAGGGCCTCCGTGGACAGCGTTGGAGCGCCCGGCCGCGGTCCCGACGCCGCTGGGGCTCGCGGCGCGTCGGTCCCGGCCCCAGGCTCGTGCGGGACCGAGGCTCGCCCTGAGCGCCGCAGTCGCTATCCTCCACAGCCCCAACCCTTGCGCCCAGGCCCGCCCCGCCCCGGCACGAGACGACAACGGAGCCGTGCAGATGCCCAGGATCCTTCTGGCCGAAGACAACGAGATGAACCGCGACATGCTGTCGCGGCGGCTCAGGCGCAAGGGCTTCGAAGTGTTCATCGCCGAGGACGGCCAGGCCGCGGTGGAGCGCGCCCGCGAGCAGGCCCCGGACCTGATCCTGATGGACATGAGCCTGCCCATCATGGATGGCTGGGAGGCCACGCGGACGCTCAAGGCCGACGCCGCCACCGCCGGCATCCCGGTCATCGCGCTCACCGCCCACGCCATGCAGGGCGACCGCGAGAAGGCCATCGAGGCCGGCTGCGACGACTACGACACCAAGCCCGTCGAGCTGCCGCGCCTGCTGGAGAAGATCGGGGCGCTGCTGGACGCTCCCGGCGCCGGGAGCTAGCAGCCCGTGGCGCATGTCATTCCGTGCGCAGCGGCGCTCTCGTGGCGCAGCTCCGCGCACGAAAGCACTCACGCCACAAGCTGCTAGCACGCACAGGGGAGGCGCTCGATGTCATCCGATCCTGCGATGCCCGACGCGGACGAGCTCCGCGAGGTGCTCGTGCGCTCCAGCTTCGGCTCCCTCAGCGCCGAGCACCGCGAGCAGCTCGCCGCCCAGCTGGAGCTGCAGACCCTGGACGCCGGCCAGGTCCTGTTCCTCCAGGGCGACGAGGCCGACGCGCTCTACGTGGTGCTGCGCGGCGAGCTCGAGGCCTACCTGACCCCGGACGACGGCGGCGAGCTGGTGCTCTCGCGCATGGGACCGAGCGCCACCGCCGGCGAGATCCAGCTCGTCATGGGCGGCCGCCGCAGCGCGTCGGTGCGAGCCAGCGCCCCGAGCGTGCTGGCGCGCCTCGACCGGGAGCGGGCCGCGGAGCTGGTCAGCCGCTTCCCGGCCATGCTCGAGGGCGTGGCCCAGGTGATCCGCGAGCGCCTGCGCCGCGACGAGCTGGTGCAGCTGCTGCCGCGCCTGTTCGGCAGCATCGACGAGGCCACCCTGCGCGAGGTGGAGCAGGCCACGCGCTGGGTGAGCATCCGCCGCGGCGAGCGCCTCATCCGCCAGGGGCAGGCCGGCGAGCAGGTGTACTTCCTCGTGAATGGACGCCTGCGCGCCGTGCTGGAAGAGCCCGGCCAGGCGCCCAGGATCCTGTCGGAGATCACGCGCGGCGAGCTGGTGGGCGAGCTGGCCCTGTTCTCCGATCAGCACGCCACGGCCAGCGTCTACGCCCAACGTGACAGCGAGCTGGCCGGCATCGACTACGCGGGCTTCGAGGCGCTGGTGGCGCGACACCCGCAGATCCTGCGCTCGATCACACGCTCGCTGGTGCAGCGCGGACAGGACGCCGCGGCCCCCAGCGAGCAGCGCCAGCACATCGCCATCCTGCCCCTGGGCGAGGATGTGCCCGCGCGCGCGTTCGGCGCCGCGCTGGTGCAGGCCCTGTCGGCGCACGAGTCGGTGTTCCACCTGACGGCCGAGCGCCTGGACCAGCAGCTCGGCATGGCGGCGGCCCAGCTGCCCGAGGACAGCCACTTCACCATCCGCACCCGCGCTTGGATGTACCAGCTCCAGTCGCAGTACCGCTTCGTGATCTACGAGGCGGACGCCAGCGACAGCGAGTGGACGCGCCGCTGCCTGCGCAACGCCGACGAGATCATCCTGCTGGGGCGCGGCGACGCGGACCCCACGCCCTCCGCCGTGGAGCAGGGCCTGCTGGCGGAGCGCGAGGCCACCGCCGCCAAGACGCGCCTGGTGCTGCTGCACGAGCAGCCCGATGCCCGCCCCCAGGGCACGCGCGAGTGGCTGGACCCGCGCCGCGTCGAGCTGCATCACCACGTGCGCTGGTGGCAGCCGGCCGAGTGCATGGCGCGCCTGGCGCGCTTCCTGCGCGGCCGCGCCGTGGGCCTGGCCCTGGGCGGCGGCGGCGCGCGCGGCATGGCCCACATCGGCGTGATCACGGCCCTGCGCGAGCGACAGATCCCGATCGACTTCGTGGGCGGCACCAGCGCCGGCGGCATGGTCTCGGGCCAGTACGCCATGGGGCGCGAACCGGACCAGATCCACGCGGCCATGAAGGACGCCATGCAGCGGCACAAGCCCTTCAGCGCCTACAACCTGCCGCTGGTGTCGCTGGTGGGCGCCTCGCGTCTGCGCCGCGTCGCGCAGGAGCTCTACCAGGACATCCGCATCGAGGATCTCTGGCTCAACTACTTCTGCGTGTCGTGCAACCTCTCCACCGGCGACACCGTCGTGCACCGGAACGGCCTGCTGTGGGAGGCCGTACGCGCCACCACCGCTCTGCCCGGCATCCTGGTCCCCATGGTGCAGGACGGCAAGCTGCTGGTGGACGGCGGCGTGGTCGACAACCTGCCCGGCGCCATCATGGGCGAGTTCACCGGCGGCCCGGTGATCCTGTGCGACGTCAGCCCCGACCCGGATCCCACCGTGTACGAGCACGAGATCCCGCCCGTCTCGCGCATCCTCTGGAGCTGGCTCATGCCGCACCGGAAGAAGATCAGGGCGCCCTCCATCGCCGACGTCATCATCCGGACCTCGGTGCTCAGCAGCCTCAAGCGGCGCGAGCAAGCCGAGCAGCTCGCGGTGCTGCTGCTGCACCCGCCCATCCAGGGCTTCGGCATGCTCGAGTTCCGCTCGTTCGATGCCCTGGTCGAGGTGGGCTACCGCTACGGACTGAGCGCTCTCGACGCGTGGCAACAGCGCGCCGAGCACATCGACGCGCCCGGCGCCGCGGAACCCGCCGACGCGCCCGACATGGAGCCGCGCGCGTGAGCGCACCCAACGAAGCCTCCGCCACCCTGAGGCGCCTGCGGCACGAGATGCGCACGGCCATCGGCCAGATCATGGGCTACAGCGAGATGCTGCAGGAGGAGGCTCAGGACTCCGAGGATGACGGCGCCGCGGAGCGCGAGCAGGACCTGGCCCGCATCGGCAGCGCGGGCCAGCGCCTGCTCAAGCTGGTCGACCAGATCCTCAGCCCCGAGCAGCTGGGCGAGGCACCCGACCCCGCCGAGTCCGAGCGTCAAGCCAGCGGCACGGGAGCGGACGCAGGAACGGAGGACGGCACGCCCCCCTCCGCGCCGCGTCAGGCGCCCCAGGAGAGCGGTCGCATCCTCGTGATCGATGACACCGAGGAGAACCGCGAGCTGCTCGAGCGGAGGCTGTCGCGCCGGGGCTACGAGGTCGCGCTGGCCAACGACGGTGAGTCCGGTCTGGAGCGCCTCGCGGCCGAGTCGTTCGACCTCGTGCTGCTCGACGTGATGATGCCCGGCATCGACGGCTTCGAGGTGCTGCGGCGCATCCGGATCGAGCGCGGCCCCAGCGACCTGCCGGTGATCATGGCCACGGCGCTGAACCAGCCCGAGGACGTGGTGCGGGCCTTCGACGCCGGCGCCAACGACTTCGTCTCCAAGCCGTTTGAGCTGCCGGTGGTGCTGGCACGCCTGCGCACGCATCTCAGCGTCAAGCGCGCCCTGCTCCAGGTCGAGGGCATGGCGCAGCAGCTGCAGATCCGCAACGCCTTCATCCGGCGCACGCTCGGGCGCTACGTCTCCGACGAGATCGCCTCCGACCTGCTCGAGAACCCCGAGTCCTTCGAGACCAGCGGCGAGAAGCGTCGGGTCACGATCCTGCTGTGCGACCTGCGCGGCTTCTCATCCATCACCGAGTCACTCGGGCCGGTGCAGCTGCTGCGGCTGCTCAACACCTACCTGGGATCGATGGCCGAGGTGATCCAGGAGCACGGCGGCACCATCGACGAGTTCATCGGCGACGCGGTGCTGGCGTTCTTCGGCGCGCCACGTCAAGACGACGACGACGCCGCACGCGCCATCCGCTGCGCCCTGGCCATGCAGCGCGCCATGGTCCAGGTCAACGCCACCAACGTGGCCGCCGGCCTGCCCGCGGTAGAGCTCGGCATTGGCGTGGCCTCGGGCGAGGTCGTGGTCGGCACCATCGGCTCCGAGCGCCGTTCCAAGTACGGCGCCATCGGCGTGGCGGTCAACCTGGCGGCGCGCATCGAGTCCTACACCCTCGGTGGCGAGGTGCTGGTGTGCCCTGGCACCCTGGGGGCCGCCGGCGACGACGTGCAGGTCTCCGTCTCGCGGCAGATCCACCCCAAGGGCTTTGAGCAGCCCATCACCATCCACGGCGTGGTCGGCGTCGAGGGACGCGACGACCTGACCCTGGCGCCCCACGTGCCCGAGTTCGTCCAGCTCCCGCAGGGCGTCGCCGTGCGCATGGGACCGATCGACGACAAGGAGGTCAGCGTCCAGACGCACGCGGGCCAGATCGAGGCCGTGTCCGCGCGCGTCATCCGTGTGCGCAGCGAGTACGCGCCGGACGTCATGAGCAACCTGCGCCTGCAGCTGATCGCAGCGGACGGCGCCCCGCTGCCCGGCGCGTTCTACGGCAAGGTGGTCGCCGCGGCCGAGCAGCAGGTCGGCTGCTTCGAGCTGCACATCACGGCGCGGTCGGCGCCGTTGGACGCGCTCATGAGGCGCTCATGAGGCGCGCTGCAAGCCCCGGGCCGCCAGCAGCGACAACGCGTAGGACGAAGCGCCCACGATGAAGGCGACCGAGAAGCCCCAGGTCATGGCCACCATGATGCCGGCCACCGAGGCCAGCACGCTGGCGCCGCCGTTCACGCCGAAGGCCCAGGCCGTGAGGGCCGGGGTCCGGGCGCCCAGCAGGGCCAGGCCGGACGGAAAGGGCATGCCCATCAGGAACGCGAGCGGCGCCAGCACGGCCACCGTGAGCCCGATGCGCAGGGGCAGATCGAGCCGCAGCCCCGCCGCGAAGAACGACGGCAGCGCCAGGTTGAGCAGCACTACCAGCGCCAGCACGCCCAACAGGCCCCGTCGCAGCGTGCGGGCCGGGTCGTCGCTGCGCCCGGCCCAGGCGGCGCCCAGGCCGCTGAAGATCAGGAAGCTGAAGAGCACCACCGTGATCGAGTAGCCCGGGTGGCCCAAGAACAGGCTGAAGCGCTGCATGGTGGCCACCTCGATCAGCATGTAGCCCGCGCCGAGGCCAAAGAAGTACAGCACCCAGCGCCCGGCCCCCGCCGCAGCCAGCCCGCTGCGCTTGAAGAACCACAGCGGCAGCAACACCAGCACAAGCACCAGCGCCGTAGACTCCAGCAGCACGGTCAGCAGCAGGATCAGCCCCACCGGCTCGCCGCCCACCAGATCGGTCAGGTCGCGGCCCGCCTGCTGCGCCCGGGTCGTGGACATTGCCGGGGCTGACTCGGCGGCGGTCAGCTGCTCGTCGTCGCCAAACAGATACTCGCCGATGCGGTCCCAGCGGTGGTAGCGGAAGAAGAACGGCGCGTCATCCGTGACGGGGTCGATGCGGTAGGGGTAGTTGGCCACGAACTCGTCGTCCGTGCCGTCCATGACCGACGCGAAGTAGTCGGCGAACTCCCCCTCGCAATCGACGCCAGGTGCCCACTGCAGGAAGTAGTCGGGGTTGATGCCGGCGTAGCGCTGGTACAGCTTCACGCGCTCCGGACCGAAGGGCGTCTTGGACACGAGCAGGCAGCCGTAGTCGAGGTCGATGTCCCAGCCCTCGGGAAACGGCACGTAGACCCCCACCATGATCACGTGCTGTTCGGGGTGCTCGACGCCGCTCCGACGCAGAGCCTCCACGGCGATGGCCGCCAGCCGCAGGTTCTCGCGCGGCGGGTCGAAGCGATAGCGCAGCACCGAGATCACGCCGTCGTCGGTCAGGTGCTCGAGGTAGTCCTGGTAGGCCTCCACCGTGTAGAGGTACGACTCGCTCATGATGTAGCTGCCGGAGCTCAACGCCGCGTAGGTGTCGATGCCGGACATCTGCAGCAGGTCGTAGCGCTCGTCGGAGCGCTGCAGCCACGAGCGCCCCTCGTCGTTGTGGATCGTCACCCCCGGCAGCTCGTAGCGGTTGTCCGTCGAGTCGCGATACTTGCCGCGCATGAGCTCGATGGTGGTGGCGTTGATCTCCACCCCCGTGAAGTCCACTACCGCGTCGTCGGGGTAGATGCCCTCGACGACCTTGGCCATCAGGATGTCGAGGCCACCGCCGATGCCGATGGCCAGCACCCGCGGCGGACGCGTGCGGAAGGTGACGTAGCCCAAGGCCTCCTTCTGGCCCAGGTCCTCCGAGAGCTGCGCCGCGCCGAAGGGCACGCGCGTGGGCGCGTCGCCGTCCTGGAAGATCGTGCGCTGGCCGTACGGATCGACGTCCTCCCCGGGCCCCACCACGTCGAGTCGGCAGAGCGGATCCCAGCGCGTCTCCTCGATCCGCAGCTCGGGCGACTCCGGGTCTTCCTTGGAGTACGCGATGACAGCCGGCAGCCCCTTGCTGAAGGCCAGCGGCACCTCGAAGGCGAGCTTGGGCGCGAACAGCGCCATCAGGGTCAGGGCCGCGGCGGCGATCCAGGGCGGCAGGGTCCGGCCGGCGCCCGCTGGGGCAAGCTGCGCGCCGCTGGCAGGGGTGCTCGTGGACGCATCCGCTGCAGTCGGCGAGCGCTCGTTCGCGGGCACCCGCGCTCGCGCCAGCAGGCCCGCACCCGCGAAGCACAGGGCCGCGGCCAGCAACACGCTGCCCTCGCCCCCCAGCGCGCGCAGCAGGGGCACATACAGCGCGCAGCCCAGGGCCGAGCCTGCCATGTTCCAGGCGTAGACCCGCCCGACGGAGGCCCGGGCGGTCGAGAGCGCCAGGGCGATCAGCAGTCCGCCCGCGATCATGGGCAACACCAGCAAGCCGTACTGAAGCGCCGAGGTCAGGATGGCGTTGACGCTGTGGTCGCTGTCGGGCGCGATGCGCGTGACCACCGCGTAGCTGGCCACCACCGCGGCCCCAAACAGCATGGCCACGTTGCGCAGGCGCCGCGACACGTCGCCCTCGAGCCAGCGGGCGCGACAGGCCAACAGCGTGCCACCGGCCGCAAAACCCAACATGGTGAAGGTCACCACCAGATACGTCAGGTGGTACCAGAGCATGACACTGAAGATGCGCGTCTGCACCAGCTGGAGCAGCAGCACGGCCGCCGAGACCAGCGCCACACCCGCCAGCAACCAGCCGTCGGGAGCGGGGTTCTTGTCAGTGCTCATCGGATGGCTCGCCGGGGTCTCCCCAGCGAGGTCGTCGGGGAGCCGCAGACGGTATCACGCACGGGTCCGGCTGACTCCGTCAGGCGCCCGGCGCTCAGACGCTTCAACGACAGCAGCAGCAGCAGCAGCAGCCAGGGCGTCGTGTGCAGCATGAGGCGCCCGGCCGCCACGTTGAGCTGCCAGTCGCTGCCCAGAGGATGGCGCACGAGCACAGCGGCGTAGAGCCCCACGTGGGCGACGAACACGCCCAACCAGCAGAGCAGGGCGCCGCAGCCCCGAGCGCGAGCGGCCGCCAGCGCCAGCCCCGCCGTGAGCAGCGCCAACGGCGCGTGCACCGAGTAGCGCGCCTGGCCGCTGCTGATCAGCCGCGCGCCGAAGGCCCGCGCGATGTTGGACAGGCGCGGCAGCAGCTCGCCCAGGGACAGCTCCCCTCCGGCCTGCATGTGTACGGAGTGCAGACCGTGCCAGGCCTTGAGCAGCGGCCAGGCGCTGGCCAGCGGGATCAACAGGCACAGCGCCACGGCCAGCGTGCGTGCGCTGGAACGAGCACCTGACCGCAGCCACGGCCCGGGGAGCAACAGCATCAGCCCGCTCGCCCCGGCCACGACCAGGCCCTCGTTCTTGGTCAGGGCACAGGCGCCGGCGACCAGCGCCAGGGCCACGGGGTCGCGCAACTCCAGACACAGCAGCAGCAGCAGCGCCGTGAGGTGCAGGTCGGTGTAGCCGATCACAGCGTGGCTGCCCGCCAGGGGCAGGGTCAGAAACGGCAGGGCCGCGAGCCACGCGTGTCGCGGCGGCAGGTGCCGGAAGGCGAGCTCGATGACCAGCAGCAGGTAGGCCAGCCAGGCCAGGGCAAAGAGCGGCTTGATGTCGCGCGCGCGCTGCTCGCCCGAGGCCATGAAGACCAGCGCCTCGTTGGCGGCCACCAGCGGAGGATAGGACGTGCCCCCGACGCCGGGCAGGCGCGCCAGCAGCTCGAAGTCGAAGCTGCCGGAGGTCTCGAACACGCGCGCCGCCAGGGCCACGTTGTCCAGCCCGTCGCCCGAGTACACCGGCGTGCGCAGACCCACCACGAGCGCCAGCGCGAACAAGCCGCCGGCCAGCACGAGCAGGACCCGGCGTGGCACAGAGCGGCACGCGGCGGCGGGCTTCAACGTGGCCCACAGCTCGCGCCGGAACACGAGCGCCGCCAGCCACCAGGGCACACAGATGGCAGCCAACGAGAAGCGCAGGCCGGCCAGGTGCAGCGCCAGCATGCTGAGCGTGATGCCGAGGGGGCCGAGCAGCAGCACCCGCGCCAGCAGCCCGGCGCGTCCTGGCGGGCCGGCCGCGTCGGCGTCGGCGCCACCAGCAGCGTCACAAGCGCTGCCAGCGCCCGGGGCAGCGGGTGTCCGGCGCAGCAGCGTCCGGCGGGCGGCGAGCACGCCCGTCCAGAGCAGGGCGCCGGCCAGCAACACGCTGGCGTAGGCCCAGAGCAGGGCGAGCGACGGCATCAGCGCCCCTCCCCTCGCACGCGGTAGAGCCGCGCGCCCTCGTACTCGGCCTCGAGTTCAAGCCACTCGCGCACAGCCCCCAGGCCGGTCTCGCCGTAGATCGTGACCACGTGGTCGGCCCAGGCGAGGTGCCGCTGCAGGCGCTCCGGCGTGAACAGCAGGCCCATGTCGTCCAGGTTCTGCATGTGCTGCTCGGCCTTGCCGTCGAAGAACGGCACCACCGCGGTCCAGCGCTGCAGGCGCTTGGCGTTGACCACGTGCAGGCGCCGCACGCCGCGCGGCAGGAAGTAGAACTCGAACGGGATGATCAGCGGTAAGTCCGTGATCAGCAGCACGCGCGCGTCCGTGGGCAGCCGCGCCTGCATGAAGTGGAAGGCGCGCAGCAGGCCCGCGTAGACGTCGGCCCCGTCGCCCGGCGCCGCCGACAGATCGACCCAACCCTGACGCCGGAGGGAGGCCGCGTTCACGTGGCGCGCGGCCCACACAAAGCAGGCGCCCTGAGCCAACCCCGCCAGCGCCAGCAGCGCGAACGCAACGCGAGCCGCGAGATGGGTACGCGGAGCGTCTGGGAGCGCGGTCACGCGGACATCCTAGCCTTGTCTCGGGCGCTCAGTGATCGCCGAGTTCTCCCTGAACAACCCCGGCTCGAGCGAGCACGAGGAGCTGCTGATCATGCGCCTGCGTGAGTCGCCCCGCGGGAGCAGCTTCAGAGCGTGAGGCCTCTGGCGTGGCTTCCGATGCCGCTGGCGCCCTGGAGCTGGGTAGCGCTTGGCCAGACGCACAGGGGCACCTCAGCAGCGCTAGCGCTCGCTGCCCCTACCCGCCGCCTGCAACTGCGTCACCCGCGCCACGTCCTGCAGGTGGTGCGCGTCGCCAGGCTTCAGCTCGAGCGCCAGGCGATACTGCTCCAGCGCCTGGTCGTACTCGCCCAGCCGTTCGTACGAGTGACCCAGGAACTCGCGCACGTTGGCTTGATCGCGCTTGCCGGCGGGGATGGACTCAAGCGTCGCGATGGCCTCGCGGTACTGGCCCAGCTTGTACTGGAAGGCGCCCAGCAGCGTGATGGCCAGCACGTTGTGCGGGTTGTCCGCGATCATGGCCTGCAGCAGGGGCAGGGCTTCGGCGTAGTCGCCGCGCGCGCCGAGCGCCGTGGCCCGGTAGTAGGCCTGCAGCTCATGCAGGCGCCCGCGCGGGTCCGGCAGTCCTTGCTCGGCCAACGGTTCGGGGAGCTTGGCGGACGGATCCGAGACGCCGGCGTAGCCCAGCGCCCGCACCTGCTCCCGAGTGGCCGCGTCGACGGACTCGTGCGCGCCCGGCGACAGCCGCCGGCGGCGGGCGAGCGCGCTGATGGCCGCCCGCGCGCGCGCCGCGTGCAGCCCGGCGCCGGGCAGCAGGTCGTGGGTCTCGTCCGGATCCTGGCGCGGATCGAGGTACTGCGGCGGCGACCCGTGGATGTACTTGCCGTGAGCGTCGATCCAGCCCGCGATGGGCCGCCACCCGTAGGCGAGGTGCCCAGCGTACGACTCGAAGTAGGCGCCGCGCCCCGGATCGACCGCGCGCCGGAACAGGCTCTGACCGTCCACGTCGCCCACGTCGCCGAGCTGTAGCGCCTCGACGAAGGTCGGGAACACGTCCACCAGGCTCACCAGCGCGTCCGAACGCCGGCCGACCAGCCCCCCGACTCGATCAACGCCGCGATCAACGTCACGCTGGCCACCAGGGTCACGCACGAACAACGGCACGCGCAGCGTCGACTCGTAGCAGAAGATCGAGTGGGTCTGCTCACCGTGGCGGCCGAGGGACTCGCCGTGGTCACCGGCCACCAGCACCAGGGTCTGATCCAGTAGCCGCTCAGCGCGCAGCGCCGAGAGCAGCGCGCCGACG
>Ga0164313_10002289_pt1 | contig 17184 bp, 16 predicted proteins | sample GuaBasSedimGuay4_FD_113735 | JGI IMG/M metagenome (GOLD analysis project Ga0164313, IMG submission 113735) | Subseafloor sediment microbial communities from Guaymas Basin, Gulf of California, Mexico - Guay4, Core 4569-4, 0-3 cm | ecosystem: Environmental > Aquatic > Marine > Hydrothermal vents...
AAGTAACGCGATACTTGACTTGTGGGGACCCTTCGACTCACTCGTCGAACTCGCTCGCTCAGGGTGACATGCAGGATCATCTCGTTTTCTGCTCAAATCTCGAATTTTGCAAGCAGCTCGGCTAACAGCTTTTCCCGCGAAACGTCACCCCTGCGACATCGCTTCGAGGAAATCCTTATTGGTCGGCGCGCTTCCAAGACGCTCCAACAACAGCTCCATAGCCTCCACCGGGGACAGGGACGACAGCACCTTGCGCAGCACCCATATCCGGCGAAGCTCCCACTCGTCGATGAGGAGTTCTTCCTTCCGGGTGCCGGATTTGTGAATGTCGATGGAGGGGAAGACCCGCCGCTCGACCAGCTTTCGATCGAGGTGGACCTCCATGTTGCCGGTGCCCTTGAACTCCTCGAAGATCACGTCGTCCATCCGCGATCCGGTGTCGACAAGGGCGGTGCCGACGATGGTCAGACTGCCGCCTTCCTCGATGTTGCGGGCGGCACCGAAGAACCGTTTGGGTTTCTGCAGAGCGTTAGAGTCGACACCACCGGAGAGCACCTTGCCTGAAGGAGGTACGACGGTGTTGTAGGCGCGAGCGAGTCGGGTGATGGAGTCGAGGAGGATCACCACATCCCGTTTGTGTTCGACCAGACGTTTAGCTTTTTCGATCACCATTTCCGCCACCTGGACGTGGCGAGTCGCCGGCTCGTCGAAGGTCGAGGAGATGACCTCGCCGTGCACCGAACGTTCCATGTCGGTGACTTCCTCGGGTCGTTCGTCGATGAGCAGGACGATGAGAGTCACCTCGGGGTGATTGGTGGTGATGGAGTTGGCGATGGATTGCAGCATCATGGTCTTACCGGTTCGTGGCGACGCCACGAGAAGACCACGCTGGCCTTTGCCGATGGGGGTGGTGAGGTCCATGACCCGCGAGGTCATGTTCCCCTCGATCTCGAGCGTGAGCCGTTCCTCTGGATAGAGCGGGGTCAAGTTGTCAAAATGCACCTTCTCCATGGCCACTTCGGGTGGCTCGAAGTTGATGGCCTCGACCTTGATCAGGGCGAAGTAGCGCTCGCCCTCCTTGGGCGGGCGGATCTGACCCGACACCGTATCGCCGGTATGGAGGTTGAACCGACGAATCTGGGATGGCGAGACATAGATGTCGTCTGGGCCCGGGAGGTAGTTGTATTCCGGGGCCCGTAGAAAACCGAAACCCTCCGGCAGAACCTCGAGGACACCCTCACCAAAAATCAGCCCCTCGCACTCGGTTTGGCGCTGGAGGATGCGAAAGATCAAATCTTGTCGTCGCATTCCGGCGGGATTCTCCACCGTGAGCGACTTGGCCACACCGCAGAGTTCGTTGATGGTCATCTCTTTGAGCTGGGTGAGGTCGAGCCGACCCTTCTGTGCCGCTGCTGCAGCAGCAGCCTGCTCCCGCTCTTCGATTTCGTCATCGAGGTCGAGGGGGATCACCACCGGATCTTCAGTCGTTTTCTTCTTGCGTCCCATGTCACTCTCCGTTATTTAGATCTCCACGTATCGAGGAGATCGTCGATCTGTCCGAGCAGCTCTTTACGGCCTTCCCCGGTTTTGACACTGACCACCGCGGGTGGACGCGCCAAACCAAGTTGCTTCTGTACCTGGAACTGCATACTCGCCCGCTTGCCACGCTTGACCTTGTCGGCCTTGGTAAGCACCACGAGGCGCTCTATGCCTTGTTCCAGTATCAATTCCTGAAGACCGAGATCAAGATCGGTCGGTCCGTGGCGGATGTCCACCAGGGTGATGACCCCGGCCAGTCTTTCTTCCGTTGCGAGGTAGCTCCCGAGCTCCCGACCCCACTCTTCCTGGAGCGCCCGTCCGACCTTGGCGTAGCCATAGCCCGGAAGGTCGACCAGAAAGAATGACCGGTTGATCAGGAAGAAGTTCAGCATTCGTGTTTTGCCCGGCGCCTTGGCCACCCGCGCCAGATTTTGGCGCAAGAGCCAGTTGAGCAGGCTCGACTTGCCGACGTTCGAGCGTCCGGCGACCGCAATATGAGGAAAGAACTCCTGCGGTCGATCCGACGCCTTCAGCGCCGAAGAACGAAAGCTGACCTCACGAATTTCCACGCTGTCAATGAGCCATCGGTGGTGCGTCCGCCCGCGACTCCACGTCGCCAGCAACCGCCGTTACTTCTACATTCAATTTGCGAACGAGGGCGTTCGCGAGCACCTTATCCATATGACTGACAAAATGAAAACGCATTTCATCGCGCACTTCCTCCGGGATCTCCTCGAGGTCCTTTTCGTTCTCGTCGGGGAGGATCACCTCGCGAATCCCTGCGCGGTAGGCCGCCAGCATCTTCTCCTTGACGCCCCCTACCGGCAAGACCCGGCCTCTCAACGTGATCTCCCCGGTCATGGCCAAATCGACTCGGACCGGAATCTTGGTGAAGGCCGAAACCAAAGCGGCGGCAAGGGTGATGCCCGCGGATGGACCGTCTTTGGGTATCGATCCCTCGGGAACGTGAACGTGGATATCTTTGGTGGCGAAGACCTCGGGATCGATCCCGAGCTCGTCGGCCTTCGAGCGAACAAAGGACAGCGCTGCGCGGGCCGACTCCTGCATCACCTCACCGAGCTGACCTGTGAGCGTGAGCTTGCCTTTGCCACGCATCAGGGTGACCTCGGTGGTCAGTAGCTCGCCTCCAACCTGGGTCCATGCGAGACCGGACGCCGCTCCCACTTCGGGATCCTGCTCACGCTGCTGGGACCGGTACCTCGGTTTGCCGAGCAGCTCGCCGATGAACTCAAGGTTAACCTCAATTGAGGCTCCCTTGGCCTTGGTCTTTTCTTTGAGCACCTTGCGCGCCAGCTTACGGCAGATCGAGGCGATCTCTCGCTCGAGGTTCCGGACCCCGGCCTCACGGGTGTAGCCTTCGATGAGGAACATCAGTCCATCCTCTGAGAACTCCACGTTGAACTTCTTCAACCCGTGCCTCTCGGTCTGGCGCGGCACCAGAAATTGGCGTGCGATCTCGAGCTTCTCATGGTGGGTGTATCCAGCAAGGTGGATCTTCTCCATACGGTCGAGCAGGGCGGGTGGGATCGGATGCATAACATTGGCCGTGCAAATGAAAAGCACCTTCGACAGATCATACTCGACATCGAGATAGTGATCGTGGAAGGTGTGGTTCTGCTCGGGATCGAGAACTTCGAGCAGTGCACCCGCCGGATCACCACGGAAGTCGGCCGCCATCTTGTCGACCTCGTCGAGCAGGAGAACCGGATTCACGGTGCCGGCCTTGCGCATCATCTGGACGATCTGGCCCGGAAATGCACCGATGTATGTTCGTCGATGACCGCGAATTTCGGCCTCGTCGCGCACCCCACCGAGGGACAGTCGCACGAAATTTCGTCCCGTGGCGCGCGCAATGGATCGCGCCAACGAGGTCTTTCCCACTCCCGGAGGTCCGACAAAACACAGAATGGTCCCCCCGGTTTTGCGGACCAACTGGCGCACCGCCAGAAACTCGAGGATCCTTTCCTTGATCTTTTCGAGTCCGTAGTGATCTTCGTTGAGCACTTTTTCGGCCCGGGAGATGTCGCGGATTTCACGCGACGCCTTGGACCACGGCACCGCCAGCAACCAGTCGACATAGTTGCGCGATACTCCGGCCTCGGCCGATACCGGTGGCATACCTTCGAGGCGGCGAATTTCGATTATCGCCTTTTCTTTGGCCTCTTCGGTCATCCCCGAACCGTCGATCTGCTCCTTGAGCTCGTTGAGCTCCTCGGTCGTGTCGTTGCGTCCCAGCTCCTCGTTGATAGCCTTGATCTTCTCCGACAGGTAGTACTCCCGCTGTGCCTTCTCCATCTGCTTCTTGACTCGTGATGAGAGGCGACGATCAATGTTGAGCTTCTCGATCTCCACGTCGAGCAGATCGTTGAGGCGCTGCAACCGGTCGAGGGGATTGAGGAGCTCGAGCAACCTTTGCTTCTCCGCGGTCGGCTGATTGAGGTGGGCTGCGAGGATGTCGGCGAACTGGTCCGGATCCTCGGTTTGGAGAGAGGCGAGAACTCCCTCGGCGGAGAGATGGTGCGAGAGCTTGGCGTACTCCTTGAAAAACTCCGTCAGCTGGGCCATGTAACGGCTCAGGGTTTGGTCCTCACCAACCACAACCGACTCGATCTCGACCTTCGCCACGAGACACTCGGGGTCGTCAACGACCTCGGACAGCCGGGCCCTCTCCAGACCTTCGACCATCACCTTGATGTTGCCGGAAGCAAGCTGGAGATGCTGCACCACCCGTGCGACAACACCGAGCTCGTGGATGTCGCCGACTGTGGGTTCATCGACCTTCGGGTCGCGCTGGGTCGCGAGAAAGAGCCTCTTGTCGGGCCGCTCGAGGGCCCGCTCCAAGGCCACCACCGATGGCCTCCTACCGACAACGAACGGCGCCATCATGTGTGGAAAAACAACCATGTCCCGCAACGGAACGATTGCGAGCGTCTGGGTTTCACGGACTGCTGTCATCTCTGTGTCTTTCGTTTTGGGATTTCAAACTCGGGTTGGCGGTATTGGTCGTGAGGGGCGCACCGGCGCGCCTGGATTGTCTCAGCTCACTTTTCTCACAGCCGGAAGCGGTTCGACTCGGCGCTCGACCATATCCCGAGAAATCATCATCTCCTTGAGGTCGGGCAACGCCGGAATCTGATACATGATGTCGAGCATCAACTCCTCGAGGATGATGCGCAGGCCCCGGGCGCCCACCTTGCGGGCGATGGCTTCTTTGGCCACGGCGTCCAGGGCGTCGAGTGCGAAGCTCAACTCGACACCCTCGAATCCGAGCACGGTCTCATATTGCCGCACCAGACAATTCTTGGGCTCGGTGAGAATGCGTACCAGAGCATCGTGGTCGAGCTCGTGCAGAGTCGCCACGACCGGTATCCGACCGACGAACTCGGGGATCATACCGTACTTGATGAGATCCTCGGGGTGGATTTCTTCGAGCAACTCATCGGAGCCGGGCTCGTTGCCCGACAGATCGGCCCCGAAGCCCATTCGCTTCTGATTGAGGCGATGGGCGATGATGTCCTCGAGTCCGACGAAGGCACCACCGCAGATGAAGAGGATATTGGTTGTGTCGATCTGAAGGAACTCCTGATGGGGGTGCTTCCGTCCGCCCTGGGGCGGCACGTTGGCGACGGTACCTTCGAGGATCTTCAAAAGGGCCTGCTGTACACCCTCGCCCGATACATCGCGGGTGATGGAGGGGTTTTCGGCCTTGCGTGCCACCTTGTCGATCTCGTCGATGTAGACGATGCCGCGCTCGGCCGCCTCCCGATCACCGTTGGCCGACTGGTAGAGCCTGAGGAGAATATTTTCCACATCCTCGCCGACATAACCGGCCTCCGTGAGGGTGGTGGCATCGACAATGGTGAAGGGCACCTGGAGCTGCCGCGCCAAAGTCTGGGCGAGCAGCGTCTTCCCGGTTCCGGTCGGTCCGATGAGAAGGATATTGGACTTGGAGAGTTCGACGTCGTTGTGGCCTCGACCACGCTGGTACTCGATCCGCCGGTAGTGGTTATAGACCGCTACGGCGAGCTTTTTCTTGGCCATTTCCTGGCCAATGACGTACTCGTCGATGTAGGCTTTGATCTCTGGCGGTTTGGCCAGGACCTGTTGACGAGCCTTGGCCTCATGAACACGGTCCTCGGCGATGATGTCGAGACAGACTTCGACGCACTCGTTGCAGATGTAGACAGTAGGCCCGGCAATGAGCTTGCGCACTTCGTGCTGGCTTTTGCCGCAGAAGCTGCACCGAAGTACATCACCGTCACGATTCGACATCTATCCTCCTCGGTTCATTGTATCCCATTTCCCATCTACTCTCTGGAAACAATGATCTTGTCGATGAGGCCGTAGTCCTTGGCCGCATCGGTTTCGAGAATGAAATCACGCTCGGTATCGAGGTTGATCTTATCCATTGGCTGACCCGTATGATCGGCCAGAATTTTGTTCAGTCTTTCGCGAAGCCGCATGATGTCTCTGGCGTGAATGTCAATATCCGTGGCCTGACCCTGGAGACCCGTCATGAGCGGCTGGTGGAGCAAGAACCTGCTGTGGGGCAAGGAGAATCTCTTTCCCGGTGCACCACCGGCGAGCAGAACGGCACCCATGGAAGCGGCCTGACCGATGGCGATGGTTGCGACGTCGGGCTTCACATACTGCATGGTGTCGTATATTGCGAGACCGGCTGTGATCGATCCACCAGGGGTGTTGATGTAGAGGTAGATGTCCTTCTCGGGGTTCTCCGCTTCGAGGAAGAGCAGTTGGGCGATGACAAGAGATGCAACCTGGTCATCGATGGACGATCCCAAGAAAATGACGTTGTCCTTAAGCAGTCGAGAAAAGATGTCATAGGCGCGTTCACCGCGACTCGTTTGCTCGACAACGACTGGGACCAGCATCACTCCACCTCCCCGCCGGCGCGGCGGATCATTTCGTCCACCACCGACGTCATTCGCGCCGCGTGTCGGATCTGTTCGAGTTTCTCCTCCGCAGCGAGATTGGCCTTGTGCTCCGCTGGCGGGATTCCGAGCTGAGAAGCCTCCGTCTCAATGTAGGCATCGACCTCGGACTCGGGGACCGACGTCTCCCACTTCATGGCCAACTGCTCAAGGACCAGGTTGTCCGCGACGTGGCGTCGGGCGGCCGGATCGGCTTTCGTCGAAAGCTCTGTCCAATCGAAGTTTTCGTCTTTTGGAGCAGCACCCTGCATCGCCATCTCATAAGCAAAGCGGTTCAGACGTTCGTTAACGGCGTTTTGAACCAGAGACGACGGTAGGGAGTTGAGGTCAATGTCCTCCGACAGGTGGTCGAGCAAAGACCGCCGCCACTCCTCCCGGCGTTCGCCGATCTTCCGACGCTTGAGGGCCTCGCGAACCTTCTCGCTGAGTTCACCAAGGTCCTCGAGACCCAGATTCTTGGCCAAGTCGTCATCGACTTCCGGCAGGACTTTCCGTTTGAGCGCCTTGATCTCGATGGAGTAGCGAACCGTCTTACCCGCCCGGTCGGTTTTCTCGTCATCCTCCGGAAAGGTGCGTTCCGCAGTCCTGGTATCTCCGGCGCGGGCACCCTGTATCGCTTCGTTAACTTCGGGTGGAACCCCGTCAGTGCCGAGAACGAAGCGCGCGTCGTTCTCCTCATAGGGCTCCTGATCGGAGTCTTCCATCTGACCGTGGAGATCGGCCTCGACGAGCATTCCGTCCACAGCGTCTTCGTCCTCCACCGGTTCCCAGACCGCCTGCTGTTCTCGGAGTTGTTCGAGCTCCATCGAAACCTCGTCGTTGGCGACATCCAAAGACACATCGGGCAGCGTGGCCTCGGCGAGTTCGGGAAGCTCGTAGCTTGGCCGCACCTCGAGTTCAGCGATGAGTTCGAAGGAGCCGTCGGCGGCGAACTTGAGGTCACGCACCTGGGGCGCGGTAAGCGGCTGGAGATCACTCTCCGCCTCCATCACCTCCTGCCACACGAGCTGGCTGAGTTGCTCCTTGAGTTCCGAGTCGATGTCGTCTGCAAAACGGGCGCGAATCAGAGACTCCGGCGCCCTGCCGTCGCGAAAGCCAGGCAGACGGACACGACCCCGGATCGAACGGACAATACTTTGCCGCTCTCGGTCTACGATCTCCGTTTTGAGGCTGCCTGCAACCTCGAGCTTGTGGTTGGATTGCTCGGTCAATTTATATGTCATGAATTCTCTCCGGCTGGTGCGAAAGGGGGGAATCGAACCCCCACGGGGTGTCCCCCACGAGATTCTAAGTCTCGCGCGTCTACCGGTTCCGCCACTTTCGCGCGGATGAAAGGAAATGGTGAGCCGTGGAGGAATCGAACCTCCAACCTAGTGATTAAGAGTCACTTGCTCTGCCAATTGAGCTAACGGCCCACGGCGACGCGCACTCTACCTCAAAACGGTGTGAGGGGCAAGCCTTGGGCGGATTTCGTTTCGTAAGTCGTGAATCGTAAGTCGTGGTTTGACCTGCGTCGCGTTGCTTGTCCGAGAATCGGCTCTGCTGAACCCAACGGGCGTTTGTACGAAATCCTCAGTCCGTTCCCGGATACCGAGGAACAACTCACGACTTACGAACCGCTCACGGATCACGCTCGTCCACCGTTGACGATCCTCAGCGGTGGACGAGGTGCTTGATCTCGGACTGGCCGAGGTCGGACTCGGCGGTGATCACCACCGCCGATGTTCCGCCACTGAACTCGGGCAAGGGGGCGACGGCATGAAAAACCCCCTCACCGTTGGTCTCACCCTCTGCGAGAACCAGCCGGCGTGGTTCCGATGTCGATTTAAAGAGTACCGTAATTTGGACCCCGGTCTGGGCGGTATTTGACTGCGAGTCGACGGCGGAGATGGAAATCTCGGCCTCGCGGCCGTAGACGAAGTCGTGCGTGTTGACGGCGCGAAGTACGAGGTGAGCGCGGCCTCGTTGGGCCGCGAGATAGTCGAGGATCACCTGGTCGAGTGTAGGCTCGTCAACACCGTCCCCACCCATGCCTTCAGCTCCGGCTATTCCATCGTCATCGTCTCGTGAGATGCTGGTATCGTCGTCTTCGCTGATGAGTTCGGGTTGATCTGTCAGCTGCGCCAACCGGCCACGTCGAATGGCCTCGACGAGGGTATGGTGCTGGCGCTCCATGAGAGTCGCGATGGCGCTGTTCTCAACTTCCTCCTCGACGAGGTCTCGGTACGAGGTCCTCCTCGAATACAGGATCTCTCCGCGGGCGTAGACCAAGCTCTCGACGATCGGGTTCAAGCGTCCCTTGTCTTCGGTCTGCACGTGGTACGTCGTGCCCGCGTAATCGATATCAGTGTTGTAACCAGTCAGCACCAACGTTCCGGCTCCATCCAATACAGCAGTCTACAGGCTACCCCCTCGTGGAGGGATGGTCAATGAACGCCGTCAGGGGGGCGGCGTAAGTCGTGATCCGTAAATCGTGAGTCGGAGGCGCCACGGCCCTGGAAAGGGTTGAATCTTCGGGATATGGCCCGGAGATTGTCAGCAAACGCCTCGATGAGGTCATCAGGCTCTTCCGAGAACCATGTCAAGTCCTGACGAAGAGTTGTCACTTCAGGCGGCGTTTAGTTACTGGTGACTGATGGCTTGGCCGGTTACCTGGGCTTGAGGGCTTGGGGGCTTGGATCGACCCTCACGTCCTCACGTCCTCACGCCCTACGACTCACGAAAAAATACCCGATTCCGTTACGTCTACAATGGTTGCCCATGGCGCCACTCTCTATTCTCTTCATCTGTATCGGCAACACCTGTCGCTCCCCCATGGCCGAGGCCATCGCCCGCGGCCAAAGCAAAAGTGGAGTCGAGGCATCATCGGCCGGCATCATGCCGTTCGGCCGGATCGTGACCTCGACCGTGGAGGCGCTGAAGGCTCTCGGCTACGACTCACGTGGTCTTTCCTCAAAAGGACTTGACGACGTCGATCTGCAAGGCTTCGACATCATCGTTTCACTCTTGGGATCCTCCGGTCTGAGCTACCTCCCAACCTCGTTGGGTGCGCAGCTCGAATCCTGGTCCATCCGAGATCCCTACGGCGAAGACGACGAAGTTTACCTTGCCGTGGCCCGTGAGCTCGAACGCCGCATCCGCGGCCTGCTCGTCGATCAGGAGACCCTGGAACTCCCGCTGGGCTGAGTGGTCATACTCAACGAGGATTGCGCGAGATCGTGAGTCGTGAGTCGTTCCATGGATTCCGGATAAGAACAATGACTCCGTGGTGTAGTCGGTTGAGGCCGGCAACGCATCGCCCGAAGATGGTACGCGCACAAGCACTGTATCTCCTTCGACTTACGACTCACGATTTATTTCTCACGACTAACGAATGCGTGCTCTCATCGAGGAAAGGAGACCCGCCTTGGGAAATCGTGGCAAACTTGGTGGGTGATATTCGACGAGGTTTACGAGCGCTTTCGGCAGCCGATCTGGCGTCTGGCCCGACGATTGACCAAAAGTGATGATGAGGCCTTTGATGCAACTCAAGAGATCTTTCTTCGGGTCTGGCGTGGCCTCGCCGGTTTCCGCGGCGAAGCGAAGGTCTCCACATGGGTGTTCCAAATCGCATGGAACTATCTACGTGGGCACCACAGACGACGGCAAAGGCAGCTCGCCTCGGTGGAGAACAATGGCGAATTCGTCGTGCGAGCCCCGGACCCGGCACCTGGACCGGAGCGTCAGGTTGTGGCGTCAGACCTCCTCGATCGCGTCACCGCAGCCATGGATGAGCTGCCAGAGCACTACCTGGTCGTGGTGTGGTTGCGCGACGGTGAGGATCTCAGCTACGCGGAGATCGCCGATGTTCTCGATCTCCCGATCGGCACTGTTCGATCGCGGCTGGCGCGGGCGAGATCGGCACTCAAGAAAGCGGTGGGCTTGTGATGGATGAGACCCTCCGAGAGCTCGTAAGTCGGAGCCTCGATGGCGACCTGGACGACGCTGAGTCGGCCTGCCTCGAGGAGAGCGCCAAGACTGACGATGAGCTCGCCAATGAAATCGATGCTGCGCGCCATCTCCGAGGAGCGGTGGCCGCGCTTTCAGCCCGCATGGAACCACCGGCGAGCCTCGACAAGGTGATGGAAACGCTGCGACAGAGAGCGCCCGCGACCCCACGGCGTGTCCGATCCAGCTTCCGATGGCTCGGAGCAGCGGCGGCGTTGGTCCTCGGTGTGACCGTGGCGGTCGAGGTGGCCCGCCGAAACCCCGAACCGACCCTGACCCGGCCCCCCCAAACGCGACCGCAGCCGGCGGAGGATCGAAGGGAGGTATTCGAGCTTTCACCGCTGCCTTCAGCCCGCCCCGAAAAGAACCGCCCCCTCGGTGCGGCGGACCACCTGCTCGAAGAGGAACCACTGGTGCCCGACGCGTCCGAGCCGCCTCCTCTCGAGGTGCTGGGACCACTGCCAACTGATGAGGCTCATGCCGTTGCAATCGAAGCACCGCGGTCACCTCCTTCGAAACGAGTTAGCCCCAAAGGCGAGGGAGCCGAGACGAAAGTCCTCGAACCGCTCGATTCGCCGACGGAGCGAGAGGAGTTCGCGCAGAGCGAAGCCTCCGCAGCGGTCGCTTCTTCCGCATCGCCGAAAATGAACCTGGTGCGCACCGACGAGGATCGACCCACAACAGCCGGGGAAACGAGTTCGGGCAAGGCGAAACGTTTAAAGAACGCTGGTCGACGCCAGGTTGTGGAGGTCGGGGTCGTGATGCGGATCGGCGGCGCCGATGTCTGGACAGGACGCACTGTCACATGTCAGGAAGGGACATGGTGGGTGCGGATCGAGGTGCGCGACAACACTGTGGTTATGATGGAGCCGATCATCGGAGACGCCGAGGGCGAGGATGACGGGGGGTGTCGGCCGGATGACTTGATTGGTTCGATCCTCGACGGGGTCAACGACGGCATCCACCTTGCCGAGATCGTGGTGAGTTCGGACCCAAAATAGAGGGCTTTGGTTGCAACATTGTGGGTCATAATGCATGGCGCGGCAGAGCCGCGCCTGCGTTCTCTTCTCTAGCACCCTCTTCTCACCGAGCTTCGTCGTTCGAATTACTCGAGGGCGGCAAGTCCCTCCTGCACGCTATCCAAGACATCAAAAACGGTGATGAGCTGGGTGACATGCAGAATGTCGTTGATCTTCGGGGAAAGACGCAGCAGTTTGAGCTGGCCGCCCCGCTTGGTCACGGTGGTATAGCACGCTACCATCTCGCCGATTCCCGAGGAATCGATGGCGCTCACCCCTGCGAGGTCAATGAGGATCTTTTTCTGGCCCTCCTCAAGCGAACTATCAACCAACTCACGCATTTTGACGTCACCGGTACCAATCGTGATCTTCCCCGAAAGTTCGATGATCCGAACATCGTTGACATCGCGGATCTCACTTTTCATCTTTTGAACTCCTTGTCTCAGGCTCAAGACGCCGGGTCATCTCGACCACAGTGCCGCCACCCGGCGAGCGGCTGAACTCCACACGTGACATAAATTGTCGCATGTAGAAGATACCTCGTCCGCTCGGTCGCAGCAAATACCCGGGATCGGTGGGGTCTGGAACCGAGTCGAGATCGAAGCCTTCGCCCTCGTCCTCGACTCGGATGGTCACCTCGTTGTTGTTGATTCGGTAGTCGATCAGGACTGTTCGATCAGGGTCCTGTCGGTTCCCATGCCGAATCGCGTTGGCCGTTGCCTCTCGAAGGGCGGTGACGAGCCAATAGCCGTCGTCACCGGAAAAGCCCACATGGTCACAGAGATCGACCAGGGCACGTTCGGCAATCTCAATGTTCTCGAAGCGGCTCGACAACGCGAGATGAGCATGCACAGGTTCGTCAGCGGGCATCCTTGTCGGATTATAGCAACTCGATCCTGACTTCAGTCGAAATCCTCGCCTTCTTCCTCATCAACGTCGTCGTCGCTTGGCTCGACCATCTGAAGAATCCAGCGATGGAAGCTCTCCTCGGCGGCTGACACCGGCAGTGCCAGAATCTCCGGCAACTCGTAGGAGTGAAACTCGCGGATGGCATGCGACACCCGCTCGAAGAGCCGTTCCGGAGTCTTGATGAACAGAAGGTACTCGGTGTCCTCACAGATCTTTCCCTTCCAACGATAAATGGAACGCAGACAGGGAACAATGTTGACGCAGGTTGCGAGTCGGCGAGCGATCAGCTCTTCCGAAATCTCCACCGCCTGTTGTTCGGTGCCCACCGAGGTCATCACCACAGTGATCTCTTCGAGACGAGTCATACCGAAAACGCTATCGAAATCGGATCCCACAGTCAAGGCCTACCGGCAGAAAGTTGAAGCCCGCACTTCTCACCGGGTTCGTCGCAAGGTTGTCGAAGTGCTGTGCTCAGCGGATCAATACCGGCGCAGCAGACCGACCACAATACCCTGTACCGTCAGGGTGTCGGCGGCAACGATAAGGGGCGCCATCTCCGAGTTGGCCGGCTGGAGCCTGATGGTGTCGGGAGCTTGCCGATAGATCCTCTTGAGGGTCACCTCGCCGTTCACCATGGCAACCACCATGTCGCCGTCGATGGCCTCTGTCGTGGACTGCACCACCACCAAGTCACCGTCGTGGATCCCATCCTCGATCATGGATTCACCACGGACCTTGAGGACGAAGTGATCGCCCGCGCGTACGAAGTCTGGTGGTACCGAGACCGGCTCGGGATCTGGAATCGATTCAATCGGTGAGCCGGCAGCAACCAGTCCCAGCAACGGAAGCTCAACCCCCGAACGAACCTCGGTCGATGGCCGATGAGCGAGGACCAGACCACGTTTCTGGTGCTTCTCACGCCTCAGAAATCCCTTGCGTTCGAGCAGGGCGATATGCTTTTGCGAACTCGCCGTGCTGGCGAAACCGAAGGCCTCGGCTATCTCCCTGAGAGTCGGCGCTACGCCGAACATTTCGAGGTTTTTCTCGATGAACTCGAGAACGTCCCGCTGCCGTTCGGTGAGATAGGACATGAACTGGCTCTCCCTAACTCACAATAGGTGATAATAAGGCGTAAGTCAAAGCAAATCCGCAAATCGGTGCACCTTCTGCGCCGATTTGCGGAATTGCTAATGGTCGGGGCGAGTGGACTTGAACCACCGGCCTCACGGTCCCGAACCGTGCGCTCTACCAGACTGAGCTACGCCCCGACGGGGCGGAAGTCTAACCGAAGCCGGCGTGAAACGCAATTCCCTTCGGCGGTTGGATTTGACACCCCCCTTTCGGCATCGGTACGGTTCCCTTCGAAGCGTGTTTGAGGAGGGTTCATGGCGAAATCGCGGGCACAGTGGAGCGGGCGACTGGGTTTTGTGCTCGCGGCCGCAGGAAGCGCCATCGGGCTCGGGAATCTTTGGAAGTTCCCGTACATCACTCTTGAGAACAATGGCGGTGCTTTTGTTCTGGTTTACCTCGCCGCCATCGCCTTAGTCGGAGCCCCCATCATGGCAGCTGAGATCATCCTCGGTCGCAAGAGCCGACGCAGCTCGGTCGGCGCCTTTGGTCTGCTCGGCGCCGGCAAGCCGGGGGGCCGCGCCTGGAAAGGGGTTGGCTATCTCGGAGTACTGACTGGCTTTGTCGTTCTGTCGTACTACAGCGTGGTTGCTGGATGGACCATTCGCTACATCCTCCTGGCCTTCTCGGGCACCCTCGGTGAACTTGCCCACCACCCAGGGACCCTTCAGAGCTTCTTCGATAACTTCCTCGGCAACCCCTGGGCCCAGATTTTCTATCACTCAGTCTTCATGGGTGCCACCGTCAGCGTGGTCTTTTTCGGGGTCGGCAAAGGGATCGAGCGGGCGGCAAAGATCCTGATGCCACTCCTGTTTGTCATTCTGGTCGTGTTGGCGGCCTACTCGGCAACCACCCCGGGCTTCGGCCGTGCCGTGACTTTCCTTTTCCAGCCCAACTTTGCAGAGCTCACCGCCGGGGCGGTGCTCGAGGCACTGGGGCACTCATTCTTCACCCTAAGCCTCGGAATGGGCGCCATGCTCACCTATGGCAGCTACATGCGACGGCAGGATTCGATCCCTCAAGCTGCCCTTACCATCTGCATCTTGGACACCCTCATCGCCATCATGGCGTGTCTGATCATGTTCTCCATCATTTTCAGCTTCGACTTCGAGGTCAGCAAGAGCTCGACGATCCTCTTCACCACCATCCCGGTGATCTTTTACAAACTACCCGGCGGGGCGATAATCAGCGGGCTCTTCTACCTCTTGGTCGCCTTCGCCGCTCTGTCGAGCACCATCAGCATTCTCGAGGTGGTCTCGAGCTATGCCATCGATGAGATTGGCTGGCAGCGGCGGCGGGCAGCCCTGACCACGGGGGCCGCTATCTGGGTCTTTGGGATCCTGTCAGCCCTGAGCGTCGGCGGTGTTGATGCCCTTTCGAAGATCAACCCCATCGGACGGTCATCGACATCGGGGGTCTTCGGGACCCTCGACTATCTCGCGAGCAACTGGTTCCTCCCCGTGGGCGGTCTCTTCATCGCCCTTTTCACGGGCTGGGTCCTGAGCGGCAAGGAGAGTCGGGATGAGCTCGAAGATGGGCATGGTCCGCTGGGGTGGTCCTATGGCGTCTGGCGCTTTCTCATCCGCTTCGCCGCCCCTGCCGCTGTCGGCGCCATCATCGTCAGCGTGATCCTCGGCGCCGAATATCAGTGAGCAGTGAGCAGTGTGACCCAGTGAGCAGAATGTACCCGATCGGTCTGCTTACTGCTTACTTTCTACTGCTCACTCAAGAAAAACGGCGCCCTGGGGAGGGCACCGCTTGTTGTTGGCGTATTCGGTTGTCAGTTGACGGTTTCGCCGGCCACCTCGATCTCGGTTTCGGCGAGTCGCACCGCTGTGGTCAACTCGTCGAGCTCCTCAGCCGCCGCATCCTTGAGTTTGTCCTGCGCTGCCTGGAGATTGCTTTTCGCGGCCGTGACGTCGATGTCGCCGGGTGCTTCGGCCACCGTGGCGAGAACCGTCACCCGATCGGGAAGAACCTCCGCAAAACCACCCTGAACGGCGTACTTGACCACCGTGGGGCCGTCGAAATAGGTCAGGGGCCCGGCAGCGAGGGAGGTCAGAAGCGGAATATGGCCGGGCAGAACACCCATCTCGCCGAGGGCGCCCGGGAGACGCACCTCGTCGACCTCCACCTCCACCACGCGGCGGCTGGGAGTCACGATCTCGAGGTGCAGACGATCGGCCATCTCAGTTCTCCGCCTTCATCTTCTCGGCCTTCTCGACGGCCTCTTCGATGCCGCCGACATAGAGGAAGGCCTGCTCGGGCAGGTGATCGAGCTCGCCAGAGCAGAGCATTTTGAAGCCCTTGATGGTGTCCTCGACCTTGACGTAGCGGCCCTTCATACCGGTGAACTGCTCGGCAACGTGGAAGGGTTGCGACAGGAATCTCTGGATCTTACGCGCCCGGCCGACGGTGAGCTTGTCCTCTTCTGAAAGCTCGTCGATGCCGAGAATCGCAATGATGTCCTGGAGATCCTTGTATCGCTGGAGAATCCGTTGGGTCTCGCGGGCCACCATGTAGTGCTCCTCGCCGACGACCAGGGGATCGAGGATGCGCGAGGTCGAGGCCAGCGGGTCAACAGCGGGGTAGATGCCGAGCTCGGCAATCTGGCGAGACAGCACCGAGGTTGCGTCGAGGTGGGCGAACGCCGCCGCCGGCGCCGGGTCGGTGAGGTCGTCGGCAGGCACATAAATCGCCTGCACCGAGGTGATCGAGCCCCTCTTGGTCGAGGTGATCCGCTCCTGCAGCTCGCCCATCTCGGTCGCCAGGTTGGGCTGGTAACCCACCGCCGACGGCATCCGGCCTAAAAGCGCGGAGACCTCGGAACCCGCCTGGGTGAAGCGGAAGATGTTGTCGATGAAGAGCAGCACATCCTGTCCCTCGGAATCACGGAAGTGCTCGGCCACCGTTAGTCCGGTGAGCCCGACACGGAGACGAGCGCCCGGAGGCTCGGTCATCTGACCGTAGATCAGGGCAACCTTCGAGTTCTCCCAGTTGTCGGGATCGATGACGCCGGCCTCAGTCATCTCGAGCCAGAGGTCATTGCCCTCACGGGTGCGTTCGCCGACCCCGGCGAAGACCGAGAAACCACCGTGCTGGAGTGCAACATTGTTGATCAGCTCCATGATGATGACGGTCTTGCCGACCCCGGCGCCACCGAAGAGGCCGGTCTTGCCGCCCTTGGTGTAGGGTTCGAGCATGTCAACAACCTTGATGCCGGTTTCGAACATCTCGGTCTCGGTGGATTGGTCTTCGAGCGGCGGCGCCGCACGGTGGATGGGCAGCCGTTGATCGGTATCGACCGGGCCCTTGCCGTCCACTTCCTGACCGAGCACGCCGAGCACGCGACCCAGGGTCTTGCGTCCGACCGGCACCGAAATCGAATCCCCGAGATCGACTGCGATCATCCCGCGGACCATTCCCTCGGTGGGTTCCATGGCAATACAACGAACGCGATTCTCACCGAGGTGCAGGGCGACCTCGGCGGTGACGTCGGTGGTTCCCTCACCGAGAATGCCGTCGTCCTGGATACGGACGGCATTGTAGATGGCGGGGAGGTGCTGATCCGGAAACTCCACGTCCACCACCGGACCGATGATCTGAACGACGCGTCCTTCGACCTGCTG
>Ga0164313_10002290_pt1 | contig 17183 bp, 15 predicted proteins | sample GuaBasSedimGuay4_FD_113735 | JGI IMG/M metagenome (GOLD analysis project Ga0164313, IMG submission 113735) | Subseafloor sediment microbial communities from Guaymas Basin, Gulf of California, Mexico - Guay4, Core 4569-4, 0-3 cm | ecosystem: Environmental > Aquatic > Marine > Hydrothermal vents...
CAGACATGGTACCTGGTATTTGCCACCGTCATTTATCAGCTCCTGGTTCCACTGCGGATCATTGCGGGCATCACGACTTTCTATATTTAATGCCAGACGACGAATCTGTCGGCGAGTTTTTACACAAAACGGGCATTGTTGAAACTGGTACAAGGCCATGTTTTGCGTTTGCTCATCAACTTCTTTTTGTGTTTCCGCTGAACGCTGCACTGGTTTTGGCCGCGTTACCCAGTCGATAAAAATAATTATTTGACCCAGCACCCAACGTACTGGCTTGAATATAAAACCCATAGTTTTTCTCTCTTATAACTTAATACTGATAACTTACTAATAAGCACGTTGATCATGCGGCCTGCTATTGCAGGTCCGTCAGCAGCAGGGATGCTGCTGTCGAGCTTACAGGGATGTATTTACAGCGTGACCTGAAATAGCATGCCGCATAGTTAATAACCTCATTAGTAAAACTAATTTTTCCCAAACTCGCCATGCGCCTGCAAATCTGCATGGTAAGACGAACGCACCATCGGACCACTGGCGGCATGTTTGAAACCCAACTCCATTGCTATGCTATGCAACTCATCAAACTTCTCTGGTGTAACGTAAGACTCAACCGGTAAATGATGTTTACTCGGCTGCAGGTATTGACCAAGCGTTAACATTTCAACTTCATGCAGGCGCATGTCTTTCATGACATCCACCACTTCATCCAGGTTTTCACCCAGGCCCAGCATTAATCCTGATTTTGTTTTTACCTCAGGCTGGCTTTGTTTGAAGCGTTTTAGCAAATCCAGTGACCATTGGTAGTCCGAACCGGGACGACATTTTTTATACAGACGCGGCACCGTTTCAAGGTTATGGTTAAACACATCCGGTGGCGAGTTATGCATTATCTCTAATGCCACATCCATACGTCCACGAAAATCCGGCACTAAAATTTCTACTTCAATTTCTGGATTCAAGGCGCGTGTTTTTTCTATGCAATCAACAAAATGCGCGGCACCACCATCACGCAAATCATCGCGGTCAACTGAAGTAATTACCACGTAAGACAGCTTCATTGCTTTGATCGTTTCTGCCAGATGCTGCGGCTCTTTTTCATCCAGCGGATTTGGCCGGCCATGGCCAACATCACAGAACGGACAACGACGGGTACAGATCTCACCCATTATCATGAAAGTGGCTGTTCCTTTAGCAAAACACTCACCAAGGTTGGGACAGGCAGCCTCTTCACAAACAGTAAACAGTTTTTGCTCGCGCAATACTGATTTAAGTTTTTTAACGTTAGGATGAAACGGGGACTTTGCGCGAATCCAGCTCGGTTTGCGTAAACGTTCAGCCGGCTGCTGCACCTTTATTGGTATGCGAGCGACTTTTTCAGCACCCTTGAGCTTCTTGCCCCTGATTACTTTATTGGTATTTTTGCCACTGCCTGTTGATTGATTATTCATAGCTCAAATTTTTCAATAGGGTCTGCTGCAGCTTATCAACAACGCCTTTAATCTCTATACCGGTAACCAGGTTCTTTAACTGGGTAATTTCAAGCCCCTCATAACCACAAGGATTGATGCGACTGAATGGCTCAAGATCCATATCCACATTTAACGCCAGACCATGAAAGCTACAGCCTTTCCGCACACGTAAACCCAGTGCGGCTATTTTAGCATCATTTACATATACACCCGGTGCATCCCGCCGGGCATTTGAATTAACGCCATAACCGGCGAGTAATTCAATGACGCTCTGTTCTATGATGGTAACCAGCTGTCGAACACCGATTTCTAATCGATTCAGATCCAGTAGTGTATAAACCACAATTTGCCCGGGGCCATGATAAGTTACCTGGCCGCCACGATCCGAATTAATGACCGGTATATCTGCCGGATTTAAAACATGTTCTGCTTTACCGTTTTTGCCCAGGGTATATACCGGCGGGTGCTGTAGAAACCAGAGTTCGTCAACAGTGTGCTGCTGGCGTGAGTTGGTAAAGTCCTGCATTTTCTGCCATGTCTGCTGGTAATCGACCTCACCAAGGTGCCGGACTTTAGGATACATGTTTGTATTACAGACCTATAAAGCTATAGATACATGTTCGCAGGCAGTTAAATCCATATAAATCGCATCGAGCTGCGTTTTACTGTGCGCAGTGATGGTAATCGTGATCGCTGTGTACTTCCCCGTTTTGCTGGGCCTCATTTTCAGTGCATCTTCAGCTAAATTTTCAACATGACGGTTAATAATTTCAATCACTGCTATTTCAAGCTCATCACATGCCAGACCCATGGCTTTAACCGGAAACTCACAGGGAAACTCCAGCAAGGTTTCACCCTCCTCCAGCGTCAAATCATGTAATTTTATTTCTTTATCGTCAGCCATAATTAATTAAAACTAAACTCTAATTTTTTAGTTCTAAAATTTTTCATTTTTCATTTTTCATTGCTGCTGCGCAGCTGCTGCTTATACCGTTGATATAAGTCCATCACACGTTTCCACATAGATCCTGCCGAACCCGAGCCAACGGCCTCGCCATTTAAGCTAATAACAGGTGCGATTTCACGTGTTGAACTGGTCATCCAGATTTCATCTGCACTATACAATTCGGCTTCTTTAATCTCTCGTTGTTCTACTACTATGGTGCTATTTTCTGCAATTTCAATCACCAGGTCACGGGTAATACCGGGCAATAATTGAGACCCGGTTGGTGGCGTCAGGATCACTCCATCTTTAACCAGAAATACATTGCTCGCCGTCCCTTCTGAAACAACACCGTTTCTAATTAAAATTGCATCGTCTACTTCAGCTGCCACCGCCTGCTGTTTCAGCATAACACTGGCGACCAGCGAGGTTGATTTAATATCACAGGCATTCCAGCGAAAATCATCCACCGTAATCACCGCAATACCTGCCGATACTATTTCAATATCAGCTGGTGTTACCTGTAATACCATGGCAAAAATAGTGGGCGCATGTCCGGCTTTAATCGTTAAATCACGTTTAGCATAAACCCCGCGTGAAATCTGTAAATAGACTGCACGGTCTTCACCATCATTTTTTTTGAGCAGCTCCGAAAAAATCCCCGCCCATTCTTCATTATTATGCGGATCAGGCAAACTGATGCGATGCAAACTGTTGTGCAATCGATTCAAATGTTCATCAAGACGCAACAACTTATTACCAAAAACCGGTATCACCTCATAAACACCATCACCAAAAAGAAAACCCCGGTCCATCACAGAAATCGTGGCTTCTTCAACCGGCAGGTACAGACCGTTTAAGTAAACAATGTTGGCGGGCTTTCTCAAGTGATAGACTCATTCATAAAGTTAGCGCTTGTTAATTAATCGTCGTCTAGGGTCGGAGTCTAATGCCGCTTACTTAAGACTTTTCAGATACATTAACCCGGTATTCGTCATTGCGAGGTACGAAGCAATCCCTTGAGGCAGCGTAGCAAACACTAAAGATTGCCGCGCTATCGCTCGCAATGACAGGGGTTTAAGTAAGCGGCATTAAACTCCGACCCCGGTAGCTAGTTGTCTGCATAAGATTCCATCGTTAGGTTCGTTAACGGTGCCTCCATGCACCACTACTGCCACGCTCCGCTCGCAATGACAAAAAATTAATTAACCATTCGTAAAACATAATCTTTTGCCTGTTGAAACAAACTACCCTCAGCAACGGCTTCCAGCGCAATCAGAGGCACCGTCACAAGCATTTCCTCGCCCAGTGAAACTTTTACCACGCCAACCTGCTGGCCTTTGCTTACTGGTGCTTCAATGTTTTTATCAATATCCATTGTTGCGTCAAGATCATCATAGGCACCACGTGGCAGGCTAATAGCCAGGTCTTCAGCCAGACCAACTGTCAGTGTTTCAAATTCACCTTTCCAGATACGTGGACGACTCAACACCTCACCCTCATCATAAAGTGTATGTGACTCAAAAAACCGGAAACCATAATTTAATACTGCCTGGCTGACACTGGCCCGCGCTTTTTTACTGCTGGTACCCAGCACGACTGAGATAATACGCATGTCTGCACGTAACGCCGATGAAACCAGGCAATAACCGGCTGAATCGGTATGCCCGGTTTTCATTCCATCAACGCTTTCATCACTCCACAATAATTTATTGCGGTTATACTGCTTGATGCCGTTATAGGTAAATTCTTTTTCTGCATAGCGGGAATACTGTTCTGGAAATTCACCAATAACTGCAGCTGCCAGTGCGGCTATATCACGCGCTGTGGTTAAATGTTTCTTATCCGGCCAGCCCGTACTGTTAACAAAATTTGTATTATCCATACCCAGCTCTGTTGCATACTGGTTCATTAACTGCACAAATGCTGTTTCAGTTCCAGCAACATGTTCAGCCAGAGCAACGCTGGCATCATTGCCCGATTGAATAACCAGGCCTTTTAATAATTTATCAACAGAAACACTTGAACCCACTTCAAGATACATTCTTGAACCGCCCATGCGCCAGGCTTTTTCACTAATATCAACCATGTCATCCAGGCTTAGTCGATCTTCGTCAATTTCTTTATATACAACATATGCCGTCATTAACTTGGTGATGCTTGCCGGCTCAATTTTTTTATCTGCATTTTTTTCTGCCAGCACTTTGCCACTGGCAAAATCAACTAATATATAATTTTTTGCAGCCACATCCGGTGGCGCAGGCACAGGTTTTGCAGCCACTGCATAATTAAAATTTAAAAATGCCAGGATAAAAAGCACTAAATGGAAACTGTTTTTTATTGAATACAACCTTTTTGAATACGTCATGGAATATTTCTTTAAACTCGCTATCTACAAATTTGTTATTTATGAAATTTAAGGAAACTGATTAAGCCCGGTTAATGAGATTGCTGTTAAAAAACTTCAGATACAAGATAAAGATCGCAACGAATAGCAGGCTATTGGCAATATTTTCAACGCAGTAGCTGGATTTTTTGAACGACAAGATCGTAATCCCGGCCTGTTCAGAACTTCCCCAATATTATTATATTTTTGTATCATTTTAAGAACAGCATTTACAGCTGTCCGTTTATTTTTATTCTTTCGCTTTAACCGAGAGCCGAGAACTATGCAGCCATCATCTTAACAAGTTTTTCTCTCGTCCCTGCTTTCAACAAAGGCTTCTAACCCGAATGGCACTTACTTAAGCCAAAATTCCCGTCATTGCGAGCGGTAGCGCGGCACTAATTTTGTCAGGAGCAAAATTGAATGCATTTTATGCAGTCCGAAGGATAAATTACAAGGATGTAATTTATAATCTAATAGCGTCTGGTGCCTATCTGCCAGAGATTATAAATTACTTCCATGTAATTTACCTTTTAGGTCGTTTTACAAACGCTCAATTTTGCTCCAGGCAAAATTAGTGCTTCGTACCTCGCAATGACGAATCTACTGAGATAATGTGCATTTTCAGCTTAAGTAAGCGGCATTAGCCTCTAATCTCTTTTAACTATTTTTAAGCTTTTATGATTATTTTTTTCTAATTGTGCGACTACATTTTTTGCCACAAGTTCTGATGGCAAGGGGCCGATTCTCACCCGGTACACAGCTTTACCCTGTTTACTTTCTATATGCAGCCTGACATCGCTAAAGCCTTCACCCTGTAATTTACCCAGATGTGACAGGGCATTATCTTCTGAGCTAAACGCGGCGATCTGTACATAGAGTTTACCACCTTCAACAACAGGAGATTCTACAACCGCATCGCTGCGCTGACGATTTTTGTCTGACTCAGACGTTACCACACGGATGCTTACATTGGCTGTACCAGCCTGAGCCACACCCAGCTTGGTAGCCGCCGCATAAGACAGATCGATAATGCGCCCCTCATGAAAAGGCCCGCGATCATTTACTTTCACCACTGCTTTTCGACCATTATCATGATTAATCACTTCCACAAAAACCGGTATCGGCAAGGTTTTGTGCGCAGCCGTCATCGCATACATATCGTAATCTTCACCACTTGAGGTGCGTTGACCATGAAATTTATTGCCGTACCATGAGGCTATGCCTTTTTGCTGAAAACCTTCTGCGGAGTCCTTTACGTAATACTTTTTGCCAAAAACCTCATAACTACCAGGATTACCATATTTACTCTGGACCACAGATACCGGAACAGCGTCGGGAATTTCATGCCATTGTTTAGAATAGTTAACAGGCGCGCTGTCTTTTATTTGACCACAGGAAAGCAGCATTACAGTTAAACTCAATAATGCGAAACCATGTAGAACAGGCATGCTGTTTTTTCTGACGTGCAATAAGAACATATTATTTTTTAAGTTCTTCACTTAGTTGGTAAACGGCCATTGCATAAAGCACACTATGATTATACCGTGTAATAACGTAAAAGTTTTTCAAGCCTAACCAGTACTCATCACCTTTTTTTCCTTTTAGTTTTAATAATGTGACTTCATCTGCAGCATCTACCCCTGGCTTAGCCTGAGTCTTTTTCAGAGCAACACCCTGAGATTCTAACTGCTTAAACGTGGCGTAAGGTTTCAGGCTATTTTTCTCTTTAACAATTGATTTATCTTTAACCGTGACAGGAAGCACCACAGTAGCGCCTGTCTGCCAATTGTGCTGGCTAAAATAATTTGCCACACTGCCAATTACATCTGGAATGCTATTCCACAAATCCCGTTTACCATCACCATCAAAATCAACGGCATAACGGCGGTAGCTGCTGGAGATAAACTGCGGCATTCCCATTGCCCCGGCATAGGATCCGGTCATTTTATCGATCCTGATATTTTCTTCTTTTGATAACAGTAAAAAATGCTTTAATTCACTTTTGAAAAAAGAACTCCGTGGCGGATAATCAAAACCTAATGTGGTTAGTGAATCAAAAATGGTATATTTTCCGGTGTGCTTGCCATAGTAACTTTCGACACCGATAATCGCCGCTATAATTTCAACAGGGACGCCATATTCCTTTTCAGCACGTTGTAAAACATCATTATATTCTGCAATAAACTTTTTACCTTTTGCGCTGCGTTTACTGGTTACGAATATAGGGCGATATTGTTTCCAGGTAAGCACTTTCTCGGCAGGTTTTGCTATCGACTCCAGAACATTATCCAGCCGTTTTGCAGACGCAAATTGTTCCTCCAGATAAGTCCGGTTAAATCCATGTTTATAGACCATTTCATTTATAAACTGTTTTACATCAGCGCGCTGTGCATAGTTTGCATAAACCGTCGTTGGTATAGAACTGGCCACAACGAAAACCCAGCAGCCAATCATCAGAAATTTCTTTATTTTAAATATCATCATTACTCTATGTTATGTATCGTTTTTATTTTTTTTAACATCCTATGCAGAGAATCATCTACCTGACATGGATGTCGCTTAGCAGGGCAAAACATGGAACAATTCCAGCCCATTATTCATTATTCATTATTCATTATTCATTATTCATTATTCATTATTCATTATTCATTATTCATTAGTTAATCATTTTGCCACTAAACGTCGATTGGCACTAATTGACATCAGCATGCCGAATCCTGCCATTAAGGTTACCATTGAAGTGCCACCGTAACTTATCAAAGGCAAAGGCACGCCGACTACCGGCAAAATCCCTGAAACCATACCAACATTCACGAACAGATAGACAAAAAATGTCATGCTGAGGCTACCAGCCAGTAAACGGCCAAAACTATCCTGCGCCGTTGCCGCAATATACAAACCACGAATGATAATAAAGGCATACAGCGACAACAACACAATCGCCCCCATAATACCAAATTCTTCTGCAAATACTGCATAGATAAAATCAGTAGTGCGCTCAGGAAGAAAGTCCAGCTGCGACTGCGTACCGTTAAGCCAGCCCTTACCGTAGATACCACCGGAACCGATGGCAATAGTAGACTGGATAATATGGTAACCCGAACCTAAAGGATCACTCCCCGGATCAAACAGGGTTAATACACGCTGTTTCTGATAATCATGCATAAACTGCCATAACACGGGAACCAGTGCCATCATCGAAAAAATTGCGCCAAAAAGGACACGCCATCGTATACCGCCAAAAAACACCACAAAAAAACCTGCTGCAGCCACCAGTAACGACGTGCCTAAATCGGGCTGTTTTGCTATTAACATGGTAGGTAAAATCACCAGGGCCAGTGACACAACCAAAGCGGAGAGTTTCGGTGGAAACGGCTTTTCACATAAGTACCACGCAATCATCATCGGGGTAACCAGTTTCATCATCTCAGAAGGCTGAAAACGAATCACATAAAGATTTAACCAGCGCTGCGCACCTTTGCCCACATCACCTGCAACCAGTACCAGTATCAGCAATATAATTCCCAGGGCAAAAAACCACGGTGCCCAGAGGTACAGCTGGTGCTGCGGGATTTGCGCCACAACAAACATCACCACTAAAGCAATGGTCAGACGAATCACCTGCCGTTGCACAAGCTCTACCGAACCATCAGAGGCGCTGTATAATATAAACAGACCTGCTGCCATCAACAATAACAAACCGGTGAACAAAACAGGGTCGATATGCAGCATCTGAAAAAACCGTGAGCCCCTGCTGTGGTAATCAGAATCAAAAAATTGTGCACTAGTTTGCATATTTTTCCATATAACGTTTAATCAATTTTCTGGCAATGGGCGCCATTTTACTGCCGTGTTCACCATTCTCCGCGACCACCGCTACCGCCAGGACCGGATCATTTACCGGCCCAAAACCGATGAACAATCCATGATCACGTAATTTTTTCGCCACGGTTTCTTCATCATATTCTTCGTCCTGGCCGATACCAAAGACCTGTGCCGTTCCGGTTTTACCGGCCATTTTAAATTTCATGCCCCAGCCCGTTGCACGTGCGGTCCCCCATTTCCCGTGAACCACATTTTTCATGGCATTAAAGATCACATCCCAGTGCCCTTCTCTGCGTAACTCAATCATGGTTCTGGACGGCTCCCGTGTTTTCACCGCACCATCTTTCGAGGCATGAACCTCTTTAAGCAATCGCGGCACAATTTTCTCGCCACGACTGGCTAATGCGGCAGTTGCCACTGCAAGCTGCACCGGTGTCGTCAACATATAACCCTGACCAATTCCAACGATTAAGGTTTCACCCGGGTACCAGACTTTTCCGTGTACACGTTTCTTCCAGTCAGTGGAAGGCAACAAACCACTGCGCTCACCAAGCAAATCAATGCCGGTTTTTTTACCAAAACCAAACTGCGCCAGGAAATCATGCATACTATTGATACCCATACGGTAGGCCAGTTCATAAAAATAAACATCGCATGATTGTTCAATCGCTTCATCAAGGTCTACTGTGCCATGACCCTGTTTTTTCCAGTCGCGATATTTACGCTCAGTATCGTCACCCGGTAATAAATAATGCCCCCGGCAATACAGTGACTCCTTTACCCCAAAGCGACGCTGTTCGATGCCAGCCAGTCCTATAAATGGTTTTATCGTGGAGCCAGGTGGATATTGTCCAAACAGGGCACGGTTAAACAGCGGTTTATATATACCGTGTGATAAGGCATCGTAGTTTTTATGGCTGATACCATGCACAAACAGGTTGGGATCAAACCCGGGTTTACTGACAAACGTCACCACCGCACCCGTGTGCGGTTCAATGGCAATCACTGCACCGGCAAACTCGCCCAGAGCTTCATCCGCTATTTGCTGTAATTCAATGTCCAGGTTCAATACTAAATCATTCCCCGACACCGGAGTGATTTTATCTATAACGCGTATTATTCTACCCTGGGCATTAACCTCAACTTTCTGCTGTCCTACCTGGCCATGCAGCTCAGCCTCATAATATTTTTCCAGCCCGGTTTTACCAATATGTGTCGTGCCCCGATAATTACCTTCATCAATCACCGTTAAATCTCGCTGGTTGATTCTCCCGACATAGCCTATCGCATGTGCCGCAACCGCTCCATACGGGTAAAAACGACTCAACCTGGCATTAATATCCATACCCGGGAAACGGTGACGATTCACCGCAAGAGTCGCGACTTCCTCTTCATTCAAACGCGTACGCAATGAAATTCGTTGAAATGAGCGACGAACACGTAACTGTTCTTTAAAACGCTCAATTTCAGCTTCACTTATAGTGACGATTTCAGCCAGCCCTTTTAATGTCTCATCCATATCATCAACCTGTTCAGGAATGATTTCGAGATGAAACGTGGGTTTGTTTTCAGCAAGAACGACCCCGTTCCGGTCATAGATTAAACCGCGAGTCGGCGGCAGCTCCATCAAACGGATTCGATTATGCTCCGATAAGTCAGAAAAATGTGCATAATCAACTATTTGCAACCAGGCCAGTCGAAACAGCAGGCCGCCCAGCATCAGCAAACAAATAATCGCAGCGACAATAGCGCGAAATTTAAATATGCTCGCTTCATACGAATGATCTGAAACATGAGACCGATATGGCATAGACTAAAAAATGACCCGGGAAAACAGTTTATTATTATTTTTATATGTAATTAGGTGCAAAAAAGACAAAATAACAGAAATATGTATACAATTATATAGTGTTTATGCTGTTTCAGGCTCGACAATCTCTCAACAATCGATAAAATCAGCTGAAATAATAATAAGGGAGGGCCTGTTGACGTTATTTTCGTTAGCAAGCCTGGATAAAAATAAAATGAGCATTTCGCGCGAGGCGAGTATTTCGTTTGATTGACGCTCATAATTAAGTCACTTAATAATAAAAAAACAACAAGTGACGGGAATGACTATGAAATTAATCCTGATTGGGGCACCTGGCTCAGGTAAAGGTACACAGGCCAGATACTTAACTGAAAAATACCACATTCCGCTGATTGCCACGGGCGACCTGTTACGCGCAGCTGTAGTAGCACAAACACCGCTGGGGCGACAGGCTAAAACAATTATGGATGCCGGCCAACTGGTACCCAATGATATTGTTATTGGAATGATTCGTGAGCGCATTGCCCGTCCTGACGCAGACCAGGGTTTTGTACTGGATGGCTTCCCGCGCAATATTGCACAGGCTGTAGCACTGGACGATATCCTAGACAAATTAGGTAAACCAATCGATGCGGTATTACAGTTCGATGTTGACGCTGAAATGCTGATACAACGTATGATTGGTCGACTCACCTGTATTTCCTGCGGTACACTGTTCAATCTATTCACCAAACCGCCTGCAATTGATGACAAATGCGACGAGTGTGGCGGCACACTGCATCACCGTTCTGATGATAATGAAGACACCATCGAACGACGATTAAATATATTGAATCACTCACACAACCGCTAAGCGACCACTACAAACAAAAAGGCATATTGCATGTGGTTGAAGCGCATGGTGACGTCAGCGAAGTAACAAAACGCGTCAAATCTGCTTTACGCGGACTGCGTCCCAAACGCACACCGGTAAAACCAATACTGAGCCCTGCACCCGTTCCAGCAAAAAATACAAAACCGGCTGTAAAACATGTCAGGGTTGAAGAACGCCAAACTAAAATACGGCCACGTAAAAAAATTCAAACGCTGTCCGGCAATACCACTGTTAAGAAACTGGAAATAAAAAAAGAGCGGCCAGTAGTTATCAGTAAAAAAACAAAAAGAGCAGCGACAAAGAAAAAAGCCAGCACGACAACAGCCACCGCTGCTAAACAACAAGCTGCCCTGAAAGCCCCCCTGGATAAGCAGCTAAAAGAATTAGAAAGCGAACTAAAGCAAACTAAAGCACAATTAAAAAAGGTTGCAGATGCTGAAAAAGCACTGTTAAAAGCAGAAAAGGATAAAGATGCTGCGCTAAAAAAAGCACTTCACGCTGAGACTGCGAAGCTTAGGAAAGGGAAAAATTAGTTTTAAGTTCTAAGTTTTAAGTTTTAAGTAGTAAGTTAGTGGCAAAAATGGTTAGCTTGCTACAAATACTTAAAAAGCCTCGAATAATATCGGGGCTTTTTTATGAATAAAATAAATTTGAGTTGTAATGATGACTATTTAAAATCTCTGCCAACTTAAAACTTACTACTTAAAACTACCAACTACGCTCTTAAGCCTTCGCCTGCTGTTCTTCCACTTCTTTACGCACCTGATCCATATCCAGCTCTCTGACTTTAGCTATCACTTCTTCCAGTGCACTTTCCGGCAACATGCCTGCTTGCGAGAAAATAGCTATTTGATCACGAAATATCATCAGTGTTGGAATTGAACGGATCTGAAAACTTGCTGCCAGCTCCTGCTGATCTTCGGTATTCACTTTTGCGAACATTACGTCATCATGTTTTTCAGAAACAGCATCATAAATAGGCGCAAATGATTTACATGGGCCACACCAGGGTGCCCAGAAATCAATGATAACAATAGCATTATTCGCAATGCTGTCCTGCAGTGTATCCTGTGTTAAATCAACTGTAGCCATAAGCTTTAACCTTTATTAATATTTCTGTTTTGTAACTACTCAGTATTGAATCCCGATCAGATGCAGGTGGTTGTTTTCTCCTGCAATATCTGCACTTCCTACATCCATGTAGGTCGTATTCACAGCGATCTGATAAAACAACCACCTGCATCCATTTCCAAGTCAGGCTGATAGTTACGTTGTTTTTAAAACTGCCCGATAAGACTTTCTATATTTCAAATTATAATTTGAAAACAACTAGCCGAAAATCCTACTTATCTGCCACCAGGCTATAACCCGATGTCGCAGGCAGACGCGGCATAGTTATTTCAGGGTACTTGCCCGTCAGTGCGACCAGAAAAGCAACAATGTCTTTAACTTCTTTGTCGGACAGGTCTTTATTCAGCTGCGTTTTTGCCATTAAGGCAACCGCTTCAGATAAATCATTGACTGAACCATTGTGGAAGTATGGTGCCGTGTCTGTAATATTACGCAAAGTCGGTACCCGGAACATGTGAGCATCAGCCGCTTTACCGGTAGCCTCTTCACGGCCTTTGTCCGCACTTAGATCGTATTTTTTGTTATAAACATTATCAGCAAAGGTTGGAAATTTTGAGTAAAAACCCTGACCAAACTCCATCTTTGGGCCATTAAACGCCGCACCTGAATGACAGGACGCGCAACCTGCTGCTGCAAAGGTTTCCATACCGTTTACCTGTTGTGCAGTCATGGCTTTTTTGTCACCTTTCACATATTGATCATAAGGGCTACCCGGTGTAATCAAAGTGCGCTCAAATGCAGCAACCGCTTTAGCTGCATTTACCACGGTCATTGAATCTTTACCGAAAGCTTCATCAAAATAAGGCTTGTAACCGGGAATAGCACGCACTTTATCCATCGCCTGTTCAATTTCAGGCACGCCCATTTCAACCGGATTAGTTACTGGACCTTTGGCCTGGTCTTCTAACAGATCAGCGCGACCATCCCAGAACTGTACAGAATGAAAAGCTGAGTTCCAGACAGTTGGCGCATTACGACCACCGGTTTTGCCGTGCACACCCATAGAGAAGGTGCGGCTATCATCACCACCCTCCATCACATTATGGCATGAGTTACATGAAACCGTACCGGTAGATGAAAAACGTGGATCCATAAACAGCATTTTGCCCAAAATTACTTTTGCTTCTGTTGTCGGGTTATCTGCAGGCGCTGGCGCGACATCTGGCAGCGCTTGCCAATCAGCTAATACCGGCATAGTGCCCGTCATCATTAAAGCCACAACTGGCCCCATCAAATTTTTATGGTTCATGAATAATTCCTCTGGCAAAAGCATTTAATATTAGATTAATTCTAATCAGGATTGTAATACAACTTTAGCATATTATCAATAACTAATGTTATATAGAAGATAAAGGTTTAGCTGAAGTTAATGATAAAAATCAAAAACTAACCATAAAAAGTAGTTCAGGATAGGTTGTCGAGCACTCTCTAAGAAGTTCACAGTCTTTATATTCTTCATAGACAATACCGCCACCGATATAAACCCGGTTATTAGTAGAGAAATAAGCACCTGCACGGTAACCGAAGGAATCCTTATCGTCTTCAGACTCTCCGTTGAAATCGCCAAAATAAGTCCGGCGATAAAAAGCCCCTACATAGGGTTTAATCACTTTCGGCTGGCTAAACACATATGTTATCTTCGGGCTGACTTTTGTAATCGAAGGGTCACCGGAAAACCAGTGCTGCACATCGATGCCAATTTCCAGACCTTTAACCACGTAATAACCAACACCAACACCCAGAATAAGATAGTCATTGCCACTACCATAACTTCCCGAACCGACAACAACACCGATACTGGTAGAGTTTTTTGAAAATGCGGTGCTGATGCCGCCGGTGCCTACACTGGCCGCCAAAGTAAGATTACTCACACCCAGAAAAATTAATAAAATGGCTAATTTGTTTATTGTTCTAAAATTCACTATACATATCCTCAAATATAATCCGGCGCTAGTTTAACATCATGCAAAAACAAATTCGGCTAGCTTCTTGGCCCGTATAAATCACGGTATAAGCCATCTTTACTAATCAGCTCCTGATGGTTGCCCTCATCAATAATTTTACCCGCATCAAATACCAGTACCCGGTCCGCCTGCCGTACCGCACTTAAGCGATGGGCAATAATCAGTGTGGTACGATTTTGCAAAAATGCGTGCATTGCTTCATGTAATAAAGCTTCTGTTTCTGTATCCAGTGATGACGTTGCTTCATCTAAAATTACCACTTTTGGATCCGCCAGGATCATACGTGCAATAGCAAGGCGCTGGCGCTGGCCACCGGACAGTCGAATACCGCTACGCCCGATCACACTGTCCAGTTGCTCCGGCATACCTTCTACAACATCCCGCATTTGTGCAATTTCCAGCGCCTGCCAGATGACCTCATCTTCAAGATCACGACCCAGGCTCAGATTTTGTTTTACCGTGTCATTAAACATCGCCGGATGCTGTAATACCGTGGCAACATTTTCTCTTACTACGTCCAGGCCAATATCTTTTAAATTGACCCCGTCAAAATACAGCTCACCCGAATCGGCCGGGTACAGGCCTAAAATAATTTGCACCAGGGTAGACTTGCCGCCGCCGCTGGCACCAACCAGTGCCACCTTTTCACCCTCAGCAATTGACAGGCTGACACCATCAAGTACCGCCAGGCCTTCGCCATATGAAAAACATACATCTTCAACACTTAAGCCCACGGTATGTTTATCTTTAAATGGATTATGTTTGTGCGGATACTCGGGCTCGCGTTTCATTGCCAGCAGCTTGTTAATCCGTTCAATAGCAGCATTTGCGCTGAAATAGCTATATTGAATCCCCAGGATTTCCTGCATGGGTCCCATCATAAACCAGAGATAGGCATACACCGCAAACATTTCACCAATAGTTAAACCACTGAATAAAACTACCACCATACTCAGGCCACGAAAAACTTCAAAGCCCATAAGAAATATAAAAAAGGACAGACGATTGGCTGCATCACTCTTCCAGCCAAAGGCAATCATATTATTCTTTAGCTGTTCTGCGCGCGAAACAACACGCTGCAAATAATGCCCTTCCCGGTTGCTGGCGCGGATTTGCTGAATACCATCCAGCGTTTCAATTAATGCCTGCTGAAACAATTCAAATGAAATATTTTCATTTCGTTTTAAAGTTTTTACTTTTTTCCCCATCACCATGGTGAAATAGATCACCACCGGGTTCATTAATAAAATAAACAAAGCAAGCTGCCAGTGCATCCACAGCAAAACAGCCGCAATACCGATTACCGTCAGCACGGCAACAATAAATTTACTTAATGATGCACCCAGAAAATCGTCAATAGCGGTGACATCGGTCACCAGGTGGGACGTTATCGAACCGGAGCCCACCGCTTCATATTCCGCCATTGAAACTTTTTGCAGGTGATGCAATAGACCTAAACGAATACGATAAGTCACATCTTTAGCAACACGGGTAAATTCCCGTGTTTGCCATACCGATAACAGCAGTGCAACCAGTCTTAACATCATCGACAACAACATAACAATGGCGATGATACTGACAGGGGTCAACCACGAAGACGGAAACACACTGGATAACAGCTCAACAATTTTCCCCGGTTTATCAAGTAAAACCTCGTCAACCAGTAATGGCATTAACAGAGGAACAGGCACGCTGACTGCGGCGGCAAATAGTGCGATAAAATTTGCCCGTATGAGTGACTTTTTATGCTGTTTAACAATGGCAAAAATACTTTGCCATGTGTACGCCGGCAGAACCTCGGCATTACTGCTGTTATTTATTGTATTTGACTGATCCATAAACAGGTTTATTTTACGGCTTTTTTCAGTACAAAAGGCAGTTTATTGCCACTGCTGCTCGACAAATATGCGAGGCATGGATTGTGCATCACAAACCGAAATGCACCAGGCTTACTCGTCTGAGACACGCCGTGAACCCATCCGTGGGGGCTCCCATTCGCATCCCTGCGAAAGAGGGTCTCAGACGAGTAAGCCCGATACATGTCTCCGGCTGTTACTTCTGCAAGCTATTGTTACCCAACCCTTTTACACCACTGAAAGAGTTGAATTGTGACTGCCTGTGTGAAAGCCTCGTTCGCAAGGATGCGAATGGGAGCCCCCACGGATGGGTTCACGGCGACTTTCACACAGGCGGTACCGATTCAGCTCTCGGCGCCTAAAACAATAGGCCATACTCTTGTATGATTAGGCCTTTCACTTTTATTAATTTATTACGGACAGTAATGCATGGACGCGGGATTCGATCTCAGCAAGGTACTTCCGCTCCATGTCTCCAGGTATTATTTGTGGGGTGGTAGTGAGAATAAGTTGCCTTTTTTAGTGCTTTAAAAATTACGTATTTTTTCATATAGCCATGCTGTAAAATCTACGGAATTTTTTAACCTTTACCTACCCTTATGAATACCGAAACAAATAATACAAAATCCGCAGACACTACCCTTAAGGCATTCATCTTCGATGTAGATGGCACACTGTCCAATACTGAACGTGATGGCCACCGTGTTGCATTTAACCAGGCCTTTGATGAATACGGCATGGACTGGCACTGGAGCGTAGAAACATACGGTGAATTACTTGCGGTTACCGGCGGTAAGGAACGCATGAAGTTTTATGTTGAGAAATTCCTCGACAAGGACAAAATCCCTGAGAACATCGAAGCCAAAATTCCTGAACTGCATGCAGCAAAAACACGCCATTACACAGAATTGTTATCCACCGG
>Ga0164313_10002292_pt1 | contig 17175 bp, 16 predicted proteins | sample GuaBasSedimGuay4_FD_113735 | JGI IMG/M metagenome (GOLD analysis project Ga0164313, IMG submission 113735) | Subseafloor sediment microbial communities from Guaymas Basin, Gulf of California, Mexico - Guay4, Core 4569-4, 0-3 cm | ecosystem: Environmental > Aquatic > Marine > Hydrothermal vents...
CTTTTATCATTTCGCTTATCAGGTATTGTATCTCCTGCAATTAACCCCGGATATCCCAATCTTACATCCAATTCATTCTTTCCTGAATAATTCAAAGGGTCAATTACAATCCAGTCACACCCTGCTGAAGAAAACCCTACCCAGAAATAGCCTGTATAAATTATTTCTTTATCAATTGTTAAAGCGAAAGCACGACCGTGAATACGGCTATTTTCAAAATCATTTATCCAATCAGCAACCTTGTCAGATACTTTAAATGAATAATTCCTCTTATTGTATGAAATAATCTCATCATATTTAATCAATGCCGTATCACTCATTATTACAGAACTATCTATAATCTTACAAGTACCATTTTTTGTATTGAAGGAAGATAAGAGATAAAACTCAACTTCAGCATTTGAAGGAGTATTATCTTTCTCACAACTGATGAAATAAATGCTGATAAAAAGGGTTAGGAGTGTAATAATTGAATTTTTCATAATATTGATCTTTTTGAGTTCATTTTATTCGCTTGCAATTTCTTTAGCACTAACAATTGTCACCCATGGAAAGCCCGACCCCATGCAAGTACAAGCATACAACTCATCATTTGCCGTCTTTCGTATTTTCACGAGAAGCTCTTTTCCCTTAACCTTAAATTTTTCTTCAAGGGCATAAGCATAGCACATTTGCCATCCTTCCTGTCCGGTGAGCTGATGTAGTTTATCAAGATGATCCGAAAATTCAATCACGAATAAATCACCACAATCCATTCCCTGCCCCTTTACAACAACATGAAATTCAGTAGAATTTATTTCTTCTTTTTCACAGCCAAAAGCTGCAAAAATAATTATTCCGTAGAGAAAAAAGATATATCTATTTTTCATTTATTCTCCGAATTAATTTACCCGCTTGTTGAGTATTAGACCAGGACTTAATGTCAAAAATTTGGCCCTTTCCATACGTATTTTTTACAACATTTCTCCTTATAATAGGCTGTATTATTATCATTTACAAAGAAGTTAAGGGTATCGCCAATATGAGAAATGGGTTTTGGCATAGTTGAGCTTACCAGATTAAAATATTCATAGTAGTATTCATCATGCCATTTATAACGAATCCAAGAACCATAAGAAGTCATATATTTAGGGTTCTTTTTGATTATTTGTTCGTCCTTTTCAATACTTGTCCTAAGCCATTCAGGCAGTTCATCTTCAGGTACTAAATACCCTTTTTCACAGGAAACCAGTAGAAAATAAACAGCGATTAGTAAAATTACTTTTTTCATTTTTTCATCACTTTTAATCCTTCAGCTGTACCAATATAGACTGTTTCATCATCTGAATTTACTGTTAAAATGTATGATCCAATCATACTAACATCAAAATTGATCCATTCTTCATTTTGCAAATAGGTTAATGTTGAGCTTTTGAATGAATAATTTTCTCTTTCATTAGTAATTACCCAGATGGTGCCATTTGAATCAATATTAATAATCCCTGCCCCGTTTTGATTGGGATATTCATAATTCCAATCTTCTCCATCATATTTGAGAATACTTGAAGTTGTATCAGAATTGAAAACAGTAAACCAAATATTGTTTTCATTATCGACTATTGGAGATCTTACGTAAGAAGATGTTTTAAATCCCGGAATTTCAATATTTGAGATAACATCCCATTTATCCCCGGTGATTTTTAAAACACCTTCAAAATCCAAAGCAATCCATACAATATCTGTATTGTCAATTGCTAATCCGTGAGTAATATTTGAAGGCAATTCTGAATTACTTGTGTTAAATACTTTTAATTCACTACCATTCCAAAATGCGATACCATTATATCCGCCAAGCCAAATATTATTATTTTTATCAAATGCAAAATAATAAAAATCAAAACTTTCTGTTTCCAATATTAATTCATTGTTTTTAATACCATTTAACTTAAATATTTTATTTTGTGATGCGGCATACAAACTGCCCTGATGGCTCACTGCCGGGATCCAAAAAGATGTTGGTTCTTCAAAATCAAAACTACTATCATTAATCAGAGTCAATTGAGATATCATTGGAATAGAACTCATTACAGGTGAAACGTAACAAGTATCACATACTTTTGAAGAAAAAACATAAACATCATCATCCAATATATGAATAGAGACAATTGATTTGTCGGATAGGTAATCCAAATATAAATTATAGACTGGTTTATTTACATTGCGTTCACAAGAGAATGAAATCAGAAACAAAAGAATAATGGCAAGTATGTTTAGTGAGGGTTTCATGGTCTAAGGGTTCAGATGTTCAGGGTTCAGAGGTTTGATAGTTTGAAAGTTTCTACAAATAGTTACTACAAAAATCATGCTAAAACATATTTTTTCAAATAACAATTTAAATTATTTTCAGGAATACCAGCTTGGCATTTATGCAGACGACTCAAAACTCCGCATTTAAAAGTAAATATCCACCTTCTGAGAAGGTGGCTTTAATTTGCCCCTCAAAGGGGCTTTGATCAAAACTCCACGACACACTTGATAATACTTCAACAACAATTATATTTAAATACTACGTAATAGCTATGATAATTAATCACTCCCAACAATTTGTAAATTTATTCATCTTTTTGATTATTATGCAAAGCTATCATAACATGACCACCTTCTAAGAAGGTGGGTTTTTAAGTTTAACTAAAAGTTTCCATCTTCCGGTTTTGGGCCCCGGCCTTCTGTCCTTTACTTTTCTCAAACAATTCCCATCTTTTTCATAAGGAAGGCGGCATTCATATTCTGGGTAATGCCTTCATGCAGTAAATAATCGAATACCAGCTGATTATCAATAATTTCCGCATCAAAGCATTTATTGGATACTTTTCCGGGGAATTCCCGTTCGAGCTTTCCCAGGGAAAGATCATGGGTGGCAATTAAACCTGTTCCATCCAGGCCAACCAGTTTTGAGATCACTGCTTCTGATCCGGCTGTTTTATCTATGGAGTTAGTACCTTTAAGAATTTCATCAAGCAGGAAAAAGACTGAGCCTTCTGCCTCAATTGTATCGAGAAGTTGCTTTAACCTTTTCAACTCTGAAAAGAAATAAGATTCATGTTTCTGAAGAGAATCAGTCGTACGCATGCTGGTAAATACCAGAACAGGCTTAAACACAAACTTTGCTGCACAAACAGGAACCCCGATATGTGCCAGCACCAGATTTACCCCAACTGCCCGGAGGAATGTACTTTTCCCGGCCATATTAGGACCTGTAATGATAAAAACCGATCCTTTATTGTGAATAGAAAAGTCATTATCAACCCTTGAGTTTTTCAGAATCAGTGGATGGCCCATTTGCTCCATTTCCCATTTGGGCCCAGCAGCTGGCTCAGGAAAGCTGAATTCCGGATGATTGAAAGCATAGCTACCCAGACTGGTATAAGCATCAAATGTTGCAAGGGATTCGAGCACAGGAATGATTCGGTGGCCATACCTTAACCTCCACTTTTCGAAGCGCATCAAACAATGAATATCCCATAAAAGTAATGCGTTCAATACAACCCCAACAAATATATTATTTCTGGAATCAAAAGCATCCATAATCCGGCTGAGCTTTTGAATTACCAGACTGGCAGGTTCCCCCTCAACATACAGGATATCTTTCTTTTCCAATAATAAGGATGCCTGAAAATCTTCCTTTTCAATATGCTTTATTAAATCGGAATGTTTGCCAAGCAGTTTCAGGGCACCAGCCATCTGATTCTGGAAACGCTGCGTTTTTTTTAATAAACTCCCAACCACCACAAGTGCAAATATCAAAAACACAAAAACAGGCTCTACCTGGATCAAGTCAATTATGCTAAGAAAGATCAGAAAAAAAGAAATTGTAGGAAAAAGAAAGGCCAGTACCGGATAAAACCGGTTTTTAAACAAGCCTCTTTTTTCAGAAAACCAATTACCCAGCACTTCATTATCCACCTGTTCATTAATTAGCTCTGTAGCCAGGGCCTGGAAAGACTGTCTCCATTCAGTTTTATTTTTAAGCTCTTTTGTTGCATCCTGCCTTTTGTAAATATCATCCGAAGATCTCAAAGGAGTGATCAAGAATCCGGCAAGATTATTTTTTCCTTTTTCTGTAAAAGACCGGTTCATGGACTGAAAAATGGAATCCTGACCAAAAATATCAAGATCATGAAGAAAAGGATGGGTATGATCGGCAAATTCACTGCCATCTTCAAAAGTAGCATAGTCACCATCCAGGCCTTTAAGTTCATCCCTGTTCAAATTAGTAAGTGCCTGGTAATGTTTTTTCAGCCAGCTGTGTTTTTGGCTTTTCTTCAATAAAAACAAAAAAATTGAAAGTCCCAGAAAAGCAATAAAGAATTCCAACCATCCATCATTATTAATTCCCCGAAAAATAAAAATCAGGAAGATCACAAAACTGAGAAGGCGCATCCAACCAGTCTTTACGAGCCATTTTTTTTCTATCTCCAGCAAAGCGGTATAACGGAGCTGAGTATCCTTATAAAATTTATGCAGATTGGCCATCTTCTATCCTCATTTTTTTCAATTCATCTATCATCAAATGACGAACCTTTGACGTCAGCGACTTAACATCCCTATCCGTCAGGCCATCCACCTGAACCTCATCAAGGATTCTAATATGAAACAATTCTATACTACTAAATTCAAAGCCATTTTTCGGTAGTGCATTTCCCGTTCCATCAAGGACAATAGGGATGATTGGTGTTTTTGTTTTAATTGCTATTTTGAATGCCCCATCTTTAAAACCTTTAATCTCCGCAGTTTCTGAGCGTGTACCTTCAGGGAAAATCATTAGTGAGGAACCATCCTTCAGTGTCTTTTCGCTTAATTGGGCCATTCTCATAACGCTTGCCTTACTGCCCCTCTTTAAAGGAATATACCGGCTTGCTGTCATATTCCATCCTATAACCGGCACCCTGAAAAGCTCCTGCTTTGCTATCCACTTAAAATGGGCAAACAATCTGTATAATAGTATAATATCCAGTATTGACTGGTGATTTGATACCAGTATATAAACCTTCCCTGGCTTAATTTTCTCCCTGCCTTCAATCTTCACCTTCCAGCCGGGTGTAAGCCAGGTAAATGTAGATGCCCAAAAATTGGAATACCATTGCAATAACCATAGCCGTTTGTCGAAAGGCCAGCTAATAATCCAAATTAATAAAGCAGGAGGATATAGAAGTACCAGTAATAAAATATATAAAAACCAAATAAAAAGCGATTTTATAACACTTATACTCATTTCATTAACATTTGTCAAAAAGGACGGTAAAAATAACAAAAGCATTCATCAAAAAAAAGCTTCTTTTAGCATTTCCGGAGTCAATGAATCCCTGTCAAAATCATTCAACAATTTGATCAATTGATCTTCAATTGTTCTAAAACTATGAGGAAGGTCTTTTAATGATAAATTAAAATCAAATAAGCTTTTTTCATTGAAAGGCCCGCCCGAGACATTTGCCTCTTTAATAATTCCCTTTTCTACGCGAAGCCAAACATTTAGCTCATCGTTTCCAAAAATATATCTTTTTCTAAAAATATATTTTGGAGACCATCCAAAGATCCAATCCCATGTCCGGTACTTTTTTTCCACCAGTTCATTAATAGCTGTCAATTCATTTTCCTTAAAGCTATAAAACTCACAATCAGGAAATTCTAAAGTAAAATATTGCATAATCTGATCCTGGAATTCTTCCACGCTCATCGCCTCATTGAGATTAGCACTAATGTTTGTCACCTTGCTGCGGACAGATTTAACAGCCTTATCCTCATAAGTATCCTGATTTACTTTCAGTACTTCCTTCAAATGATGTATTTCAGTTGAGAACAGTAAAGTACCATGGTGCAAAACCCTTGATTTGAACACATGTTCTGCATTCCCGGAAATTTTCATGCCATTCAGGGTAAGGCTATTATTACCCTCAAATTTGGTTTCAAGGCCCATCTTTGCCAGGGCCTTAATAACCGGATCTGTAAATTTCCTAAAATCAACAAGCTTTCCCGGTTCCCCATTTTTAACAAAAGTAAAATTCAGGTTTCCTGAATCATGATAAACCGTACCTCCACCAGAAAGGCGCCGTGCTATTTTAATATTATGAGCTAAAGCATAAAAGGAATTAACCTCCCGAAGCGTATTCTGATGCTTCCCTACAACTACAGCAGGATCATTTCTCCAAAGCATAAAAATATCCTCACTTCGGTTTTTTAAAAGATACTCTTCCGCAGCCAGATTGAAGTAGATATTTGTATTTGTACTAACTATGAAAAGCATGCCTTAGGAGAATTAAATTCTAAAAAAAACTTTGTGTTCCAGATATTTTCTCCCAATGGTCCTATAAATCCATAATACCAGCCAACCCAAAAATACTCCCAACAACGCACCTCCCAATACATCACCTGGATAATGAACCCCCAAATAGACCCTGCTATAGGCAACAACCGAAGCCCAGATAAATATAAACCAGGTAAAATATTTATTCTTTATTAGACCCGATGTCAATATGGCAAGCATAAAGGTATTAGCCGCATGAGATGAAACAAAACCATACTGCCCCCCACAATGATTATTTACAAGATGAACTAAGCCTTCAATTTCCGGTTGATGGCAAGGTCGGAGACGAAGAAAAACCTCTTTAAACAAATGTACAGAAGACTGATCACTAAGAACAACCCCCAGGGCAACCGCAAGAATAACCACTAACATCCTCCATTTATATTTTATCGCCAGCGCCAAAAGAATAAGCAGGTATAAAAAGATCCAGGAAGTTTTACCGCTTATCCACCACATGATAACATCCCAGGATGTTGAATGAATGCCATTCAGGAACAAAAACAATTGCTGATCAAGTTTATCAAGGACTTCAATCATTCAAATCGGTTTAGCTCTTTCCAGATAAGGTCCTTCAATTCTGTGATCCCTGTTTGGATTACCGAAGAAATAAAACAGTAAGGGATATCAGGCAGGTCTTTTTCTATTTCTTCCTCCAGTTCATCATCCAAAAAATCAGACTTGGAAATAGCAAGGATCCTTGATTTATCCAACAACTCCGGATTATACTTTTCCAATTCCCCCAATAAAATCTTATACTCAGTATGAATATCATCTGCATCAGATGGTACCATAAACAGAAGCATGGAATTTCTTTCAATATGCCTCAGAAATCTCAAGCCCAAGCCTTTACCTTCACTTGCACCTTCAATAATACCAGGAATATCAGCCATTACAAAAGACTTATCATCGCGATAGGATACAATTCCAAGGTTAGGCACAAGGGTAGTAAAAGGATAATTAGCAATTTTTGGTTTTGCAGCAGAAATAACGGAAAGTAAAGTGGATTTGCCTGCATTTGGAAAACCTACCAGGCCGACATCAGCCAATACTTTTAATTCAAGAATAAACCAGTTTTCAACCAAAGGCTCACCGGGCTGGGCATATTTTGGGGTTTGATTGGTTGACGACTTGAAATGTGTATTGCCCAGTCCTCCACGCCCCCCTTTAACAAGGATTATTTCATCCCCATCATCAATGATTTCAAATAAAATTTTATTGGTTTCAGCGTCTTTGGCAACGGTACCCAGAGGAACATCAAGAATTACGTCCGCACCATCGGCACCGGTTTTCATGGAACTTGAACCGTTCCCTCCATTTTCAGCAAAAATATGCTTTCTGTATTTTAAATGCAGTAAAGTCCAGAGCTGCTTATTCCCCCTTAAGGTAACATTACCTCCCATTCCCCCGTCACCACCATCAGGGCCACCTTTGGGAATATACTTCTCACGATGAAGATGGGCTGACCCGGCCCCACCTTTCCCGGACCTGCAAAAGATCTTTACATAATCAACAAAACTGGATCCGGACATTTATGAAAAAGCTTAATAAAAAACAAAATCTGATCAGATGGTTGCATCTACTGCATCGCAAACCCTAAGAAATATTTCATCCACCGTACCTATACCATCAATGGGTACATATTTTTGCATCTTTTCGTAAAATCCTGCAATAGCAACAGCCTGATTTTGATAAATCTCAATTCTCTTATCAATAATACTTTTTGTATCATCTGGCCTTCCTTCAATTTCAGCCCTTTTTAGTATTCTTTTTACTATTTCTTCCTTAGGCACATTCAATGTGATCATAATATTTATGCGGAGATCACGATCAGTTAATTCATGTCTTAAAAACCTTGCCTGATCACAGGTCCTGGGAAATCCATCAAAAATAAATCCGTTTGGGTCTTTGTGCTCATCAAACTTTTTCAAAACCATTGCCTTAATATCATCATCAGGCACCAGCTCCCCTGCATCAATATAGGCTTTGGCTTTTTTTCCAAGCACAGTTCCCTGGGCAATCTCATTGCGAAGAATATCACCTGTTGATAAGTGAATTAAATTATACCTTTCTATTAATTTTTTCGCCTGGGTACCTTTTCCTGATCCCGGAGGGCCAAACAATACAATATTAATCATAGTTTATTTTATTTATTTCCATCAAGTTTATAAAGACTGCTTAAATTTCTTCCAAATCCATTATAATCCAGGCCATAACCAATAATAAAATCATTTGGAATTTCCATACCAACGTAATCAACAGGGAAATTCATTTGATAGGCTTTTGGCTTAAAAAACATGCATGCTATTTTTATCTCATCTGGCTCATAACCAGACAACTGTTTCATTATATGATCCAGGGTAAAACCACTATCCACAATATCCTCGAGAATAATAACAATGTGATCTTTAATATCCTCATTAATTCCTATTAGACGTTTAACTTTACCACTGCTGCTTGTTCCTTCGTAGGATGCTATTTTTAGAAAGCTGATCTGACATTTCAGATCAACATGTTTCATCAGGTCTGAAGCAAACATAAAAACACCATTCAGGATTCCCAGGAAAATCACCTCTTTCCCATGGTAGTCCTGATTAATTTTATAAGCTAAGGTCCTGACTGCATCCTGAATTTGTTCTTCGGAAATATAAGGAACAAAATCTCTATCCAACAAATGAACTCGGTTCATATAAAATTTATATCGGTTTTTACGACGTCGAAAATACAAATATTTGATGTAACTTTGCTATTCAGTAAAGTAAAATATATTAAAAAGTTTTTTTGTAGGGGCATGAGCTAAACTTTATAACAATCAAAGTCAAAACAGAATACTAACTGACTAATTTTTTAAGATATCCAAAATATGAAAGCAAAAGTAAGCATTATTATGGGCAGCACCACCGATTTGCCCATTATGGAAAAAGCAGCAAAATTTTTAAATGACCTCAAAGTTCCTTTCGAATTAAATGCTTTATCGGCTCATCGAACACCTGATGAAGTTGAGATTTTTGCAAAATCAGCTTCCGAAAGGGGATTAAAAGTGATTATTGCAGGGGCAGGCATGGCCGCACATCTTCCGGGAGTAATAGCAGCAATGACTACTATTCCGGTAATTGGTGTGCCTATAAAAGCCACACTGGAAGGCTGGGATTCCCTGCTTTCTATAGTACAAATGCCTCCCGGAATACCAGTGGCAACTGTTGGTGTAAACGGGGCAATGAATGCCGGAATCCTGGCGGTACAAATGCTGGCCCTATCAGATGATACTTTACTTGAAAGATACAAGGAATTTAAAGAATCTTTAAAAGAGAAAGTGGTAAATGCCAATAAAGAACTTGGTGAAATTAAGTTTGATTTTAAAGTTTGATGCTTTTCAGGTGTTTAATACTAAGCTGGCAGAATATATAATTTTTATTTCTATTAATCTTTATTAACTCATTTCTTTGAAAATTGCAGTCAGTGGGTGACCAGGTCTCCCCTGACTATTATTGTTCTGACTTCAGACCTTGAAAAAAACCCATTCTTTTTTGACACCTTTTCAGTCAATTACCGTAAAAAAGGATATCCCTTGTTTTAAGTCACCCTAATCATATCTAAAACCGGGGTACGCTAATCTTAAAAATCTAATTTGAAGAGGATCAGGATACATATCTTTTCCCTTTTATTTTTTTTATCCGGCATGGCAGGTTTTTCAACTGAGAATTACCTTTCCGGAAGCCGGTTTGCCGCTATGGCCAATGCATCTGTAATGATCCCGGATATATGGTCGGTATCACACAACCAGGCGGGACTTGGATATTTAACCAACCTTCAGTTTTCTTTTCATTATGAAAACAAATTTATGGTCCCTCAGTATGGCCTGAATGCCATAGCTGTAGCTATCCCTACAAACCCCGGGACACTGGGTTTTTCACTTTCTTATTTTGGATATTCAAAATACCATGAAATAAAAACCAGTCTTGCCTATGGCAAACTTTTTGGGGATAAATTCTCAGCCGGAATTCAGTTAAATTATCATAATATATTTATTTCAGATGAATATGGTCGCTCATCTGCTATTTCTGTTGAAGGAGGCATTATGTTCAGGCCAATAAGGGACCTGTATATCGGGGTGCATGTTTTTAATCCCAGTCGGGCAAAGTTCGATACCATTGGTGGAAACGAATATCTTCCAACCATTTTCCGCTTTGGTTTGGGCTACCATATCATGCAAAAAATCTGGGTTGCCCTGGAATCACAAAAAGAAACAAATCTGCCAGCCATATGGAAGCTCGGATTAGAAGTTGAAACACTTGAGCATCTCTTCCTCAGGGCCGGAATAAGTTCAGCCTCATTACAGGGCAGTTTTGGAATTGGTTATCAAATTGGTGGTATCCGTGCCGATCTGGCTTTTAGTTTCCATCCTCAGATGGGTTTCACTCCCCACGTCAGCTTTATTTATGGATTTTAAGGATGAGAAAGTATTCAGATCAATTGAAGAAACAGCCCTATTTTCAATGGAATAATTTCCGTTTTAAAATCATTTTGATAATTGCTATTTATCCTCTTGTTATACCTTTGGCCATTTCACAAGAACTGGATATCCGATCAAAAACCATGATTGAGGATATTATTGAAAGTGCTGCCTCAAAATCCGATAAACAACTTGATCAGACAAGCTTAATTGAACAGCTTGAGATCCTGGCAGATAATCCGGTAGCCATAAATACAGCCAGCCGTCAGGAACTTGAGAAGCTACTGATTCTCAATGATTTTCAAATAAATAGCCTTCAGCAATACATTATTAAAAACGGGCCTATCCTTTCTGCTTATGAACTTCAGTTAGTTTATGGATTTGATAAACAAACAGCAGAATTATTGATGCCTTTTATCTATTTAAACGAGCAGGACCTGAAAGAAAAAAGTACCATAAAAAGACCCCTTAAATATGGGAAACATCAACTTTTCTTAAGGGCACAAAAAATACTGGAGGACCAGGAAGGTTATTTTGAATATCCCGATTCTATTCCGGACCTAAATCCTAATTCAAGATACCAGGGCTCCCCCTGGAAATATTATACCCGTTATGGATATAGTTATAAGGATAAACTGGCTTTTGGTTTTACAGCAGAGAAAGATCCCGGAGAGCCATTTTTTAAAGGGCACAATCGACTGGGTTATGACTTCTATTCAGGATTCTTCCAAATAAAGAATATATGGAAAATAAAAACCCTGATTATTGGTGATTATGAACCTGTTTTTGGCCAGGGATTAACACTTTGGTCCGGTCTAAGTTATGGAAAATCAAATGAGGTACTATTGGTTGAAAAACGGAAAAACGAGATCAGGAAATACAGTTCAACCAATGAAAATGAATTCTTCAGAGGATTTGCTACTACCATTGATCTGGGGATGCCGGAAATATCAATTTTCATTTCCTCTAAAAAGATTGATGCCAATGTCCTGGAATGGGACAGCCTGACTTACAAACCCATATCCGTTTCAAGCCATTTTGGTCCGGGAATACATGGAACCCCATCGCAAATAGAAGATAAAAATGTACTTGACGAAACTTTGTATGGTTTTAATTTTGCACTGAATAAAAACCTTTGGCATTTTGGTGTTACTATGTTGAATTATCAATATGGTGCACCCCTTATTAAAAACACCCAGCTGTATAATAAATATGATTTCAATGGAACTGGTGGGAGTAAAATAGGGGCTGATTATCGTCTTTCGCTAAAAAAAGGGATGATTTACGGAGAAATATCACACAACCCGGGCTACGGATGGGCTTTCCTACAGGGTGGGATGTTTCAGTTACATGAACTTTGGTCCGTTTCATTTCTGTATAGAAACTACAGTAAAGATTTTCACCCTATTTACAGTAATGCTTTTGGAGAAAGTTCAGAAAACAAGAATGAAACAGGTTTCTATTTTGGCACCCGGTTTCATCCCGTAAGGAAACTTAGTATTTCGGGATATATCGATTTTTTTTCTTTCCCCTGGCTAAAATATCAGGTATCCGCACCTTCCAAAGGTTGGGAATATTTTTTGCAGGCTGATTTTACACTTAGCAATGAGCTAAATATGCAATTCCGGTTTCAGGAAGAAAGAAAAGAAGAAAACATAGGGAATGAATCGCCAATGGCAGAAACAGGTAACAAAACCCGATTAAAAGCAAGATACCAACTCTCCTACACAGTTTCACCCTCCCTGGTTTTAAGAAACAGGATTGAATGGGCAAGGTACAATAAAGGGGATGTATATGATCAGGGTTATCTGGTATATCAGGATATCATTTACCATCTCCTGAAAATTCCCCTTGACCTGACATTCAGGTTTGCCATGTTTGATACAGATTCCTGGAACACCCGGATCTATGCATATGAGAATGATGTGTTGTATGCTTTTTCGGTACCAGCATATTATGGAAAGGGAATCCGAACTTATCTAATGATTCATTCTTCCATTTCGCCTCATATAGATCTATGGCTCAGGGTTGCACGAATTGCTCTAACTGATGGGAATATGATTGGATCCGGAATAAATTCAATTCATGGAAGTCAAAAAACTGAAGTAAAAGCCCAACTTAGACTAAAATTTTAATATCACCTGTTTCTAATCACCTCCATTGCACAAAAATAGCCGCTGAAAATAGCACCTGAAAAGCCACCACCTGTTTGAGTCCAGGCTGATGCAAAATAAAGATTCTTTACCGGATTATTAATTCTTGTTTTCACACGTACTGGAGTCTGGGCAAATCCATACACTGCCCCATTTGGGTTAAGTGTATAACGTTTAACAGACATGGCCGTACCCACTTCATAATATTCCACTGCCTGACGAAAACCAGGTAACAGATTTTCCAGTCTGTTAATAAATGACTGGGCTGCCTGCTCCTTTCTTTTTTTATAAGTCTCTTTATCCAGATTTTCCCAGTCGGCAGTATAATCAACACAACATACGGCCCCTACCGCTTTATCATCGGAGGTAAGTTTTGAATCAATCTGGGAGTAGTCAACAAAAGTGAAACTGCGTTGATCAAAATCAGCATGATTATTGGAAAAAATATCTGCCGGTTTATGAACCGATTTGTCATAAATAAAAGTTGAATAATGATGGTTCCCTATGTCTTTAAGTTTTTTATTAAAACCAAAATAAACAGTCAACAATGAAGCTGCCGGTTCCAAACCAATCATTTCATTTCTGAGTAGTTTAGCATAGGATATGGGCAGAAGAGAACCCGCAACCTGAGGGATGGACGCATTCGCAACAATTATTCCAGCATTTGCAACCTCAGTCTCTTCCTTGTGCTTTTTTTGGGATTGAAACCGGATTCCAACAGCTGCACCATCCTCCACCAGAATTTCCTGTACCAGATGACTTAAAAGAACTATACCTCCATTATCTGTAATCACCTTCATTAAATAATCAGACAAAACCTGTGAGCCTCCCTGTATAAAATTGCCACCACCCTGATAATAACTGGACTGGGCCATTGAGTAATAGCTCAGCGACAAGCTATATGGATCATCGTGAAAATAGCCCAGGTTACCAAGCAGAATTAACTTCAGGTCCTCATCCACAATAATAGAGTCCAGAAATTCACCGATTGTTGTTTCTGGTTGATCAGCTGCCTGCTTCATAATTTTCCTAATATTCATCAGCTGATAGAAATAGGCTTTAATTCCGGTTTCCTCCTTTGGAAAAGTATTGATCAATATTTCCTGAACATCTTCCGGATTATGACTTATTGTAACATCATACCTTTCATTTACAAAGCGATAAAACTCGGGAACCTTAAGAAATTTAACAGCTTCCATTACTCCCAGGTCACGAAAAATCCTGGTTTTCATATCTCCGGCATGCAAACCATCCATCTCATGCAGGCCAACTTCCATGGTAAACCCTCTCCGTTTAAAAGTTGTGGCACAGCCCCCTGGCTGATCATGCTGTTCAACTAAAAGTACCTTTTTCCCTTCTTTTGCTAATTTTGCGCCTGCAGTCAGTCCACCAAGCCCTCCACCGATAACAATCACATCATAGTTCATATTTTCTATGCTTTAAACTTTTTCAGCTTTCATAAACCAATACTAATTGACAGCAAGCTAAACTGCTGTTTTCTTAACATAAATCTTTGTAATCTCATCTGAATACTTTTCCAAAATAAAATTTCTACGCAATTTTAGTGTTGGTGAAAGCTCTCCGGAATCAGGCCCCCAGGTATGAGGCACTAACTGATAACGTGAGATTCTCTCGTGTTGATTTAATTTTTTGTTGATCTGTTTTACTTCCTGATTAAATATTTCACTTACCTTTGGATGAGCAAACATTTCATCTTTCTCCATAGAAGGTAAACCATTCGTTTTACACCAGTCAGCCAGGTAATTGAAATTAGGGGTTATCAAGGCACTTGCAAACTTTTCCTGCTCTCCAACAACCATAGTTTGCTCAATAAAGGGTGATTCCTTAAGTTTTCCTTCAATAATCTGTGGAGCAATAAATTTCCCGCTGGAAAGCTTGAATATCTCCTTTTTCCTGTCAGTAACTTCGAGAAACTTCCCTTCCACAAAACGACCAATATCACCTGTACGAAACCAGTTTTCCTCATCGAAAGCACTTGCTGTTAATTCCGGGTCGTTGTAGTAGCCCAACATAACATTATGTCCCTTGCATAAAATTTCTCCATCCTCAGCAATTTTCACTTCTACCCCATCAATCAATGCACCTACTGATCCTAGTTTAAGCAATGGTTTTTCACGACGGTTAATAGTAATTATAGGTGATGTTTCAGTAAGTCCGTACATATTAATAATCTGAATTCCAGCGGCCCAGAACATACGCTCCAGTCTGGGCTGTAGGCTGGCGCCACCACATCCAGCCGTTTGAATGTTTCCACCCAGTGCTTCACGCCATTTAGAAAAGATAAGTTTATCAGCAAGTGCATGCTGTTTTTTGTAAAACCAACTGCTATCTTCCGGTAGTTTGTAGCGCAAACCCAGGCTAACAGCCCAAAAGAGAAGGGTCTTCTTTATTCCTTTTAGCTGATTTCCTTTGCTGATTATACTATCGAAAATCTTTTCAAGGATTCGTGGGACCGTATCAAAACCCTGCGGTTTTATTTCCTTCATATTTGCTGCTATAGTTCCCATATTTTCAGCATAATATATACTGGTTCCGGAATACTGGGTTTGATAATTACCCATTCGACCCCCTATATGACATAATGGTAGAATACTCAGGTATTTATAATCCGGTTTCAGTCCAAAAATTTCCGAAGCAGCCAGGGCATTCTGAACCATATTTTTATGAGACAACATTACACCTTTTGCTACACCAGTAGTACCGGAAGTATATATTAAAGTAGCAAAATCATCCTCCCCAATCTTTATTTTAATATCTTCAAGCTTCTCTAAATATTTATCTTTATGTTTATTGCCCAAATCCACAATCTCCATCCAATTTTTCACTCCATCCAGCATATCAAAAGAGTAAATCCCAGGCTTTTCGGTCACTTTTTTACTTGCTTCGGTTAATCGTTTAAACAAATTTTTATCGGAAACAAATATCATGTTTGCACCTGAATGTTTCAGAATATACCTATACTCATCTACACTCAAGGATGGAAAAACAGGAACATGCACAACTCCCATCATGGCCATGCCCATATCCACGAAATTCCATTCCGGGCGATTATTGGAAACCGTTATGATTTTATCTCCCGCTTTATAGCCCATAGACATTAGCCCATATGCAAAAGAATGCGACAAACTGATGTATTCAGCAGCACTGTAACCTTTCCAGGCTCCATTTTCTTTTGCATTTAACACATTGTCACGATTAAAATGAATTGCATAGCGATCGAGGAGATCAAAAGTTCTGGTTATAGTCATAATATAAGTATTAGTTTATTAAATATGTTATCTGCTTCATGAGGGATATTACAATTAATAAAGGATAACTTTCTAAAAAACAGTTCTTTCGATCTAGTTTAGAATATCTCCGGAATGCAACTGAGTTTCAAAGTTCCCATGAATAATGTGGCTAAATTAAGCATATTTACGAAATTGTCAAACCGCTGCCAAACGGCAGTATTGCTTTTCTATTTATCTCTTTTTAAATAATATACTATTCTGCTGTTTCCATTTCCCTTTTCAAAAATCAATGAATCCTGCTCAATAAAATCATGAATTTTATACTCTCCCGGCAACAACATATCACTCTCACAAGGTTCCGGAAAATCTTCAAATTTAAATGAATCAAGCTCAAAAAACAATCTATTACCATTAATTGAATAGTCACCAACAGTTAAACATCCAAAAGATTTTTGTAACCAGACACCTCCTGATGGCCACTCTACATATTTTTTATCCTCCAGGTGAATTAGACACCAATATAAAGTATTTTTATAATCAAAATAACCTTCATAATAACCTTCAGTAATTTTATAATTTACATTTTGCTTATTACATCCTAACATTAAGCCCGCTACAAGAAAAAGAACTATTAGTGTTTTCATCTGTTTATAATTTATTTTTTATTGGTCAGATGCAGCTCACATGACAAAAGCATAATTATCCCAATGTATGTCAAAAAAGATTTATTCTTGTCATGTTCGGTTCATGGCCTAATACTTATTTTGATAAGATGTGAGATAATGACTCTTCGGGTGGCGGATATTTTTTTGCCCCATCATCTATCACCAATACCCAGTCCGGTCCGGTATTGTTAGTGCTTATTTCACTGCCCCAGGGCAATTCAAAAATCCCTGTATTTTCAATTTCACCCTTATCAAAAAATTCACCGGTTCGTGGATCAAACCACCAAATTCGCAACTTCGAAGCAGATATTGCATC
>Ga0164313_10002293_pt1 | contig 17174 bp, 13 predicted proteins | sample GuaBasSedimGuay4_FD_113735 | JGI IMG/M metagenome (GOLD analysis project Ga0164313, IMG submission 113735) | Subseafloor sediment microbial communities from Guaymas Basin, Gulf of California, Mexico - Guay4, Core 4569-4, 0-3 cm | ecosystem: Environmental > Aquatic > Marine > Hydrothermal vents...
ACCACGGCGTCCTCAAACGCCCTGCATCGACCTTCATCCCTTCGGATGGAAGGTTGGCTTGCATTGCTTTGCCAGGTCATCGCGGATCTGCTCCAGAAGCTGATCGATCGCCACTTTGGGTTCTTAAGGGCACCTTGATTAATTGGAGATTGACTGTCTCGAATTAATCAAAGTGCCCTTTAGTTGAGAATGCCGCTTTTAGAGCGGTTGTTCAAATGGGAAATTCCCGTTTCCGATGATATTCGGATAAGTGGAATCCGTGATGCGATTGCCTAATACTCCCCTTCGATGCGGACCTGACTGAATCAAAAGACCCAAACGTTTCAGAAAAACCACAGAGGACCCAGAGAGCACAGAGGAAGGAAGGGTGAGGTTGCGTGGATACTCTGTGCTCTCTGTGGTAAAAAAATAACTACACTTTGTATCTTCACTTTCAGTGAACCTGTAAACTCTGCCATATTTCCCGTAACCTATTGGTATGCAGTAATATATGGATATTTCAGTTTGATTTTATGAGACTATGAGGAAGAGTTGATGCTTGAATTGGGATGGCCACGGGAGCCGTGATGAAGTGTGGTTCGCGGCTCGACGAACGCGGCGGTTCTGTTCAATGTCTGGCGGTCTGAGCAGCAGTCAGCTTCGTTCATGCGGCGTGCAATGGACCCATACCGGCAACGGGTGAGCGGCAGGCCTTCCATCGAATCCCATCAATACCACCATGAGCACAGTCAATTACGAATCTCGACGCCGCGCCCTGGCGGGCGAGCCCATGATGGGCACGTTCATCAACACCGGGTCTCCGATCTCTGCCGAATTGGCCGCACAGGCCGGACTCGATTGGCTCATGCTCGATCTCGAGCATGGGATGGGGTCTTGGGAGGGATTGCTGCAGCAGTTGATAGCGGTCTCAGGCCACCCGATCGCACCGGTGGTCCGGCTCCCGTTTCTGCGGCCGGAATACTTCAAAAGAGCATTTGATATGGGAGCGATGGGGGTGATGGTGCCTTACGTCGAGTCGGCTGAACAGGCGGCGGATGCGGTGCGGTTCACACGCTATCCACCAAGGGGTATCCGGGGAGTCGCCAAGTTCAATCGAGGCGCGGAATTTGGCGGGCGCTTCACGGAGTGGTTGGAGAGAAGTCACGAGGCGACCCTGGTCATCGTCCAGATCGAATCCAGAAAGGCTTTGGACAACCTTGATGCCATCGCGGCGACGGAAGGCGTCGATGTTCTTTTCATCGGTCCTCTGGATCTCTCGGTCAGCCTGGGGATACCCCAGCAGTTCGATCATCCGGATTTTCGCGCGGCAAAGGCCGCAGTCGCCGCCGCCGCAAGAAAGCATGGAAAAGCCGCCGGTATCCTCGGGTTCGACCCCGAGCAGATCGGCGATCTGTTGGCCGAGGGCTTCAGCTTCCTCAGTGTGGGCTCGGATGGCGGCTATCTGGCGGCGGCCTTTCAGAATCTTGGCGGGAAGTTCACCGAGCTTTCCGCACCCCGAAACGGCCATCCATCGTGATGAAGACGATACGAGCCGTTCTCGCCCTTTTCGCCTGCATCGTGTCGAACGTCACCGCGACTCAATCCGAGACCAATAGTTCGATGAACAGTATCCTCTCTCGTATCGACTCCCACGATTTCAACCCCGGCGATGCGATGACCATGGATCGCACGCTGGGGACACCGGGAATCGCCGATCTCGATAATCGTGATTGGCGAATCCGAATGCTGGCCGTAGGTGACATGGTGCGCCTTGGGGAGGATGGCATTCCGGAAATCGTCGCAGCGCTCGATCACGAGAATCCTCACGTTCGTTACTTGGCGGCGATGGCCCTGGGCATCCTGCGGGCCGAATCAGCGGTTCACCCGCTCTCTGAAGTGCTCGGTGAGGACCCGGTCATTACGGTCCGTTCCCAGGCCGCGATTTCCCTGGGTCAGATCGGGTTGGAATCGTCGCTTGCGGCCCTGGAGACAGCGCGCGGGTCGGACCCTTCCCGCGATGTGACCCACCAATGCGAACTTGCCATCCATCAGATCATCTCCGCTCAACCGGCCACCGAAGAACTCGCCTCGGCCTGGCGCTCACTCGACGAATCGACCTTCGAAACGATTGAGGTCGGGAGCCCGGCGCCCGATTTCGTGCTCACTGACGCAGATGGTCGCCCATGGGAACTGTCCGCCCATCGGGGGAAACCGGTTGCCCTGATCTGGGTCTTTGCGGATTGGTGTCCGGTTTGTCACGGCGAGTTTCGGGAGTTGATTGAGTTGCGTGAGGAATTCGAAGAAGCCGGAATCGAAGTGGTCACGCTGGAGATTCACGACAGCTACCGGACACGGGTGATGGTGGGGAAGGAACTTGAACCGGAGTATTGGTTCGCGGACGAGCCCTTCATGGAGACCTATGCCAGGGAAGTATGGTGGCGGCATCTTTCAGACCGCGCGGGAGCGGTCGGTGCCACCTACGGGGTCGATCCCCTCGCTTTCGCCGTTCATTCCGAGTACATCAACCGACCGAGCACGATCGTAGTCGATCGCGAAGGAATCATACGGATGGCCTACTACGGAACCTTCTGGGGCGATCGCCCGAGCATCCACCAGATGCTGGAGATGATGGAGACCGGCTACTACGAGTTCCAACATCCCAAGCGTCTGGAGTGATGGCAGGGGGCAGGCTTTGCCCCTGGCATCCGGGAACGTCGACACAGTGACGTTGCTACACCAGAGCTCAACTTGTGAAGATGTAGCAACGGTGCTGTGCCGCCGTTCCCCATAGCCGTGGGTCATTCGAAGGGGTCAAACCTGAATGGCTGATGTCGGCAGAATCGCTGCCTTGGTACCTGCATTGGGATGCACGAATGCAAGGAATGACCCCGTGCACGGTGAATCAGCTCCGTTTTGCTTTCCAGTCGCGGATGACGATGCTGTCGCCGTCCCGTTGGACCGTGACCTTCTGGTGCTCCCGCCACCCGAGTGCAGTGATGTCGGATCTGGGAATCGTCACGTAATAGGTGTAGTTTCCCGTCTTGGTGAGCTTTCGGACAGTCTCGGAGTCGGCGACTTGCGTCGGTTTCTTTGTGGTTTTACGTTTCATGTTCAAGGATCTGGTGCTATGTAGGACCTACATAGTTCCTACATAGTTCCTACATAGGAACTACGTAGCATGGTTGAAGAAATCGGCAAGGAATTTTTCAAGGTGCTCGCAATCATGCATGCCGATGCGTAGTCTGTGCCCTCAATTCTCAGAAAGGACTGACGGATGTACATAATAGGAGACGAAGAGATCGAAGCGGTGGCACGCGTCATCAAGAGTGGGCACCTGTTCCGCTATCACGAAGGCGGAGAATGCGCCCGATTTGAAGATCGCTGGGGCGAGTATCTGGATCGGCCTTATGTCCGGCTCTGCGCGAGCGGCACCAACGCATTGATCTGCGCCCTGTCGAGTCTTGGCGTCGGCCCGGGAGATGAGGTGATTGTCCCGGCCCATACCTATATGGCGACGGCATTGGCGGTCCTGAGTTCGGGCGCCATTCCGGTGATCGCGAATATCGATGAGTCCATCACGCTCGATCCCGATTCCTTTGAACAGTGGATCGGGGCCCGAACCAGGGCGGTCATCCCGGTTCACATGTGGGGATTGGTATGTGATATGGATCGCATTCTCGAGATCGCCCGTCGACACCATGTTCTGGTTATCGAAGACGCCTGCCAATGTGTGGGTGGCGCCTACAAGGGACGGGCAGTCGGTTCCATCGGGGATGCCGGTGCCTTCAGTTTCAACTTCTTTAAGAACATGACCTGCGGGGAGGGGGGTGCGGTCATTTCGCGGGACAAGATCGCTCATCAGAAGGTTTCCTGTCTGATCGATTCGTGCGGGTTCTTCTGGACGGGGAAGGACGAGGGCGTCCGCCCATTTGCGTCCGGAAGTGCTCGGGCTTCTGAATTTCAGGGCGCCATGCTGAATGTTCAACTGGACCGTTTGCCCGGAATGCTCGAACGCATGAGGAACGAGAAGAAGCGGATTCTGGCGGAAACCGCCGATCTGGATCTGTCGCCGGCGCCCTGCCACAGCCTCGACCATGAGTGTGGCTCACACGTCGTCTACAACCTGCCCGGGGCGGCCGAGGCGGACGCATTTGCAGAACGGGTCGATGGGACCGTTTGCGGCAAAACCGGTCGGCACACGGCCAGCGAGTGGAGCCCGGTACTCGATCATACAGGGCATGTGAATCCGGGGATGGATCCATTCAAGAACAAAGCCAATCGTGAATGCCGCATGGATTACGACCCTGGTAACTACCAGCGATCGCTCGATATACTCAACCGTTCGGTCATGGTCGCCACCCATCCCGGGCATGCCGAGACCGAGACCGACGGGATCATCCAAAAGATCAGAACCGCAGCCAAAGAAATTCAGGCGAAATCAAGTTAGAGATCAGGCGGGAATGGTTAGTTAACCCTAACGTTTCAAAAGACTGGAGACTGGAAGAAACTCCCACTAATCTGCACGAATCACCACGAATAGTCCCAGCAGTAGCCTTGGATTGGTGGTGATTCGTGCAGATTAGTGGGCAGAGAAAAGGTAATTCTCCGATCCTCACTTCCAGTGGCCTTATGATTTCCACTACATAATGAGGTGACTCATAAGAATACGGTCTTTTAGAAAAATGTCCGTTCAATTTTATGAGACTATGAGGTTAATCCTCGTGCTCGGGATGGTTCCGGCGGTGGCCGTGGTGGTGGTCATGGCCCATGGCGTGCATGCGGTTGTGCAGGCGCCGGTAGGCGGATTCAATGACCGTGCGCATTTCGCGATAGCGCCTGGTCTCGGCCCGGGTTCCCACGTCGTCGAGAAAAGCCAGGGTGCCCTCGATCTGTTCCAGGATGACGACTGCATCCGCAGCGGAGAAGAAGGGCGACTCCTCCAGGTTCACCATGACGGGGGTGGAATGAGCGGCGATCATTTCTTCCTTGTCGGCGTATTGCGCCCTCACCAGGAGGGCCAGCCATGAACTGCGCTCGATCCGCAGGTTCCAGGTGCCCGAGTCCTCCGCCGCATCGACCGCCCTGCTTTCCCGAATCTCTCCATTCACGACAAGGTCCACCCGGGTCATGGGGATGGTGACGCTGGCGACCTTCCAGTTGATGTCCACCGTGCCCCCGGTCGACGTCATCGGGATGACGCTTCCCATGGTTTGACCCTCCACCGCAAATTCCAGAAGCGGACCGTAGGTGCAGAAGGTTTCCTTGCGTCGAACCGCTTCCATCCAGGTGTCGTTGGAAAACTCCTGGCCGTCCGGGATTCGAGCGTAGGTCCGGATATTGCCAACCGCGGTGGAGACCCCCATCTTGTCGGTTCCTCCCACCGCCGGCACCAGGTACCCATTATTCAGATACTGATACCACGAAGTCAGGGAATAGGGGTTGATGCCGGCATAGAGATCGCCCCAGGAGCACATCTCAATCCCGTCGATTTCCTCCAGGACCAGGGTGGCTGCGTTTTCCATGCGAGGCTGCGGGAAGTGGGGCATGATGACCAGACCTCCCTGTTGCCTGCATTGTCGGGCCCACTCGGTCATCAGGACTTCGACCGGGTCCCCGATGGCCGATTCCTGGGGTCCTCCGCTGCACATGGGGGAAATGATATTTCCATCGTAACCGAGCAGGGAGATATGGCCGAGAACGTGCTGCCGGTTTTCGGTGCCGACCCGTACCAGGTATTCACCGTCGCCGCCGGCCTCCTTGGAACCGAAGGTCGTCTTGCCATCGAAATCTCCCACGTTGGTCATGAGCTCACCCCACTGGCTGGCCAGGAGGTTGATCAGGTTCACACCCTCGGCGGCGCCTTCCAGCATGGCGGTGGCAGGCGAGAGGAAATGAACATGGGTATCGGCCGTGATCCAGCCCTTCTCCCGCCAAGGGAGGACCTTTTCCAATTCGATGGTCACTTCAGTCGTCTCGGGTCCGATCGCGACCACTTTGCGGATGGGGCGTATTTCGAATCCCTTTGTGACCTCGACGAATACGTCGCCGATCGGAAGGTCGATCAGGGTTTCACCCGGCACATAGGCACTGATGTGGGCATCCAGCCCTGTTCCCTGGCTGAACTCGGGTGCGTAATCCTCGAACCAGCGATCGTTTGGTATCCGGTGGTGATCGACGGGCGGAAGATACTCGCCTTCGCCTCCATGGATGTGAAGTTTGACCGGTACCGGTTTCTTTGTTTGCCGGTCGACCGTCCTGAACAGCACCCTTTGATGGGCTGGAGGGACGATTCGAATACCTTTGTTGCCCTGATCCGCAATTCCAGATTCCAGATTGGCGACGGGTATGGTTCGGCCCCAGGAGAAGTGGAACTGCGCTTCAGGGTGTGCTGAGAACTCAACCAGGAGTTCGCTCTCGGCGACGTCCGGCTTCAGATTCTGGCGACTGTCTTCCCAATCCTGATTCGGGTAGGATTTTCTCGGGACGACCGAGATCACGGCTCCCAGGTCGAGTTGTATCTGGGACAACAGGCCATTCTCGTCGAGGGTTGGCTCAAATTCAGTTTCGTTCGGCAGATGGACCACCGCTTTCTGACGTCGGTTCCAGCGCAGGGGTGTCTGGTCGGTGAACCCGGCGGTCAGACCGAAGACCACGACCGCCCCACTGACCGGTTCGAGTCTCACCCCGACCAGCGGCACGTTCTTGCGCGGGTTTTCGAAGGCCCAGAGCCAGGTCACAAAGGATCCGCTGTCGGGCATGGCCGCTTTGGTCTGACCCTGACCCCAGGGCGTGCCGGGTTTTTGATCATCGAAGGGATGGGGCTTCCGGTGGGCCACGCACGAGGAGCAATTCTCACCCCATACCCTCTGGATGGGTCCGATTTCGTAGCGCCGGCGGATCGCCACCTTTTCTTCCTTTCCGTCTTCATAGACAAAAACGTAGTCGGCCGCATGGACGCTCATCCGGCCGGTACCGGGGATCGGTGGGATAAAACCGTCTTGATTGGTCTCTTCCTTGCGGAGGTCTGAGGTATGCAGGAGGACAAACCAGGGAGCCGTGGTGGGGGAGGCCAGCGACAGGGAAACCGGTTTGTCGGCGACTACGGCGACTCGATCGACTTCGAATGGAATGCCCCAGCAAACGCAGGATCCCCCGGGCGCAGACTCCCGGGCTTCGGAGAACTCGTCTGAGAGGTGGCTGCCGTCCAAATCTTCGATCCCACTGTTGACGTCTATCTCGATGGTCTCGAAGAGCGATGAAGCGGGTCCGTCTTTAGAGCTTTTCATTGGTTGTGGATTCGCGGGTTGGCGATGATGCCGGATCGATTGGTGAGCCAATGGGATACGATCAAACCGGTCAGTCGTTCACGAACGATCGAATCCTGAGATCGATCGAGTGGCAACTCAAGTGAACACGGATGTCCAAGGGGCTGCGAACTCGTCGTGGCAGGGGTCAGGACTGCCTGAACCAACCGTCTATCCACTCCGTCAGGCCATACCTTCCAGACGCCGGAGGTTGTCGTGGCCGGCCTGAACCCCCATGAGCACCTCTTCAATGCCCTCGAATTCGAGTGAAAGCACATGGTCGTAGCCGGCGCGTTTGATCGTCTTCAGGCATTGCAGGACCGGCACGTTGCCGTGTCCGACGATCGCACCCCTCAGGTAGTTGCCACCACGGGAGATCAACCAGCCTTCACCCGGGTAGGGATCGGTCCCTGGCTTTACATGGAAATCCTTGGCGTGGCAGTGGAAGGCGTAGGGCATAAGGCGGCCGACCGCCGTGGTGGGGTCGTCGTCGGCGCAGAGGAAATTTCCCATGTCGAGCAGCACGCCAAAGTTCGGGTGATCGACCGCTGTTACCAGTTTCTCCACCCGCACACTGTCCTGGCAGAAAAATCCGTGGTTCTCCACCATGGTTCGGATTCCTTTTCCCTCCGCATAGCGGGTCACTTCGCGGCAACCTTCAGCCAGGCGGGGTAGGGCGGCGTCGAAGCTCCTGGGGCCGACATGATCTTCCGGCCAACCGGCGGACGCGTCGTGCCGCATGCTGGGAGCACCGAGGATCACGGCAATATCTACTTCGCGCTTTACCCGTTCGATCTCGGTCTCCAAGTCTCCACCTGACCCTCTGAGAAAATCCGCCCCGATGGTGTAATTGGCGATTTCAATCCCCACGCGGTCTGCCTCCGCCCGCAATTCGGCCGCAAAGCCTGCCAGGGTCTTGCCCTCCGGTACCGTGATGGTGGAGAACTCGATCACATCGAAGCCGATATCCTTCGACTTTGCGATCACCTCAATCTGCGCCATTTCGCCCGTGCGAACCAAGCGACTGTAACTGTAAGAACTTACCCCGATTTTCATATAATCGAGGCTGTCGTCCGGACGGGCGGAAGCAATCAGGAATCAACAAAAAAACGGCAGGCGCAGGGCACTAGCGCCGATGGGGTGAAAGGGGAGCAGGATCGGTTGGACCTGCCCGGGGCCACCGCTTTCGTCAGGTTTTGGGATCCTTGGATTTGCAGCAGGTGCTCATGCCGAACGGAAGGTAGGCGGGACACCATCCGATGGCTGCGGTTCCCAAGGGGATGAGCCCGACCAAGCCCCACCAGCTCTGGGTGGTATAGCCGAGGACAAGGATGGCGATGCCCACCACCAGGCGTATGATTCGATCCAGCGCTCCCATATTCAATTTCATAATCGTAAGGGCCCTCAAGTTTTGATTAGCTTTACGGATTGATCCGGAAAACAATCCTAATGTTTTTTCCGGAAATAACACGCATTTTGTTACAATCAAGAAATGTGATGCCAGCCAGGCGTAACTGAAATGACCCCCCCCTCCTGTTCGTTCGTGACGACTTTTCGGGATTTGCTCCGGATCACCGGACCCTCCAATGAACTCTGACTTGAGACCCTCTCCTGACGATCCCGAGATCCTGGTGCACCCTTTGGTGCGTATTTGCGGCCCGGCTTTTCAGGAGCCAATGGTGTGCACGGGCGGCGCGGCTCTGACTGGAGACGGGCGCACGATTGTGGCCTACGCGGGGCTCCGGGGAAGCCCTCATGGATTGGACCCCGGGGAGGGGAGTCTTTCTGTCCGGTATTCGAATACTCCGGTCCTGTCACGGAATGACTGGACCGAAGGGCGTGAGATTGTCCGTCATCAGGACTGTAATGCCGTCGGGCCTTCAATCCTGCGCGATCGCGACGGTGTCCTCTGGGTCTTCTACCTCGGATTTGTGCGCAGCGAATGGAAGGACGGTGAACCCACCGATCGGACCATTTCAAATGTCTGGAGTATTCGGAGCTTCGATGACGGGGCCACCTGGGTGGATCGGAAATGCATCTTCGAGGGTTATTGCGGCGCCACCCGCGGTGCGATTCAGGTCTCTTCCGGAGAGATTGTGGTGCCGATTTCCTATGTAGTGAAAAATCCGGGACGCTATCTGAGCGCCTGCCTGGTCACCCGCGACAGAGGTCAGTCCTGGGAACTGAACGGAAGTGTGGATATCGGGCAATGCGGCGATCACGCCGGAGCGGTGGAGCCATCTGTAGTTGAGCTTCGTGACGGACGGCTCTGGTTGCAGATAAGGACGAATCTCGGAGTTTTCATGGATTCGTTTTCGAGTGATCTGGGCCGGACGTGGTCTTCACCGGTTCGATCTGCCATTGGCAGTCCGAGCGCCCCGGGAATCCTGCATCGACTGTCAAGCGGCCGAATCTGCATGGCTTGGAACAATACCATGGATCGGGTCGACGAGGTGGAGGCGGTCGAGGGCGCGGAGTTCTCCGGGAGCAGCCTCGCACACAATCTGCGCGATGTCCTGTCCATCGCATTTTCGGATGACGATGGGGCATCCTGGACAGGACCGGTCGAGATCGCCAAGTCCATCCAACTCTCCTATCCGAGATTGCTTGAGACCTTGCCCGGAGTGATTCTATGCGGGTGCCAGAGGGTCGAACCCGACTGGAATCACCTGCGCCAGGTCAATATTCTGCTGAATGAGTCAGACTTTGCGGTCTGATTGAGGACGGGGGAGGGGTCATTGCTCACTATCTTGCATGCCAATGCGAGATATGTGCTTTGACCCCTTATGCAGATGACGGATGACGGGGGATTGGGGAAGAGATCGGAAGTCAGCGATCAGAAGTCAGCGGTCAGAGGACGGTCGACATCCTGCATGTCAATGCGGGATGTCGAGCTGTGACCCCTTTCGGCGGCGAACAGAGGACAGCGGTGAGAGGTTGGAAGACGGAGGGCGGAGGAAGAGGTCAGCACAGATGGTATGAAGCTAAGCGATGTCGGACCGGTTGAAGGGGTCAAAGCGTAAGTTGCGCATTGGCATGCACAACTTCACGCAATGACCCCGCCGTTCGGACCGTTTCAAGGAGTCCCGCGAGAGGGCGGAAGTCAGGCCTTCGTCGGGCGGTTTTCGAAGGCCTGCAGGTCGGTCAGGATTGAAGACGTGGCGGATCTGCTTTCGTCCCCGAATTCGCTCATGTCCCTGGATCGTGTATGGATCGACCGGAATACACCGCGATTCCTCAGGATTTCCTTCGCGCATATGGGGTATTGGTATTCCGGGCAAAATGCGGCGACGCGGTACAGAAGATCCAAGTCTTCGACGATGTGATCCGATTCGCTGAAATGAGAGCAGATATGGCTCAACAGTTTGATTGAGCAATTGGCTTGAACACCACTATAGCCGGCAGCCCCATGTACCAGGCTTTCGGCCAGAGTTTCCGCATGGGCGTTATAGAGTTTGAACGAGCTTCCCTCGATCAAGCGGAGGCGCCTCTTGATCTGCGCGATATCGCAGCAGGTGTCCTTCAAGAAGATGAAGCGGTTCGTTTCGACGATGAATGTGATCACCTCGTCGCTCAATACCCGTTTATAGGGCACAGGGCATTCATAGATTCCAAGTGGCATCGAGGGATCCAGCCGGTCCAGAAACCGCCCCAGGTTGTCGATCATGACGCGATCACTTGCGCCCTCCTCGGCGAAGGCGGCTGAGATCAGCACGACCGCGTCGACGTCCGTCGTCGCCATCGCCTGAACATCATCGAGTTGCTGTTCAAAGCTCCCGCCGACATGCCCGGACGCGACCACCGGCAGGCGGGAGTGCTGCTTGGAAAATCGTGCGACTGCGACCCGTTCTTCGATCGAGAGGTAAAACATTTCGCTGGAGAGGCAGACCGCGAAAAGCCCGGTCGCGCCGCCTTCCTCGTACCACTGGATCAGGCGCTGGAGACTCTCGAAATCAACCTCATTACCCTCGGTAAACGGGGTCAGCATCACCGGGTATACCTCTGGGCTTGATCGCTTCATTTCCTTTCTGGTGTCGGTTGGGCCCTCATCTGTGCGGGAATCAGATCCTGACCGGAGTGATTGGGTGGTCGAGGGTCGGCCACGGCAGGTTGTCCGACCGGATGTTCCGGGCAAGTCCAAAAGCGGAGAGGCGGGTGCAACCCGGCTGGCGGGAGCGAATGGCGACCGCAGGCTTGAACTTGATGCCCACCGGTCTCCTACTGTGAACTCAATGAGTTGGGGTCCATTACGTTTTTTTCCAGATCGTGTTTCGCGGTCACTCAAAATTGATCGCTTCCACGGCAGGCGGGTCGCATTTCCCGGCGTGGATCTGAAATCGATTTGCCTGGATTTCAAATTCGCAACCGCGGTTCGCGTGGTGCTGGGTCTCCTGATCTTTGCCGCCGGCGATGTCGCTGGTGCGGGGCCGGGCGATGAGGATGCCGGGTGGCCGGATTGGAGCGTGGTATCAGTGGCCCATCGCGGTGGTATCGTTCCGGGATATCCGGAGAATACGCTCCTCGCCTATCGACGCGCGATTAAGAGCGGTGCCGACGTCATCGAAATTGATCTCCGAGGGACCAAGGACGGCGAGATCGTCATTCTCCACGATGCCACCCTGGATCGCACCACGAATGGAAGTGGTGAGGTCACCGACCATACCTTGGCTGAATTACAATTGCTTGACGCAGGTGGCGGCGAGAAAATCCCCACCTATGAAGAGGTCCTCGGGCTGGTATCCGGAACCGGGATAAAGCTGCTGCTCGACATCAAAGTGAGTCCGGCGCTCGACAAGAAAAAGGTGGTGCGGCTGACCGAGAAACACGGTCTCGTCCTCGACGTCATTGTTGGTGCCAGGACTCTCGAGGATCTGAACGAATTCAGGCGACTGAATCCCAACCTTCGAATTCTTGGGTTTGAAAAGAGCGTCGACGACATCGATTCCTTTGTGAAAGCAGGTGTGGACATTGTCCGCTTGTGGGACCGGTGGATCGAAGCCGATCCGAGTCTGGTTGGGATGGTTCACCGAATGGGTCGCCCCGTCTGGGTAACGGCGAAGGACGCTTCGCGCCCGAAACTCGAACAGTTGATCAAAAGCGGTGCCAATGGGATTCTTTCGGATTACCCTGAAGAAATGGCTCTGCTGCTGAAGGAGATGGAACAGGAGACAACTCCAGATCCGTCCCCCATGAAATGATGGGTTCTGCAGGAGAGGGTTTATCCCTCGATGGATGGTTGGCTCTCGGAAATCACGCTGGTTTTCCTGACGGATACCTTGCGGTCTGCAGGTGCAGATCGCTGGGATCGAGGCGTAAAGCCTCTCCTACAATCGACGAGAAAGCTGCGGCCTCACGAGTCGATGATCGTCCCTTGGAACCCGGAAAATCACGTGTGGCGGGTCTCTGATCTTGATCTTATCCGGCGGAAATAGTGCATGATCTGATCTCCGGTCCAGCGCCCCTTGACCGGGAAATGAACGAATTCAATGAACCGCTTTGGAATTGAGGCCACTATTCGTGAGCAGATCGGAAACGAACTGAGTTGCGGTATCCAGGCTTTTGGGAAGGACAGGGTGCGCCGATGGTTCCTCCGGCGTGGGATGGAATTCGGGAGTCCATGGATATGGTGGGGTGACGTGAGCAAGTCACGACAGGAGTCCTACGGTGGCGGGCGGCATGAAGGAGTCGATTTTGCCGTGGGCGAGATGATCGAGACGGGGAGGGTGGAGGCCGGCCTGGAGGGGCTGCGGGTGCCCGTCTTCACGGCGGGCAGGGTCCTCTGGTGCTTTGCGGACCTGGTGGGGGACACGGTGATCGTGGCAACTGACCGGCGACTCGAGGATTTCCGCCTGGTCATTCAATACTCCCACATCGACTTCGAGAATGTGGCGCTCGGCGATCGGATTGAGGCCGGAACCGAAATCGGAAAGATCGAACTTTCGATCGATCCGAAGTCGATCACAGCCCCCCACCTTCATCTGTCGATCGCACTGCTCAGGGAGGAGTTGATTTCACTGGCGCCCGGAGAGGTCGATTTCACAAAGTGGCTCCATTGGGAAAGTGGGGGCCGTCTCGTCTATCTGGATCCGCTTCAATTGCTCACACCCGAGATCAGGGGTCGGCTGTTTGTAACGGGCGACGCGGCGAATTCGCCGATTTCGAGCCTCGTTGTCGCCGGTCCAACCAGGGAAGACCGCTTGAGATTGCGTCAGGCCCTCGCGAGAAACTTCCCGGGTGTCCGGACGGTTTCGAGGAGTACTGAGTCGGACGCAGTGGCAATGATGGACCGCCGGGGTCTCCTCGTCGCGGTGGATGGTGAACTCTGGCGAATTGATCCGGGTCCCGACCTTGAGGTCCCCCCCGATACCCGCTTATCGGATACGGGCTATTCAGATCTGATCGAATCGATCAGAATCCTTGAAACCGGAAATTCGTAGTCTCGTGTTTATCTTGATTGCGATCGTGCGGTGGGTTACGATTCGCCGCAGCAGGGATCTTGGATGGGCGCCATCAGGTGCAGGTCGTGAGGCGTGCATTGATGGCGTAGATGGATTTCGGACCGGCAGAAACTTCGGAGCCTGGATTATCGGCCAAGGGAAAAATGACACAGAAAACGGAGATTGAAGCATCGGACAAGGTGGTCGCGGCAATCGAGAAGCGGGTGCTCTGGCTTGCCGTGCAGATCGTACACCATGCCAATCGGGTCCGTGCCAATGTGGACGGGGTGCATGTGGGGGGGCATCAGTCTTCGAGCGCTTCCGTCGTCACCATCCTGACGGCGCTCTATCTGGAGTATCTGCAATCCGGAGATCTCATATCGATCAAGCCGCATGCCTCGCCCGTCTTTCACGCGATTCAATACCTGATCGGCAATCTCGATGAGGACTATTTGAGAACGCTGCGTCAACTCGGTGGTCTTCAGGCCTATCCCAGTCGAACCAAGGATCCCGACCCCGTTGATTTCTCGACCGGATCGGTGGGACTCGGGGCGGTGGCACCGAATTTCGCCTCGCTGGTTGCGGCCTACAATCAAGCCCATGGCTTCGGCAGGCCGGCGTCCTCCGCCCGGTTTGTCAGCCTTCTGGGCGACGCGGAACTCGACGAGGGCGCCGTCTGGGAGGCCATTGCCGAGCCGGTGATGCACGGTCTCGACAATATTCTCTGGGTTGTTGACCTGAACCGTCAGAGTCTCGATCGCGTGATTCCCGGCATCCGGGTTCGGTCCTGGCGGGAGATGTTCGCCGCGAATGGGTGGCATGTGATCGATGTGAAGTATGGCGCGAGGTTGAAGTCGGCGTTTCTGGAACCGAACGGTGACCTTCTCCGTGACTGCATCGACGGGCTCTCCAACGAGGCCTACCAGAACCTGCTCCGCCTCCCTCCCGCGGATCTTCGCAGATGGCTTCCGAGGAAGGGCCGTTTCCCGGATGATCTCAAACGTCTCCTGGATCGTTGGTCCGATGACGAACTTCATGGGGTGTTCGGGAATCTCGGAGGCCATGACCATGGAGAACTCAGAAACGCATTGAGGCAGGTGAAGGAGCGTTCCGGGCCGGCAATCATCTTTGCCTATACGATGAAAGGCTGGAACCTCCCGTCCATGGCCCATCCCCTCAATCACTCGGTCCTGTTGGATGATTCGCAGGTCGAGGCGCTGCGGGAAAAGCTGGGTATCGCAGAGGATGCCCGATGGTCACGGTTTGAAGAGGGCAGCCCGGAGGACGCAATACTCAGCCAGGTGGGGCAGCGGATGCATGGTGCATCCCCTCCTGTGCCCAACGCCGCCGAATCGGGATTCGGAGCCGACCTCAACGTGGCTCACCGGGGGATGCGATCATCCCAGCAGGCGTTCGGGGTGCTGCTCACGGCCATTTCCCGTGAGCATCCCGCGCTGGCGGATCGGATCCTCACCATGAGTCCCGATGTGGCGAGTTCAACCAACCTCGGAGGATGGATCAACAAGACCGGTGTGTGGCGTCGGAGCCCGGTCGAGGAACTGCCGGAACCAGAAGAGCGCCGCAGCCTGAAATGGACGGAATCGAGTCGCGGTCGGCATATCGAACTCGGGATTTCCGAAAACAATCTCTTCATGGCGCTCGGTCAGTTCGGGCTCTCCCATGAGATGTTCGGTGAAACGTTGTTCCCCGTCGGCACGCTCTATGATCCCTTTGTCCGGCGCGGCCTCGATGCGTTCTTCTACAGCCTCTACGCAGGTGCGAAATTCATCGTGGTGGGCACTCCTTCAGGAGTGACCCTGGCATCGGAAGGCGGGATCCACCAATCCCTGCTTACGCCTTCGATCGGCACCGAACTGCCCGAAATCGCGTTCTATGAACCGTGCTTTGGACAGGAGCTTGAGTGGATACTGCTGGACGCTTTGGAAAGCCTTCGCCGCCGCGGCCGTTCCGCCTACCTGAGATTGACCACCAGGCCCGTCGATCAGGCGCTCTTCAGCCTGCCGGACGATAGTGAAGCCAGGGAGCGTCTGCGATTGGAAGTGCTGCAGGGCGCTTACCGCCTGCGGGATGCTCGTGACCATCCCGGATATGCGCCCGGCACGAATGTCGTACATATTTTTACCTGCGGAAGCATGGTGCCGGAGGCCCTGGCCGCGCTGGAGGCACTCGCTCATGAAGGCATTCACGCGAACCTGTTCAACGTAACGGGCCCCGGGCCGCTCTATCGGAGGTTTCACGATGCCATGCGCAGTGCGGTGGACGGGCAGGGTGATGGCCTCGGGCTTCTGGGCGCCCTGGTCCCGGCCGATGAGCGGGACGTCCCGGTGGTCACTGTCATCGACGGGCACCCACACGCGCTCAGCTGGATTGGCGGTGCTTTGGGAACCCGGGTCTGGCCTTTGGGAGTGGTCGCCTTCGGTCAATCCGGAAACGTACCTGAGGTCCATCGTAGCCACCATATTGACTCCGAGAGCATCGCAGCCACCTGTCGACGTGCGCTGATCTCCTGATTCCCGGGAATCGGCGGGGCTTCCAAGGTGCGTTTGAAGCTTGTTGCCGGGACTCCGAGACGGTAGCGCTTGACCATGTTGCCGACACATCAGGGCTCCGTGCGCCTCTTTTGCTTTCGCGGGATCACCGTCTGGTTGCACTGGAGCTGGCTCGTTGTCGCCATGTGGATCGTGTCGAGTCGGCAGGGTATCTACCAGTCGGCGATCTGGAACGCGGCCGAGTATCTCGCTCTCTTCGGCATCGTTCTGCTCCACGAATTCGGGCACGCTCTGGCCTGCCGTCAGGTCGGTGGTCAAGCGGACCGCATCGTGCTGTGGCCTCTGGGTGGCGTTGCCTATGTCGCGCCACCGTTCCGGCCCGGTGCCCAACTGTGGAGTATCGCAGCGGGGCCATTGGTGAATGTCGCCCTCATCCCCATCCTCATGTTCGTGTCGACGATCCTGGTGGCCAACGGAGTGCCTCAGAAATTCCCGGATCTCTGGAACTGGGTGAGAATGATCGAATTGATCAATATTGTTTTGCTCGTCTTCAACGTGTTGCCGATCTATCCGCTCGACGGGGGACAGATGCTGCGGAGTCTCCTGTGGTTCAGGTTGGGTCCGCGTCGGAGCCTTCTGATCGCGACCACGACAGGATTGGTCGGGGTGGCCGGGCTGCTGGCCCTCGCCTTATGGTGGCAGTCGATCTGGACCGGTCTGATGGTGCTCTTCCTCGGCTCGAACTGCTGGCGTGCTTTTCAAGCGGCTCGCCGTGCGGGAGGCGCTTGACCTTAGGGACCGTAACAAAATAATTCACACATATCTGCTGGTCTTTTCGGCGGGCAACGGTGTTGGATTCCGGCTCAAATAGCCCGCACTATTCGCCCGAACCCGCCTTGTTGCTCCCCGAAAATCCTGCGCATCTTTGATAACTTATTTCGTTA
>Ga0164313_10002294_pt1 | contig 17172 bp, 13 predicted proteins | sample GuaBasSedimGuay4_FD_113735 | JGI IMG/M metagenome (GOLD analysis project Ga0164313, IMG submission 113735) | Subseafloor sediment microbial communities from Guaymas Basin, Gulf of California, Mexico - Guay4, Core 4569-4, 0-3 cm | ecosystem: Environmental > Aquatic > Marine > Hydrothermal vents...
CCCTGGAACATGATGTCGCCGGATTGGCCATGCAAGGCAATCAGGCCTGAACCGTGTTCTTCCCAGATATCGCACATATCGCGCAGCAGCTTGGTCGAATAGTGCATGCCTGCCGGTGGGATGATGCGCAGTGTGTGGAATTCCGATGATTCGGGATATTCTTCAGCGACTTCGGAGAAGCGGGGAATGACGCCGCCACCATAACCAAATACGCTTACTGTGCCACCCTTCCAATAACCTTTACGGTTTTCATAGGAATGCTCAAGCTGGCCCATCAGGTCTTGCATCATACCGGAGCCAGGGCTTTCCTCATTCGTCGCCAAGCGTTCAAGCCCTTCAACAAAACTTGGCCATGGGCCGCTCTTCAATTCATCAAGTAAGGGTGTGTCGTGCTTTTTTGTCATGGATGTGCTCCACCAGATCAGACCGTAAAATATCCCCCTATTCATCCCTGAGGATCAATAAAAGGTGTTCGTCTACTAAATATAACTCAAGAACTAAAACAAAGCTGGGAATCAGATATGAAACACAAATTTGGCGTAAAAATCTGATCAGCAATCTTTGGTAATTTGGTTATATTAGAAAAACATGATATAAGAAAACCCAAGATAATTCCAGCGGCATTCGATTCAGTTTGAAAACAATGCTCAAAACGGTGTGATTTATATGAACGAAGACAGCTATCAGCAATGGAAAAAGGTCAGGCTTGAAAACTATCCAGGCAGTGCGGAAGAACTGCTGGTCAGGATTTCCGGCCTGGTCAATCTGAGTGATGCAGAAAGAGCGGAAATTGTCGCAAGCTGCCGTCGCAGCAACATGGCTATATATAGTTGTACTAATAAATTTGCCAGCCGGGCAGCAGTTCGTACCTTCGCTTCCCGTTTTGGTCTGAAGCGCCTGGATCACCACCTTTGTGTAAATGCAGACGGGGTGTCAGAACTGTCGGTGGCTACTGAGGGTGTTCGCAGTGATTACGTACCATATTCCAATCGCAGTCTCAGTTGGCACACCGATGGTTACTATAATGAAGCATCCGGGCAGGTACGTTCAATCGTTTTGCATTGTGCGGAGACCGCAGCTGCAGGTGGTGAGAATGAACTGCTGGATACAGACATCGCGTATATCCTGCTACGTGACAGGGATCCCCGGTTCATTACGGCCTTCGAACATCCGGAATGCCTGACCATTCCAGCCAACCGGGGCAAACAGGGTGAGATCCGCCCGGCAGTCAGTGGGCCGGTGTTCTCATACCAGGCGGGTGCCATCCATATGCGCTTCAGTGCCCGCAAGAAAAATATCCAGTGGCGTGATGATGCTGTTACCAGGGACGCGCGGGAATGCCTGGCAGATATTCTTGCTGATAGGAATGGACCGGTATTACGCTATCGTCTGCAGCCAGGTGAGGGACTGATCTCCAATAATGTCCTGCATAACAGGACAGCTTTCGAAGATGGGCCGGGTAACAAACGCTTGTTGTACCGCGCACGCTTTTTCGATCACATTGAAACACGCTAGACTTATATATATGTATATAACAACATCAAACTGTGGAGAGTCACACCAATGGAAGCCATTGAAGTTAAACTCAGCGACATTATTATTCAGCACCCCGGGATCAATTCATTTCCTGATTTAATGCAGGCGGTTCGGCTAATGAAGTCAGAAGATATGATGTATCTCAATTTTGACGTAAAGCCCGATTACCGTGATACACCGCGTAATTGGGAGTGGAAACTGGAGTCAGTATTCGGAGTAGGCTCGTAGGAGCGGCGTCCCGCCGCGATTCTTTCGCGATTCTTTAAATTTCCCCACAGAGATACAACACCTCCAACAAGGAGATACAATATGTCAATTGATTCGGACACAACCCGACTGGAAAAATTTACTGCACCGTACGGTCGCGAAATCACGCTGGATAATGTTGCCTATGAAAACGGAGTACGCGTGTTACGCGTGCACATCCGCGAGGGTAATCGCCACACTGTCATGGATATCGATGACAGTACAGCCTCAAGCTGGGGTGCTGCCATGCTCAAGTGGGCCAACCAGGAATAAATTGCCATGGATCATTTACCTGTCTTCCTTAACCTCAAGAATGCACGTGCACTGGTGGTTGGCAACGGCACCATTGCTGCGCGCAAGGCCGACCTGCTATTACGCGCCGGTTGCAGCCTGACGGTGATTGCGCCGGAACTGAGCGAAGAACTGGTCGCGCTGACAGACAATTATAGTTTTGAGCATAAAACAACTGACCTGAGCGCAGATGACCTGAAGGGCTGCGTGGTGGTTTTTGGCTGTTGTAAGGATGATGCGGTCAACCAGAAGCTTTACGACCTGGCCACAGAGGCCGGGATATTGGTTAATGTCAGCGACAATACCGAAAAATGCAGTTTTATCATGCCGGCGGTGGTTGACCGGACACCGCTGCTGATTGCGATTTCCAGTGGTGGCACTTCACCTTTGCTGATCCGTTCGCTTAAGGCACATTTTGAAACCACCATTCCAGCTGCCTATGGGCGTCTGGCCGAATTTGCTGGTAGCTATCGTGACCGGATCAAGAACCTGATCCCCAATTTGACCCGTCGCCGTCGATTCTGGGAAAACATGATTTCAGGACCGGTTGCCGAACACGTGTTTTCCAGCCAGGTTGACCAGGCTGAAATGCTGATGGAAAAGTTGCTGGATGAGGCTGCGGTTGAAGGCGACCAACCGCCGGGTGGTGAGGTCTACCTGGTGGGTACCGGCCCCGGCGATCCTGACTTGCTGACTTTTCGGGCGCTGCGTTTGATGCAACAAGCCGATGTGGTCTTATATGACCGTTTAATAGGCGACGGGATTTTAAACCTTGTCCGGCGTGATGCTGAACGTATTTATGTCGGTAAACAAACCGATGATCACAGCGTACCGCAGGAAGAAATTGGAAATATGCTGATCCGCCTGGCACGTGAAGGTAAGCGGGTGCTGCGTCTGAAAGGCGGTGATCCATTTATGTTCGGGCGTGGTGGAGAGGAGATCGAAGCCCTGTCAGAAAATGACATCTCATTCCAGGTGATTCCGGGTATTACTGCTGCCAACGGTTGTGCATCCTATGCCGGTATTCCGCTGACCCATCGCGACCATGCGCAGAGCTGCGTATTTGTGACCGGCCACGAGAAGGATGGCGAGCTTAATTTGAACTGGAAAAGCCTGATTCAGCCACGGCAGACGGTGGTGTTGTATATGGGGTTGTCATCTCTGGGTGCTATCACCAGCGGGTTCATCAATAATGGTGCAGAGCCGTCAACACCAGCTGCCATTATTGAAAATGGAACGAGGGCAGGGCAACGTGTGATTACCGGTACGCTGGAGACTTTAACTGAGCAGACGGCTGAGGCGGGGTTAAAGAGTCCTGCCTTAATCATGATCGGTAGCGTGGTAACCTTAAGAGACAAACTCTCCTGGTTCGCGGACATGTAGGAGCGGCGTCCCGCCGCGATGCTCTTTCTGATATTCTGCGAAATCAAAATAAAAATCGCGGCGAGACGCCGCTCCTACGGGTAATTATTCAGGGATCTGTATATGAGCACTGCACTTGGTTATTTGATGAAGGCCCGTCCGGAGGCCATGACCGCCTATTTCACCTTCTTAAAGGATACTGGCAAGCACCTTGACCCCAAAACACGTTCATTAATATCGGTCATCACCAAGATACACAGCCAGACCGAGCGGGGCTTGCGGCAGTATCTGCCAAGGGCATTACGCGATGGTGCGACCCCGCACGAAGTACTCGATGCTATCCTGATGGCATTTCCGACCCTGGGTCTCGCCAAAATCATCTGGGCCATCGACATCCTGCTCGATATGGACATCCCTGAATTCAGTCTTGAATACCTGGATGCCGAAACGACATGGCATGATTTGATTGACATCAATGATGTCAAAGATGGTGATATTACCTATATAGATGAATGCGATGGCAGAAGTCTGTTCGTTTACCGCTCAGCTGATGATTACCGTGTATACGATAGCCGTTGCCCGCATCAGGTCACCAATATTCCACATCTGGCCCTGTCAGGAAAGCGCCTGACCTGTCCCAGGCACCAATGGGCGTTTGATGTAACGACGGGTGAATGTGTGGACAAGGGTACACGACCACTGCGTGAGTTTGATAGCCGGGTCACCAAAGGACGCCTGGAGGCGATCTGGTAGTGCAGAAGCGGAGTCCCCAGCGCTTCTGCAGGTAAAATATTGTCAATAAGTGCCAAGCAGTATTTTGCTCTCAAACACGACGCCGATATAGACTTTACCGTTGTAATACAGGGCTGTACTGGATCCCGAAATTTCCTCACCCGCGTTTAAGTAAACTTCAGTCACTTCGAAGTCGTTCTCACCATCAGGGGTAAGTTTCAGTACTTGTGATGGGGATAATTTACCGCTGTTTTCGGCATGGGCCACAAAGTCGAGCAATTTCGGGTGAGAAGCTATCCAGAGCCTGCCTTCAGAGTCGACTGTTATATTGTCCAGTCCTGTTTCAAGGTCCTTGGTAAAGCGCAATTGCAAGTTACCTGATGCAATATCCCTATCCAGTACAGAGAGTTTTCTACCGGTGGTTTCCGTGACGTACACCGTTTTACCATCTGCGGAAATATTGATGCCATTGGCATAGTTCAGATTTTCATGGGCTTTTGAGAATTTCAGCCCGTCAAAATACAGGATGTAAGAATTGGCCAGCCTTAAATAGTCTTCAAGTGTTCGGCCCAGGCCTTCTTTGGCACCATGATCGTTACTGACATAAAATTTGTCGAGGCCGACTGCAACGACATCATTTGGGCAACACATTTCCTCATTCTCAAAGCTTCTCAAATGGACCAACATGTTTTCTTTGAATTCGAATAGTTCTACGTAGTTGCCTGTGTTGTTATGGTTGACGACAAAAAGATAACTCCGCCCGTCAATTTTCAAAAATGACATGCCGTGAGGGTGTAGCTCCCCGGGGTAGGTGGTCGCGAGTTTAGCCGGCGCGGACTCAGAATGGGAATCCAGTAAATACACACCGTCTTGCGACTGATCACCACTTAAGTTATTCCAGCGATCACTGGATGAAATGAACAAAAGCCCCCTGGCTCTATCTATTTCAATGTCTTCTGTTCCCGCCATGTTTGTATATATGGATATATTTGCTATTTCGGAGTGTGGTTCCAGTGTCTTGAACCATCCGGCGTGGTGCAAAGTATTGACAATCAATATGCCGCCAGCAGTGAATATGATAAGGGCGAGTAATTTTTTCATGGTTAAGGAAGGTGTCCTTATTGTTTTGTGTTCAACGGATTATCGATGTAAAAAATGCCAGCAGACCGCTGGTTGAAAACGGGAAGATACAACTTACCTCTATTGGGTGAAATGACTGAGATGTCACTCAACCTGGTACCGTCATGCATCAGGAAATACAGTGGTAAATTACCATCCGGGCTCAATGCCAACAGGCCGGTTTCACCAGACACAGGTAGCCATTCCTGTGGCAACCGGACCAAAAATGGTTTTATCCATGGATTTGCATGTATCCAGCCTACAATACCACTTCTTTTTTTGATCAAACCGATCCAGATGTTGCCATCACTGTCCCGGTCCAATCCGTCCGGCATGCCAGGCAAGTTGTCCCACAAAATTTCAGTTTGACCGGCTTTGCTACCTGCCAGGTGGGTTCTCAGTACTCTGAATTTTGTCGTTTCGGTGAATATGATGGCCTGCTCAATTTTTTCTTCCTGGCTTAGAACAAGGCCATCAACAAAGGTAAAGTTATCAACTATCAGGCTCACCCCACGGTTTTGCCGGTCATACAGCCAAAGCTTGCCAATGGGTGCCAATCCAATCGCCTCAAGCACCGCACCACTGCCCATCGCTGCGCGTGCCAATGGCACTGGTTCAGACATATAGATTCGCTGGCCATCCCGGCTGATCGCCAGGTCATTGCACAAACTGAATGCCCGGCTGTTTTGATCATCCATATCTGCAACAAGCATGGTTGGTCGCTGATCCGGCTCAAACGTGGTTTCTGGAGAGGTTGGCCGGGTGTTTGGCAGACGCAGTAAAACCGGTTCGACTATCCTGCTGTCCAGGTCCAGAACATAGAGCCCGACCTTTTCATCAGCGGGGTAATCTTCTCCCCCCATTCTGGATGCACAAAAAAATAGCCGGGAATCGTCAATGGGGTCAAATTGTATTCCGCTTGGCGTCAATGGGACTTCGGCTATTTTGTCAGCTGTGTGTGCAATCTCATCCACTTTCCAGATCGCACCGTTCATGCCGGAGATGAAGGTTAAACCTGTTGATGCCTGAAAGGCCATGTCATCATATCCATGAAATTCATAGCGATCATTTACCAGGCTGTCAGCTATTAAATCAGCATTCGTACTAACTGCCAGTATCTTTTCAGGAATCTTGCCCAGTTGGTAGGCCGGCCCGATTATAAAATCATCAGGCGGCGCTGAAGAAGCCCACCAGTAGACGACAAGAATAATCGGTGCGCTTAACAAAAATACCTTTTTTTTGTTGATAAACAGAGCCCCGCCTTTTGCCATTTGGGCAATGATACTAAAACGCCGGCGGGTGCCGGCGTTTAAATTTTCTCAGGAGTGGGTTGTTTTTGCTTCCCCGGGCGATCCACGTCGAAGTTTTCGGCGGATCCAGTTCTTAACTCCGCCAAAGAAATCATTAATATCCAACCCGATGGCGAACAGGGAAGGCACCATCAGCAGGGTGACGAAGAAGGCGAAGAACACGCCTGAAGCCAGGGCGACGACCACCGGTTGCAGGAATGCAGCCTGAGTGGAGCGCTCCATCATCATTGGCAGCAGACCAACGATGGTGGTGACCGAGGTTAGCAGGATGGGCCTGAAGCGAATAACACCTGCCTCAATGATGGCTTCCCTGGCATCCATTCCCTTGGCGATAAGCCGGTTGCAATAGTCCATCAATACAAGGTTGTCGTTGACCACCACACCCGCTGCCGCTGCAATTCCGAAATAGCTGAAAATGGCCATGGTCAGGCCAAGTGCGCTATGACCGAAAATGGCTCCAACAAAGGCATAAGGCATGGCAACGAGGATCAGTAAGGGCTGCCAGTAACTTCTGAACGCCACCGCCAGCATGGTGTACATGGCGAAGAATGCGATCAGGTAAAGGCCCATGACCTCTTCAAGAAATCGTTTCTCGCCTTCAGCCTGGCCCACCGAGCCGCGGATGATACCCGGATAGCGCTTTTCCCATTCCGGGAAAAAGTTTTCATCCAGGTCCTCCATGATATCCCCGCGTACGTTTTCTTTCAGGTCGGCGCTGATCCTTGCAGCACGGTTACCGTTCCAGCGCTGTATACGGGTGATGCCAGGAGCGTACTCAAGGTCTGCGACGGCCAATAGTGGCAGTTCCCGGCCATCATTGGTGCGCACGCGGAAGTTCTTCAGGCTTTCAATGGATTGCCTGGATTCAAGTGGGTAGCGAACCTTGACCCGTACATCCTGACCATTGCGTGGCAGGCGTTGAACCTCTTCTCCAAAATAAGCCTGTCTTACCTGTCGATTAACGTCAGAGAGGGTCAAGCCAAGCTTGGTTGTGCCCGGTTTCATGGTCAGGCGAATCTCTTCGGTTGCGCCTTCGAGGTTGTTACGCACATCATAGAGGGTTTCATAGGTACGCAGCTGGTTTTCAAGATCAGAAGTTGCAGCACGCAAAACATCGAGGTCCGGGTGGCGGATGGACAGTTCAAAGCCGGGGCCGTTGTTGTTTTGAGTATATTGAACCGAAACCTCTTTGGCATCAGGCACATCACCCATCAGTTCACGCAATCTGATCGAGGCTTCTTTCGCCGTCATATCGCGAACTTCCGGAGGCACCAGTTTGACGATGGCCAGGACGCTGTCACGGCGGGAGCGTGTGTACCAGTTCTCGATCAGCACACCCTCGCCATCGGTGCGTTGGTTGACTTCCTGTTCCAGCGCCAGTTCGGCCGCCTGTAGCTGCGCCAGAATTTCCAGTGCGCGACTATATGGCGCGCCCTCCGGCATGACGACATTAACTATGATTTCATCGGATTCTATATCCGGCATAAAGCCTTTCTTGACCCAACCCGTACCAAATAAACCAAAGCCAATGACCAGCACACCAATAAAGATACTGGTTGTGAGGTAACGGTGGTTTATTGCCCAGCTACCGATTGTGCGGTATTGATTGTGCGCAAAATTGACGATGCTATCGGCAATTCCTTTCTGGAACTTGCCAAAACCATGCAGATTCTGACGCGGTTTCATGGAAGCCAGGTGCGATGGCAGTATTAATAATGATTCGATCAACGAGAATGCCAGCGCAAGGATGACCACCCAGGTGATGTGGCGGGTGAACTCGGAGGTTGAACCTCCAAGGAATAGCCAGGGCAGGAATGCGAGTATGGTTGTGATCACGCCGAATACGACGGGTTTGGCGACAAGTTGCGCACCAGCGATGGACGCGTTGACGCCACCACCTATTCGGTGGGCCTCGCTGTGTATGCCTTCGCCCACCACGATTGCGTCATCAACAACGATACCCAGCACCAGCAGGAATGCGAAGGTGGAAAGCATGTTCAATGACACACCAACAGATGGCAGCAGCACGAAAGCTCCGGCGTAAGCCGTGGCAATTCCCACAGCGACCCAGACAGCCACGATTGGCCGTAGCGTCAATATCAGGATGATCATGACCAGCATCAGGCCCATGGCCGCTGAGCTGCCAATGGTTTTCATACGGCCCTTGAAGTCCACGGCCTTATCGGTCCAAAGTGTCAGCGAAACACCTTCAGGCAGGGTCTCCTGCCGCTTCTCAATCCAGTCACGTACAGATTCAGAGGCCGTTACGATATCCATGATCTCGGTGGACATGATTTGCAGCAGTACGGCCGGCTCGCCGTTGAGCGTTGCCAGTATCGGGTTATCCTCAAAGCCATCCAGTACGGTTGCGATGTCACCGACGCGGATTGTGCCGCCATCGGTTGTTTCACGTACGATGATATCGTTGAATTCTTCTTCGGTATCGGCCTGGCTGCGTATTTTGAGCTGGTAGGTGCCCACTTCTGTGCGAACCGAACCTGCAGACTGGTTGATCGAGGTATTACGAATCGCGTCGGCAACCTGGGAGAAGCTGAGGTTGTAGCGTCTGAGTGCTTCCTCACTTACTTCGATAGAGACTTCTTCCTGACGCGTTCCGAATAACTGCACGACGGTAATCGCCGGTAGTTGTGCTGCTTCGCGTCTGAGTTGTTCCGCCAGGCGTTTGAGTTCGCGTTCTCCGATATCACCATGCACCGCAACCCGCATAAACTCGTCACGGTTTATCCATTGCCGTACCTGGGGAGGTTCGATATCCCGGGGGAATGACGAAATCGCATCAACCCGGATTTTCACATCGTTCATGAACTGGGTGAAATCGACCTGTTGTTCAGCGAGGATGTAGACGCCACCGTAACCTTCTGAGGCACTGGAACGTACCCATTCAATGGCATCCAGATCACTGACCGCTTCTTCAATCCGCGCCACAATCTGTTCTTCAACTTCCTGCGGTGCCGCGCCGGGCCAGGAAACCTCAATTTCCAGGCCGGGAAAACGGACCTGTGGATCCATCTCGCGTTCCATTTTGGAAAAACCAATTGTGCCGGCAACAAAAATACCGACCATGATAAGGTTAGCGGCTACAGAATTACGTGCCCACCAGGCAATCAAACCGTTCATGACTACTCCCCTTAGCTTTGTTGGTCGCGGGTAATCGCGCGGACTTCCATACCGTCAACGGCAGCGGGGATAGTGGATGTGACAACTTTTTCGCCAGGTTGTACGCCATGGGTGACCAGTACCCTGTCTTCTGACGTGGAAAGCACTTCGACCGTACGAATTTCAAGGCGGTTTTCATTGTTGATTACATAAACTTTATTGGCATTACGTAACGCCAGGCGGGGCAGCACCATGGCTGACTGGCTGGTGACACCATCGATTTCAGCACTGACAAACATGCCCACGGCAATGGGTGCACCGGCATCCGAACCCATACCGTAGGGGTCTTCAACTTCGGCAATGGCATAAACCATGCGTGTCTGGCTGTCGACCTTGGCATTGGTACGAACAATCCGACCTGTCCAGTTATGCTCCGTATTACCGGTATGTGCTGTGAACTTGACCACAGGAGCATTGTAACCATCGGTCATGAAACCAATCGGCAGATTCAGTTCAGCTAGCTGCCCATCGGTCAGTGGTAAGCGAATTTCAACAATATCGGTAGCAAATACACGTCCAAGACTTGTACCAGCGGCGACATACTGGCCAATACCAACAAGCTTTTCACTTACGCGGCCAAGGAATGGCACATTGATTTCAGTGCGTGCCACATTCAGTTGTGCTTCTTTCAGGTTGGCTTCAGCAGAAAGTAACTTTGCCTCGGCTTCCATCACCTGTGGTTTGTTCAGTGCATATGGAGTGGGTTCACCGTTGTTACGCTTATCGAGCCAGTGCTCTTCTTTAATCTTGGCATTCGCAAGTTCACGTTGAACGGCGACCATTGCTTCGGCTACGCTGGCTCTGGCACGAATCACAGCCAGTTTGTAATTGGTGTCATCAATCTTGATTAGTGTTTCACCCGGATCAAATTCTGCGCCTTCTGCAAAGGATTCAGAAATACCGACAATACGACCGGAAACCTGGGGTACCAGGTCAATTTCAGTTTTGGGACGAACCTCGCCCTGGGCGTGAACCGAGATGGTGACCGTATCTGACTTGACTTCATCCACATATAATGAGATCAGGCGTTGTGATTCTTCCTTTTTTTCCGGTGCCGGTTTCGCTGCGTTCAGCGCAGAAACCACGCCAATGCTTGCAGCCAGCACGATAACCGGTGCAGAAATCTTCAATAATTTATTCACTTCAAAACCCTCGTTTTGTTTTTCATCAAGTGTTGTCGCCAATTTTCATGCACAAATGACATGTGCAAAAAAACGGGCGGATGCTTTCGCATACGGACGTGTTAATCACGCCTCCACGAACATCAGCCCTCTTAGTACTTATTATTTAGACGATCTTTTTGTAAATTTGGTTACTTTTTTTATTTTAAAACACCCGTATGAAGGATCAGTTCATCAGGACATGCATATGAGAACATGAATGAAAGCAAAACACATGGGTCATAAGTCACTGTTGTAGGTCAGCAACACACCATGTAGGAGCGGCGTCCCGCCGCGATTTTTAAAATTTGGTGCAAAATCCAAACACAATCGCGGCGGGACGCCGCTCCTACGGGGGGGGGTGAAATGTGGTTTAACCTTTGTACAGCTTCTCCAAACACTCCGCATGCGGATAAAACTGCTCCGCCTGCTCTTCACTTGCTGCTCGAGCTCTTTGCTGATTACGCGCAGGCAGGCGCAACGGCCCTTTACCAGCTTCCGGAAAGCGCCCCATACCCGCCAGCATGCAATACCACGACGTACGCGGGTAAAGTTGCTGGTTGATATTCTCAAACAAAACCCGATCGATACTCTCATTATTGTCCCAGGCTTCCAATACCCTGGCCAGTTGCGCCGACATTTTGGGATTGTTACGGGCATCGCGCCAGTAATCGGTATCATCGCGTGAATTGAGTTTGTAATGCATCTGCAGGTAATCAAGGATGCCATCGATAAAGCGGTTAACCTTGCCGTTGAACTCTTTCTGGTGTTTATTAGTGAATTCGCCGCGCTCAAAACTATCGGTAAAGCCCTCAATGGAGCTCTGGATGATGTTGATCATCAGTGCCTCAAGCGGCTCAAGAAAACCCTGCGACAGGCCAATAGCCACACAGTTGTTCTTCCAGTGGTTTTCCAGCCTGCCGGGATTCCAGTGCAAATGCAGTGCCTTTGCACCTTCTGCATCTTCACCAAGATATTCACGAAACTCGGCCTCGGCCTCTTCCTCGCTGATGTAATCCGAGCTGTAAACGTAGCCATTGCCAATACGGTTACTTAATGGAATATGCCACACCCAGCCATATTTCATGGCTTTGGATATGGTTTCAGACATGACCTTGTCCTTGTCTTTTATCGGCGTGGGAATGGCAACTGCACTGTCATTGAACATGTAGTCTTTGGTGGAAATGGGTTTCTCACCCATTGCCTGGCGGATCAACAGGCCTTTGAAGCCAGAGCAATCAACAAAAAAATCAGCCTTGATCTTGCCATTTTCTTTTGTTTTGACATGGGCGATATCACCATGCCGGTTAATTTTCACATCGGTAATGGTGTCCTGGATCAGCGTTACGCCCCTTTCGGTGGCCTTGGTCTTCAGAAATTCCCCCATCAGGCCTGCATCAAAATGATAACCGTACATGCTTTCGCTGGACGGCCCGTTTTTCGGGATCGGAGAGCGTTGCTGACGGGCCAGTGCGGTGGTGACAAAGTAATCATCCGGATGCGCTGGTACATCATGACCGCTGCGGCGCAGATTGCAGTTGTCCCAGAAGTGCTGGATAAACTCCTTGTCCAGATTCGAGAAAAACGGGTGGAAGTATGTTTCATAACCTTCTACCGTGGACCAGTCCGGGAAACTGATTCCGCATTTATACGTGGCGTTGCAAGGTGGCATCCACTCACTTTCCGGTATACCCAGGCGGGAATAGAATTCCCGCAACAGCGGTGTCGTTCCCTCACCAACACCTACAATGCCAATATCAGGAGATTCAATGAGGCAAATATCCACCCCTTTATCGCCCCACGCATCCTGCATATGTATAGCTGTCATCCATCCAGCCGTACCCCCGCCCACGATCAAGATTCTCTTAGGTATAGAAGTCATGTCAATTTACCCGCCATAAACATTGTCGAAACCCTAATTCTATCCGAATTCGCCGTCGAGCAGGAGCAACAGATAAAGACAGGGTGAGAGTTACTGTTCATTGGCAGCTTCACTAACTTGTGATTGTTCGAGAACAGCACAATCATGTTTGCAATAGGGTGTCTACAAATACGGTCTGTTAACTGAATTCAATGACAAGGATAAAAAATGAACAGGAATATACATGGACTTATTGCCGCCATCCTGATTTCCACATCCGCGCTCAGCATTGCTGCTGATCAACGCGAAGATATCCATGCAAGTGCAGATCAGGTTCAAGCGCTTATGCCGGGAATGAAAGCACCAGTGGTAACGCTTAAAGATGTTAACGGCCAGCCGTTTCTATTTCAGCCGGATAAGTTCGACAAACCGCTGGTGCTGACCTTTTTCCGTGGTGGATGGTGTCCTTATTGCAATCTGCATTTGTCGGAATTGCGCGTTGCCGAGCAGCGACTCGGGGAAATGGGTTTCAATATCTGGTTTATCAGTATCGATAAGCCGGAATTGTTGCTGGAAAGCCTGAATGACCCGGATATTGGTTATACGATTTATTCAGATTCATCTCTTGAGGCGACCAGGGCGTTTGGCCTGGCGTTTCAATTGGATGATGAACTGGTTGAGAAATACCTGACTTACAATATTGACCTGGAAAAAGCATCCGGTGAAACTCATCACGTTCTGCCGGCACCTGCGACTTACATCATCGGTACTGATGGCATTATCAACTTTGCTTACATCAACCCTGATTACAAAGTGCGCTTGCATCCGGATGTACTACTGGCGGCCGCAAAAGCGTACCAGGAAGGTTCAGACCAGCGCATCATCAACATGCGCAAACAAGCCACAAAAAAATAGATGGTGCTGTAGGAGCGGCGTCCCGCCGCGATTGTTTTGGTTTTGTATCAGGTCCAAAAAATCGCGGCGGGACGCCGCTCCTACAGCCTGGAAGTCAGCAGTAGCCCAATGCCCCGCCAGTTGGAAGTCAGCAGCAGCCCAAAGCCCCGCCAGGCTAGAAGTCTGCTGGGGGGGTCAGGCGTTTACGCGGTGGGTCGTAGAACACACCGCTGATCACGCGGGCTTTGACCATTACGCGACTCCATTTCAGTTCCCTCTGATAGTAGATCTCCACCAGGAATTCTTCGCCGGGCTCACCGTGTGGTGCTTCCAGCGAAGCCAGTGCAATACTGGCCTTGGCAGAGGGCGACCACATGGCTGAGGTTACGGTGCCGACAAACTTTTTCCTGGTGGTAAATACGAACGAATCATTGGCCGGCTTGTTGCCATCGATATCCAGCTTGACCAGGTTGTAACGGTGGCCACGCTTTTTCTCGGCCAACAGGGCTTTTCGGCCATTGAAATTCGGCTTATTGAAGTCAACCAGCCAGCTTAGTCCCAATTCTAAAGGCGAACGGGTATGGCTGGCACGCACGGTTTCATGTGCGGGCATAAATTCGTGATGGGCCTGGATAAACCCGGCTTCAATGCGCAGCATCGACAGTGCCTCATCGCCCATAGGTTTGATGCCACGCAACTCACCCGCCTCAAACAAACGATCCCACAGAACTTCGGCATATTGCGGGTCTATCCATAATTCGTAACCCAGGTCACCGGTAAATCCGGTACGCGAGATGGTCAGTTCAGTGCCTTCAAATTCAAAATGCCCGATTCCAAAAGGCTTCATATTTTCGATGCCGGCAAGGCCCATGTCCTTCAGCGTGGCACAACTGGTCGGACCTTGCAGGGCCAGACCTGCAACCTCGTGAGTTTCGTCGGTCACTGTCACATCAAAGCCTATGGTATTGGTCATTAACCAGTCCAGGTGACGTTCCTGTGAGCACAGCCGGTACTCGCCTTCACGCAGATGGAATATGGTGCCATCATCGATCACCTGGCCGGCGTCCGTACACCAGACACAGTAACCGACACGACCTGCCTTGATTTTTCCGACCTCGCGCGTCATCAACCGGTTCAGATAGGGCAGGGCATCGGTGCCGCTAATGCGGTACTTGGTCATCGGGGTTAAATCAAATACCGCGCAGGTACTGCGACCGGCAAAATACTCCATTGAGGAACAAGTATAGGCAGCGGGTGACAGGTAGTCTGCCCAGCGACCCCATTCCTTCAGAACATTCAACGGTTCCTGGCGTGAATAAAACGGGCCGGGAAAGACCTTGGTCAAATAGTGTTTTTTGGTTGAGAAATCAATGGGTCTGATTGTCTCTCTTTTGTTGAGCTCGCTCATGAATCTCGCCCCCTGGTGGTTGCTTTTAACACGGCATTGGCGGCGTTGCGGCCGGCACTTCCCATCACGCCGCCACCGGGATGGCTGCCGGCTCCGCACAGAAACAAGCCATCAACCGGGCTCTGATACTGGGCTGAACCCGGCACCGGGCGCAGCATCAGGAACTGGTCCATGGCCAGTTCTCCATGATGCCAGTGACCGCCGCTGATGCGGAATTCACGTTCGATATCAACCGGTGTTAACATTTCCTGATGAACAATCTGCTGGCGTATAGCCGGGGCGTACTGTTCCAGCGTATCGATGACAAGATCGGTGAAACCGGCCTTTTCAGTATCCCAGCCTTGTTTGAGATGGTAGGGTGCGTATTGAACCACCGCGGAAAGTACATGCTTGCCCGCAGGGGCCAGGCTGTCATCATGCAGGCTCGGAATGGTGATCTCCGCAACCGGTTTAACCGAGTGTTCCTCATATTTCGCGTGGTTAAACGCTCGTTCAACATATTCAATATCCGGTGCAATCACCAGGCGCTCGCCAAGCTGGTTTTTATCAAGTCCGTTGAATTCCGGCAAGCCATCGAGTGCAAGGTGCAGCTTGGCCGTGTTACCACGCATACGAATATTGCTGATTTTTCGGACGAAGCCTGCTTCGAGATTACGGGCACCGAGCAAATTAAAAAATGTTGTCCTGGGGTCAGCACTGGAAATAACCGCATCAGCAGTGATTTTCTCTCCATCCTGTAATTCCACACCGGCAACCTGGTCGCCATCCATGTAGATATTGGCAACCTCGGCAGATGTCCTGATATTCGCACCGTGCTTGCGGGCTGCTGTTGCCAATGCGTCGCTGACCGCGCCCATGCCGCCTTTTGGCATGGCCATGCCCTGCAGACCACTGAGGCGATGTAAGGCGGTAAACATACTGTTGTTGGAGCGCGGGCCGAGGTTGGTGCCCAGAATACCATCCAGGCTCAGCGCACCCTTGAGTAACGGGTGCTCAAAATTCTCCTGCAGGATGTCGTAGATATTAATGCCGCCGACACGCAGAAATTCACGCATATCATCTTTGCCCAGCATGCGTACATTCAATGCTGTTTTTGCCAGCGTCAGCAGATCACTGAAATTCCTGGTTCCGACCCTGGGTGGAATCCGGTTGTGCATGCCGCCGATGACACCGGCGAAGCGTGTCATAAAACGCTTGTACTCCTGATAAGCCGACTGGTCAGAAGTCGTGATCATGGCACCCTGAAGGGCTTTGCCGGAGATATGCAGGTGGTTGCCATCTTCCGCCAGCGCCACTGTTTTCATGTCCAGTTGTGAGAATGACAGGCCGGCTGATTCCAGTGACAGCTCTTTGCGAACATTTTTATCGAGCATATACAGCAGATGTGCACCGGCAGATACCTTGAATCCAGGCGCAAATTCGCGTGTGATGGCTGCTCCGCCAACCTGTTCGGCCGCTTCCAGTACGGTTACCTGCTTGCCCTCTTTTGCAAGGTAAGCAGCACAGGTCAGGCCATTGTGGCCAGCACCTATAATAATTACATTAGTCATCGTGCCAGCCCTCCGGAACGGTATTGGGTTGGCGCAGATCTCTTAGGATCTCCCGCGCTGCATTGGCACCCGGAGCCGCCATGACGCCGCCGCCGGGGTGGTTGGATGACCCGCACATATACAAGCCTTTCGCAGGCCCCCTGTACTGGGCATAGCCGGGAATGGGGCGGTTGAACAGCAACTGGTCCATGGTCAGTTCACCCTGGAAAATATTACCCTGTGTCAGCCCGACCTCATCCTCGATCTCCCGGGGTGTGCGTACTTCAGCATGCAGGATGAGGTCCTTGAACCCTGGTGCGTAGGCTTCGATCTGGTTAATAACGGTCTGACCAAACTGGTCAACCTGTTCATCGGTCCAGTCCTTGCCGTGAATTTTTGGAGGCACGTATTGTACAAATACCGACATGAAGTGTTTGCCCGGAGGTGCCATGGTCGGGTCGGTTAATGAAGGTATGAGCATGTCAATGTAGGGGTCCTTCGACCAGGTCCCGTCCTTCCAGTCATCGTAGGCGCGCTCCAGGCGTTC
>Ga0164313_10002295_pt1 | contig 17168 bp, 15 predicted proteins | sample GuaBasSedimGuay4_FD_113735 | JGI IMG/M metagenome (GOLD analysis project Ga0164313, IMG submission 113735) | Subseafloor sediment microbial communities from Guaymas Basin, Gulf of California, Mexico - Guay4, Core 4569-4, 0-3 cm | ecosystem: Environmental > Aquatic > Marine > Hydrothermal vents...
AAAGTGTCAAGTGATCTAAAATTATAAGTGATCTAAAGTTGATGAATCGCTACGCTCTGCCATTTATAAAAAAGATAGAATTCCTTAACTTTAGTCACTTTAGTTCACTTTAGCCCACTTTAGACACTCATATGTTATATGGAGCAAGGCAAAATTAGGATGAAGGTATCAAAGATATTTGTCGAAAGGGAAATGGCAGGCCATGACCCGGTGACTGAAGTATGTGCAGGGCTGAACGCCCCTGTGAGCATTATCGACAGTCTGAAAGAAGCCTATGATTACGTATCCAGCCATGCCGACCCGGTGGCCCGGGGCAAGCAAACCCTTATATTGAGCAAAAACAGGGGTGCTTTTATCAAATCGTGCCCCGGAACCCGGGAATACCAATGCTGTGACTATGAAATTCTGCACATGGCTTCATTCTGCAACATGGACTGCTCATATTGTATCCTGCAAACCTATTTTCATCCGCCGGTTCTGCAATTATTTGTCAATTATGATGATTTGTCGGCCGAACTGAACCGACTTTTTGCGCGCAAGCGTATTTCGAGAATCGGAACCGGCGAATTTACCGACAGTTTGATATGGGAACGGTTTACACAACTGACACCCTTGCTTGTTAAAAAGTTTTCCGAACAAAACCGGGCGGTATTGGAGTTGAAAACCAAAACAGTTGCCGTTGACGCTTTGAAGGATCTGCCGCACAACCGTAAAACCATTCTGGCGTGGTCTCTGAACACGGAGGCCGTCATCCGGTCTGAAGAACGTTTTACCGCGACGCTTTCCGCACGCCTGAAAACTGCCCGGCGATGCGTAGCATGGGGATATCCAGTCGCCTTTCATTTTGACCCCATCGTCATCTACGATGGTTGCGAAGCGGATTACAAAGCGGTCATCCAACAGCTTTTTGCCCACATATCGCCACGGGACATCGTCTGGATCAGCCTGGGAACATTCCGATACATACCGGCCTTGAAACGGATTATTCAGGACAGGTTTACCGATTCAAAAATTGTCTACGGTGAGTTCATCCCGGGTTTGGATGGAAAGATGCGCTATTTCAAACCGCTGCGCATGAAGATCTATAAAAAAATAGTGGCTTGGATCAGAGCGGCGGCACCCGATCTCTGCATCTATTTCTGCATGGAAGACGATGAGGTGTGGGAATCAAGCCTGGGGTTCGCCCCTGCCGCGGCGGGCGGGCTTCCGGAAATGCTGGATGCATCTGCTGTCGAGCACTGTGGGCTTATAGCTCCCATTTAGGGATCGTTTTACGTGTTACGTTTTAGGTTCCGTTACAGGCTAAACGCGTTCAAGACTTTCTACCACGTAAATCGTAAAACTTAAAACGTAAAACTTAAAACATAAATCGATTTTTCTAATGAAACGAAAAATGATATGACCCGCTTGATATTATTATGCATATTGCTTTTCCCGGCCCATCTTGCCGCGCAGGAAACAGTCCCCGTAAAATACGTCATCGACGGGGATACCATCATACTAAACAATGGAAAAAAGGTGCGCTACATCGGTATTGACGCCCCTGAAATCGCGCATGGGAACTCTCCGGCCGAACACTTCGGCGATGCCGCCCGTACCTTCAACAGCCAACTCACCGGATCCGCAGGGGTATACCTGGAATACGACCGTGAGCCCCGTGACCGCTATGGACGCCACCTGGCCTATGTATTTTTGAGCGATGATACTTTTGTCAATCAGCGTCTGCTGTTTTCAGGGTTGGCTGTTTTTCTCTACAAACCACCCAACCTAAAGTATGCGGAGATCCTTTTACAGGCGCAGCGTACCGCTATGTCGGGGAAAAAGGGGGTTTGGAAATTCTGGACCGAAAATCCACGGTCTTATCTCGGCAATCGAAAATCAAAACGGTTTCATCTCCCCGGATGTCCATACGGAAAAAACACGGCCCAACAAAACAGGGTATCGTTTAAAAACAGGTGGGATGCCTATTGGAAGGGGTATGCGCCGTGTAAGCAGTGCATGAAGTACCGTTTTACGTTTTAGGTTTTACGTTTTAAGCCGGTGATGTGCGCTCAAGGCAGCATCGGTCTGGGTAAAAAAAAGGCCCTTTGAAAAAAACTATTTCAAAGGGCCTTTTTATTTTTTATAGCGGCGAAGCCGCGCTCCATAACTCCCTTAAAAAACTACCGATTCAGCCTGATAGGATTATATTGCTGTTAAACTCCTGGTTTGATAACAAGTTGTCGGCATAGGAGGGAGTTATTCTTGTTTGAGGTCTTCGATGATTTTCTCAGCCATCTGGACCGGGACTTCGTCATAGTGTGAAAACTCCATGGTAAACATGCCACGACCACCGGTCATGGACCGGAGGTCCGGAGCGTAGGTCAGGAATTCCGACATGGGCACCTGGGCGTTGATTACCTGATTTTTTCCGGCACTGTCCATTCCCAGTACGCGACCGCGGCGGCCATTCAGGTCGCCCATGATATCGCCCATGTATTCATCGGGTGTGGTGATGGTCACCTTCATGATGGGTTCTAAGAGAACGGGATTAGCCGCTTCCACACCCTTTTTAAAAGCGAGAGAACCTGCGATTTTAAAGGCCATTTCCGAAGAATCCACGGCGTGGAAAGACCCGTCGTTGAGGGTAGCTCGGAAATCAATACAGGGAAAACCGGCAATCACACCCTTGGGAGCGGCTTCAATAATGCCTTTTTCAACGGCCGGAATGTATTGCCTGGGGATGACCCCTCCGACAACGGCATCCACAAATTCAAAACCACCGCCTCTGGGCAAAGGTTCCAAGTCGATCCAGCAGTCTCCGTATTGGCCGTGTCCACCGGACTGCTTTTTATGTTTTCCCTGAACCCGCACCTTTTTCTTGATGGTCTCTTTGTAAGGTACTTTAGGCGTGTGGAGGTTGACGGCAACATTGAATTTCCTTTTCAGTTTTTCCACGGTCGCTTCGATGTGAACATGACCGCAACCTGACAGCAGAATCTCTTTGGTCTCGGCAATTCGGTCCAGTTTCAAGGCAAGGTCTTCTTCTAAAAGTTTGGAAAGGGAGCTGAAAATTTTATCTTCGTCCCCCTTGGACTTGGGTTCGAGAGCGAATGATATGAGCGAAGGTAGCGGCTCGGCACAAGCATAAACGACCTTGTCGGTATCATCACAAAGTGTATCTCCCGTGGTTGTTTCCTTGAGCTTGGCCACGGCAACGATGGCGCCCGGCCCGGCCGCTGATATAACTTTTTGTTCTTTTCCGGCAACCGTCAGAAGCTGGTTAAAACGTTCTTTGGTCTCTTTGCTGGCATTGTAGAAATTGCCTTCGGAACCAAGTGTACCCGAAACGATCTTGAATATCGACAACCTCCCGGCATAGGGATCTGCAATGGTTTTGAATACGAACCCTGAAAAAGGTGCATCCGGATCTGGTGCACGCATGACTTCGCTGTTGTCGGCAGGGTTAGTGCCCGACTTCGGCGATATCTCCAAAGGAGAGGGCATGCAGTTATTGACAAAATCCATCAGCAGGTCAATGCCGATGCCCTTGATGGCGGATCCGCAAAGAACAGGTACGAATGCTCGTGAAATGACGCCTGATTTCAAGGCACCATGGATGTCCTCATCGGTAAGCTCTTCACCTTCGAGATAGCGTTCGATCAGTTCGTCATCGGCTTCGGCTACGTCTTCAATGAGTTTTTCACGCTCACTTTCGACTTCATCCTGCATGTCGGCGGGTATATCCCCGGTAGTTGCCCTGCCGGATTCGTCGTATGTATACGCTTTCATGGCGACCAGGTCCACAATGCCCTTGAATTCATTCTCGGAGCCGATGGGCAGGTGGAGTGTAATCGGTTTTATTTCAAAAGAACCGGCGATGTCCTGGAGGGTTCTGGAAAAATCCGCGCGTTCCCGATCCAGTTTGTTTACAAAAATCATACAGGGCGTGTTGAAGTCTTTGGCAAACTCCATGGCTTGTTCGGTCTGCACCTTGACACCGTCCACGGCGTCCACAAGTACGACCGCGCCGTCGGCGGCCTGCATACACAGCTTCGTATCGGTGAAAAAGTTCTGGTCACCCGGCGTATCGATAATGGTGACAGTGTGTTTGTTCCAGACATATTGACCGAAACCGCTACTCAAGCTGGCATTTCTTTTGAGCTCTTCGGGTTCGAAATCCATGACTGTGTTGCCATCTTCGACGCGTCCGATGCGTTTGGTCACACCGGTTTTGAACAATATCACTTCAGCCAAAGAAGTCTTGCCTGCACCGCCGTGGGCCACGAGGGCGATGTTTCTTGATTTGTCTATTGTTTCACTCATTTAGGCTCCTCTCATTAATATAAATCCACCGCATCCACCAAAGGTAATTTCTGTATAGGGTATCAAGAAAAAAATCAAGCTAAAATAAAATCTGCGGCACAGATTTTATGGTACGCGGCTTCGTCGCTAAACACCGACCGCTGACGAAAGACCTCGGGTCCCCAGTATCCCACCTTTTTTTATTTTCTTATCTTCTGCTCTTGGTAAGTCATGGCCACCAGAAACTCTAGGTTGCCTTTGGGGCCTTTAATAGGGGAGGGAACAGCAGGCTGCGGGGTGAAATTCAGGTTTTCAAAAAATTCTGACAGGTCCTGGATTACGGTTCTGTGAAGCAGCGAGTCCCTGACCACACCGCCTTTGCCCACCTTGCCTTTGCCCACCTCGAATTGGGGCTTTATCAAAGCGATAACCATTGACCCGTTTTTTAAAAACTTCAGAATGGCCGGGACAACAATTTTAAGTGAAATAAAAGATACATCGATAACGATTAAGTCAACAGGGGAGGGGATCGATTCAAGCGGCAGGTGTCGGATGTTGGTGCGCTCGATCAGATTAACCCGCGGGTCATTTCTCAGACGCCATGCAAATTGCCCGTAGCCGACATCAACGGCATATACCTTTCGTGCGCCATGCTGAAGAAGGCAATCGGTAAACCCGCCGGTTGAGGCGCCCACGTCCAGGCAGGCCCAGTCATCCACATGAATATCAAAAGCTATTAGGGCTTTTTCGAGTTTGAGACCGCCCCGGCTGACATATGGAATATCCTGCCCTTTTAAGGCGACAATGTCATTGGCGACAACGGTCGTACCCGGTTTATCCGCCAAATGATCGTTGACGTATATTTTCCCGGCCATGATCAGGGCCTTGGCACGCTGACGGCTCACGGTCAGGCCCTTTTCAAAAACAACCTGGTCCAGTCTTTGTTTTTTTTGTACCATTGGTTAAAAATCAGGATGGAAGGTCTAAGGTAAAAGACTGAAGGAGCGGTTGGCAAAAAGGCAAAAGATTACTCACGCAAAGGCGCGAAGATAATGTTAGTAAACAACTTTAATTGGAAAGAGTGTCATTGCTTTATCAATACTGGCTAATGGGAGATTTTCCAATTTGGATTGGGCTGCCAGCATCCGGTCAAAGGGATCTCGATGGGGAATATCCCAGGTTCCAGCCAGTTGAGCATGTTCAGGAATGATATCCAATGATTTAAATCCTGCTTTTATAATCCACTCCGAAACATTTGTCGCCACTGAAGAAGCTTCAGGTAATTTTCCCAAACGAAATTTTGTAGCAATTTCCCAGACTGATGCTGAGCTTACATATACTACATGGTTAATATTTTGAATATATTTTTCAATTTTTACCGGTAACCGGACATCATCAAAAAGCCACCAAAGAAAAATGTGTGTATCAATTATCATTATGGTTTATTCCCACTTTTGAAGCTCTTTTTCAGGTAGAGGCTCAAAAAAAGCATCTGTTACTTTTCCTTTAGCAATACCTGACGTTCTTTTGGTAATTTGTTTTAAAGGGACTAATTTTGCATAAGGTTTTCCAGCTTTTGCAATAATAATTTCTTCCCCTGAATGTACCCTGAGCAGTAATTTTGAAAAATGCGTTTTTGCATAATGGATATTTAATATTTCCATGACATACCACCTTATCTTAGTCTATTTCTCTTAGTCTATATGCTAAATTGGAATGAGTCAAGAAAAGAAAGAATACGGGACGAATGTTTATAGCATATTGGGCGTCTTGAGCGCAGCGGCGGTGAAAAAAACAACTGAACCGCAAAGGCGCAACGCAAAGAAGAGCAATATTATTTAAGAAAACCATTAACTTTCAACCCATTAAGCATCTCATCTTCTCACCTTCTAATCTTCTTACCTTCTATCCGTTCACCGGACCAACGCCACCGCCGCCCGGGCGATGGCAACTGCATCCAACCCGAACCTGGATCTCAATGTGGACTGGGGACCGTGTTCTACAAAAGTGTCTTGGATGCCGATCCTTTTCAGGGAATATCCGGAAACCCCGTTATCATTAAGGCACTCCAAAACGGCACTGCCAAAGCCTCCCTGGAGGACATTTTCCTCGACAGTCACAAACTTTTTAACTTTTCCGGCAAGGCCGACAATCAGTTCCGCATCAATGGGTTTGACAAAGCGGCAATTTACAACTGTGGCGTGAATATTCTCTTTTTCCAGAATGTTACGGGCTTTCATGGATTCCACGACACTGCTGCCGATTGCCAGTAAAACCACATCGTCGCCTTCACACAGCACCTCGGCTTTGCCGATGTCCACCGGCAGCATCGGATCCTCTATCTTGACACCTTCCCCGGCTCCCCGGGGATAACGCAGGGCGATGGGTCCCTTGTGGTTCAGGGCTGTTTTCAGCATGCGCCGCAATTCGTTTTCATCTTTGGGTGCCATGATGACCATATTGGGCAGGCAGCGCAGGTAGGCAAAGTCGAAAAGCCCATGGTGGGTAGGGCCATCCTCACCAACGATACCGCCGCGGTCTATGGCAAATACTACGTGCAGAGACTCAATGCATACGTCATGCAATATTTGATCGTAAGCACGTTGTAGAAACGTGGAATAGATGGCCACAACCGGTATAAATCCTTCCACGGATAGTCCGGCCGCAAACGTAACCCCATGGGGTTCCGCAATGCCCACATCAAAAAAACGATCCGGAAATTGAGCCGCAAAACGCGATAATCCAGTACCTTCCGGCATGGCGGCGGAGACCGCGATCACTTTGGGGTTTGCCCAGGCGAGATCGACCATTGTTTCACCAAATACCTCGGTATAGGAGGGGACGCTGATCTTTGAAGGTGCGCATGTTCCGGTCTCCACGTCAAAACTGCCGCAACCGTGAAAATAGACCGGGTTCCTTTCGGCCGGCGGATATCCTTTGCCTTTTTTTGTGGTCACATGCAGCAGTACGGGTTCGCTCCTGAATTTGATATTTTCCAGGATTTCGATTAGATGATTAATATTGTGACCATCGATAGGACCGAAATATTCAAAGTTGAAGGCCTCGAAAAGCATGCCGGGCGTTACAAATGTTTTAAAGGAATCCACCGATTTTTTGGCCAACTGATACATGTCATCCCCAATTTTAGGCAATGATTTCAGGAATGTTCCAAAATCTTTACGCAGGTCCTGGAGCTTTTTTTTCGAAAAAGTCCGGCTCAGCAGGGAGGAGAGGGCACCCACATTGCGTGAAATGGACATTTCGTTGTCATTCAGGATAACGATGAGGTCCCTCTCCTCGTGAGCCCCACCCGCCTGATTCAGCGCTTCAAAGGCCAGTCCCGCGGTCATGGAACCATCGCCGATGACGGCAATGACTTTTGATTTTTCATTTTTCAGGTGTTTTGCCGTGGCAATGCCCAGGCCCGCTGATATGGACGTGCTGCTGTGCCCCGTGGTAAAGGCGTCGTATTGGCTTTCGCTGATGCGCGTAAAACCGGAAAGCCCCCCCCATTTACGAATAGTATCGAACGACCGGCGTCTTCCCGTGAGGATTTTATGCGCATATGCCTGGTGGCCCACATCCCAGATAATTTTATCTGCGGGAGCGTCGAAAACGTAATGCAGGGCGATGGTTAAATCCACAGCACCCAGGCTGGACGCCAGGTGCCCTCCGCTCTGGGAGACCACATCGACAATCATTTTACGGATCTCGGCAGCCACTTTTTTCAGGTCTGCTATGGGAAGTTTTTTCAGATCATCGGGAGATTCTATTTTATCCAATAAATTCATCGGATTTGTCCTTTTTATTCCATTATTAAAAATGACCTAAATTCAAATCATCGAAACGAGGTACCGAGGCCCAGGCCAATGGCTCATGTTTGGAGCCTTTGAGCCTTTGATATTTGGATTTGTTTTGAATTTCGATATTCGGATTTAGGATTTCGCTGTAAACCCTTTTGTGGCGAAATCGGGTTAAGCGGGTGCACACCGGCAAAGATTGGCCACATGAAAATTTATCAGGTATTGCGTTCAATGATGTAGCGTGCGATCGCGCGTAGTGGCTGAGATTTTTTATCAAATGATTCAATAGCATGCAAGGCTTTTTTAACAAGATCCCGTGCATATTTTTCTGACTGGGCCATCCCAAGAACAGCTGGATAGGTGCTTTTTTCCCGGTGGGCATCCGAGCCCACCGCTTTGCCCATCTTTGACGGATCGCCTCTGACATTCAGGATATCGTCGAGAACCTGAAATGCAAGCCCGACATTGGCCGCATAAGCGTCCAGGGCTTTCATTTGCACGTCACCGGCGCCGCCGAAAACAGCCCCGGCAAATACAGATGATTCGATCAAAGCACCGGTCTTTTTTTTGTGCAGATCCCGCATCGCATCTATTTTCAACCGGCTGCCTTCGGAAAGCATGTCCAGCATCTGTCCCGCAATCATGCCCTGGCAACCCGCGGCAATTGAAATATTGTTAATGACCTGCAGACTTTCAGGAATCTTAGCGGCCTTCACGTAGTGCGGGTCGGACAAGATCTGAAAAGCCAGCGTCAGCAGGGCATCCCCGGAAAGAACGGCAGTGGCTTCATCAAATTGAATGTGAGCGGTGGGTTTTCCCCGGCGCAGAACATCGTTGTCCATGGCCGGCAGATCGTCATGGATCAGGGAATAGGTGTGAATCATCTCAATGGCGCAAGCCACATGCATCACATCGGCCTGGAAGCCTCCGGAAGCCTCGGCTGCCGCTATGCAAAGGATGGGGCGCACGCGTTTTCCGCCCGCCGACACCGAATAACGCATGGCGGCCGTAATCTGACCTGCGTGCAGCTCTCGATCGAATAGTTTTTGAATCCAATGGTTTATATCCGCCTGTTTTGAAGAAAGATAGGTGTTCAGATCAAACATCGGCGTCAGTATCTCCATGGGCGTGAAAGGGGACTTCGTTGACGTTTCCATCGGCGTTGGCGGTCAGAAGGGTGATTTTTTTTTCGGTTGCATCCAGCGTGTCGGAACAGAATTTAGACAGTTTGATGCCTTCTTCAAACCGTTTCATGGATTTCTCCAGGGAAAGATCACCGGATTCCAGTTCCTGAACGATGGTTTCCAAATTTTCCATTGCCTTTTCAAATGTTTGTTTCGCCATAACTATTTTCCTTATGAATCTGTGTTTAACTTAAATAATGTTTTTAATAATATGCGTACTTTATGGACTGCATTATCCAAATCGAAATCGGGATCGGTATCGGGATCGAAGCAATCGATTTGGATGAAAGATCTTAAAGATGGCCTTTGCTGCAACAAAAGTACTCTTGAACCGGATGATCCAAAATAAAATACGCTTGTTTCTCTTTTTATTTGACCTTGACATCCAATAAACCCTTGCCCAGGAGAATTTCGAGATCCTGGCCCTTTGAAACCGAATTGGCATTGCGAATGAGCTGTTTTCCCGGAACCATGCGGGTAATGCTGTATCCTCTGGACAAGATGGCGGTTGGATTCAGCAGGGCCAGTGCACCGGTGGTCTCGTGTAGGTTAGTTTTATTTCTTTCAATCTTATTAAGTATACTATTCACAAGGTTATTAGTTGTTAAATCAAGTCTTTCTTTAAGCTTATTACATACGTTGGCGGGGGTGTAGATGGACAGTTTCTGGGCCCGCCAGCGCATATGTTCACGCTTGGTCTGCAGTTGCCGGCGGACAGATACAGTCAGTCGATTTACGAGGCCGTCAATATGTATTCTAAGATCCTGAATATTTCTTTTGGGGTCCTTGAGCTTTTTATGGATCTCGTTCAGATGGGATTTTTTATATTCTATGTACCGTCTGAAAGTGCCGAAAAGCTGCCGGTCGAGGTCCAGCAGAGTATATTTAAGGTCATTTTTCACCGGAACGACCAGTTCTGCAGCTGCGGAAGGCGTGGGGACACGCATGTCGGCGACAAAGTCCGCTATGGTGTAATCGGTTTCATGGCCGACCGCGGAAATAACCGGGATGCGGGAGGCAAAAATTGCCCGGGCCACGTGTTCCGAGTTAAAGGCCGTTAGATCTTCGAGAGAACCTCCGCCGCGCGCCACGATGATGACGTCTGCGATATTGTGGTGGTTGGCCTGTTCAAGTGCGGCCGCGATTTCTTCGGCGGCATTTTTTCCCTGCACCTTGCATCCCGCGATCTGAATGCGGACATTGGGAAAACGCCGGTCTACAATCTTTAAAATATCGTGCACAACTGCGCCGCTTGGTGAAGTTATCAGGCTGATATGTTTCGGTAAAAATGGCAAAGCTTTTTTGCTTTCCACCGAAAACAGGCCTTCTGAATCCAGTTTTTTCTTTAGCTGTTCAAAGGCGACCTGCAGGGCGCCCACGCCGCCGGGTTCCATGTGCTCAAAAATGATCTGATAAGACCCGCGAGGTTCATATACTGAGATACGTCCGAGACCGTTGACCTGCATGCCGTCTTCAGGCATGAATTGTAAATTTCGGTTCTGTCCGCGGAACATGACGGCACTGATCTGGGCGTGGGCATCTTTTATTGTGAAATAATAATGGCCGGATGCCGGTATCCTGAAGTTCGATATTTCACCGGACAGCCATACAAACTGAAAACGGTCTTCGAGAAGGGATTTGATTTTTCGCGTCAGCTCGGAAACCGTCATTGTGGATTTATTCATCATCGGAAAGGCCTATTTCGTGGTTATCAAATTTGCACATTAACGTCTGATAAGGTATATTATGTAAACTTTAATCTCTTTTCCGGTTCAAGAATACTGAGGCCATAGCCTCTTCCACCCAGACGGCTGAGCATCGCTGCAATGCGATCCAATTCAAGCTTGTGTTCTCGACTTTCATCTCTAATCAAAACGTTGCCCACCATCAGTATGTCCTGTATTGCGGCACACTCCATTGCCGATTCGCGAGCAATCTCAAAATATCGCCGCCGATCAGCCTTGGTGGACTTGCTTTCCGGGTGTTCACTGAGGTCATTGGCCTTTTTATGTGCCGCACAACATGAACTATCAAGGGGTGTAAACGTTCAGATTTTAGGGCCCAAGGGTCATATTGCTTCGATTTCGATAGCGATTCCGATTTCGATTCGGATTATAAAGCCCAGTAGGATGATACTCCGCGGCTTGCCGCGGGGAGGTTTCATTTTATCCCAGTGATTTATCCTTCAGTAATGCCCGCACAACGGGTACGACATATATGTCCTCATGCGGCAAGGTCCTCACATATTCGACAATAAGATCTATCTTGCCTGCATATTTGAGCTCTTTGTCGATAATGAAATACTTTTCATTTTTGATCTTGCAGAATCCGCCCTTTGTCTTGGTCCGGGTGATCTTGAAATTCTGTTCCGAGACAGTAACCTCTAATTTTTCAAGCAGCTCGACCAATTCCTGATAAATTTGTTCTGGTTTCATATTGAATATTGTGTATTTAGTGTTATATTACTGCTTAACAGGCGAGCGCACGTCGGCCTCGTCGATTCTGGTCGGTTGGGGCTGACGTGTAAACTTATGATTTTCAAGCAGGAGGGTGTCGTAATGCAATCAGTTCCAATTTCCAAGCCCGAAGCACAAATACAGGTCAATGCCTTTATTCGCAGTGTATACAACTGGATGGCCATTGGTTTGGCCCTGACCGGATTTGTCGCCTATTACGTGGCCAATAATGAAGGCATGCAACGCTTGATCTTCGGCAATCCATTGGTATTTTATGGACTTATCATTGCCGAACTCGCGCTTGTGTTTACCTTGAGTGCCCGTGTGCAAAAGATGCAGGCGTCTACGGCCACAGCCCTTTTTGTCCTCTATGCGAGCCTTAACGGCGCCACCCTGTCATTTATATTTCTGGTATACACCAAGTCTTCGATTACGTCGACATTCTTCGTATGTTCGGCCACCTTCGTGGCCTGCAGCATTTATGGTATGGTGACCAAGCGCGATCTGACTTCCCTGGGAGGGTTTCTGACCATGGGGCTTTTCGGCATCATTATCGCCTCGGTGGTCAACATGTTCGTCAGAAGTTCAGGAATGAGCATGATCATCAGTTACGTGGGTGTGCTGGTTTTCGTGGGCTTGACGGCGTATGACACCCAGAAGCTGAAAACCATGGCCATGACGCAGCCGGCCGGCCTGGAAGCCGGTGTTGTTCGCAAAGGCGCCATTATCGGAGCCCTTTCACTTTATCTGGATTTCATCAACCTCTTCCTGATGCTGCTGAGAATTCTTGGGAACCGCCAGTAAAAGTTGCGGAGCAACTTTTACGCAACGCGGCTGCTTGCAACTAACCAATCTTTTCGGCGATGACCTCGGCAATCTGTTGGGCCCACAATCCGGCATCTTTTTCCGTCGGGGCTTCAACCATGACCCGGCACATTGACTGGGTACCGGAATAACGCACCAGCACCCTGCCTTTCTCATTCAGATCATTCTCGACAGATCGAATTGTTGTTTGTATTTCCGGTATGGTGCCCAGGTCGAGTTTGGTTTTTACCGGTACGTTTATCAGCACTTGCGGGGATACCGTCATAACTTTTGCGAGTTCCGACAATGATTTCCCTGTAGCGGTCATCACCTTTATCAACTGAAGCGCCGCCAGCATGCCGTCCCCGGTGGTGTGGTGATCATGAAAAATAATGTGGCCTGAATCTTCACCGCCGACAACCGCTCCCGAATTCAGCATTTCCGTCATGACATAACGGTCTCCCACATCACTCATAACATGCCGGATGCCTTGTTTCCTTAAGACCGTTCCCAATCCGATATTGCTCATCACTGTGCTGACCACAGTCCGGTTATTAAGTTGCTTGTGGCGATCAAGAAAAAGGGCGCAGATGGCGATAATCTGATCGCCGGTGAGCACGACGCCTTTTTCATCCACCGCAATGAGCCGGTCGCCGTCCCCATCAAATGCCAGACCGATTTCCGCACTATTTTTCAGCAGGGTCTCAGCCAGTTTTTCCGGGTGCTGCGAGCCGCATTCAGCGTTGATGTTGGTGCCGTTCGGCGTGCTTGAAAGTGAGATAACGTCAAACCCCAGTGATGCAAAAAGTTCGGGGGCAATAGCTGAAGTAGCCCCGTTGGAACAGTCTATAACCAGTTGTCTTCCCTTGAAATTTGCAGCATCCTCCATGATGCCGCCAAGAAATTGTTGATATGTTCGGGCCGCATCAGTTAGGGGATAAATCCGGCCGACGGCATTGATTTTTTCGGCCCGCCGGAGCATTTCGCTGTCCAGAATCAGGGCTTCCAGTTCGGACTCTTCAGCATCCGAAAGCTTGTACCCATCGCCTTTGAAAAATTTGATGCCGTTGTCTTCGTATGGGTTGTGAGATGCCGAGATGACAATTCCAGCATCTGCGCCAATGGTTCGGGCAACATAAGCCACGCCGGGCGTGGGAATGACCCCTGCCCTGACGGCTTCACCCCCCATGGAACAGATTCCCGCCATGATGGCCGATTCGAGCATGGGGCCGGATATGCGCGTATCCCTGCCAACAACGATCTTGGGGTGCGCAATGCCTTGATATTTTCGGAAATAGGCAACCGATGCCCTGCCCGCCTTGAGGGCGATTTCCGGTGTCATCGGATATGTGTTGGCTAAGCCTCGAATGCCATCGGTGCCGAAAAGTTTTCCCATAAAACAGTTTTGTCCTTTCGTGGATTAAAAGTCCATTATCAAATAAAACGGTCATGTAGCGCAGGGATTTATCCCTGCCAAAGCTGGTTGCGGTCCGTCAGCGCAGAAAAAAAGATTCCTCACGCAAAGGCGCTAAGAAGGGCATTATTGTTTAAGAAAAACAACTGAACCACAAAGGCGCGAAGGACACTAAGAAGAGCATTATTATTAAAAAACCTTGGCGTCTTGAGCACAGCGGGCGGTGAAAAAAAATAACTGAACCGCTAAGGCGCGAAGGACGCAAAGAAGAACAATATTATTTAAGAAAACCATTAACTTTCAACCCATTAAGCATCTCATCTTCTCACCTTCTAATCTTCTTACCTTCTGGTTTTCTTCGCGCCTTTGCGTGAAAAAATATTTCAGGTCGTCAGTTTGTTTAGCAGCGCAGCTGCGTATAATAAAAGCGTGGTACACGCTTTTATCCGGGATAGCTCTTATCGCAGGGACGGCAAAAGCGCCAGCACATCCTGTGTGGTTTTATCGACAATTCCCTGGAGCCAGGCTGTGCCCTGTTCTTTGTGTCCGGCATCAAGGGCCTGAATAATGTCGATGTAACCCTTGAGATTACGTCCTGTATCTTTCTGCAAATACTCCAGAAAGCCGTCTCTGATCTCACTGTCCCCGGGATCATCCATGCGTTCGTACAGCACGCCTTTGACCTCATTCCAGCGTGTGTGAATTTCCTCTTTCTGGCGCAGCAGCACCGAGGAGGGACTATCATCGATGGATTTCCGGTAAATTACCGCCGATTCCTGTAGTTTTTCACCAAATGCCTCAAGACGGACAATACGTTCGTTAATGGCGGCAGTCAAATTGTGAACCAGGGCATCCATAAGCTGTGGACTGAACCTTTCCGAGATGAAAAGAGGTCTCACGTGGCGATACCACTGCAAAAGAGCAAAAAGATTGCCTATATAATTAATATTGTTTATATATATGCGTTTGACCACCCGGTAAACCCCGGTAACGAAGGGCACACTGCCTCCCCTGCCCGCTTTTTCCATTAAAAGTCGCCCCGGTCTCAATTCATCTTTGCGGTAGATGGATCCGGCGGCAATGGTCGTGCCGTAGGCAATACGGCAGGGCCCCACCAGACCGCCCTGGCCGCCCAGAAAAATTGGGGGCTGGTTCAACATGACCCCCCCGGCCACGTCTCCGAGCAGAGAAGGGGTGGCCTTGTCCTGATTGGGGGTAAAATTGAAGTGAATATAAGCGCTGCCCACTTCGCTGTGGTCCTGCCGGCTGGTGCCGCCGGCCATGAAACAGTCGCAGAAGTTAATCAGGCTGCCCAGGGTGACGAATGGAAATAAAATTGTCTGTTTCAGCCCCACGCTGTGGGCAATACTCGCCTGTTCTTCGAAAATGGTTCCCTCGCGCACATGCGCGCCGGACCCGGCACCCGCATCTTCAAGAAAAACAGATGACTTGAAATAGCCGCCCTTCAGCTGCACACCGGGGCCCAGTTGGCAGCTATCCAAGGTTACCGGCCCTTCTGCGCCCAGTTGTACGTTGTCCATGATCAGCGTGTTGCTGCCGTAGATTCTGCACCCGGGATAGATGACAACCCCCTGCCCCGAAATCCTGTCCGGCTCCACATCCTTCCCGATGTCAACGCTTTCGGGTTTGAGAATCCTGACACCCTTGTCACCCAGAACAGCCAATTTGGAATTTTTTGTTTTCATAATATTTCCCGTATTGGAATAGAATACGAAACATGCAAAAATTAGAGCATTTTAGAAAAATCTGAGAGACACTCGCCCGTTTTAGCGAAACTTGTTGAATTCCGGCCGACAGTTATTGTTTTCCATATCAGCTTCAACCATTCGACGAACAATCTCTTCAAAATTAATATTTGGCTCCCATTTCAAAATGTTTTTCGCTTTTGAATAGTCTCCCCTTAACAGTTGCACCTCTGACGGGCGGTAGAGTTTCTCATCAATAACGACATATTGCTTCCAATCCAAACCTGCAATATCAAATGCCAGTTCAACGAATTCTTTTACAGAATGGGTTTTGTTTGTAGCGATGACAAAGTCATCAGGCGTCGTCTGCTGCAGCATCTGCCACATGGCATAAACATATTCGCCGGCAAATCCCCAGTCTCGCTTGGCTTCCAGATTTCCCAAACGCAGTTCCGTTGCAAACCCCATTTTAATCTTAGCAACAGTACTGGTTATTTTTCGGGTCACGAACTCAAACCCTCTTCGGGGTGACTCGTGATTGAACAGCATGCCATTGCATGCAAAAATATTGTAAGATTCTCGAAAGTTTCGGGTCAGGTCAAAACCCGCTACTTTTGAAATGCCATATGGCGAGCGGGGATAAAACGGTGTATCTTCATTTTGGGGTGTTTCTTTAACATTCCCAAACATTTCGCTGGTGGCAGCAAAGTAGAATTTGGTGTCAGGTGACTTTTCTTTGATAGCTGACAGAATATAGAGAGTACCGTTTATATTCGTGCTCATTGTTGAAAATGCATCTTCGAATGAGTAACTCACATAGCTTTGGGCAGCCAGATGGTAACATTCATCGGGCTTTATTTTTTCCACGACATTGAACAGACTGGCATAGCTCTCCAGGCTGGCCGGGTGCAGCTGTATTCTGTCCAGAATATGTTTAATGCGCCAAAGACGGTGCTGAGGATCCTCAAAGGCCACTCTGCGAACGATCCCGTGAACCTCATATCCCTTTTCCAGTAATAAATCTGCCAAGTATGACCCATCCTGACCTGTAATCCCTGTAATCAAGGCACGTTTCATATTTTTCCTCTTTCGTACAATTCTATAATCACCTGAATTAAACGATTATGTGGTTGAAGATCCGCCATCAGACTGACAAAATCATTAAAAGTCTACTATATTGATGGTGAAACTTTTCAAAAACAGGTTGTTACTCCCACAAAACCATTTGATTCGCTCCCTGAATTCCGGAGCATCGTTGTTGAAGGCCACCAGAATACCGACCACCCGGTGTTTCCGGCAAAGAGATTCGACCTCCTTAAACCCGCCCAGCATGGCACTGCGTTCATCAAACCCCATCAGGACCAGGCGGTGGGAGGTGTGATCTTTTCCACCGACAGATGCCTTGCGCCCGCTTAAAATGCGAATAAGGGTCACCAGCGTCGTATCAAAAATCGGTACTATCATGACCAGGATGGGTACAGCAACTCTGGAGAGGATGTTGATGCCTGAAGCTTCGG
>Ga0164313_10002296_pt1 | contig 17158 bp, 21 predicted proteins | sample GuaBasSedimGuay4_FD_113735 | JGI IMG/M metagenome (GOLD analysis project Ga0164313, IMG submission 113735) | Subseafloor sediment microbial communities from Guaymas Basin, Gulf of California, Mexico - Guay4, Core 4569-4, 0-3 cm | ecosystem: Environmental > Aquatic > Marine > Hydrothermal vents...
GAAAAATACGACACAATTTGTCTGGACTCAGTATCTGAAATTGCAGAGGTAATGATTTCCAGTTTTAAAAAAGAACACAAAGATGGTAGGCAAGCATATGGTCGTTTAAATGATGAAATGCTAGAGCTAATTCGAGCTTTCCGAGATATCCCAGAGAAGCATATTTATTTTTCCGCGAAACAAGGCAGAATTGAGGACACTGCTACAGGAATTGCAAAATACAAACCAATGATGCCAGGCAAAACACTGGTACAACAATTACCCTATTTGTTTGACGAAGTGTTGTGTTTAAAAATATGGGAGGATGAGGACGGGAAAAAATCAAGATACCTACAAACTCAGCCCAGCATAACAACAGATGCAAAAGATAGGAGCGGTACACTTGAGGATCCCGAATGGGAGCCTGATTTAACTGAAATATTCGCTAGGATAAAATCCGGCGAGAAACTTGAAAATAAAGAGGAAAACAAAGATGGCTAAGATGAGAAACGGGCATTTTAATGCAGAAGACAAAGGGCAAGATTTTATTCCAGCAGGGACATATTTGGCAGAAATTATAAAGTCAGAGTTCAAAGACACAAAAGCGGGGGATGGCGAATACCTTAGGCTTTATCTAAAAGTTATTGGTGGAAAGCATGCAGGAGAAATGCTATTTGAAAACCTCAACTTAAAGAATCCGAACCCAACCGCTGTGAAGATTGCGGAAAGAACCCTTGCTAATATCTGCAAGGCAGTTGGCAAGCCAAAAGGAATTGATGATTCGGATGAGCTACACAATATTCCAATGAATATTAAAGTTACTGAACCTGATAAAACGAGTGCATTCCAGGCGAATTCAATTAAAGGATATTCATTTGGAACTGAAAGTGGCGCGGATGCCCCAAAAAAGAGCCCCTTTAAAGGTCGTTAAATAAATAACCAATGGCCAAGGACGGCCAATAACACACTGATGGAGGAGCATATGAATTATTGTAAGCTTGATCCGATTGTTTATTTTGTTAGGTCATATTCACACAAGGTTTCTTCGGACTTGCATCCTCATGACAAATCATTAGGGAATTATGAATGTGTAGCAACTGTAATGATTTCTGGAGATTCCGCTTTGATATCTGGGCTATATGGGAATTTAACAAAAAAAGCACTTGTCGATTTGTTCAAACAGCTGAAGGAAAAAGGCGTAAAAACGTGTACATGGGAACGGCATAAACATGGGGGATCATTCAATAAAACAATAAAACTATAATGAATAATAAACCAGATTTTGAAGGATTCTCAAAAGCAGCGATGCAGACACTTTTTGATGAAGGGGGATTGGATCCATTCGATCTACAGGACATGGGGCTTGAATATAAGCTATTAAAAGAAGTCCAGGTAACAGAGCCATGCGGTGAATATTGCAACTGTTCTGAAAACGATAATATTCCTGGACTATGCTATCAACCAACATATAAGGATTGATCATGGTATTGATTCCAAAAAAAGAACCAACTCTTGTAGAAATTATTGACGAGGGATCAATTGAGCAAGAAAAAAGACCCCACTTGGGATATTCACAAGTAGGATCTGACTGTATGAGGGAAATGTTTTACATCCTTCATTGGGCAGAAGACCAAACATATGACTTAAGGATTGGCCGCATATTCTCCACAGGACATATTATGGAGAAGTTTATGATTGAGTCCCTAGAAAAAGCAGGGATGATTGTAGAAGATCAGCAAGATTATGTTCCAGGATTGTGGGGCCACATCAAGGGGAGTATTGACGGAATTGTGTCAAACGTTCCAGGTTATGAAAACGAACGTCTTTTGCTGGAAATGAAAACCGCAAATGATAGATCATGGAAATCGATCTCAAAAGAGGGGGTGAAAAGAGCACATAAAAAACACTATGGCCAAATACAAATGTATATGGGAAGGCTACGACTCAAAAACGCATTGTATATGGTATACAACAAAAACGATTCTAGCTATTACACCGAAATTGTCCCATTCAATAGCAATTATTTTAAAGAAAAAGAAGTAGCACTAGCGGACATGATGCTAAGTGAACACATCCCAATGAAAATTGGCGATGTCACGTGGCATGAGTGTCGTATGTGTAACTTTAAAGGTGTTTGTCATAATGGTGACCCTGTTGCGGAAAATTGCAGAACGTGTATCCATGCGGATGTTGAAGATGATGGCGTGTGGTCATGTGGAGTCCATGACATAAAACTTACATTTGATGAGCAATTAAAAGGGTGTAAGCGGTGGGAAGTCTTGGAATCATTAAATGGGGAATCATAATGAAAACATCACTATTTAGAACATTTAAGAACTTAGAAGAATTCATCGAGTATCAGAATTCGAATTCAGATCTAGAGGTCATATTTATTGAACCTGTATTGACTAGAAAATATGCAATCAACAACACTGAATGGGGATATGAGCACGAATATTTTGTAGCATTCCAGGTAATACAATGAAGCCCAGGGGATACCAAATAACCGCTGTTAATCATATCCTAAATTATCTATCAGATAATCCGGGAAAACATCCAGTGGTTGCTATGCCTACTGGATCAGGGAAATCATTAGTAATAGCCGAAGTTGTAAAGCATGTTGTAAAGACATGGGGTGCAAAAGTTCTAATCCTTTCTCATGTAAAAGAGATCTTAGTTCAGGATAGAACTGCAATGATCAATCACATAGGTGGTCCAGTAGGCTTGTATTCCGTGGGATTGGGGTCAAAGACTATTGAAAGGACGACGGTTGCTGGCATCCAATCGATATGGAGAAAACCGGATCTATTTAAGCAATTTGATCTAATTATAATTGATGAAGCGCATCTGATTAATCCAGATGAAAACTCAATGTATCGGAAATTTTTCGATGAGGTGAAGTCAACATATCTAGGATTAACCGCGACTCCGTTCAGGCTCGGAGATGGATATATTTATGGAAAGGATTGCCTGTTTGATGACATGGTGTATGACCTCACGAGCATGAGCAATTTTAATAAACTGGTAGCAGATGGATATCTATGTAGATTGCGAGTTCCGCAGACTCAACTTGAATTGGATGTTCATGGGGTTCATACAAAAATGGGGGATTTTGTAGAATCAGAAATGGCAGATAAATTCAACAATGCCGCAATCACAGAATCAGCATTAAATGAAGTCCAAAAGCTAGGGGGAGAATGCAAGAAGTGGCTAATTTTTGCCATAAACATAGATCACGCGGAAAACATAACCCAAAGTTTAAAAACGAGAGGAATCGCTGCTGAAGTGATCCATTCAAAATTAGAAATTGATAGAGGGGTCATCCTCCAAAAATTCAAAGAAGGAAGCGTAAAGTGTATCGTGAATGTAAACGTACTCACAACTGGATTCGACGATCCAGAGATAGATCTAATAGTAATGTTGAGGCCAACACAAAGCCCAGTGTTATATGTACAGTCTGTGGGGAGAGGGCTGAGGATCGCTCCAGGGAAAAAGGATTGCTTAATAATGGATTTTGCAGGGAATACAAAGAGACTTGGTTGTATTAATGACATCCAGGTAAGGAAGAAGAAAAAAGGAGTTGAAGGGATTAAGCCAATAACGAAAACTTGTCCTGAATGTGCTGAAATAATGCATCCATTGATAAGAATTTGTGAAAGTTGCGGGTTTAAATTTACGTTTAAGGAGAATGATCAAAAGATTGATCGAAGAGCAAGCAACTATGACATTGTTGCAGAAGAGGCCCGTTGGTTTGATATAGAAAATATTGAATATTCTATAATTCGGAAAGGTGTCCGCCCTCCGATGATTTTGGTGGAGTATCACTTGACCAATTTAAAAACTATTGATTCATATTGGTGTCTTGAGAATAAGGGGTACGCTCGTACAATTGCTAGAAGGACAATAAAATCAAGATGCAATGAAGTTACTGATGAAAATCTATCTAATTGTGAGGCTGCAATGAAAATAGTAGGCGCTCTTGAATTGCCAACTAAGATACGGGTAAAACTAAAAGGGAAGTATCCAGAAATTCTAAAGTATTCGTTTTAATAAAATCAAAAAGGGTGATATAATTAACACTCAATTTATGGAGAATTAAAATGGCAAAATCAAACAAACAGACAGATAAACAAAGAGAGATAATCAAAAAAGCGTTTGAACTTGGAATGGAACTTGAAAAAAGCGAGGCTCATGTAAAAACCCAAATGATCAGCGCAGGGGAATCATATGGATCAATCAATTCTAGGTACAAAGAGCTTTTAATTGAGTGTGGGTATGCAATTGCACCGGATGAAAGAAAACGAATCCTTAATGGAATTTTAGAAGGGAAGGAGCTGTTAGAAAAAGAATCTTTTGAATATTTCGTAAACAAAGTAATGGAAGTATTGTCGTGTGATTGGAAATCTGGCAGTGCAACTGTAAGGCAGTGGGCAAAATTTGCCAAAGTTCCATATTACATTACGCCTAAAGCTGAAGTGAAACCGCCGATTGCCCAGAGTGTTTATGATTGGATTGAAGAAAATTTTGAAAAAAGTGAAGATGCGCTGATTGAATATATCAAAGAAGTTGGAACAAAAAATACACATTCACAAAGATCTCATTATATTTATATCCTGAATATGGCGAAAAATGTTGCGAAGTCTGTGGAGGCAGATCATGCATGAAGTTAATGAACATTTTAACAAACAAATTGGTGGAGACCATTATAAAAACATGGCCATTCAGCCTGCGGAATATTGCCAAAGGAACAGGCTTGATTTCATGGAGTCTTCCGCAATCAAATATATATCCAGGCATATCCAGAAAGGTGGAGTTAAGGATATTGACAAAGCGATCCACTGTCTAGAAATATTAAAAGAACTGGTCTATCCAGAATAATACAACAAGGTGAGGAAATAAAATGGGAAACGAAAACGGGATTATTGCATTCGATACTGAAACAACAGGATTGCTTGTTCCAGGAGCTGCCAGCCTGGATGATCAACCGCAGATTATTGAGCTTTATGCTGGTAAATTCAATGAGGATGGCGAACAGACGGGGGAGTTCCATGCATTGCTTGATCCAGGAAAGCCTTTGCCTGAAATAATAAAAAAGATAACTGGAATAACTGATGATGATCTTAAGGGAATGCCAAAATTTGATGAAGTTTTTGATGAAATGGCTCAATTTTTCTGTGGAGCCAAAGTATTGACCGCACATAATCTTGAGTTCGATAAGTGTATGTTGGGGAATGAGCTTGCAAGAATTGATAAGCTGCTAGATTTCCCATGGCCACCTACTCAAATATGCACAGTTATAAAAAGCTTGGGGTATGAAGGATACCGATTAAGCTTGGCGAAACTTTATGCACATTTGTTTGATGGTGAGACATTCGCCGCACACAGAGCAGACGTGGACGTTAGAGCACAAGCGAAATGTTTTTTTGAGATGATGAAGAGAGGAGATATATTATTATGAACCAAGAAAAAGAATTAATATGCAAAAAATTGAGAGAGACAATCAAGGAGTATGGAGCAGAATCAGTTGATGGTGCCTCAATTATTGGAGATGATCCTTTCGCGATTATGATCAGTGATGTGCCATATATCTATGCTCCTACTATATCAGAAGAAACTCTATCTGATGTTAAATTTGAAGTAGCTAGATTTTTTGAGAATGTGTTATGAACTTCGACAAAGATCAATATGGGAAGGAGAGTCGTTATGATTCACTTAGCACTCAGGACTGAATACAGTTTTGGGAAGTGTTTCGCTCCAATTGATAAGATTGTTGAAATAGATTGTGACACGATAGGTATCGCCGATGAGGATAATACCTACGGTCACATTCCATTTTCACGAGCAATGAAACAACATAACAAAAAAGCAATATATGGAGTTCGTCTAACAATCTGCCATGAAATGAAGGTGAGATTCATTTACGGCGGATATAGAGTCATATTGCTGGCTAAAAATAATACAGGATTGAAAGAGATTTATCAACTTGTATCGTTAGCTTGGGCGCAGTTTTATTATATTCCGCGATTAAGCCACGACCAATTCTGTGGAATTTCTGACAACATCATCACCATTAACCTTAGCAACTTGGCCCCTAGTCATATGGATTGGTGTGCCTTGAATGAAGACTCCCCTGATTCGTTTGATCTTGATCGGGGGGTCTACATTGACAACAATAATTATATTAATTATGAGGACAAAGAAACATATGAAATTATGGCAGGATCACATAAACGGGGAGATGGCAGAGTATACAATTTTCAGTTAAAATCTGAGCATATCATTTCAGAGGGCCTAGCTGAGAAAAAATGGGGGGCTGATCAAGTATGGGTCACACATGACATTGCGGATCAATGCAATGCCAGGATTGATTTGGCAAAAATGGTCGAATATGATGGAGATGCGGATATCGGAGAAGTTTGTGAATTGGGAGCCAAGGACCGAAAACTTCCAAATACTCAAGAATACGAAGATCGATATGTCAGAGAGCTAAATATGATCGAAGAGAAAGGATATTCAGATTATTTTCTGATCGTATCTGATCTCATTCGGTGGGCGAAAAGCAAGAAGATTTTAGTAGGCCCAAGTCGTGGATCTTCCGCTGGGAGTTTAGTTTGTTATTTGATGGGGATCACTGAAGTGGACCCTATTAAATATGGATTAGTGTTTGAACGGTTTATTGATATTAACCGCTTTGACCTCCCAGACATTGATATTGATTTCCCAGACAATAAGCGAGAAATGGTTATCAAATACTTGGTTAAGAAATATGGGGCCGATAAGGTTGCATCTTTAGCCAATATCAATCGATTCAAAGGGAAAAGCGCTATTAATGAATTTGCGTTCGCTTTAGGCGCTCCTCCTTGGCTAACTGAACCAGTAAAGAATGTTCTGATAGAAAGAATGAGTGGTGATGAAAGAGCGAATAAATGCATCTATGATACATTGCACACCACCGAAGAAGGAAAGAAGTTGTTGAAGGAATATCCAATGATGAAATTGGCTGCAAATGTTGAAGGGCATGCATCTCATGCAGGAAAACATGCAGCCGGAATAATTGTAAGCACACAATCATTAGACAATTATGGATCTATAAATGCTCGGCCTGGAAAGGATGAGAATAAGAGCATTATCCCTCAAATAATGATGGATAAGCACGGAGCCGAATATGTCAATTTGCTTAAAATAGATATCCTTGGGCTTAGGACGTTATCGATCCTTTCTGATCTTTGTACCGCGCTTAGGATGTCTATCCAAGATCTTTATTCACTTCGTCTTGATGATCCTGATGTATTCCATATGATTAATGAAGATCGCCTTACTGGAGTATTTCAGTTTGAAGGGCGAGCACTTCAAAATATTTGCAGGTCTTTAAATGCGATCACAAATTTTAATGACTTGGTCGCAATTACTTCATTAGCAAGACCTGGAGCATTATCTTCTGGAGGAACAGCAAGATATATAAAATATAAAAACAAAGAGGCAATGCCCAGATATTACAACCAAACTCATAGGCAGATTACTGAAGAATCCATGGGGATTGTGATTTATCAGGAGCAAATGATGAGGATCGCTAGGGAAATAGGGGGAATGAGCTGGGAAGATGTGAGTAAATTAAGAAAAGCCGCCTCGAAGAGTTTAGGAGATGCATATGTTGCAAAATTCAAAGAAATCTTTATCAATGGAGCACGATCTAATGGGTTGGACAAAGACAATTCGGAGCTTTTGTGGGCAGATATTTCCGCTACTGGTTCTTGGACTTTTAACAAGTCTCACGCTGTTAGCTATGGTCTTATTAGCTATTGGACTGCTTGGTTCAAGGCTCATCATCCGATGGAGTTTGCAGTTGCTAACCTTAATCATTCAGCAAACAAAGAATCTGCGATACGGCTTTTGAGGGATCTCACTCATAAGGAAAACCTGGAGTTCGAGCCAGTGGGAAAAGCGGATCCTCAAGTATATTGGAATCAAAAAGATGGGAAGCTATATGGAGGTCTAACTAATATCCATGGAATCGGAGTCATAAAAGCAAAGAAAATCATAAAAGACATTGAGCTTGGGATACCACTCTCAGAGTCAATTCAGGATAAGCTCGATAATCCAATCACAGATTTTGATGAAATTTTCCCAATGCTCGCAAGATTTGGAACTCGTTATCATGGATGCGAGAACGAAGCGGAATCACTTACGGAAATTGATAAGCTGAAAGATGGGGAATACTCCTCAATTGTCGGGATTGTCACCAAGAAAACAATGGTTGATCGGAACAGCATAGAGAAAAAGAAGAAAGATGGTCGAACAGAAGATGTAGAGGAATCTGAACGCTACAATATGAAAATCCATATCGAAGATGATACCGGATATATTTTATGCATGGTCATGCATAAGAATTTTGAAAGTGTCGGAGGGCGAGAATTTTTTGATTCACTTGAGGAGGGAGAATCCATATTGGAAACTCAAGGGAATGTTAATGAGCAATTTGGAATAATTTTTATCGATTATTGTAGAAATCACGGAAAAATTGAATCCTAATTAGTGGCTATAAAACAACCGATGAATACAAAATAAAGGAGAGGAAAATGCCTAGTGGAGGTCACAATAAAGGCTATCATGGCCCAAATGCGAAAACACGAGGGAGAATAACAAAGCTTATTAATTTAATGAGTGCATTGGCAAAGCCAAGAACAATCGTTCAAATTCTTGAAGATATGATTGTGTTTGATCCTGATATCAATCAGGCCATATTATTTGGATTGCTAAATCATGAAACGTTGCACGGGAGAATTTTTAGAGAGAGGAGAAAGAGGACTGTAGAAACTGGAATTTGTGGCAACCCGTCTGTTAATTTTTATTCACTAACAGAATGGGGCCACCAAGAAGATTTAACTAAGCGCGAGCAATTCACGTTAAATGAGAGAATATTCTTTTTTAAAATAACTACTGATAGAACGAAATATGCGTGGGACTGTTAGAATTTCCTGGCATTAATTCGGTCCTTTCTTTCTTTCTCTTCGCGATACTTCCTTCCTTCAATCGAGATCATTTCTCTAACCATGGGGGAAGTTATCGCCCTTGGCTTCATCATCTTATCAAGAAATCCAGTATTAGTTCTTTTATCCAACGCCCTAGCAAGGACTCCTCGAACACCACGTTTTGAAAACGCGGTTACCCCAGAACCAAGTAGCATGCCTGGAATCCCTCCCACCATTCCACCTACCGCTGGGCGCATTGCATCCCCAGGGTGAACAAGATCCTCCCTCCCAGTCCGCAATATGCTTTCTTGAAGTGACGTAAATAAATTCCCTCTTCTATTGAACTCTTTGTTCATTTCTTCGAGACCATCTACTGAATTGTTCAGTGATTTTGTAATTCCTCGAATCCCCGCTTCTTTTACCTCAACATCAGGGATCTTCCCTCTATCCAATGGACTCCACCCAAGTTCTTTTCTTAAATTCTTCTTTAAGTCGAAAGCATCAGCAACCCCCATTTCAATATCTGGAGCAAATTGTTGAGTCCCTGTATCAATATGTTTTGAATAATCTGGATAAAATTGATCAGCGGTTTTTCTAGCCTGTGCTCCTGACCCCCTTGCGTTCCACTGCTTACTTCCACTAGAAAAATCATCAATTACACGCTCAACTTCTCCTAGCTCCATGATTTCTTTTTTGCTGGTGTTGATCATGCCTTGATCAGCTTCTTCTATGACATTTTCAATTGCCTTCCCTCTGCCTTGAAGATCCGTGGCCATATCTCGAATGCCACGATCCCCAGTCACTGGAATATCAAGCTCAAAAACATCTTGGATCATTTTGTCTTTTGTATCAAATACATCATATTTTGATGCATTGGGTGCTTCTAGTTTTAGCGCGCTTTCCATCAATTTTGTTGGTGCCCAACCACCTCCTGAATTCCCGACAGCTTGAACTCCTTTTCCGATACCTTTGATGCTTTGATTGAACATTTGCCCTGGAATATCTACAGCATTGGCAAGATCAATGGCTTTATTGGCCAAGCTCCCAGCTTTCCCCAATTTTGGCAATGCTCCGATTCCACCAACTAAAGATAATGGGGCTTCGATCGGATTCTCTTTTAGCGTTTCCCATGCATTCTCTGGAGTCCCAACTGCATCATAAAGCCCACGATTAGCCGCTTCCCATACGGCTTTGTCTTGCTCTGTATTTTCAATCCCAACCCCCTCCCCAAAATGACCGAGAGCGGAACTACCTAAAGCACCAATACCACGAGCCATTGTTTTTGTGGATTCGATTGGAGCAGTAGCAAAATCAGCTACCCCCTGGAGCATTCCTCTAACATCTTTCTTCGCAGCGTCATATAAACTATATTCAGGATCAGCAGAAAAAGGAGCTGGCATTCCGCTAGCTAATGCCTCGTCTCTTCGTTGTTGCCAATTATCAAAGCCAAGCAGTTCTTCTTCGGTCAATCCTGAGTCATCAGGATCTTCTTTTGCGGCATTCTGTTTTGCCTGCCATTCTTCAAATCCAAGGAGGTCTTCTTCAGTAAATTCCATGCTATCTTCCTTTTCTTTTTAGGTAAGCGGCGTAGGAATCCTTATCTTTCTGCGGAGCTTTGTCAAATGCACTAGCAGCAGATCGAACAGTTCCGCTAGTATAATTTTTTTCATATGGGTTTCGACCTTCTTCTGCTAGTTCTCGCTCAACTTCGCGCATCCTGACCCTGTTATATTGGTCATACCTACCAATTCGAGAATTTATTTCACGCCTGAATTCATATATTTCCCTATATGTTTTAGTCATCGCAGCGAAAACTTTTCTCGGATCTTTGATCCCCAAAACACTTTGCTTCATAAAGTCTAAATCTCGCTCTGAGGTGGAACCCTTAAGGTTCTCCCCCATCTTGAGAGCTAATGCAGATGAGAATTTTTTCATCTGATTTCCTGCGGTCACGTCCTTGCCCATATCAAGGCCAATTCCCTCTGCAAAATTCATAAACCCAAGCTTAATATCTCCGAATACTCCAGGGTCGTAATCATTTGAATATTTCTCCATGAGCTGAACATCTTGCAAATTCGATTTCATTGCATCCTCGTTATCATTCATTATTTTGAATGTATCACGATTGATTTTGTTGATGGCAATGTCACTTTCTTTCTCAACTTGAGCAGCATAATGATTAACCCGAACCCCGCTATTTTTTCTTTTTTCCGCTAGATAATCAGCGAAACTTCCTTGATAGCCTTCCTGTTTCATTTGAGCAAAATTCTTCTGATCCGTTGTCATATTTTTCATTGGATCAATAGGAAGTGGACCTGGAGCATTGTCTAGTTTAAATTGCGAATTCTCTTCATCTTGGGACTGAGCATTCCTATTCTGCATATTTTTCGAAGTCTGATCCATGGCAAACTGAATTGCTTCTGGGGACTGAGTCGATGCTAAGATTTTCCCTAGCTGCTCTGCTTGGATTGCCTCTGTTTCATTCATCCCAATATATCGACCCGTAGCCTCTTGGGCTTTTTGATACTGAGGATTAAAAGTTCCATCCGGAAGAGTCGGTTCTCCAACAGCAGATTTCTCACGCTGTCCCATAGAAGCGATTAATCTAGCCGCAGCAATAGTATCTCTGTCTTTTTTCCTAGCGTCTTGCTTCTTCCCATATTCTGGAGCAAGCCCCCGCATTAACCCGTCAGTTAATTCTCCTAATGCACCCATTATCTTCTCCCGCCCATTTGTTGCAACATTTGCAACATTGCTTGCTGGCTTTGCCCTTGTCCAGGCTTACCACCACTAAATCTACGAGATGGCCCCATTGCAGCATTCAAATCTCGAATTGAAGAAATCGAATCGCGCCCAGCAGATGTTGTTCTTGATTTGCCAGATTTCTTAGGCCCAATCAATTGGCTTAAATATTGACTTGCTAATCCACCGGCTTGGTTCGCTCCCCATTTGCCAACAGCGGTACCAGCTCCACTAGCCGCATCTTCCAACTTATCTTGCCAAGTTTCTTTTGGAATTGCTCCCATTTGTTGGCCATCAGCAGGACCGGAAGAAAGACTTGTTGGATCAGCAGTTGTTCCAGGCCCACCGTTAGGGGCCATTTGAGAATTTTGAAAATTCGGAGTCAAAGCATTTGATTGCGCTGCCCTCATAGTTGCCATTTGATTTGGCATCCCCCCTTGAGGGGTAGGAGTGGCATTTTGGAAATTTGGAGTAATCGCATTTGCTTGTTGAACTCTTGCAGATCGCATTTGATTTGCAGCTTGTGTCCCTTCGTTTCGAATTTTGTTTGCTTCCAGGCTAGCCATTACCCCTTCTTGATCACCAGGATCAGGCATTCCTGACATCTCTTGAGTTTTGCTCATCGTATCCTGTGCCAGAGTAGAAGAGTCTTGTTTAAACATCTCTTGTCCCCAATTAGCACCGGCTTTATCGCCTACAGCAGTAGCCATAGATTCAGGTGCGCCCATCTTTGTTGCAGCGGAAGCCATATCCGCTCCCATTGATCCTCTTAATCCGATTTGTGGGGCTTGGGCAGCAGCTTGCGCTCCAGCTTGGCCTCCTCCTTTTAATGCGGCAGACAATCCTTGAGAAGCGACTGTCCCAGGAAGAGCTCCACCAACAGCAGATGCACCACTGCCAATCAGTCCGCCCGTTGACCCTCCTAATCCAGCTGCTAGTGATCCACTAGCCCCAGTTAATCCTGCCCCAGCTCCCGACAATGCACTTCCTAAGCCAGTAGCACCTAATGAAGTTGCTGCTCCACCTAGCCCCCCGATTGCACCGCCAACCCCAGCGCCAAGGCCACCAACTAAAGAGCCTGCTGCTCCTGCTGCTGCGGTTCCTGCTGCTGCAACTCCTGTTCCTATTGCTGCTGCGATTCCTGCAAAACTCATAGTGGTGTCTCCAATTGTGCTTTTGTAGCCGCCATCTCAATGTGCGGCCTGCTAGGTTCTACAAGTTCATCCTCGGCTTCATCTACCGTAGTAGATTCACAATGGTGAACTGTAACCCATACGGTATCAGTAATAGCGAATCCTGCTCTTTTGATTCCCTTATTAGAAAGGATAATTTTTGGAGCGACAAGGGTTTTCATCCCCTCATCGGTCATAACCCGAATAGTTCCTGCCATTAAAAAATTTAAATGATCTCTCTTATGAACTTTTCCGGTAAGAACTGTGCCAGCGGGGATTTTTAGTACCCTGGCATATAATTCATCAGAGAAAAAATGTTCAGTATCAAGGTCAACCAAGTTTGGAAGTTCTGCAATGGCATCCTCCAAATTTAGCAACGCAGTTAATTCATTATTCATTTTAGATTCCTATCCCAACGCCATTAAGCAAATTTTGGATGCCTTCTAAATTTCCCATATTTTGATCTGTCAAACTTACGCTCTTCTCCCCCGATCTTTCAGCGGATGCAGATTCTGAAGCGCCAGAATTAAGAAGCGTTGGTGCGGTGCCCATTGCTGCTTGATATTGCTCCCATGGAATCTGAGCCATTTGAGCTGCGACTGGAGCATTGGCAAGACCGGTATTGATTGAATCCTGTTTTCCTTGTAACAGCCCCATTGCCATTTCTTGACGTTGAAGATTTCCTTGCTGCTGATCTTGATTCCCTTGCAAATTCATTCCTTGCTGCTGGCCCCAAGCATCAAAATTCTGTTGCTGGCCCATCATTTCCCTTTGCAAATTGTTTTGATTCATTGACATATCACGTTGCAAATTATTTGAATCTGCTGCTCTAGCAATATTTAATTTTCTATCTAAATCTTTGTCAAATGTTCGATACCCAGTTTCCGCAAGACTTCGTTGCAAATTATCGTTAATTCCTTGCATGCCATGGTAAGTTGCCAATCCATGACGACTGCCCCCACTTTGTCCAGCAGCAGCAGCACGGGAATCCATATTTTGCATCATGTTTTGCGTTGCTCGATTGGCATCATCAACATATTGATTTTTCATGGCATCAGCATAATTATTGCCAGCACCACCCATAATCATATTGTTTACTTGTTGCTCATATCCTTCTCCACGAGTGGGGCCTTCGTACCGCATTGCATCTCCTTGATATCCCTGTGCCTCCCACGGATTTTCGCGCTGAGATTTATAGAATGATCCTCTAACATCTTCCGCATTTATTCCGCCTTCATATGCACCACCGGCCATTTGGTTACGCCATGGATCAGTTGCAGCATTTTGAACAAATGCCAAAGAATCTCCGCGTGTAGCTTGTTGTCGGTCATACTGATTCTTCGCATCTCCATAAAATCCTGTGAGTGCTTGTCCTTGGGGGTCCCATGCGTTCTGAGCAAAATTAGAGCTAGAGCTAGAATTGCCACTCATAAATTTATTTATGGCAGTATTCGTATTTGTGGTTTGGTCGCTAGTACTTTCGCTTTCTGTTTCTGACATTATGTCACCTCTATAATCATGGATGGACGGTGTGTTTTCCATCCGTAATTTTTCAAAATTTTTGCAAACCCAGACCTAACCCCTTTGCCTCGAATTTGACTACAATCAGTAGCTTTAGCTACTTTCATAATACCGTCCATGATTTGCTCAGCGTACTTGAAAGGTTCTCTCCCCATCGAGTGAGGAACATTTAATATCTTATATCCAGTTGGGAAAGTGAATACATTAGTAAGCATCATATATCGAATTTCGCATTCATCAATAATGGCAATCATCGTATAGTCACCACTTAATATTTTTTTGTTTATGTAATCAACAGTCAATTCTTTATTAAACTTTTTAACTAATGTTTTAATTAAATGCTGAGCCTGTTCTAAATAAAACTGAACTAAATCTTCTGAAACTATTATAAATTTAGCCGAGCTTGATGTATCCATTACTTGTGAATCCATAATACCCCTCCTCATCTATCACATCATCAACCGCATGTTTAAAAAAATATATTTTCCCAATAGTGGGCCTCAATGGAGGAATAGATTCAATTTTCAATTCCTGAACTGTAGACAATGTTAATGCTACTTTCCCATATTCTCGATTCAAAAATGATTGCAATTCCAAATCAGAAACCTGAGAAACTTGAGGATCATAATTTATCATCTCACCCCCGCATTTGCATACTCAAAATCCATTCCTGACAATCTAAACCTAGATTGTTCAATACTGGTTACTCTCCAGCAGAACAACTCTCCGGTTGTTCTCACATCCAATTTTCTTTGTGTATTTGGATCAAATGTCTGAGCATCTTCCCAATTAACACTATCTCCAGGAAATTGTTGACTACCAACTTGGATCAATACGTTTCCAGAAGAGCTAATGTGAGGATATACTCGAACAACAGTATTATTAACGCGGTTCCCTTCCAATGGGTAATCAGTTCTTTCCAAAACAGTATTAAAACCATCTTCATCAATATTTCCAGTAGGATCAATTTCGATTAGTGTCCCATCGGAATATACTCCGATTAAAGTATCATTAATAGATGTTGCTCTTCCGCTTGCCCATTGGCGAGTTTCATTCTCCCATGTACTGGACATTTCTTCCCAAGTATCTTTGTCTACTGGGCGGACACCAGACGCGCCACTTACGATTGCGGGGGAAAAATCTTTTAAATACCAAGTATCATCTCTCCAGTTGTAAACATATGCTTTAGTTGGGAATGTTGATTCTCCTTCAGGAATACAAAACCATATTTCCTTTTTAGAATCATTCCTCAATGAGAAAGAGGTGGTCAAAGATTCTGCATTAGCAGAAGAATTAAATTCTTTTTGAATTCGATTATGAATAATTGATGTGATATTCGTTCCATCATTTTTAACAATATCTCCATCAACCATTAAATAGTGGACGCCTTTTACTTCAACAACGCAATCTTTTGATAGCAGCCCAACTATCGAACTTAGCCTGTTCCGCTGCCATACGAAATCCCCTCCTGTAAAAGCGAGGAAGTCAATAGAGTCTTGCGAGTAAATAAAAAGGCTGTCTCGCATCGATAGCCCATCAATGATTTGTCCGCCATCCCCACCGAGACTGGCTCTACCAGCCAAGCTGGATAGATCTGACTCATCCCATGTAAAAGGGATTCCATTTTCATCTGCGGGATGCGACCATCTGTAGCTATCTCCAAAGAAATTTCCTCCCTCGGTTAATGCGAAACCAAATAAAAAATTTTTATGAGACCTCATCACCTCAAAGAATATCCCCACTTCTCGGAAAGTAGCAGGAGGAATGCCCTGTGCTGGATCCCCAAATGTAAATGGAAGATCTTGGAAACTGCCAACATCTGAACCAATAGTTGCATATAACGGACCGATATCAGGATGATTAAAAAATACAGTTTTCCCAATAACGCATCCAGTCCAAAGAACTTCTCTTCCTGCGGACAAGTTCAAATCAATAGGATCGCCATCTTCATTTTCTGGAGAAACATTAACCCATAAATTTCCATCAAATTGATAAATTGAATGTTGCCCTAATATAAACCATGCATTCTCAGTAGTGGTTCGAATAGCATACAAAAGCCCAATCGAATCGCCATCATCAGGTGGATCAATAGATACAATTGTTCCTCCAAAAGTCTCCAAAGATGCCCTGTCAATGCGAAAATTTTCCGCATATGTCAAATATTCTGGACCAAGATCCATCTTAGCGATATCACTATTATATCCAGCTTGACCTAAATTATTGACCGTTAATAATTTCAGCATCTATTTGATTCCTAGTATTCTGAACGCTTAGGGAAGCCACCATAGTTTGCAATGCAATGTCCTGCCTCTTATTATTCTCATTCGTTTGAACTTGAATAGCTTGAGTATGCATGGATCCAGCGCGAGATTGCTCCAGCATCATCAACAAATTCCACTCTTGAGTACATTTCCGTTCTTGTCGATATTCTTGACCAGTTACATCTGATCCAGACATTTCAACAAACCATCTGCATCGATGAATTTTCCCGTCTTTCACTTCTTCACAAGTGGACCCCAAAGGGCAAGTGTAAATAACTTCGATGTCACTCATGGTGCATCATTTAATTTATACGCGTCCACAACATTCGTATATCTAGGATACCACTGCCCGCTTTGATCATCGTGGATTGGATCATCAGAGCCACCATTTGCAGCAATATTAGTTCCTGTAAGCTGTAGCATACGTGTCGGATTTATGTTGAGCAATGCCCATCCCGCAGGGATATTCCCCGCCTGAAAAATCATATGAGTATTCACTGGGGCGCGTAAATTC
>Ga0164313_10002297_pt1 | contig 17151 bp, 12 predicted proteins | sample GuaBasSedimGuay4_FD_113735 | JGI IMG/M metagenome (GOLD analysis project Ga0164313, IMG submission 113735) | Subseafloor sediment microbial communities from Guaymas Basin, Gulf of California, Mexico - Guay4, Core 4569-4, 0-3 cm | ecosystem: Environmental > Aquatic > Marine > Hydrothermal vents...
CACTGCGACATTATTGGCTGCATCCAGGATGCCGATAGGTACAACCGTTGGCTGGGTCAGTTCGATGTTGAATTTGTAAATATCAATGCAGGAGATTTTCATTGGTTGATACAGTTGGTGCCCAGCGCTTTGCTGCCAGGTATTTAATTGATGTAGAAAAGGCCTTTCATGGCTTGCTCAATCAGGTGATCCAGTTTTTCTTCACTTCTGGACTTGTACAGGATGGTGCCATCGGTAACCAGGCAAACCAGCCCATGCAATGTGCCCCAGAAGGACATGCCCACCGCGTCGGCATCCACCTTGAGGCCATCGGCGTCAAGGTGTTTCTTCAATGTGTTGGCCATCAGATAGAAGGAATTACTGGCTGCCTCTTTGAAGTCTGGAATTGTAGGCTTACCCTGAATTTCCTGACCAAACATCAGGTGGTAAACATAGGGGTTTTCCAGTGCAAACTTGAAGTAGCCGCGCATAATGGCCTTAACATTCTCGGCCGGCGTTGCATCATCGGAGCAATCCGTAATCATCATTTTGGACAATTTAGCGAAACCGTTGATGGCAATCTGGACCAGCAGGGCCTCTTTGTTGGCGAAGTGGTGATAAGTTGCCATGGTGGTAACGCCGGTATCCTTGGCCAGTTTCCTCAGGCTCAAGGCGCCTATACCGCCTTCATTAATACGTTTTTCCGCTGCTTTGAGCAGATCTTCTTTGAGATTACTTCGTCTTTTGCGCGGTGCTGCGGTTGCCATATGTTCTTTCTTTCGTTCAGGATTCGGATAGTCTATATAACTATGCCGGAAAGGTTGTTGTTTTATTTTGCGACCTGTACATCGTACAGCAAATAGGGTTACATTGCTTCTGAGGACTTGTCCGGGCAGTTAAAGCGAAAACCTGGAAATACCACCATGCTGTAACTGAAAATAGCAGGAGTAATACAAAAAATGGCTTTTTACCCCCGGTTTGGCACTGTGCAAACCTTGGCTTTGATATTGGTTTTGCTGTTTATACCCACTGTCTCTCGTGCGGATTCTGGTGATGCACCAATTGCGGAAATTCTTGAACCGGTGCTGGCAGATCTGTCGCACGTTGGCGTACTGGGTTCTGCCCTTGCCATCGACATTCCTGGCCAGGACACTCTATTTATCACTGCGGGTCATGTGAGTAAAGAACGTGCGGTAGCCGTGGATGCTTCGCGTTTATTCCAGATTGGCAGCCAGACAAAGATGTTCACAACAGCGGCCATCCTGCTGCTGGAGAGGGAAGGAAAACTTTCCCTGGCAGATCCCGTGGCGAAGTATGTGACTGGTGTTACAGGCTCGCCGGATGTCACGATCGAACACCTTTTAACCCACACCGGCGGTATCGGTGACAGTATTACCCTGTTCGACCCGCCGGCAGTCAGGCCTGATTACCACGTCAGCCTGGATGATCACCTGCTGCTGGGCCGTGTGTCGGGTAAACAGTTCGAAGCCGGGGAGTCCTGGCACTATAATAATTTGGGCTTTGTGATACTGGGCAGGATCGTAGAAGTGGCGAGTGGTCAGCCGCTCAATGAATTTGTGCATACAAAACTGTTGCAGCCATTGGGAATGGATTCTACCTGGTTGGGGGCACTCGAAAGCTACCCTGAAACACGCATGGCACGCGGCTATTTCATCGAGGAAAATAGCGGGGATCTGAATGATTCAACCGTGCCGGATCTATCCTGGGCATCATCGGCGGGTGACATGGTTTCCAACCTTGCGGACATGCTCACCTGGTCAAATGCCCTGCTGGAAAAAGACAATCCGGCAGGATTATCACTGGATGATTTCAGACGGGTAGTAGTGCCGACCGGCTCAGACGGCAATATGAAACATTATGGGCTGGGTATCATGGGTCGTAATTTGAATGGTCATGAACTTTGGGGACATGGTGGCAATATTCATGGTTATGTCACCCTGACACTGGTGGATCCGGAGACCGGCATTATGGTGGTGCTGATGACAAGTCTGCTGGACTACCCGGATAACCTGCTTCCTGCGCTGGAGTCAGTTGTGTCCATGGCTTTTCATATGAGTTTGCTGCAAATGCGAATAGAAGAAGACTGATTACTTTGATGGATTCGGAGTTAAAACAATGAATGACATCCAGCAAGGCGGTACCTTTGCTGATATCTTTCTGGCCACAATCAACCGCTACCCGGAGCGTACGGCCCTGGTCGACCCTGCTGGCAAGCTGAGCTACAAGGAACTGGGCGAGGCTATCAGTCAACTAATTCAGGCTTTTAGTGCTGCCGGGCTTGGACGCGGGTCCGCGGTATCACTGCTGGCACCCAACAACAATGAAGCAGTCTGCGTAATCATTACCTGTTTTGTGTTGGGCATGCGTTTTACGCCGCTGCACCCCCTGGGTTCAGATGATGATCACGCGTATACCCTTGAAGATGCTGAAGTCGATTGCCTGGTAGCGGATGAGCGGGCATTCCCCGGTAGGGGGGAGCATTTGAAAACTCTGGTTCCCCATATTGATACCGTGTTTTCTCTGGGTCCGTCTGAGTTCGCGGTAGATCTGTTGTCAGAATCCCGGAAATATGCCCCGGCCCCCCTGGTCGTCACTGCTGAACCGGATGACATTTCTATCCTGATTTACACCGGCGGTACCACCGGCAAGCCCAAGGGTATCGTTCATCGTAGTGCTTCGCTGATCGCCAGTGTTCTTAACATGGCCTGCGAATGTGAATGGCCGGAGGAATTCCGGTTTCTTGCAGTGACGCCAATCAGCCATGCGGCTAACCTGATGATCCCGCTGACAATGCTCAAGGGCGGAACCTTCATCATGATCAAGGGCTTCAGTCCGGCAGCATTTGTCGAGGAGACCCGGCTTAATCGCGCTACTGCTACGTTCATGGTACCCACGATGATTTACGCGCTTCTTGATCATCCCGGCATAAATTCCACCCAACTATCTACCATGCAGACCATTCTCTACAGCGCGGCGGCAATCTCGCCCACGCGGCTGGCAGAGGCAATTAAAGTTCTGGGGCCGGTTTTCGTGCAGAGTTATGGCCAGACTGAGGCGCCGATCACCATCTCGGTACTGCGCAAGCAGGATCATATTGCGGGGCAGGCGGAGCTGTTACATTCCTGCGGCATGCCCACCAGCATGAACCGGGTACGTCTGCTGGATGATGATTTCAATGAGGTGCCACAGGGGGAAATCGGTGAGATCTGTGTACGCGGACCGCTGGTGATGGAAGCTTACTGGAAGTTGCCAGACCAGACCCGCGAAGCCATGCAGGCCGATTGGCTGCACACAGGTGACCTGGCGCGGCAGGATGAACGCGGCTACCTGTACATCGTGGATCGCAAAAAGGACATGATCGTATCCGGTGGCTTTAATGTTTTTCCGCGCGAGATAGAAGACTTGCTGAGTGAAATCCCGGCTATTTCCATGGCGGCTGTGATTGGTGTGCCTGACGAGCGTTGGGGTGAGGCTGTATGTGCCGTCGTGGTTTGTAAACCGGGTGAGGCGGTTTCCAATGAGGAAATCGTGCATTACGTGAAGGAAAGAAAAGGCTCAGTGTACGCACCCAAGCGCATTGATTTTGTTGACTCAATACCACTTACCCCGCTGGGTAAGCCGGACAAAAAAGCCCTGCGGGAACAATACTGGAAAGGACATGAACGACGTGTGTGAACAGCATGACTGATTTTGATGAACAAGCCTGGCCCTTCGTGCCGATCAAAAGTGACGTATTTGACCACATGCAGGTGGTTCGGGCGAAGGGTGCCTACCTGTATACCAGCACCGGTCAGAAAATTCTCGATGCATCTGCTGGTGCGGTCGTTGGTAATATTGGCTGGGGACGCGAGGAAGTAGCTGCTGAAGCGGGTGCCACGTTAGCACGGTTGACCTACGCTTTACCGCCTTTCGCTACGCCGGAACGGTTAGCACTGGTGGAAAGGCTTCGGGACAACTGGCTACCGAAGCATATCCGTAAAGTGAGTTTCTTTGGAAGTGGTTCCGAGGCCAATGACAGCGCCATGCGTTTGGCCCGGCAATACCAGCTCGCAAAGGGAAGGGACAAACGTTACAAGGTGATTGGCCGGGATGCTTCCTACAACGGCACCTCCCTGGCCACGTTGGCGGTCGGTGGGCACACGTCGCGTAAGCGTGGATTTGAGCCACTGATGCTGGACATGCCCCATGCGCCGGCCTGCTACTGTCTGCGTTGCCCGATGGGCAAGACCTGGCCGTCATGCGGTGTTGCCTGTGCACATGAATTGGAAGCATTAATTGAGCGAGAGGGTGCTGACACGATTTCTGCTTTCCTGGCTGAACCGATCGTAGGTACCAGTGGCGGTGGCCTGGTGCCGCCCGATGATTATTGGCCGGTAATCGAGGAGATATGCAAGCGTCACGATATCCTGCTGATCGCAGACGAAGTCCTGACGGGGTTCGGCCGCACCGGCAAACGATTCGCAGTGGACCATTGGAATGTTAATGCCGATGTCATCGTTCTTGGCAAGGGCATGAGCGGCGGCTACGCCAGTATCTCTGCACTGGCAGCGACAGAAAATGTTACTGACACGCTTACCGAGGCGGGCATGATGCCCATGTTTCATACCTACGGTGGTCACCCGGTGCACTGTGCGGCGGCCAACAAGGTACTTCAAATTATGGAGGATGAACACCTGGTGGATCGTGTTGCGAGGCTGGCTCCAGCGTTGGAGCAGAAAATGCGAACACTGGAAGATCATCCCAATGTTGCAGAGGTCCGTGGTCGGGGTTTCTTGTGGTGTGTCGAGATCGTGAAGGATAAGACCACGCTGGAACGTTTCCCTGAATCATCCGCGGTTACTTACAAGCTGATGGAGGCGACGGTCAAGCGCGACGTGTTCACTTACTTTGGCGGCACCGGTGATGTCCGGGATATTATTAACGTGGCGCCGCATTTCATCATCAATGAAGCACAAATGGACCAGATCGTATCGGCCTTACGCGAAGGCATTAGCGAAGTTTGCGCGGCAGCCTGATGAAACAGGAAACACTCTCTCGTACCATCGGCCTCCCCGGAGCAGCTTTCCTGATCATCGGTTATGTCGTTGGCGCTACGATCTTTATTCTGCCCGGTAGCCTGGCAGTCGATACGGGACCGGCGGTGTATATCGCATACCTGCTGGCCGCGATTCCGGCTATTCTGGCCTGTTTTGCCATGGCGCAAATCGGTAGCGCCATTCCAGCCAGCGGCAGTATTTACCTGGTGATCCGTGACGTATTATCTCCATCACTTGGTTTTCTCTACCTGTGGATAATGGTGGCGATGGCTGCCGTGGTTATTCCATTGGTAGCCTTCGGTTTTGCAGACTATTTCACCTATTTCAACCCCGGACTGAGCAGCAGGGTCGTGGCAATGTCTGTCATCGCGCTGTTCATTTTAATTAATTATCTCGGTATGAGGGCTGCCAGTGGTTTACAGAGTGTCATGGTGGTCGGGTTCCTCATTGTCCTGTTGGTTTTCGGTGTTGGGGGGCTGGTCAATGGTGATCCGTCACTGATGAAACCATTAACCCCACGTGGCTGGTCCCCGATTGTATTGGCGACCATCACCGCCTATTTTTCCTACACGGGTGTGTTTATCATTGCCGAGGTAGCTGGGGAGATTAAAAACCCGGGCCGCACCATACCACTGGCCATTTTTTTGAGCTTCCTGGTAATTATCCTGCTCTATACGCTGGTGCCGCTGGCACTGACCAGCATTTTGCCATGGGATACATTGGGGTCTACAAAGATGGCGGTCGTGACCGCCGCACAACGGTTCATGCCGGGCTGGCTGGTGACATTCATAGCCGCTGGCGCCTTGTTTGCTGCTGCTACCTCAATCAACGGCATCATGATGGGTTTGAGTAGGGACTTTTACAAGGGATCCAAATCCGGTTTGTTTCCCCGCTATTTTGGCGGTGTTCATCCCCGTTTCAGGACGCCGGGCAGGGCAGTTCTGGTGATTGGCGCGTTGTCGCTGGCGGGTGCTGCTGCAGGTGGCAGCGTAGTTCAATACGCCCAAATTGCGGTGATGGGATTGATGGTTATTCAAATCATGACCGGTATTGCGCTATTGAAATTACCCGGCAAGATGCCGGAAGTTTATGCGGCTTCACCGTTCAGGTTGGGCACATTTTCTCTTCGCTTCATCAGTGTTTTCTACATTGTATTTTCCATTGCATTTCTCATTATCCTCGGCGCGGATCAACCGGATGCGGTGCTGTCAGGTACTGTTTTTATAGCATTGGGCTTCGCCTGGTATTTGGTCACGGCACGGCGTAGCCGGGCGCAGGCGAACACAGGCGGCTGAAAACAGGTTTTTTCGGTTCGGGTGAGCAGGCTATTCTCCAGCTTCGTTTATGTCAATATCTCTACGGTGTATAGCTTTGCAAGACACTGTATATAAAGAATAAAATACAAATATTGCTTTCATTTTGTCAATCTAACTGTACAACGTACATTTATGCTGCTACCCTAAAAATGAACATTGGTGAATCAAACTGGAGCATGGGGACACATGAACAAGTCATATCCGATGAATATATCTGGCGCGAAATTATCCGCGCTGACCGTTTCTAGCCTTTTATTTCTCTCTCCTGTCTTGCTGGCGCAAGACAATGAAAACGATGCTGAAGAATTAATTATCGAAGAGGTCATCGTTACGGCGACATACAGGGAGGCATCGGTCCAGGACCTGTCTCTCGCCATCACCGCGCTAACCGCCGAAACGCTCGAAAATATGGGTGCCACGGAAATCCAGGACTACTATCGGACAGTGCCCAATTTTACTGTTGTCGATCGTGGTCCAGGTCTTCGCATGTACACCTTGCGTGGTATTTCCACTGGCATCGTGACGCAGAGCGCTGCCACGGTGGGCGTTTATCTTAACGAGATTCCACTGAGTGCGGCTGGATTCCAGCCCGATATCAAGCTATTTGACCTGGAGCGGGTTGAAGTACTGCGCGGCCCGCAGGGAACGCTTTTTGGTGAAGGTTCCATGGGCGGTACGTTGAGAATGATCACACCGGATCCTGATCCATCCGGCTTTTATGGCAAGGCTGAGGGCAGTTATTCATCTACTACAGATGGCGGTAATAACTTCAACGGCGCGGCCATGGTCAATGTGCCTATAGTAGAAGATAGTTTTGCTATCCGGGCATCGGCTTATTACTACGATTGGTCTGGATTTATCGACCGGATCCCACAGCCGGATGGCGTCCAGTTGGACTTCGGTGCACTCATCGGTCTGCCACCAGGATCTATCCCCCCCGTTCTGGATTCCGGACCGATTGATGGTGCCAATAACATTAATGATGAAGAAACCAAGGGCGGGCGGATTTCCATGCTGTGGAAAGCCACTGACAAGCTGAGCTTCGAGCTTGGTTACCTGAGTCAGGATTCGGATTTTGGTGGTAAGCCTGTTGAGGCCAATAACGTGGGCAAGTACAAGACCGATTTCATTCTGGACGAGGTTGTCAGTGACGAGGTAGAGATTACCAGCCTGTCCATCAACTACGACTTTGGCTGGGCTAACTTGCTGTCTGCCACGTCCTTGTGGGACCGGACCGTTGATCGCCTGTCGGATAACGCAGATCTCGGCAACTCTATTTTCCCCGGTGCCAAGCTGGCAGGTGTTGGTACGGCTACAGGAGAATTTCAGGATCAGATCACGCAGGAGTTTCGCTTGACCTCGAAGGGTGGCGGGCGCCTGGAGTGGATCGCCGGATTCTACTATGTGGACAAGGATGACGGATTCAATCAGTGGATTGTGGATGATTTAGATTTCTTTATTGATTTCGTAAACATCCTGGGGATTCCGCTTACCGATGCACGTCAATTACTGGATCTGTCAGGTGATTTCGAAGAAACCCAGACTGCATTTTATGGAGAGCTGGATTACCAGTTCAACGATCGCTGGAGTGGCACAGTGGGCTTGCGTTATTTTGACTACGAGCAAACGACCACGATTATTAATAATGACATCAATGCACTGGGCCTTGGTCTTCAGGATGGTGTCTACGATGGCAGTGATTCCGGTACCACTTCTAAATTCAGCCTGAGGTATACGGCTACTGACAACGTTATGATCTACGCGACGGCAGCTGAAGGTTTTAGGATTGGTGGTGTGAATACCGCGCCAGGCATCCCTGACGATCAGATTGTATTTGGTCCCGACTCTCTTTGGAGCTATGAACTGGGTGCCAAGACCTCTTCCAGTGATGGCCGCTGGGTCTTCAATGCTGCTGTGTTTTATGTTGACTGGACTGATATCCAGCTGGCGTTGCCGATCGGGTTTTCTTTCGGAACGGTCAATTCCGGTGAAGCACAAGTTACCGGTGCCGAGTTTGAACTGAGCTGGCGTCCGATTGACAAGCTGGACATCACGGCATCCCTTGGACTGAATGACGGTGAACTGTCCGAGGATGTTCCCGAGGCAAATAACCCGGATAACCCCAACCCCGGTTTCAAGGGTGACACGCTGCCGGGTGTTGCTGATATGACGGGCTCTCTTTCCATGCAATATACCAGCCCGATTGAACAATGGGACATGGATTGGTTTATCCGCGGAGACTATCAATATACCGGTGACAGCCAGACTACATTCAACGAGCTAAGTACGGCTAACTTCATGCCCAGCCACTTCAAGTTGGATGCATACAGTATTCTTAACCTGCGTCTGGGCCTGCGTGGTGAGCGTTGGGGTGCATACCTGTTCGCGAACAACGTTACGGATGAGCGAGCAGTTATCTTGCGGGATAATGCTGCATTTGCTTTACGCACAACCAGGAATCGTCCACGTACCATCGGGGTCAAGGTCACGGCCAATTTCTAATTTTTTATTCTTAAGTATTAGAGTTAGACTGGAAGCCATCTCCCGGAGTAGGGGGGGTGGCTTTTTAATAATCCAGGACGACCAATGAAAATCTACATTTCCGCTGACATTGAAGGTGTTGCAGGCGTCATCAACCGTGATCAGGGTGGCCCCGACGGCTTTGAATATGACAAAGGTCGCGAATGGATGACCGGCGAGGTTCGGGCAGCCTGCGAGGCCGCGATGGACAAGGGTGCGACCGATATCGTGATCAGCGACTCGCACGGCAATGCTCAGAACCTTCTGATGGATGATCTGCCCGAAAGTGTGCGTGTGGTGCGCTCATGGCCGCGCCCGTTGGGCATGATGCAGGGTCTGGAAGAAGGCGGTTTTGATGGTGCCATGTTGATCGGTTATCACGCTGGTAGTACCAATGAAAGCGGCTTGATGGCCCACACTCTTTACGGCACTGTCATACGTGAAGTACGGTTAAACGGACAGGTCGCATCCGAGACGCTTATTTCAGCAGGTATTGCAGGACATTTCGGAGTGCCGGTGATCTTTATTAGCGGCGATGACGTATACGTTGAAGAAACTCGCGGACTGCTTAATGACTTTGAAGCTGTTGTCACCAAGACCTCGTACGGAACCCTTTCCGGCAGCACGTTTACACCCGCCAGGATACGCGATTTGATCCGGCAAAAGGTTGCTGTGGCCATGGGGCGGTTGAGTGATTTCAAAGCGCTTTCTTTCGATATGCCGATTACACTACAGGTGGATTTCAAACATCGCCTGCCGGCAGAAATGCTCGACTACCTTTCCAATGTAAAGCGGACATCCGCATACACCATTGAATACGAAGCCACTGATATGCTGGATGTCTCGCGCTTCCTGTCATTCATTACTCATTACGAGCCTACGCGTATCTGATGTACGCCTTGACGGATTGATCTCATGACCATTGTATTCGGCATGCTGATCATCCTGTTGTTTCTGGTAGCCGGTACCGCGCTGGCATATGCAACCGGTGCCGGGGCGGTGCTGTTTTATATCCTGCTGGATATGAAAGAGTTCCTGGCGATGGCGCCGCAACTGGTGTTCAGCCAGGTCGATTTTTTTGCGCTGATGGCGTTACCTCTGTTCATGTTGGTGGGTGAGATTATGAACCGTGGCAATATAACGCGGGTGCTGGTGGATTTTGCCATGTCGCTGATCGGCCGTGCCAAAGGCGGGCTGGCGCACGTCAATATCCTGACGTCTGTATTTTTTGCAGGTATATCTGGTTCCGCAGTAGCGGATGCTGCAGCTCTTAGCAATACGCTGGTTCCGGCCATGGTCGAGCGTGGTTACAGTAAGACTTTTGCCGGTGCCATCACTGCCGTGTCCTCGGTCATTGGTCCGATTATCCCGCCAAGCATTATTCTGATTTTCTATGGTTCCACCATGGGTGTGGATATTGCAGCCTTGTTTGCAGCCGGCATCGTCCCTGGCTTGATGTTGGCAGTAGCCCTGATGTTGGCCAATACCTTTTTCGCCCACCGCTATGATCATCCAGGTGGAAAGGATGAAGAGAGACAACCAGTGTTGCCGAGCCTGGTTCGTGCGCTTCCCGCCTTGTCATTGCCGCTGATCATCGTGCTGGGCATCGTGTTCGGTGTAATGACACCCACGGAGGCTGCCGCGGTAGCAGTATTTGCTGCTATTGGCGTGGGGTATTTCTACCGTTCACTGGATTTGCAGGCAATAAAGGCCAGTGTCGGCAGGACCGTTGTCCTGACCGGGACCATATTCATGTTCTTCGCTTCAGCAGCGCTCGTGATTTACTTGTCTGCACTGTTAAAGTTGCCGCAAGCAATCTCCGGTTTTGTGTTGACCCTGGAGTTTTCCGGTACCACTTACCTGCTGTTGTTGGCAGTCGTGTTTCTTGCCATTGGCATGGTGCTTGATACGCTGCTGGCATTGGCGCTGGTGGCGCCGGTACTGGTGCCAACCGCGATAGCCCAGGGCAGTGATCCCGTGCATGTCGGTATTTGCGTGTGCCTGACGTTGGCCATGGGCCTGATTACACCGCCGTTAGGTGGCTCGGTGCTGGTAGTTTCTGCAGTCACCGGAACCAATTACTGGAGCTTGTTCCGTTGGGTGATTCCTTTTCTGTTGGTTGAAATCGTCGTTCTGGTGGTAGTCATTATATTTCCGGAAGCAATGTTATTCCTGCCGAGGTATTTCGGGTTGATATGAAAACTCATTTCAACAGGTACGGAGTCTTGGCTGCTTTATTTTTCACGCTGTCGGGCTGGTTCGGAGCAAATGTACAGGCGGAAGTCCGCATCGGTTTATCCAGTACCGCCGACCTTGAAAATTCCGGTATTTATGTTTGGGTTAGCGCCTTTGCAGATGAATTGGAACAGGCAGGAATAGCGACAACTATCTATCCCAGCAGCACCCTGGGCAATGAAATCGTCAGAACCGAGCAGATCCTGCTTGGCTTGTTGGAAGTCAACGTGACCGGAACCCAGGAAATTGAAGTCTATTCCGAGTTGATCACTGCACTGGACCTGCCCTTCTTGTTCAGGAGCAATGAGGAATCCGATGCACTTTTCCATCACACGGACTACCTGGAGGAAATTAATTCGAGCACACGGCCAATAGGCATGCGGGTAATTGACCTGGGTTCGCTGGGTGGCATGACCGGCCTGTTCACGGCACGTGCACCAATTAGAACCGTTGCAGATGTCAAAGATTTCCGCATGCGTGCGATGTCTACTGAACAACTGGAATGGATAGAGGCCTGGGGTGGCGCCGGCACCCAGGTGGCCTGGGAAGAAGTTCCGCAGGCATTGCAAACAGGTATTGCAGATGGATACATGAATCCACCGATTGTGGCAGTGCTGTTCGGGCATGGTGGTCAACTGGATTATTTTACCGACCTGGAGATGTCACCATCCATACGCGTGGTGGTTTTTTCCGAGACCTGGTATCAGGGGTTAACGGCTGAGCATCGCGATGCCGTAGACCATGCTGCAATTGTGGCGGGTGCTGCGAACCGGAAATGGGCGGTTGACGCCATCAAACATGAATTCCAGCTGCTTGCCGATGTCGGGATCGAGGTTATACATCCGGACAGCGAGGAGCGTGAAGCGTTCCGTGAGCGGGTACTGCCCACCTATGATGACATGGTCAGTGTTGAGACACTTGAAAAAACCTGGCGTTATCTGGATGAAGCGCGCAAATATCTTGAGCAGCAGGGAAAGAATTCAGGAAAAAGATGAATGTCTTTGCGTCAATAGCTAAATCTTTGGCCCGGCTGAGCGCAGGTATCAACCGTGTTTGTTGGGTGACTGCTGGGGCATTTATGTTGGCCATGCTGGCTGCGGTTGGTTTACAGGTGGTCGCTCGGTATGTTTTCTTTTCACCACCATCCTGGACCGAAGAACTGGCGCGTTACTGCATGATATGGTGCGGTTACCTGGGCGCGACGGTATCTTTTTACCGGCGCGAGGACCCGGTCCTGATGGGGCGAAAGCGGGTGGATGCGGGTTCTTTGTCTGTCTTTTATCTGCTGGTTCGCAATGGCGCCGTGGCTTTGTTCCTGGTGCCCATTGTTTACTGGAGTCCGGTCATCATTCGCCATCACATGTCGAGGGAGACTGAGAGCATGGAATTGATCAGTGGTTACGTCATGCTGATCATACCGATCTTTGCCGTCATCGTTCTGGTGCATGTGGTCGCCCGCGTGATCGAGGCCCTGGCGAAACGTTATGCTGGTACATAAAACGAAACCAGGGAGCCATTGCGGAGGAATTGAAATTGAACAGGAATAAACACGCTTTAAGCACGACACTCCGGGCAGCATTGTTCCTGTTGGTCCTGGTGCTTTCTTCCTGCAAGCCACAGTCTGATGCGACCCACCCGGCCGACCAAACTGAACTCGCTGTGTCACCATCTGCTGATATTGAAGAGGCGGTGCCGAAGGGGCCGGAGAATTTCAGCGTCTATATCACCATGCCTGATGGCATTATGCTTGCAGCAGAGATTTACCTGCCTGCAGAGGGATCCCGGCCGGAACATATCCCCGCCATCGTGGAGTTTACACGCTACTGGCGCGCGCTCGACATGGAACCACCGGCCCTGGAGTTGCCGATAGAGATTAACCAAAGTCACGATGCCGGTTATGCTTATATCGTTGTCGACGTCCGCGGCACGGGTGCATCTCAAGGTGTTCGCAAGGCGGAATTCTCCCTCGCCGAAGCACGTGATATGCCGCATGTGATCGAATGGGTTTCTAAGCAGCCCTGGTCGAACGGGAAAGTAGCGACCATGGGTTATTCGTATCCCGGTAACACCGCTGAAATGGCTGCATTGTTTCGGCACTCCGCGCTGGTAGCAGCGGTACCAAAGTTCACCGATTTTGATTGGTACACAAGCATTGTCGTTCCCGGTGGCCTGAAGAATTCTTTCATTACCGTACGTTGGGGCGAAGGTGTGCGAAAAATGGATCTGAATGACAACAGCATCTTTGGTGTGCATGAAGGCGAGCCAACGGTTGATAATCCGCTGATCCGTGGCGTACGACCGGTGGATTCAGACACAGACAGATCGATTCTCAAGGCGGCATCTCAATCTCACAGCGAGAATGCGTCACTGGCAGATTACCTGGATACGCTGGTTTACCGAGACGAATATCCGATAGCCGAGAACCTGAAAGATACGGGTGACAAGGCGGTGAGCATTCATAGTTCCCGGCAGCGGTTTGAGCAGACAGCATTACCGATGTACCAATGGGGCAGTTGGTTCGATGCTGGCACGGCGGCCGGCATACTGTCACGGTTTTCTGACTGGGATGTGCCGTACCGCTTTATTATTGGTGCCTGGAGTCATGGTGGAGGTCACGATGCCAATCCCTATGCTGAACGGGATACTCCTTCCCGACCCTCGGTAGATGAACAGTTCGCAGACGTCTTCGCATTTCTTGATCCCTTGATGAAAGAACAGGCAGCGGGCCCGGCCCCTGAGAAGGAGTTGGTTTATTACACGGTGGGAGAAAATGCATGGAAGACAACCCGTGTTTGGCCACCAAAGGGCCAGGTGATGGAACGATGGTATTTACAAGCTGGAAATGCACTGACACCTGCCGTGCCCGTTTCTGAAAAGGCTTCGGATCAATACACGGTGGATTTTGAAGCCGGAACGGGCACCTCTTCACGCTGGGCCACTCAGTTAGGTGGTGGGGATGTTTACTACGGTGACAGGACTGAAGCAGACCGGCATTTATTGACTTATACATCAGCTCCACTTGAAGAGGATATGGAGGTGACCGGCAGCGCGGTTATTTCTCTTGAGGTCAGTTCTAACCATGAAGACGGTGCGTTTATCGTCTACCTCGAGGATGTGGCGCCTGATGGTTATGTGCGCATGTTGACAGAGGGTCAGCTGAGAGGCGTCCACCGGAAGGTCAGCGATGCACCAACACATGAAACCTTCGGGCCATTTCACAGTTTTGAGAAAAAGGATGGCAAACCGATGAGTTCCGGAGAGGTCACTACGGTTACTTTTGCATTGCTGCCGGTTTCTGCGCTGCTACGTAAAGGACATGCTATCCGGGTAGCCATTGCCGGTCACGACAAGGATACGTTCATACGTGTACCTGAGACCGGAGACCCGGTAATAGAAGTTTATCGTCAACAGGGAAATTTGTCCTGGATAGAACTCCCGATTATCCATCATGAGTAAAAACAATATAATTAGTGTACACTGTACAGTTATCGGCTAAACGAAGTTGGTAAAGTAATGAAACAATTCGGAAAAGCACTGATGTGGTTGTTGATAACGGCATGCCTCACGGCTACCGTAACGGCACAACCCGCAGTGGAAATGACGCCTGCTACTGTCGAAGCATGGGCCGATGCGCTATTCGCAAAGGCACAGGAAGGGAAACGTTATTCCGGCGCGGTTGTTTCTTTCGTGCAGGATGGCGAAATTGCTTTTTCTAAAGGTTACGGATACGCGGACTACGTGGCAGGTACGCCGGTCGACCCGGCCGCAACGACTTTTCGCATCGGCTCGATCACCAAGACTTTTACTGCAACTGCGATAGCGCAGCTGATTGACCGGGGTATGATCGGCAGCCTCGATGATGCGGCCAACCAATATCTTAAACGTCTGCAACTCCCCGCATCTGACGGCAAGGAAATCACGCTCAAGCAACTGATCACACATACTGCGGGCTTCGAAAACCTGGTATTCAATATTGCTACGGACAAGACGCTAAAAACACCCTTGTCTGCAGAGGAAGTTCAGTGGTACCTGCCGGAATTAGTCAATGATCCCGGCCGCTATGCTTCCTACAATAATTTTGGAACCGCTGTTCTCGGTATCGTGGTCGAGGACATTACTGGTATACCGATTGCAGACTACTTTGAGCAGAATATTTTCACGCCCCTGGCTATGAATCACAGTATTCTGAACATGAAACCCACACCTACGCGGGGCTTGGGCGTTTCTTATGGGTTCCTGCCAAATGGTGAAGCAATGAAGGCGCCTCATCGTAGCGTCCATCCGTTCCATGCACCCATCGGCGGCATCAATGCCACTGCTGAGGATATGGCGCGTTACATGATTGCGCACCTGGATGCCGGCGTGTCATCACCGGATCCGTTGATGGGTCCTGCCGCATTTTCCTTGATGCACACGCGTCATGCAGGTAATCACGAATTAAGCAGCGGTTTTGGCATGATCTTTTTTATCTGGGACTGGAACGGACAAAAAATGATCATCCATGGGGGTGACTGGCCCGGAACCCATTCCGGCATGGTCATGTTCCCCGATCTCAATGCAGGTATCTTCTTTTCCCTGATGGCGGACTATGCCGAGGTGCCCATACTTGAAAGCATCATGGGTTCTGAGCGCCTGATACCGGTAGAAGGTGTCGTGGTAGATACACCGCTTAGTAATGCCGGCGTCATTGTGGATTTCCTGGAATATTTTCTGGGGCCATCCATTGCACCGCGGCAGACCAGCTTCAAAGCAGGTGATCCGGCAGAATATGTCGGCAGCTACGTTGGACAGTCAGCGGCACACACAACCATGGGCATCATGCTTAACTTTACCAATCCGTTTGGTACTGTACATGTTGAACCCGCTGAAGACGGGGGCCTGATGATCAATGGTAAAGGGCCTTACGGAGAGATTGCGCCCGGCGTGTTCTGGAGCGATAGCGTGCAAATGCCTTTGGACGGATTCTTTCTCGATTCACCCCTGTTTGTTTTTTCCCGAGATGAGCATGGTGCGGTTGATTACCTGTCGCCCCAGATTGGCTTTGACGCCTGGGTGAAAAAGGGCCCCCTGGGCGTTCCTTCCACTTATCTGACTGCCTGGGCGATCCTTTTTCTGTTCTTATTAAGTGGTCTGCTGTGCCTTTTTTATCCCAAAGTACAGGGTAACAGGGCAGTCAAATGGTTGCCGCCGGTCATCGCCGTGTTGCTGATCGTCATGCCCGTGATTCTGCTGGCCGGTTACGCCGAAGGTGACGGCGTGGTGAATCATTTATTCTTCGGTCGAAGCGGGCGTTTTGTCTGGTTTGCTGTTTTGGCCAACCTGGTTGCTGTTCTGTCCGTGTTTGGCGGCTGGTTTGCGATCAGGGCATGGAAGGATCATTACTGGGCAGGACGAAAACTGGGATGGGTGCTGAGGGTTCATTACACATTGCTCAGCCTGGCAGCCTTGCTGCTGATCCCGGTATTCAATTACTCAAACCTGCTGGGCTTTTAATTGACCGGGGCTGCTGAAAGTATGCGTGATTTCGAGACCATTATTTTCAAAGTGGATGGCCCGGTGGCATTTATTGTCATGAACCGTCCTGATAAGCACAATGCAATCAGCCTGCAAATGCTACGTGAATTGCGTGACGCCTTTTTGCAGGCTGAAGCAGATGACTTGATCAACGTGATGGTCTTGACGGGTTCCAGCAGCAAGACTTTTTCTTCGGGCATCGACCTGGCAGGGGGAATACTGGACGAAGCCAGTGGTATAACCGAATCCATGTTGAGAGATCTTGTGCCGCTGCTGGAATGCATGGAGCAGTGTAGTAAATTAATTATTGGCAGTGTCGAAGGTGCGGCTATCGGCCTGGGTTGTTCATTGGCCTTGCAATGTGACTTACTGGTGATGTCATCTAATGCGAGCCTGAACCTTGCATTTAGCAAGCTGGGACTGATTGCCGATGGTGGCGTGAATTGGCAGTTACCGAAGAAAGTTGGTTATAACAGGGCACTGCAAATGGTGCTGGAAGCCGACGTACTGGATGCTAAGCGGTGTCAGGA
>Ga0164313_10002298_pt1 | contig 17148 bp, 14 predicted proteins | sample GuaBasSedimGuay4_FD_113735 | JGI IMG/M metagenome (GOLD analysis project Ga0164313, IMG submission 113735) | Subseafloor sediment microbial communities from Guaymas Basin, Gulf of California, Mexico - Guay4, Core 4569-4, 0-3 cm | ecosystem: Environmental > Aquatic > Marine > Hydrothermal vents...
GCAATTGACCTTGCTATCAGCTGTGAAGATACTGCACGTCAATATCATCCAGATATTAGCAATTCAGAAGGCGCATCGGTAGATACCTATCAAGGCATACGAGTCTTTGGTAATAGTTTAGGCTTTCTACACGGCTATGCCTCAACACGCCATTCCATCAGTTGTTCAGTACTAGGTGAGCGTGATGGTAATATGGAGCGTGATTACTGGTACAGCGTTGCACGCAAGCATGAAAACCTTGAAAGCGCTGAATTAATTGGCAAAAAAGCGGCGGAAAGAACAGTATTACGCTTAGGAGCACGTAGCCTAAGCACCCGGAAAGCTCCGGTTTTATATTCTGCTGAAGTGGCTAGCGGGCTTATCGGCTCTTTTCTCGGTGCTATCAGCGGCGGTAGTTTGTATCGTAAATCCTCATTTTTACTGGATAGTCTGGATACCAGAGTTTTTCCTGATTTTATTAACCTTTATGAACAACCTCATTTACCCGGAGCATTAGGCAGTGCCTGTTACGATGCTGAAGGTGTAGCTACTAAAGCCAATAAGATTGTCACTGAAGGCATACTAAATAGCTATCTGTTAAGCACTTATTCCGCGCGTAAATTAGCTATGCAAACCACGGGGCATGCTGGCGGTGTGCATAACCTTTGTATTAATTCGGGCGAGCATGACCTAAACCAGTTACTCAAACAAATGGATACCGGCCTGCTGGTTACTGAATTGATGGGGCAGGGAGTCAACCCTGTTACCGGTGATTACTCCAGAGGAGCATCAGGCTTCTGGGTAGAGCAAGGTGAGATTCAATACCCTGTACAGGAAATCACCATCGCAGGAAATTTAAAAGATATGTACCAGCATATTCTCGCTGTCGGTAATGATATAGACTATCGAGGTAATATTCGCACCGGCTCTATTTTGATAGAAGAAATGGCCATTGCCGGAGAATAGTTTATAGGCTCTTATGCGGCAACTGGCATAACCATGGCAAGTAACTAACTGTAGGCATTCGGTTTATTAACACCTTAGAACTAAATCTGAAGGGCTCGATAAATTCACATGCACTGTGTTAGAATCATTTTTGGCATGCAACCATACTCCTAAAAAATCAGTTACTCACAGTTTCTAGCACAAGCGATTGATTCTACTGCACTGTAAAACCAATATCTTGTATTATAAATTCGTGCTCAAACAGTTTTTACAGGATAATTACATGCCTATCATAATAATAATTACAACGAGGATAACATTCATGAAATTTTTAAAAAGCACCGTCGTAACAATGATTCTAGCTCTTTTTTTAGGTTCTTTTTCATTAACAGCGCTTGCTGATCGAAACACTCAGGCAGTCGCTAATATTACCACTCATATTGATGAAGCCATTAAAAGCCTTGATGCTAATGATTCAACTGCTGCTTTAGCACATATTAAAGAAGCTAAACGCGCCAAGAAAGAAATGAATAGTGAAGAAAATGCCGCAAAAATAGGCAGGCTTTCAGCGCATTTTACTAAAGCAAAGAAGCTAATAAAAAAATCTGACCTGACTGGTGCAAAGGCTGAATTGGAATTAGCAAAACATGGCTATAACTCCATTCAATTCTGACCCTGATCTAAAAGTAAAAAATCAAAGCATTTAATTTTACCTGATTACATACAGGTCTTAGCCTTAGTCTGTATGTAGCTAAGAGTTGTGGGTAATCAGGTAACTTATGTCGTCAGACTATATACAGCCTTCTGGCTGTATCAATCTAAAGCTGAAAAGTTCAGCGTTTACTTCTCCTTATTCTTTTTCAGACTCAATCAAAGCCTGAACCAGTTCACGTAATTTATCTTGAATCAAACGAGTATTTTCAGGTCCCATACGTAACATCTGCTTATCGACAGCAGTTAACTTTTCCAGCTTGGGGTTAGCAAATTTATAGCGTACCGAGGGACGAATAACTTCAATCTTTCCAGTGATAACGGGAGCTTCTAATATTTTAGCCGTCGCTGATTTTATTATATCCAGTACCTGATAATTTTCCGGGTAGGATAGCTGTTGAAAAACTTGTTGTAACAACGGTAAATATTTCTGATACAGAGCAACAGCCATCTGCTTGTCGATAGCATTAACCGCCTGGGCTAATTGATCATAACGTCGATAGGATGCCTGTGACATATACATTTTATCCCCTACCTGGTGCACACTAAAAGGCTGGGTAAATGATAATTCACGCAAGCGCTTTACCGGAGGACGCATACCCTGAGAAATATCATTGATAGAAAAAACACTTTTCCTGATCACCTGTTGCTTAAATAAGCCAGGCTTTAACTGCGCTGACAGAGTCAATATATCCTGAGTAAATTCCGCATCACTTTTTGCTAGTTCAGGCAAAGGCCCAGAAGACTCAAACTGTAAACCCTGGTCATCATAGAGGGGTAATTGACTGGCAAAATCCAGATTTTTATCCTGAGTATCTGCTACCGTGCTTTCTATTTCTACTTCAGGTATCACAAGCACCTGCTCAGTATTTTGCGTAATCGAACGGCTCTCTTCCTGACCAGCCTTTAGAAAAAACACTAAAGCAACTAGCAACGCAACAACGACAACGCCTATAATCCAAAAAGTAGATTTTCCTGATGTATTCATATTCTGTTCTTGCATAAATAATACCCATCCTAATAAATTTCAAGCCAAGATGTAGGGCAGCGCTTTAGCCCGCCTTTATCATATAGTCAGCAAGCTAAAGTGCTGCCCTACCATTGTGTAGATTTCTTTTCAAAAGAAACGTATTGGTTATAATAAGCCTAAGTAAATACTTATTCAATCAAAGGAATCATTATGTCTTACACTATTTATCTATCTGGCGAAATTCATAGCGACTGGCGCGAGCAAATCAAACAGGGAATTAAACAGCAAGGCCTCAATATCGAAGTGCTAGGCCCTATTACCAACCACGATAGTAGTGATAATATCGGTGAACAAATTTTAGGTGCTGAAGACAATAATTTCTGGAAAGACCATAAATCGGCGAAAATAAATGCCTTGCGTACCCAGAGCTATATCAGTCGTGCCGATATAGTGGTGGTCAGATTTGGTGACAAATACCGTCAATGGAATGCCGCATTTGATGCAGGTACCGCTTATGGCCTGGGAATTCCGGTTATCGTCATGCATGCTCCTGAATTAACTCACCCCTTAAAAGAAGTGGATGCAGCGGCATTAGCGGTAACAGAGACACCAAAACAAGTAATTGAAATCTTGAAGTATATTTCTCAGAAGTAATACTGAATGTCATGTAACAGAGCATACACATCTATCAAAATACACAAATAAGTGCAGCACAAGCAGGAGTAAAAAGCTTTAGCTTTTTTCTAGTAACAGCAATAGCTAAAGCTATTGCACTCCTGTTTTTTTTGAAATCTAAACCAGATTTATTGTATTAAGCACTAACAAAAAAAACCATCTATGAAGGGCTTTTTTGTGCCTCGCGTATTACCCAGAAAATATAGGGCGTTGCTTTAACCCGCTGGTATCATACAACCAGCAGACCAAAGTACCACCCTCAATGCCGTGGCTAACTCAGCCAGGTATTTACCTACTGATAGCGATACAATCATTCATTTGCGAACCACAGGCAAAGCAGAAGCCAGACAAAAACAAATATACACCGCTTTGAACATTAACCCCGACCCGATAGGAAAATTTAATCAGGACAAGCAGTTAATTTGCAGTTACACTGTTATCCATGAATTGACAATTTCATCATATTTGTAGAATACTTATAAGTCCCAATCATCACTACCTATAAAAAGAAAAATACCATGACTGATCATACTTACAAAAAAATCGAATTAACAGGTTCATCATCTGTCGGCATTCAAGAAGCCATCGAAAATGCTATTACTAAGGCTGCAGAAACGATTCACAATATGCGCTGGTTCGAGGTTGTTGAAACACGTGGGCATATAGATGAAGGTAAAGTTGCCCACTGGCAAGTGACTATTAAGGTTGGCTTTACCCTGAATTAGATTTTTTAATCACGTAGAATCTGGTGTTATAACTACGTCAGAATTAATGCTCTTCGTTACCCAGCACATCCTGCATTTGATACCAGCGGATTGAAGCCGCACCTACTCTAATAAGCAGCTTATAAATGGCTTGCTATCAATACTAAAGCCCGCAGCATTCTGGTGCCCTCCTCCGCCAAAACTGACTGCCAGTTGAGCAACATCAAACTCTCCGATTGAGCGTAGACCACACTCATAACACTGCCGTCGGCCATGATAGTGATAGGTTAAACCAAATGTCCCGGAGATTCTGGCTAAAGCCTGACCTAAGTCACTGGAAAATGCACCGGGAGCATTAACGGCCAGGCCCACTGAACCATCTAATGTTATCGTGTGCCGTGAATTTAATAGGGCCTTAACCATTTTCCGATGTTGCTTTAGTAACAGCTTGCCCTCGCGATATAAGCTCTCTAATTTCATATGCTCGAATGCTGCAAACGAAATCGGACGGTGTAAAAACAGGGCTTTATTTATTTCCTCAGTATGCGCTATTTGATGCCGCCATAAATCATGATCTTGTATATGCAATAATAGCTTTGGCGGCGCTATATCTCCATGAAAATAATTCCAGGTCATAATACAGCCACTTTGCTGCATATTAAATATCATTTTCAGATTATCAGGAATTTCCCCCTGATAGGCTTCAAAGCCACGTTGCGCACTGATATGGTGATCCAGGACTACAATTTTTCTGGCTATTTTCGCAGCCTTTAATAATTGCTCCATGGGGTAACAGAAATCCAGTATATAAAGCTCGGTGCCTGCTGGAAAATCAGGCATCGGTACTTGATGGCGTACCGCTTGATAATGTACGTCATCTCCCAGAGACTTCCATACAGACCACGCCGCACCATAACCATCTAGACAATCGGCATGGTAGAGTACGGTTATTTTTTGATTGTTATTTTCACCAGTCATATTGTTACGATTATCCAAATTCAGGTCTTATAAAATTTTTCGTCTATAATTAACCTGGAAACCGCAGTTTATCACTATAAAAAACTATTGTGGTTTCCAGGATTAAACTTACCTGACTAATATAAAGGATCATTTGTGGAAAAGGCTATTAAAACCCTTTTTTTTTCATGTCTTATTGGCTTACTGATCACTCTGCCAGGAAATTTATTCCAGTGGAGCTATCATCTGTTGCCATTTAATAACACATCGAACCCAGTCCGGTTAACGGTTGAAGAGCAGACATGGCTTAAAAACCACCAGCCAATCCGTATTGCATTTGATGGTGATAACCCACCCTATAGTTTTATTGACGAGTCTGGCCAGCTTGCCGGGATTGCTTATGACACTATACAGTTAATTAGCAAAAAGCTTAATATTCAATTTAAAACTAACCGTAGAGTTAACTGGCAAAAAATTTATAAGGCGGCTCTCGCTGGAAAAATTGATGTTATCGCCACTATGGTCAACAGGCCTGAGCGACGATTTGACTTTGTATTTAGCCAGCCTTATCTTTTTAAGTCCTTAGTGCTAATCGCTCACAAATCAAATGAACAGATAAAATCAGTCAGTGACTTATCCGGAAAAACAATCGCCTTAGTGAGAAATTATCAATACTCGCAGGGAGTTCTTAATACCTTGCAAAACGTCACACCGCTTTATGTAGACAGTATTGATAAAGCTCTGTTTGCAGTTGAAACCAGACTAGCCGATGCGACGATTAGTTTTTTTGCTTCCAGCTCTTTTCTGCAAAACAAGCACCTTTTACATAATATCAAGTACGTTGCACTTTATGATCTGAACAATGCCAACGAAAGTATTGCCGTGCGCAAAGACTGGCCTCTATTAATTAGCATTTTACAAAAGGGCTTGAATGCCATTACAAAGGAAGAACAGCAAATGATTAATCAACTATGGCACTCACCTACTGGTTTAGCTATTCATCAGGAAGTCATGGATAAAACTTATATGCTATTACTGCTGATTGTATTCGCCTTATTAATGTGGGTTGCTCATATTAAACGCCAGAACAGACGTTGTAAAATATCTGAGAAAATACTGGTGACTAGTAATGATGAGTTAAATAAATTAAATGCCAACCTTAGCAAACAGATATCACAAGACGCTGAACAAATACAAAGCAAAGATAACAAATTTCAGAATCTGGTAGAAAACTTGAAAGATGAATACTTTTTGTTTCATCAAGATCTGGACGGCGTATATACCTATATAAGCCCCTCAATTGAAAATGTTTTAGGTTATACCGTTGAAGAATTTGCACAAAATTCCAGTACATATCAAATGAATCATCCTGATAATGCAAAAGTTGAAGGCTATAGCAAACAGTGCCTAAGTGGTGAAAAGGCATCTGCTTATCTAATAGAAATGATTGATAGTAAAGGGAAAAAACACACTTTAGAAATACAGGAAAGCCCTGTTTATGATAGTCAGGAAGTATGTATCGGCCTTAGCGGTATTGCCCATGATATTACCCAGTTACTACAGGCTCGAGAACAGCTCAACATACTTTCTTACTATGATGATTTAACAGGGCTTGCCAATATGCGCTTATTCTCTGACCGGATTGAGCAAATGATCAGTTTATCCCGTCGGCAACAGAAATCCTTAGCCCTGTTATTTATAAACCTGGATGGATTTAAGCTGATCAATGAGAGCTTTGGCCATACAACGGGGGATGAGGCGCTTAAAGAAACGGCTAACAGGCTCACTAAAATTCTGCGTGATTCCGATACCGCTGCACGGATTGAAGGCGATAAATTTGCACTAATTTTATTAGATTCAGGCAGGAATGCTGCTAAAGTGGTGACTAAGAAAATCTTAAATAGCCTGTTAAATCCTTTTGCCATAAATGAGCAGCAATTTAGCCTGGGCTGCAGCATTGGTATTGCTATTTACCCACAGGATGGAGATGCTGGCAGTACCCTATTTGCACAGGCGGAAAATGCCATGTACTTTGCCAAAAACAATAATAAAGCCTATGCTTTTTGTACTCAGGAACTAGATGCAAAAAGCCAGCGCCGATTGGAGATAGAGCAAGCCCTTCGTAAGACTCTTGCAGATAACGCTGCTTCTGGTTCAGCTGAGTTAGCGCTAGTTTATCAATCAAAGCATGACGTACGAGATAATAGCATTCAGGATTACGAAGCTCTTATCCGCTGGCAACATCCTGAGTTAGGAATGATTTCCCCTGATGAATTTATTCCGCTTGCAGAACAAACAGGACTGATAGTCGACCTCAGCCGCTGGGTTATTACTCAGGCCTGCCTACAAGCTATACAGTGGACAGAAGAGGGAGTTGAATTCAAAAAAATCGCCATCAACATTTCCGCTATAGAATTAATTAATTTTGACCTGGCCAGGAATATTATTAAACAAATAGATGCAACAGGTGCATTACGGGAATGGATTGAAATTGAAATAACGGAAAGTGCAGTCATGAAAATGCCAGATGTCAGTTGCAAATTCATTGAGCAACTAGTCGATGCCGGGGTGTTAATTACCATTGACCATTATAAGGGGCAGTCATCTTTATCCTTCCTGAAGCAACTACCTGCCAGCTATCTTAAAATAGACCCTGTCTTTATTCACGGTATTGTTGATAATCCGGAAGATCATGCTGCCGTACAGGCACTAATCTCCACATCCCATGCGTTAGATAAAAAAGTGATAGCCATAGAGGTGGAAACTGAAGAACAGTTTCAGTTATTGAAAGAGCATGGCTGTGATATTATTCAGGGCTATTTTTTTTCCCGGCCTTCTACGCCTGAACAAGTCGCGCTGTATATTTCTGAGATATTTAGTGTACGTGAGTAATAGGCTATCTAGGACAGTCCTAGTGCAGCACTAGCATCAGTCCCTAACTTTTTGCTGAGCGGCTATTGCCTCAATAATAGCCTGATACTCCTCCAGCTTAGGCTTATATAAAAACATTGCTAAAGCCGATAAGCCAGTGAAGATATACAACGTATTATAACTATCACCTAGCACATACATTACAAAGCCATAAATCCCAATACTTTCTGCAACAGCCATGGAAACAATAATGGTCATCATATAGCGTGATTTTGCTGTACTCTTTCCCTTTGCCGTTTGATTCAAGCGTAACAAAACATGGCGGATAAATTTCATCAGCGGAAATGTTGTGATAGCTACAACATAAAGAACCGTTCTAATAAACACGCGCTGTTGCTCGGCAATGCCCAATTGTATGGTATCGCCATAAATATGGCAGATAGCCACCAGAGTAATTAAACACAGCAAAGCCACCGCCCTGATCACACCCGAAAATAACAGCCCAGTTTGTAATTGTTGTTCTGAAACAGCCATTTATTTAACCTTTTGTTTTTCCATTCGATAACTATGTAAGATCACGACAAATGCAAAGAAATCATATAAGCCATGGATGATAATCGGCGTTAACAGGTTCCTGGTATTATCGTAATCCAGATAATATCCAAGATAAATGCTCACAGCGGTCGCCATAACAAAATATAAGGCCGTTACCGCATGAACCAGGCCAAATATTACGCTACTGGCGAGTATACCCACCATGACTCCCCAGGAATTTTCTATCCATGGCTGAATAACCCCGCGAAATAAAATTTCTTCAGCAATGCCTGCAATAGCCGCCAGGACAAATAAATCAGTCCAGTGATGCTTAGATAAACTTGGCCCTAGCGTTTCATGTAATACCTGCCTGATTTTTTGTAAAGAATCCATTTGTAATTGATTTAACGCTATAAATATCAAACATAATGGCAGGGTTCCCATAATACCATTAATGATAACTTGCTCATTAAAGATGATAAATTCAAATGGGTTAATATCCGCAAACCAGCCCAATACAATAGCGACTAGAATCAAGGCACTCTCAAAATAGCATGCTGTTTTAAAAAAGTTATCTGGATCTATTGAAGGTTCATTCATTTTACTTTTAATGCGATAATAACGATTTGTCAGGAGATAATAGTGTGCAATGCTTTGTTTATAAAAGTAACAAAAAATCAGAATTGTATTTGTATATAGCTAAGCAGGATGATTTTTCAAATATTCCAGAAGCAATCCTTAAAAGTATTGGTATCCCCTCATTTGTGATGGAGCTAGAAATCACCCCCGAGCGTACACTAGCACGAGAAAAGGCAACAGATGTTATTAAAGGCATAGAGGAGCACGGATTTTTTATTCAAATGCCTCCGACCACCCACCCTGCCCCCGCAAAATTACAGTAGCGGAGCCCTCGCCTGGGTGAGGCTAGTGGTACCAGGCACTCGATTATATGGGGAGTAGGCTTTAGCCTACATAAATCGCTCATCGTGTAGGCTAAAGCCTACTCCCCAAGATTATAAAGTATTATATTATCGGTTATTTAAAGGGTGGGGACTAGTACAGCACAAGCAATTAATCTACATCAAACACGCCCAGTCTAACTGAGGCCTCTAGGCTTTAGGCAGGGTAACACCTTGCTGACCCTGATACTTTCCACCCCGGTCTTTGTAAGAGGTCTCACAGACTTCATCTCCACCAAAAAATAGCATTTGCGCAACCCCTTCATTGGCATATATTTTTGCCGGTAACGGTGTGGTATTGGAAAATTCAAGAGTCACATGCCCTTCCCATTCAGGCTCTAATGGTGTGACATTGACAATAATCCCACAACGCGCATAAGTCGATTTACCTAAGCAAATAGTCAGGACATCACGAGGAATACGAAAAAACTCGACCGTTCTTGCCAGAGCAAATGAGTTCGGTGGAATAATACAGACATCGGACTTTACATCAACAAAACTACCATCACTAAAATTTTTAGGGTCTACAATCGCAGAATTGATATTGGTAAATATTTTAAATTCATCTGAACAACGCACGTCATATCCATAACTCGACGTTCCATAGGAAATAACTTTACCCTGCTCCGTGTTGCGAACCTGCACTGGCTCAAAAGGCTCTATCATGCCTTGCTCTTCTGCCATGCGACGAATCCATTTATCTGATTTTATACTCATACTAATGCGGCACCGTGTTGGATGGATCAATAATTAATTGTAATTTACATTTTAAATTAACGACTTATAAAACACTCTATCCATCAAACCAAAATAGGTGCTGCACTAGCCTTGTTTTGTGAAATTAAGATAATTCAAAAGTAATATGATATTTTATCCTAAACCCGTTAATAACACCGAAAAAATCGAACAGTTTATATCGCAAGATCAGTGGTAATTTAGAATACTATATATTTTTTAGACTTATCATCATACTGTAAATTCAACCATCTTACTTTGTTGTAAGATTCTTGAAATATATCAGTTCAAAATAAAGCTTGCCATCGTTAGCTGGAATATATTTCAATTGAGCTATAAAGGTTTCCATTTGAATTGAGTTATCAATACTTGATATTACAGGTAGCTCAAGAATTCCTGTATCAAAGGAATAGTACGGCATTGAAGTAAGCATTGAAAAATCTGTAATCTCTATTTCATCCAGTTGCGTTAGTTCATAAAAACCTGTATCAGTGAGCTGTAATTGTGCAGAATAATATTTATCGGGCTGATTAATACCTTCCGTTCTAACGTAAGGTAACTCAATCAAGCCACTTTGAGCAGAAAAAGTGGGCTTTGTTACAAATTGATAAGCATCCGTTAATGTTTTCATAAAAGCAACAATAGAATCAACTTCGTCCTCTGTTAACTTTAAGTCTCCAAGCTCATCAGTATTCACATTTTCAGCCACTTCCGGTGCTGCCCATTTACTATCAACATCTCTGGTATTATAAAAATCCACCACCTCTTTCAAATCAGCAAAAACGCCGTTGTGCATATATGGAGCTGTTTTTGCAATATTGCGTAATGAAGGAACTTTGAATTTTCCATTTTCGTCACTACCCACGGTTTCACCTAGACCGACATCAATAAACTGGCATAAAAAAAGGGGCGATCTACGCCCCTTTTTTAATACCCGACTACGCTTAGCCTATCTTATTATTACCTTGGTCGATGTGCGCAAACCATCCACTACCGCAGCATAATCAGACTGCCCTAATGCTCTGGCAATATTTGCAGTCGCTAACTTGGCCTTTTCAGCATCTTCTGCTGTTTCAACACCATCTGTCACAGCTAATAAGTTAACTATCGTTTGTTCACCTTCTGGTGTTGCTACAACAATAATCGTAGATTTTCCTGCTATTGGTTTAGCCGCTTTAAATACCGCCTGATTAAGTTGCCAGGATATATCTTTGCTATCACGCTTTAAACCCGTTATTTTTTCCACATCCAAACCAAGTTCGCTTGCTAGCTGCTCAAAGCTGGTACCTGAAAGTAATTGCTGCTTAACACTTTCAGCTTGCTGCTCTGCCTGCTGTTTAGCCTGTTCAGATTGAATCGCAGCAATAATATCCTCTTGCACTTCGGGTAGAGGTTTTATTTCTGTAGGCTGATGCTCGCGCAAGCGTAATACCAGCAAACGATCATCGCCTAGTTCTACCGGTTCACTATTATTTCCCTGTAAAACCGCTTCTGAAAAAGCAATATTCCTTACCGCTTCTTCACTCGCTATCCCCTCACCCGCTGCACGTGTAAAAAACTCAACTTGCTTAATGTCAAGGCCCGTTTCATCAGAGACGACCTGTAAATTATCAGAATTTTCAAAGCTTACTTCAGTCAGTATTTCACCTAATTCATAAAAGCTTGTTTCTGCTTCGGCTCTTTGTACTGCCTTGCTCACTTCCGACTTAACATCAGCCAATGCTGTGGTCTCAGTCGGCACTAATTCAGTTACCGTAATCAGATGATAACCAAACGCAGACTTAACAGGTTCAGACACTTCGCCTAATTTTAGCTGGGCCGCCGCCTTTTCAAAATCTGGCTCCATAACGCCAATTTCAAATAAACCCAGATCTCCGCCTGTTTTTGCAGTCACTGTATCATCAGATAATTCTGTTGCTAAATCAGCAAATGACTCTAGCTCCAGGCGCAATTTTGCTGCCTGAGCTTTTTCCAGCGCTTGCTGTTCAGTTGTATCTTTGGTCTTAGCAAACAGTATATGACTTATCTTACGACGTTCTTTGACTGTATATAGGCCTATATTATCTTCATAATAAGTCTGTAGTTGCGCCTCCGTAGGCGTAACATCTTGCATTAAGTCAGTTAATGATAGCTCCACATAATCCAGCGACACTTGTTCGGTCGTCTGGTAAGCGTTAGCATGTTGCTGATAATAGGTATTGATTTCTTCAGCCGATGGTAGCGTGCTGACCGGCGTTAATTTAATGCTAAGATATTCTATGCTTCTAGTCTGGTTTTGAATCTTGAAGAAACGCTCTATGTCTTGATTGGAAACAAAACTTGTCTCGGTAACCGCCTTTTGATATTGCTCCATTAGCAAGGCTTTACGTATACGATTTACAAATTGTGCTGATGACATTCCCTGTGCACCTAGCATCGATTCGTATTGCTTTTTGTCAAACTTGCCATCGCGCTGAAAATATTGCAGCGAAGCGATAAATGCGCGCACTGTCGCATCGCTAACAGTAAGGTTTGCATCTATAGCATGTTGCAATAAAAGCTCATCCCGAATCAGCTTTTCTACTGCCTGAGTTTTTAACATTTCTTCAGGCACTTGCATCTCAGCATATTGCTGTTTAAATTGCGCATAAGCCTGATTGACATCACGCTGGACAAATTCCTTGTCCCCTACAATAACAACGGCACTTTCCTGACCTCCATCGGTATAGTTTTGCAGGCCCCATAACGCAAAAGGCACACAAATCAATATCAATATTATCCAGGCAAAAGTACCCTGTGTTTTTTCTCTTATTTTTGTCAGCATCAAATTAGCCTTAATCGATTTTTAAACAAAAAAAAACCCCGAACCAAAAGGACGGGGTTTCTTAATATGGCGGAGCGGACGGGATTCGAACCCGCGACCTCCGGCGTGACAGGCCAGCATTCTAACCAGCTGAACTACCGCTCCCAAGTCTGTGGTGGGTGCTGAGGGGTTCGAACCCCCGACCCTCGCCTTGTAAGGGCGATGCTCTCCCAGCTGAGCTAAGCACCCGACTAAAGAGATTCTATTATAATAGTTTTTAAAAAACTTGCAAGCAAATTAAAAATTAATATTAGCCATTTACGCTGTCTTTTAATCCCTTACCCGCTTTGAAAGAAGGTATTTTTGCAGCCTTAATGGTGATCTCTGCCCCTGTTTGTGGATTACGGCCTTTGCGTTCTGCTCTATCTTTTACAGCAAATGTGCCAAAACCAACTAATGCAACTGGATCACCCGCTTTTAATGCATCGGTAACTGATGACATAAAAGCATCAAGCGCACGCCCAGCATCTGCTTTAGTTAATTCTGAAGCATCTGCCATTGCATCGATAAGTTCTGATTTATTCATTTATTATTCTCCTTAGGAAATATTCACAGCACACAATCATGCCGACCAGCCAAAATTTAATAGACACTATTAAATGCAGTGTATTTATATCAATTCTAAGTTACTAATGTCAAGCAATACAGAGCTATAAGGGCAAATTAATTCAGGCTTAAGCTACAACTTACGCGCCCTAACTTACCAATTAATGTGCCCTGACTGATTTTTCATCTATTTTTCTGGCGTTTTTTTCGACTGTTTCAGGTATTTTTATTGCTTCTGGCTGATACTGTAAAGCAATGTCTAATACCTGATCAATCCAGCGCACCGGCTTAATACGCAGGTTTTGCTTTACATTGTCGGGGATTTCGGCCAGATCTTTTTCATTCTCTTCTGGAATAATAACTGTCTTGATCCCGCCACGATGCGCGGCAAGTAACTTCTCTTTTAGACCACCAATAGGCAGCACCTCTCCACGCAAGGTAATTTCCCCGGTCATGGCAACCTCTGCTTTAACTGGAATAGATGTTAGTGCAGAAATAATAGCCGTGCACATGCCTATCCCGGCGCTAGGGCCATCTTTGGGAGTCGCACCTTCGGGTACATGTATATGTAGATCCTGATTCTGGAAAGCTTCTTCTTTTATACCTAAAGATTCTGCACGCGCACGAACAACTGTAATAGCGGCTTCAATCGACTCTTTCATGACATCACCCAGCTTTCCAGTGGTTGACTGCTTGCCCTTACCTGGCATCACTACCGCTTCAATAGTCAGCAATTCACCACCCACTTCAGTCCACGCCAGACCTGTTACCTGCCCTACCTGGTCCTGCTCTTCTGCAAGACCGTAGTTAAAGCGACGCACACCCAAATAATCTGTTAAATTGCCTGCTGCTATATTGACATGTCCGCGCTTCTCTTTAAGCAGTAACTCCTTAACCACTTTACGACAAATCTTGGAAATCTCGCGCTCCAGGCTACGCACCCCTGCTTCACGAGTGTAATAGCGAACAATATCCCTGATAACATCCTGTTCAATTTTTACTTCTGATGCCTTTAAGCCATTATTCTTTAACTGCTTAGGCAATAGGTAGCGCATGGCTATATTGATTTTTTCATCTTCGGTGTAACCTGCCAGGCGTATAACTTCCATTCTATCTAGCAATGGCCCAGGAATATTCATGGTATTAGCCGTGGCCACAAACATCACATCTGATAAATCAAAGTCCACCTCTAAATAATGATCGGCAAAGGCTTTATTTTGCTCAGGATCCAGGACTTCCAATAATGCTGAAGCAGGGTCACCGCGAAAATCACCCGACATCTTATCAATTTCATCTAATAAAAATAACGGGTTACGTACTTTAATCTTGGACATATTTTGCAAAATCTTACCTGGCATAGAGCCTATATAGGTGCGCCTATGACCCCGTATTTCCGCCTCATCACGCACCCCACCTAGTGCCATTCTGACATATTTTCTATTGGTCGCGCGGGCAATGGACTCTCCTAAAGAAGTTTTTCCCACCCCCGGAGGCCCGACCAGACAAAGAATAGGGCCATTAAGCGATTTCACCCGCTGCTGTACTGCCAGATACTCTAAAATACGTTCCTTGACCTTTTCCAGGCCATAATGATCTATATCCAGTATTTCTTCTGCCAGCCTTAAATCGTTGCGCACCTTGGTTTTCTTTTTCCAGGGAACATTTAGCATCCAGTCTATATAATTCCGCACTACGGACGCTTCAGCAGACATAGGCGACATCATTTTAAGCTTATTTAGCTCTACTCCGGCTTTTTCCTTTGCCTCTTTAGACATACCTGCCTTGGCAATTTTCTGTTCTAGTTCTTCGGTTTCACTAACAGCGTCGTCCATTTCGCCCAGCTCTTTTTGAATGGCTTTCATCTGCTCATTCAAATAATATTCTCGCTGGTTTTTTTCCATTTGTTGCTTTACCCGGACACGGATATTTTTTTCCAGCTCAAATAAATCGGCCTCACTTTCCATGAGTAACATAAGTTTTTCCAGACGCTGCACAATATCTGCCATTTCCAGCAGCTCTTGCTTTTCTGCAACTTTCAAGCTCATATGCGCTGCCATGGTATCGGCAAGCCGCCCTGTTTCATCTATACCTGACAGGGCATTTAAGACTTCTGGTGGAATTTTGCTATTCAATTTCACATATCTTGAAAACGAGTCCACTGCCGCTCGAACCAGTATATCCAGCTCCTTGTCAGCCAGGGTTACGAGATCTTTAATCTCTGTTATTTCCGCATAAATACAGCCGCTCTGCTCGTGATATTTGACTACCTGACTACGTTGCTCACCTTCTACCAGCACCTTTACCGTGCCATCCGGGAGCTTTAATAATTGCAATATATTAGCCAGGGTACCGACCTGATATAATTCATTGAAGCCGGGATCATCCAGGTCGGCTTCTTTTTGCGACACCAGCAGGATTTGCTTATTTTCCTGCATTGCCTTATCAAGTGCCTCAATTGACTTTTCCCGTCCCACAAATAAAGGGATAACCATATGGGGGTAAACTACTACATCTCTAAGCGGCAATACTGGTGTTAAATTATCGTCAGCGCTTACATCTATTATTTCATTTGCTTCCATTTGGGAACCTTTATTCAATTCTATTTTCAATGCCTATAATATAAGGATGTTTAACTATATAACAAGGCGAAAGGCAAAAAAAAGCGGGAGTTTAAACTAAACTCCCGCTACTTATAATCCTTAAATATTTTTGCAGCTATTCTGATGAAGCTACTTTTTTCTTATTCTCATAGACAAAATAGGGATCGTTTTCACCCTCTATAACTAATTTATCAATCACTACCTTGCTCACATTCTCGGCAGATGGGATTTCATACATGGTATCAAGTAGCACATTTTCTACAATAGTTCTTAAACCCCTGGCTCCGGTTTTACGCTGCATAGACTTCTGCGCTATGGCACACAATGAATCTTCACGAAATTCCAGTTCAGTACCTTCCATTTCAAACAGCTTTTTATACTGCTTAGTTAAAGCATTTTTAGGCTCTGTCAGCACTTGTATAAGCGCATCCTCACTCAGTTCTTCCAGGGTCGCGACAACGGGTAATCGCCCAATAAATTCTGGAATCAGGCCGTAGCGAATTAAATCTTCCGCTTCCACTTCAGCAAATACTTCACCGACATTTTTAGCATCATCTTTGGTTTTCACTTCAGCAGAAAAACCAATGCCTCCTTTCTCAGTACGCTGCTTTATGACTTTATCCAGCCCGGCAAATGCACCACCGACAATAAACAGGATATTGGCAGTATTAACCTGTACGAATTCTTGTTGCGGATTTTTTCGTCCGCCCTGCGGTGCTACTGAAGCAACCGTGCCTTCAATTAGCTTTAATAAGGCTTGCTGTACACCTTCACCTGAAACATCACGGGTAATAGACGGGTTTTCAGACTTTCGGGAAATCTTATCAATTTCATCTATATAAATAATGCCTGCTTCTGCCTTCTCGACATCAAAGTCACATTTTTGTAAGATTTTCTGGATAACATTCTCGACATCCTCTCCGACATAACCTGCTTCAGTTAATGTGGTCGCATCCGCAATGCTAAAAGGCACATCCAGAACTTTTGCCAGCGTTTCTGCCAGTAATGTTTTACCCGAGCCAATCGGTCCAATCAGCAGTAAATTGCTTTTACCCAACTCAACTTCATCACCCTTGTCTCCACGATTCTGTAAGCGCTTATAGTGATTATAAACAGCAAC
>Ga0164313_10002300_pt1 | contig 17143 bp, 15 predicted proteins | sample GuaBasSedimGuay4_FD_113735 | JGI IMG/M metagenome (GOLD analysis project Ga0164313, IMG submission 113735) | Subseafloor sediment microbial communities from Guaymas Basin, Gulf of California, Mexico - Guay4, Core 4569-4, 0-3 cm | ecosystem: Environmental > Aquatic > Marine > Hydrothermal vents...
ACCTCACCCGTAACTACGAAAAGGCAGTTACGACCTCTCCCAAGGAGAGGTAAATCGGAAACCCCGAGGCAGAGCCATCGGGGAATTATTTAAATTCAAATCAGAAAAAGTCATTCCGAAAGGGAGAAAGGGAAATATTTAAAACTAATATCTAACTCTTAATTATGAAGTTTTAAGATATCAAATGACATTCTGATTTAATAGTCAAAATTTACTGCTCTTTTACCTTACACGAGTTAAGCCCAAAAATTAAAAAGATCGGACACCAACTCAACAATGCGGTTAACACCATAATTGCTCCAACCGCATAAAGAACATAATCCCAAGGGCTGGCTACCATCCCCTTATAGGCAATATAAAATGCCACAATTGCAATAATATATCTTACAATTTTATCTACTGAACCAACATTTTTTTTCATATTAATATAATTTAATTGATTTGATTTTACGGTGTAAAGATATTGTCAATTTCAACAAAAAGTAGTGATGAAAGTCACAGGGTTAAAATATAACCCTCTTTATGCATTATAACTTCGTAATGAGGCTTGAAAATACAACAAAACCTAGTGTTTTATTAATTTTAGTATAGTATATTATGGTCAAATTAAAAAACGCAGCGTAGCCTTAGGTTTTAAAGTAATTTCAAGTTGTAATAGATTTTATAATACATAAAGGGGGTTCAAACATTTACGCCTTTTAACATTTTATTCCAATACAAATAGGGAAGTAAATATTTCTTCAATATCCATAATCTCCAATGTTCTTTTGACGAGTCGCTCACCATTAATGGAAATTGTTTTAGTTTAGGATCAGGTGTAAATTCTTTGGTATAATCAAACTCTGCCAACACCATTTTACCATAACCGGTTACTAGCGGGCAGGATGAGTAACCGTCATAGGTATTCTTTGCTAACGCGTTGCTCTCCATCATCTTCAGGATATTAGCAACAACAACAGGCACTTGTTTTCTGATAGCGGCCCCTGTTTTTGCAGTAGGCAATTGCGCTACATCTCCCAATCCAAAAACATTGTTGAATTTCTTATGTTGCATGGTTCTGTCATCAACAGATAGCCATCCTTCAGCCGTTGCAAGTGGCGAATTGGCAATAAATACCGGAGCGGCCTGAGGAGGTGCCAAATGCATCATATCAAAGTGAATACCATATCTTTCTCCTTTTTTAGTAGTCCTCACGGCTTTATAATTGTATTGTATCTCTCGATCCAAAGTTTTAGTATCATCGTCAGACATAATTACACAACCACCGGCATCTAGATCTTTATCGATCTCATACCATGCAATTTGCTCTTTAGCGTCCACTTCTACCAACTTATGGAAAAATCTAATATTAATATCTTTTTTATCTATCACCGTCATTAAAGTTTTAGCAACAGGTTTTACGGCAAAAATTACTCCACCCGGGATTGCAAACAAAATATTGGTTTTATCCCGAACACCGGTTCTTTTAAAATGCTCATCCGCCAGATACATTATTTTTTGGGGAGCCCCTCCACATTTGATAGGTGTCGTGGGCATAGTGAAGAGCGCGGTGCCTCCTTTAAAGTTTTTCAATACTTGCCAGGTATGCTTCGGGTCGGTATAATTACTACAAACTACCCCTTTATCCATTGCTTCACTTAAGCCTTTAACCAATTCCGGCGCCATTCTTAATCCGGGACAAACCACTAAATAATCATACGTATATTTATCACCATTTTTTGTTGATACACTGTTATTTTCCGGATCTAAAGTATCGGCAAATTCTTTGATCCAATTTACCCCTTTGGGCATTACAGAAGACATGCTCCGAGCAGTTTTATCAAAATCATAAGTATTTGCTCCAACCAAGGTCCAGGCTGGTTGATAATAATGGGTAGTTGCAGGCTCAATCAACCCAATATTAACGCTTGGATCGGCCTTTTTAATTTGTGATGCTACCATGATACCGGCAGTACCTCCTCCTATAATCAATAATTGATAATGGTTTGACATTTTTATAAAATTTTAGTTAGTCTTTGCAAGAAAACCCCAATACTTCATCCTGTACTAAACTATCAAGATTAGAATAAAATACATGTGATAATTGTCACAACTTGAAAATCACAGAATCTTTATTTTTCTTAAAGATAGCTCAATTTTACCGTCATTTTCTAATTTTTTTAGAAGTCTTGAAATAACTTCTCTTGGAGATCCCAATTCATTAGCAATTTCCTGATGCGATTTTCTGACAATTTTTGACTCGTTAAGGATTGCCTTTCTTTTTAAATAATCTTCAAGTCTTTTTTCTTTATTCGAAAAAGTAAGCACCTTGACCATCTCAATTACTTCATCAAATTTATCATTAAATTGCTTATAAATAAATAAGTTCCAGTTCGGATGATTTTTACGCAAATTATACAGTTTATCACTGGGAATCAATATCACAGCACAATCTTCCTCTACCACACCTTTTACTTTCGCCTTCTCCCCTTTCTCCCCTGCCATAACAGAAACAATACAGGTTTCTCCCGGTTTAATATAATAAAGAAGAACTTCGTTGCCATTTTCTTCCTCCTTATAAATTTTTATTAAGCCAGAGATCAACAAAGGAATTACTTTAACATATGAGTTTTCCTTTAAAAGAACAGTGTTTTTTTCAAAATCTTGTACTATCCCTATATTGTCAATTTCCTCTGTTAAAGCACTTGAAGCAGCTAGTTGTTGGAAGTTGTTTTTTACGATTTCATTTACCTTCATTTCTTAAAATATTTTTCCTAAGCAGAGCTAAAGGTAAAAAAACTATTAAAATTCACAAATTTTAAAGATGGCTATTAATAACGGAGATGATTTGGTTTGCTTGTAAAACCCCTGATTGTCTCCAAATTAGTTTTCCGTTCTTAAAAAGAGCCAATGTTGGTACGCTTCTTACGGCATACTTTTGGGCAACAGCCGGGTTTTTATCAATATCGATTTTAATTATTTTGATCTGATCTTTAAAGTTCTGTTTTACCTGCTTTAAAATTGGCGTCATCATTTTGCATGGCGCACACCAATCGGCCTTAAAATCGACTAATACAGGTACTTCCTGTTGCACTATTTGATTAAAAGATGCCATGCTCTATTCGGTTTCTGAAATCATTTTACCGGATGCACAACTAACAAAAGATTTGGCTTTATGTAGTATAGTATTGGCGTCTCCAAGTTCAGGATAACCCATTTTTGAAAGTTTCTCCTTTACTTGAATTAGTATTTGTTCGTCTTCAGTGGGTATCATCACCTTAGAATTATCCAAATCAACTTCTACTTCGTTTACACTATCGATAGATAGCAGTCCTTTTTTTACGGTATTTACACAACCTCCGCATTTTAAATTTACAATTTCAATAGTAGTAACCATATGTAATTTTTTATTTTTGAAAGTAAAGATATTATTTGATATAGTCTTGTTTAATAGTTAGTTAGAGAATTGTATCACTATTTCAACTTTGTGAATTTTTGCCGAACATCAATGTGTAAAATTACTAAATTTGATTATATGTATTATTAAAAAAAGTATAAATGTTTATCTGGTTCCACCGTGACCTGCGGCAACAATAATAAGAATTTTAATATTTAAATAAATATATTTAAATAATTGAATTATGGGGTTACGCATCATAAAATTTTGAATTTTAGATATTTTTTTAACCATGATTTGATCATTTAAAGTTTATAATTTATTCAGGGATCATCCACCAAAAAGGTTTCAATTTTGCTTTATATAAAAATGCATGATGAAGCGTTAATTTCACCCAGTGTCCCGCCAATCCAAGATCACCAATAGTTTTAGATAGCATCCTTCCTGTTTCTGGGTATTTTTTATAATCCGGTACAATAGGATTTGTGGTTATAGTAACACCTCTTCCTTTTAAAAACCCAAAGCCTGTCGAAGCTATGCATGCAGCCCCCATATTTCCCATTGAACCTAAATGATGCAAATCATCAGCTCCTTTTTTAATCATTTCTACAATATTATCAGCAACTAATTTAGCTGTAATTCCAGAAGGCATTCCGGTTCGTGGTGGAGCAGGAAAAATTGGAGTTCCATTCTTGCTTTTTCTCGGTTTTGAAATTGCATGAGGAGGTGCAAAGGCAATACCCGGAGCAAAAATATTCTTATAAGCAGGGTTTTGATAAGTCTCGGGCCAATCTTGAACTGTCCAATCTTCATAAGGTCTAGACGTATAATCTGCATCAACGATCATAAATCCATTAAAAAGCTTTTCAGTAATGTCAAATCCTCCTTTATCGTAAGCTTTGAATCCGTGTCCTGAAAAAGAGGGAATCAACATTCCAAAATCAAACGTTTCAACTTTCTTATCTCCCTCCAAATTTTCATAATGCGCTTTGCCATCTTCAATTTTAAATACACCTGATCTTTTTATCCATTTAATCCTTCTATTTTCAAATACCATTTCAATCAGGTCTTTAGAAGTCATTAATTTTCCGTTCATTTTTACCGTCACTCCATCAATTCCAAAATCACCTAATTCGTATTCGTTTGAGATCCAGGTTACTTCGGCGTTGTCTCTAACCTTATGATTGGTCAATTCTTGTTCAACATTCATAATATACTCAAATGCAGCACCTTGGCAAGTTGCCTTTGCATGACCAGTACCTATTAATATTTTTACATGCTCTCCATTCTTCATTCTCTCAATTAGAGCTTTCAGATCTTCCCAGGCATGTGTTGCATGATCATATGTACAAACGGATACTATTTTATTTGTACCTGGCAAAAGCCCTTCAGTAGCTTCAAAATTCAGTTTAGGCCCGGTTGCATTGATCAAATAATCATAATCGACTTTCAATTCATTTCCTTTATTACCACCTGTTACATATTCGGCTAAAATGTACCCTTTCTTAATTTCATCATCACCTTCAGGATGAAAAGAAATCACTTTTGCCTGAATATATTTAATGTTATTTTTTTTATAAACCGGAGCCAGAGGAAAAGTGGTTTGATCAGGGGTCATTCTACCAATTCCGATCCAAATATTAGAAGGAACCCATTGGTATTTACTATTAGGAGAAACAATTATTACTTCGTGTTCTTTAGAAAGTTTTTTCCTTAAATAAGATATCGCAGTGTGACCGGAGATTCCGGCGCCTAAAACAACTACTTTTGCCATAAATATAAATTTGGGGTTTATTCAAATTTACAACAAAAAAAATCTAAAGTTGCAACTTTGGTTACAACTTTAGATTGTAATTATTTTTGTATCACCTTATTACTCAGATTGAAAGGTTATACTCCAAATACCTCTCAAATCCCCCTCTTTAAATCCTACAGCCTTATCAGTTGAATAATATGATCTAATTAAAGAATCGGTCTCAATCGAAACTTCCTTACCTATTGAACCATGACAGGCCAGGCATTTTTTTTGCAAAATGATTGGAGCATAGAAATGTGGATTTCCGGAAGCATCAATTTCAACAATAGGTTTTAATTGCTTATTCGACGCCATTGCTTTTTTGTAATTGTCTATTATTTTTTTCTCCTCGTCATTAGGTCTGTTCTTTTCATTTCTAAGTTTGTCTGAAGTTCTTCTGATCTCTGCATTGTATTTCGTAGACATTTCCTCAGTTAATGGATAGGCCATATTATTACAAAAAGGAACAGCTTCCTTTACTCCTCCTTCTTTCATTTTCTGTGTAAGATTGCCTCCTAATTTCTTTGCTGTGGCCATGGCCATTTCTTTACCCTCTGTTGTATATTTAACGATCTGCTCTTCTGATAACTTATTTGAGCAACTACTTAATATCAAAAGAAAGACAAAAAATAAGATATAATTTTTCATAAGAAATATTTTAATTATTTAACAACCTCAAAATTCTTTTTATTCCAATTGATAATTCCTCCCTGTAGGTCATACACTTTCGTAAAACCCATTTTCCCCAATTGTTTAGAAGCTTTACCACTTCTTCCTCCACTGCGACAATAAATATACAACTCTTTACTTTTATCTAATTTATCCATATCATCCATAAATGTAGAATCGTAAAAATTAATATGAACTGAATTTTTTAAATGTCCTTTCGCATACTCCTCAGGGGTTCTAACATCTATTAATTGTATATCTCCTAATTTTGCATTTAAATCTTTCGGAGAAATAAGTGAAACAACTACTTCTTCTTTTGTTTCAATGGTATTTGTATCCGATTTTGTGTTTTGGGCACAACTAATAAAGTTAATGCTTAAGATTAATAGTAAGGTTATTTTTGTTATAATTAATTTCATTTTTAATGATTTTTATATGTAGGGTACAAAATTAAACAAAAAAGAGAGTAAAAAACTCTCTTTTTTGTTTATCTAAATTAATAATATTATAACAACGTTGTAGGACAAACGTAGTCAGTTAGCGGTGCTTCCGTTTCTTTAATATCCGTCATTCCCCCTCTTACATCCGTTACCTTATTAACACCATTGGCCATAAAAATAGAAGCGGCAACTAAAGATCTATATCCCGTTGCACAATGCAAAAAGTATTCTTTTTCCGAATCAATTTCAGCAAAATTACTATTTATAAAATCAAGTGGAAAATTTTCAACTCCTACGACATGTTCTGATAAATATTCAGATTCTTTTCTCAGATCAAGGGATTTTTCCATGGATCCGTCTGCTAAATTTTCAACAAATTCGTGTGCAGATATACTTCCAATTTTATCAACAGGATAACCGTGATCCTTCCAGTTTGTCATTCCTCCGAACAGATAGCCGAGCGTATTGTCGTATCCAACTCTTGAGAACCGGATAGCAATTTCATTCACACGGGTTTCATCTTCGGCGATAACAATTATTTTTTGATTGATGTCTTTAACCAAAGCACCTACCCATGGGGCAAAAGTACCATCCAAGCCAATATACCAGGCACCCGGAACTGTACCCTCATCGGTATACGATTCTTTAGATCGGGTGTCAATTACCAAAATATCCTTTTGTTCACTCATTTCTTTAAAAGTCGCTGCATCAATGGGTGTAGAACCTTTATGAATAATCTCATTAATACTCGTATTTATGGACTTATTCATTCTAACATTATTCGGAAAATACTGTGGCGGTGGTTTCAAACCGGTTGTTACTTCTTTTATAAATTCTTCCTTTGTCATATCTGCACGAAGCGCATAATTCGTTTTTTTCTGATTTCCCAATGTGTCATAGGTTTCAGAGCTCATATTTTTACCACAAGCGGAACCTGCACCATGATTTGGATAAACAATAATATCATCCGGTAAAGGCATGATCTTATTGCGCAAGGAATCGAATAGATAACCCGCCAGATCCGCTTCCGTTAATGTTCCTTGTTTTACTGCCAGGTCAGGACGACCAACATCACCAATAAATAATGCATCTCAGTACAAATATAAGGCGTGTTCCCATCTCCATCTGTTATTAAATAGGAGGAAGATTCCATGGTATGCCCGGGTGTGTGTAATAAGGTGATTTTTCCATTTCCTAATGGAAATTCTTCACCATCACTACCGTTATAAATATCATAATCAGCTGTTGCATTTGGTCCGAATATTATTTTAGCACCTGTTAACTGTGCCAAATCATATTGTCCGGAAACAAAATCTGCATGAAAATGTGTAAGAAATATATATTTTATCTTGGCATTATTTGCCTCTGCCATTCTTACATAAGGATCCGTTTCCCTCAATGGGTCAATAATTGCAGCCTCTCCATTGGATTCTATATAGTACGCCATCTCTGCGAGACATCCTGTAAATAATTGCTCTACTTTCATAATGTTTTGATTTATTTGTAATTAAGTTTACGATTTGAACAAAGTTAGCCAATGCTGAAAAACTTAATGTAACTGTTGTTACGTAAAGGTAGGTAAAAATAATTATCTGTTCGTTTGTTTTATATATTCTTGGTGTCCATATTTTTTAGTAAAATGAAGGCTTTTGTTCTCATAGGAGTCAATGGCATCTTGAATACTCATAAAACAGTGATCGTAGTTAATTTTTTTTATTAAACCTGAGTGTCCCAAAGCATCCCTTACCGGTCCTTTTAATCCGGTAAACGCAACAATAACCTCTAATCTTGTAAAGTAATCATGGATTTCATCTATGGCGTAAATCGCGCTACTGTCCAATGCATTTAAGCTCTCTCCATCAATAATAATAAGTCTAAGAGCAGTTCCTTTCTGCTTTGCAAATTCCTGTAATTTATCCTTAAAATAAGTAGTGTTTGCAAAATGAAGTTGCGCGTCAAAGCGGATAATTAATATTTCTTTATTGACCGATAAATTCTTAAACCTTTTAATATTTCTATAAAAAAAAGTTCCCGGAACATTACCGAGGATCGCAATATGCGGTTTGGTAGATTTATATATTAACATGGCAAGAGATAAGACTACTCCAAATAATATACCTTCTTTAATGCCTATAAAAATGGTCACGAATAAAGTAACATTTAAGATGATCAGGTCCCGCAAATTAAACGAAAGTAATTTTTTTGGCATGGAAAAATCCAACAAGCCGTAGGCCGCAACTATGATAATTGCAGCTAGAATTGCTTTTGGCAAATAATAAAATACGGGGGTTAAAAACAATAAACTTATGGCAATAATTAAGGCGGCAATCAAAGAGCTCAATGGTGTTTTAGCACCTGCCTGATCGTTAACCGCAGTCCTTGCAAAACCTCCTGTGGCCGGATATGTTTGAAAAAAGGAACCGACAATATTTCCAAATCCAAGAGCTATCAGTTCTTTGTTTGGTTTTACCTTATAATCATTGTGTTTTATTTCAATGGATTTAGCTATAGATATCGCTTCCATAAAACCAATTAAGGCCAATGTCAAAGCCAATCCAGATAGATCTTGAACAAGACCTAGATCAAAGGATGGAATGACAAACTCAGGTAATCCTGAGGGGATTTCTCCCAATATGGAAACTCCTTTTTGATTTAATCGTAAAAAATACACAATCAATATCCCTAAAATTACAACGACTAAAGATGCTGGAATTTTTTTAAAATATTTTCTTAATAGAAGTAGAACTACTATGGCCACACTTCCTAAAACTAACGATTGCCAATGATAATTATTAAGCTGCCCAAACACATTGATAAGCAACTCCTGTAAGAGGTTTGTCCTATCTACATCAATACCCAACAAGTTTCCTATTTGATTCATTGCAATTATAATGGCAGACCCTGAAGTAAAACCACTGATAACCGGTTTCGATAAGAAATTAACCAAGAAACCAAGTCTGAAAAAACCAAATGCTATTTGAAACAAACCAACAACAAAGGCCAGCAATATTGCTAAAACAATAAAATGTTCTGATCCTATGGTAGCTAATACGCTAACCCCGGATAAAACGATCAAAGAATCCATGGCTGCCGGTCCAATAGACAATTGCCGTGAAGTTCCTAAAAAAGCATAAACTATTTGTGGAATCATTGCCGTGTATAAACCGTATATTGGAGGTAAACCAGCAATCATTGCATAGGCAATACCTTGAGGAATAAGCATTACGCCAATAGTTATTCCAGCAAATAAATCATCTTTGAACCAAGATCTTTTATAGTTGGTTAACCAATCTAAAAAGGGAAATATTTTTTTTAAGCTCATTTAAATCTAAATATCTAAAGTACTGATTTTATGATTTGTCTTATTGCATACTGTACTTTTTCTTTGCTGGTGGCAATATTCATTCTCATGAATAAAGCCCCTTCTCTTCCAAACCAATGTCCCGCATTTATTCCAACACCTGATTTTTCAGTGACTTTTTGAAACATTTCTTTTGTGTCATTAAAGATTTCTCGAAAATCCAACCACACCTGATAGGTCCCTTCCGGTTGGATCAATCCAATTTTTGAATTTGAATTTTTTAATTCATTTTCTATTAAATTAACATTGTCCTCTATGGTTGAAATTAATTCTTTTAACCAATTATCTCCATTTTTATAGGCCGTTTCCAAAGCAATTCCGGTGAGTGCATTTGTTCTGCCTAAATTATACTTTTTAAAAGTGTGTTTTATATCCTTTCTCAAACTTTCATTTTCAACAATTATCATAGCATCACAAATTCCCGGTATATTAAATATTTTTGCCTCTGAGGTGCAAACAATTATTTTATTCCAGGAATTTACAAACCGGAGTACTGAGGTAAACTGATTGTCAAATAGAATAATGTCTTTGTGAATTTCATCTGAAATCAACAAGAGGTCATTTTCCTTACATATAGTAATGATCTTATTTAATTCTTCTTTTTTCCAAACCCTGCCTACCGGATTATGAGGATTGCAAAGGATTAGAATTTTGTTGTTTTCACTTTGGGCTTTGTTTTCAAGATCTTCAAAGTCAATTTCGTAATGTCCGTTAACAAGCTTTAAGGCATTCTTAATGGTTCTTCTTTTAGTATTTCTAATTACATCTTTAAATTCCATAAAAACAGGTGGTTGAATAATAATACCATCCTTTTCAGAAGTGAAATTTTCGATAATAACAGCAATACTTGTAGTAACACTAGGACTGTATAAAGTATGTTCCCGATCTAAACTTATTTGATAATGATTTTTGTACCATTCTTTTTGTGCCTCAAAGAAAGATTCCGGTTTGTATTCATAGCCGAAACCTGAATTAGAAATTCTTTTTATTAATGCTTTTTGAATGGTCTCATCAATTTCAAATTCCATATCCGCGACCCACATTGGTATAATGTCCTCTTTTCCAAATAAAGCGCTCAATGTACCCGGATTGGTTTTGGTCAGGGGTAAACTCCTTAGTTTTTTATCTAATTTCATACTTGATCATTAATAAATGCTGTTGAAGTTTGAATAAAAACATTAAATTGGGTTAAATGAACTATGGTAAATGCTATGAAATAGATTAGCATTCCCGAAAAACTCTTGTCGTGCAACTTTCACAAATGTTTTTATCCAGTTTTCCATAAATAGTTTCGATTGCACTGTGTTTATCATTAAAAAAATTGTCTAAACCTATTTGTTCTCTAAACCCCCCTTTGGTCATAATCGCCTGACTTACCATTTTAAGACCACTAAAGTAGATTCCACCTCCTTTTTTCTGCCATTTAATCACCTCATTAGTAATCCATTCTGCTCCCGCCAGATCAATGAAATTGATCCCCCCTGCAATAATCAAAACGTTCTTCGTTTTACCTTCTTCATATAATTCAGAGAAATAATCCGATAAAACTTCAATCGCACCAAAATATATAGAACCGTCAATTCTAATAATTTTTAACTGAGGGCATTCTTCAATAGTCGAATCTCTCAGCAGATTGATAAAATTATGATCTTTAGATATTCCCATCTCTGCAATATTAGGTTTTGCTGTTTTTTCCAAATAAAAGAATAACGATAAAATTATTCCTGAGAACAAAGCCACTTCCAGATCAAAAAATAAAGTGCCGAAAAGTGTTGTTATCAAAACTATAATTTCTCTGCTACTACTGTTAAATATTTTTTTGATATGATGAAAATCAATTAAATTAAATCCAACCAACAAGATAATTCCACCCATAGCAGCCTTTGGTAAATAGGCAGCATATTTCGCAAACAATAATAAAACTATCATTAAAAAAACAGCTGCAAATACGGCGGACATTGGTGTTTTTGCTCCGGTTTGATAATTAACCCCCGAACGGGTAAAGGAACCGGACCCTGCATAACTGGAAAAAAAACTGGCGATTGTGTTGGATAATCCCTGTCCGATAAATTCCTGGTTAGCGTCTATCCTTTGATGGGTATATATTGCTATGGATCTTCCAATGGCGACGGCTTCTATCAGCCCTAATAAGGCAAGAGTGAAAGCACCGGAACTTAAATTTCTAATCTTAACCAAGGATAGGTCAGGAACCTTAAATGGTGGTAAATTTGATGGGATTTTACCTACGGTGGCAATTCCAGATGTATCGCCTCCCAGGAAAATTGCGAGAATACTTCCCGCAACCATTGCAATTAGCATATAATATCTGGAGAGTGGTTTTACAAACAGTTTTATAAATAAAGCAATGATCAAGGTTCCAATTGCTACAATAAAAACATACCAATTCGTCTCATTAAAATGTGTAGAAATATAGGAGACAATTTCATAGAAGGAACTCCCCTGAGGAACTTTAATTCCGAAAACATGTTGCAATTGCTTAAAAGCAATTAAAATTCCTGCTCCCGCAGTAAACCCGATAATTACTGAATGTGAAACGAAATTAACCAACTTCCCCATTCTCGCGAATCCCATGGCCAGTTGAATTAATCCTGCCATGAAAGTCAATACCAATGTCAAGGAGATATAAGCTTCAATATCATTCGTCGGATCAACATATCTACTAATCGTCGCATAAACAACTATTGAAATAGCCGTTGTGGGTCCCGAAATGAGGTGATAAGAAGATCCAAATAAGGCAGCAATAATTGGAGTGATCATGGCGGTATAAAAACCATAAACCGGTGGTAAACCGGCAATCATAGCAAATGCCACGGCTTGAGGAATAACAATTATAGTTCCTGTGATTCCGGCTATCAGATCATCTTTCCATGATTTTTTAGCCTTTGGAAGCCAGGTTAAAAAGGGAAATATTTTACGAAGCATAAGCTATAAAATGTAAATTTAAGAAATTATAAACAAAAGGCTTTAGGCCACAATGTAAGGCTTGAACCCAATAATTGGAATCGACTACGGGGTCGAAATATCCGCTTTTTGGTAGTGTTAACGAATAAAAAATGAGGCTGTGTCACAGCCTCACAGATTTTATTTATCCTTTTCTTTATCGATAAAGAAAGTGGACTCATCCGGTCTAAATGCTCGCTTAAACCATAACGGCCTTCTTAATCCACCCGGTCCGGGAGCAGGTCTCGTCATGGCAAGCCATTCCTTAAAAATTTCATGTGATTTGTTAGTATCAACATAAATATCGCCATACTTTTCATCGGGTCCCGGTTTTTCAATTCTCACTCTTTGGTGCCAGGTATGCATTCCGCTTATTGGGTCCGGGTGCACTGCATGGGTAATATTTTGATGCACTCCTCCATCCTTCCAAAAAATTCTTTTAGAATCTTTATCGTCCGAATCAAAAGGCTTTATTCCGGATTTTGTGCTCATCTTCCATTTACCCTTTTCCTTATTTTCGATATTCACGGTATTCGTTGCCCATCTATTTCCAGTTTTATCTTTTTCTCTTCTCCAGCGACCAATATGGTGAGAACATGCTACGACACCGGGTTTCATAGATTGGGTTACCCAAACTTTATCGATAAAATATCCTATATCGGTATTCATTTTTACTAAATCACCGGTTTTGAAACCCCATTTTGCCGCATCATCAGGATGCATCCATATTGGATTTCTGTTAGAGATTTCTACCAACCACTTCGCATTACCAGATCTTGTATGGATCAGTGTTGGCAATCTAAAAGTTGGTACCAGAACGTATTCTCCTTTGGATTTATCCAGAACATCATTGTGAATATGGCTTTTTATATAGGTAGGTGTTGCATATTCAGGCCATTTCCAATCCACCATGGTTTGGGAATAGAACTCGTTCTTTCGCGACGGAGTAGGAAAACCAACAACCGCTTTACCATTCACCATAACACCAATGTCTTTTCCATTCTTTCGGATAACACCATTTTTTTTATCAATTTCAGTCCCTTCCAATTGCTCGGGTTTCAGTGGCGTTTCATTTTTCTTATAGGACTCTCCTTTCTCAATTTCAAAGGCACCATATTTAGTCATGTATTGAAATTCGCTCAATCCTTCTTTTTTAGCTGCAGCAGGCAAACCTTCTACGCGCTCAAAAATATATTGATAATATTCTTCTATGGTAATTTTTTCACCCGGTCTGTTTGGTGATTCAAAATATTTTCTAATCCCCATACTTCCGTCAGGGTCAATTCTCCAACTTAATTCGATCCAAAATTCATCTTCTTCCCAAACTTCTCCGGGATTTGCTTCGTATGTATAGGTAACCGGTTTTCCATTTCTTCTGGCTGCTTCACGCAACACAGGTTGACGGAAAGCCACCCAGGTCCCTCCATGTGTTGCATAAGAGTTGATGTCATGTCTTTCAGATGCCAGCCCCATCGGTAAAACCAAATCAGCAAAAAATGCTGTTTCGTTCCATGTAGGTGTCATGGCTGTATGCAAACCAAATTTATCTTCATCTAAAAACATCTCCATCCATGTGAATCCGTCAGGGTATGTCCAAACAGGATTAAATACTCTTGAAAAATATACATCCATTTTCCCCCTGCCTGCTTTCAATAGGTGAGGTAATAATTGACTCATTTCAAAAAATGCAAGCGGATATTCATTAGGAAAATGTAGTTCATTCCATTTTTTTTGTGGTTTTGGCGTATGTGGTACCTGCGGCTTAAATTTATTCCATGAGTTGGGAGATGTTCCTCCTTTTGCACCCACTGCACCTGTTAAGACAGTGAGAAAATGTAAACATCTGGCTACTGCCCATCCACCTAAATTCGAGGCTCCGGCACTCCTCCAATTGTGTGAAGCAAAACGTTCGCCTGCCTCTCCAATTTTAATAGCAATTTCTCTTATCATTTCCGCTTTTACACCCGATTCCTTTTCAGCAAATTCAGGAGTGAATTCTGAATACTCCTCAATCATGGCAGCGATATAATTTTCAAAGGTAACTTCCTTATCTGTATGTTTGGCTTTAAGGTATTCTTGCCAGTTCGTCCAGTTTTCCAGATAATCTCTGTTGTACAACCCTTCTTCTAAAATGATCAGTGCCATTGCCAACAATACTGCCGCTTCTGTTCCCGGGTAGCTCGGCATCCAATAATCACTCATGGAAGCTGTGTTCGACAAGCGAGGATCCATGGTTGCCAGTTTTGCCCCTTTCATTTTTCCTTCAATAATACGCTGAGCATGAGGGTTAAAATAATGACCTGACTCTAAATGTGCGGAAATCAGTAAAATAAATTTCGCTTCAGCATGATCCGGTGAAGGCCGGTCATAGCCATACCATAAGTTATACCCAAAACGAGCTCCTGAAGAACAGATATTTGTATGTGAATTATGACCATCAATACCCCATGCCGGCAGTACCCAATTCATAAATCCTTCCGCTCCGGGCCTTCCAACGTGGTAGGCTATTTCATTATGGCGATCTTCTTTTAGTGCTTTACGGATTCGTGCGGAAATGGTATCCAGAGCCTCATCCCAGGAAATTCTTTCCCATTCTCCTTCTCCCCTTTTTCCCTTTCTTTTTAAAGGAAATAATATTCTATCAGGATCTGTAAGCTGATTAATTGTTGCTGGTCCTTTTGCACAATTTCTTCCTCTGCTTCCGGGGTGATACGGATTGCCCTCGAATTTTTTAACCTCACCGGTTTCTTTATCTATAAATGCTGTTAAACCACAGGCACTCTCACAATTAAAACATGTAGTAGGGATAATTTGATAGGATTTCTTTACTTTCTTAGGCCAGGCTTTTGGGTCATACTCCACCCAATCATCCCATTTTTCCGGAGGTGGAAAATTCTCATACATTTGAGCCACTTCTTCATCTGTAAAATGACGCATATCCTGATCAAACTCCTGATAGCCCTCTTTGTGCAGGTTAGGAATTATTCCAATTTTCTCTGCTATGCTTTCTATAAATGATGGTTTTTTATATCCCATTTTATTTGTGTTTCTTAAGGGTCCTTGTGAGACCTTTGTGAGCCTGGTGGCTAAATTTAACCGCAACGTACGCTAGGTATTACGCAAGGCTCGCAATGAGTTTAATTATTATTAAATTATGCCAATGGAATTCTTTGGGGCGCTTCCACCCATATTTTTTCTGTTGTATAAATTCCTATTAAAATTAATATTGCTGCAATGGATAATACTACCGTACCAGGAGCAAAAAACAGCAATAACAATGGTAAAATATTACCAATTAAAACTGTTCCCGTCCAAAATAAATTTTTATACCTTCCTTTGGTTATCATTTTAACTACTGTTTTGGCTGCCGTCGTTGGATGCGTAATGGTTAATTCTGTTATCATGGTAAATAAATTAACAACCAAGGCAGAAATCATTATAGTTTTTATAATAGTCATCCAATCTTCATAACCTGACACCATGGATATTAAAGCAAATATTGCCGCTCCGGCCAAAATACTGTGTACAAGCATATGCAATGGTAAAGTTGGGCTTTGCCAAAAATCGCGGCCCTTCGCTTGCGCGAATAAAAATGCGGTGTAAATAGCCAGAATAATTGCAAAAAAAGCAGTTATCCATAGAAGCGGCATTTCCGGAATATTCCATCCAAATAAAGTTGCTGCTCCCCAAATGCTTACTAACAATCCGAATATTGAAATTGTATACCCTCCTTTTACCAACCATGAATTCCATTGTGGTCTTAGCAATACGTTTAAAAATCTATCCGGTCTGTCCAGATCCATCACTAAGAAAAGTCCGGTAAGCCCTAAAAATGCCAATGAAATCCCTACCGACCATAATTTTGCCGTATCAGAAACCTCATAACCTAACAGTATTGCTATAAAAGGAATTAAAAATGCCCCGGCCGATATTGCTTTGGTCATTACATAGGCAGATACTTCCCAGCCCCATAGAATTCCTTTATCCGGAGTATCATAAACCCGACGTGCTTTTCCGTTGAGTACATCTATATAATTGGGGTTCTCAGATTCATTTTTTTGATAAGCCGCTTGTAGCTCATTGTCAATACTCATTTGTAGTAAGTTGATATCATCATTGGTATGCATCATTTTCTCTGCAGCTTTTGCATAATGTCCTACGCCCCTTGCTTGTGAATTCCACAAGCCCGGACCGGATTTATCCGTCGCCTCGGGGTTTAGAGATTGATAATCACCATCAATATAAAAAAGGTTGGGATTGGTCCCTTTTTCAGGTTTTCTTACGATAACTTGTTCCAGGGCTAATAGCCTCGAAATTTCGGTATCAGGATTATCCATATCTCCTGCTATTATTGCGTGTTCAGGACATACGTCCACACAGGCAGGGGCCCGACCAACATCAACCCTGTGTGCACAATAATTACATTTCGCAGCGGTATTATTATCGGGGTTAATATATAAGGCATCATAAGGACAGGCTTGCATACATGATTTGCATCCAATACATCGATTGTTGTCAAAGTCAACAATACCGTCATCTCT